>Ga0116231_10000077_pt1 | contig 108277 bp, 68 predicted proteins | sample S1TSphgellanicum_2_FD_89695 | JGI IMG/M metagenome (GOLD analysis project Ga0116231, IMG submission 89695) | Host-associated microbial communities from peat moss isolated from Minnesota, USA - S1T2_Fd - Sphagnum magellanicum MG | ecosystem: Host-associated > Plants > Peat moss > Unclassified...
ACAATAGTTTTAGTATGTAGGATGACATGGTACTTCTTATTGCCCATTGTTAAGTAATTCTTGTCCAAGTGAATTGAGACACATCTATCAAATAAGGTTGTAAGTGAACTTTATGAATATAATACACTTACAACCTACCAAATACTATGTGGTTGATACATACATACATACATACACACACATATGTGGTTGTAGTTTTAAAAAAACAGAAAAAAGAAAAGAAAAAAAGATGAATGCCAATCCTTTTACAACCAAATTAGAATGAATTGTCTCATCTAGTTTCTAAGGGACAAAATTCTTTAAAGTTACTATACTCTATAATGATTCTCAAGCCTTGCCAACAAATGTCCCCCAAATAAAAAATAGTTATTCAACTATGAATACTAATGAGAACCAGATCAGAAATGGAAAGTTTGTCATTTGGTTGACGATGAGAGTTGCAAAAAGAGACTCAAAACAATTGGGTTTCACATTTTGTTGAGGCCTGTAAAAGGCACAGCACAGTCTGACGGCAGTCAAAAAGTGTGTAATAAATATAAGTAACTGTTGCTCCCTGTTTCTGATTGGCCAATCATAATGATTAGTGGAGATGCTTTGCTACTATTAGTCTCCCACCTATTTGCAGTCCTTTTGTCCTTTTGTGGGTGAAGTTGATAAAATGTAAATACCTAAACTTGGATGTGAGAAATATGTTTGCAGGGTCACATCCTGAGCACAGCTGGGATACTCTGAGATTTGCAAAAAGAGACTGAAAACACTTGGGACCTTTGGATGTGATAGATTACATAGCATCTGAAGAGAGGGGTGTGCTGAAAATGGATGAATCTGACATTATGTGGATGGACATGTCCAAACCATGTGGATGAATATCTTTCTTGAGTGCCTGTAGGGCGTGAGTAGAAGACGAAGGCGACGACGGCGACAAGGGGACGATGGCGCGCATGCGTGCGAGCGTTTTGCGCATCCTCAGTAGAAAACTTTGCCAAGGAATCGGAGGAAGGCTGTGGAAGAACTTGAAGAAGCTGTGATTGTGATGGAATGTCATCTGTGATCTTTCTTTTTTCTTTTCCTTCAACAACTATTATGGCGCTTTGTTTTGCGCCTCCGAAGCTCAGCCCTTTTCAAGCTGCTCTGCAAAAACCTTCTGGTGTTCCAGAGCATCATCCCTCCTCCTCACTACGCCGAGAAGTTTTTTTCCACGCTGGATGTGCACCACCTTCTGCACTAACTTCTTCGTTGCCATTTTGCTTCAAACAGAGTAAGGCGTTCCCTTTTCTCTTCACCCCTCTTTTGTCTCGTTTGAAAGCTGTGTGGTTATCAGTAGTCCGTTCTTAATAGACTCATTTAGTATACTATACGGAGAGAAGAAGTGAACTGTTTTTGCGGCGAGAGACGGCTTGCTTTGCTTTGTCCTTGCAAGTAGTCGTGTGGTTAGGGTTCGTGACCGCCACCATTGCAATTGGTTGTGGGGTTTATGCTCGTCGCATGCAAGATATTAGGGTTAGTGCTGCTGATGATGGTCTTGCAAAAGTCTGGAACCTTCTTGATCCACATTGCTAAAAACATCGCTTGTTGAAACATTTTATGTATGGTTGGTTCTTTGGTTTCTGTATTATTGATTGCAGAATTTTTAATCTTTAGATGCCCAAGCAAGTGGTGTCCATATGAGCCAGTTTTTCAATGTGGAACTGTATGTGATCAGTTCTGTTTTCAATTCGTTGAACATGCCAATGTCAGAAGGGGGTTTAAGAATCCACAGTGTAAATCCCATAGCTCACTGTTCTCTTTCACATCTTCTAGTCTGATTTGTGACTTGTAGCCATTAAGAAGTTTAAGAGTTCACCACTAGCAGGAGGATCACTCCATCTTTTCCATGTATGAAAAGAATTGAGCAGTCAGATCATGTGAGCAGCAGTGTGACTTATGTTCAACCTGTTGTTCTCTTTCCAGATGTGCTTTTTTCATTGCAGCATAGCATGAACACAAGGTTGAGATGGAGATTGAACAAGGATCTCCACAGAGGATGTCAGTGCAGTGGGTCATCGGTGACAGAGCTTGGGAGCATGGTGGTGGCTGTGGACTGGAGACCTGCTGTAGAGCATTTGATGCTCATGAGTTCTGTGGTACTTGCATATGTAGCAGGTATTGCTGCACCTGCAAAGCCTTCTACGGCTAAAATTCATTTCCATCTTCCTTTCCAGGATCACCCCTCTCAGAAGAAACAAGCAACTGTCCAAGGTACCATTGGACAAAAGTCACATAAGCAGAGCTCTCAACCTGCCATCCATGGGAACGATGTCTGGAATCCCACACAGGCAAAGCTTATTGCAGCCCTCATGAAATTGGATCAAGTTGAGAGAGAAATGGTCGAGGTTGATGAGGACAAGGAAGGGCCTCCTAAGCGTCCTATGTTGAGCTTGCAGGCTTTAAGCAATGGGCCAAGGCTTCGCTTACTGTTGCAGTCACTGGAGCATCTTCGCAAAGAGGCAGGCATTGACTCCACAGACCTATCTTCAGTGTTTTCTGTTTAAACCTGGGTTAGTCGCACGAGTCCTGACCCAGCTGCTTGAATTTTGGGTTAAACAACATAAGGGCCAATCTTCACATGATCTGTGATCAAAGTACCATACATTGCATCTTCATTTGACCACATCAGTGATATCTCTTTACAGTTCTGCATTTATATGAGACACCATCATCTGATGTAAGAGCTGCTCTTTCTGTCTTCAATAACTTGGTCTATGGAGGGCAGTAAGGTAGCCTAATTGGAATACTGTTGCCCTGGCAGGTCAATGGCATAAGTGAGAGTAGTAAACTGTTGGCATCAGCTCAGTGGTCTGAGCTTTCAATGAACATACTATGCAACTTAACTGAACCTATTTGTAGAGAATGGCTTGCAATGGAGCCATCTCTGGGGAGTCCAGAACTCATGAAGGTCAGACTTGAGTCCAGCAACAAATCTGGAAGTGCCAATGTTGAAGTTGAGGATATAACTGAGTTACAAACTAGGGGAGGAAGCTCCAGGAAAGGGGAAGATCTGGTTCTGAGTTATCTGCAGAGAACTGGAAAAACACAGCTGTATATGGATTTGCTGTTCTTTCTACGGTTTAAGACAATGAGGTAATTCCTACTGACTCAAGCAAGGAAGAGTTAGTAGAGAACACGGCATGGACATAGGTAAGCGGATGTGCTGTAAGGATGAAAATTGCATGGAAGACCCATTCTGCAGTACAGCTTACCTCATCACACATAGTCAGCTTATGACTGGGCAGATCTTGGCTGCAATTTCCTTACTGCTGCATATTTTAGAGACAAAAAACACAAAAAATCATGCCCAAGGAGGATGGCAGCTTTTATGGGTGCCCCTGTGACTGCTATGTTGCAGGAGGGGTGTTTCTTTTGGAAGCAAGATAGTTTGGGAGAGAGGGACACTGCAAATCATGTGTGACAAAAAATGAACACAAGATGCTTCATTGGCAAAGATCTGATTCAGTTTGATCATTCTTTGTGCAGACCTGGATGCTGCTGTGATCATAGGATAATGCTGAAGCATGCTGGCAATGCATTGGAAGATATGGTAGTTGCCATAGCTGACAGTGTAGCTGCAATGTACCTTGGCCAGTCTTCTCTAATGGGGGGACAAGAAGAGAATGATTGGCCTATTTTGGTACGGTCATCAATCTTATCAACACGCGTTCTTGAGAGATTCCGTAACCAGGTGTGTCTCCCCTAAGTCAATCATAGGGCACATAAATCCACTTTGTTTCTTTGACATGGGTGAAAGTTGAAGAAACCCATGTGGACATGTCTTGTGAATGCAGGAAATGCCCGTCACTGGCACTAGGTTCTGATCACATGAAGGTGCACAACAGAACTTTAAGGACAAGTTGCAAAGTGGATACTATGAACTTCTGTTCTTCTCATGAAAAGTCTTGAAGGTCATTAATTATGTTGCTTTTTGTGTGTATTGAGTTTCCTCTGTCTGGACAGGTGGCATTAAATGGTTGGTGGCAGAAGAATTTTTCTTCTGTGGTAGCCATGTTTGAGGATCGGTTTGAGCTATGGATAATCCAGGGGACTATGATCTCCAATCAACATCCAGTTAAAGGGAACAAGACAAAACAGCAAGGGGGCCAGTTGAAGCAAAAAGAACATCCTCAAGAATTGAGATTCTCATGGCTCCAGATGCCTGCAAGGCGTAGCAGAGAACTCAAGGGCCTAACGGGCTGGTATTTTCTGACTCTGCCTATCTATCATGATGCACACAAAGTGGAAATTGTATTTGTTCTGCAGTGTTAAATTTCACCTGAGGCATAAAAGAGGTGGTGCAGATTCTAGGAAGCTGATAATTGGTTAATATTACAATCTCATGCATTTCACTTCTTTGGTGCATGATTGAATGTTCCAGGAGATACTACTACAGTTTGTATTTGGAGTTTTCGGACATAGTTGGCCCACTGCTCCAAGTGCTGGTCTTGAGACTGGGTGATGCTCTGTCCTTTCTCTTTGTCTGTCTAATTGGCAGATCATTTGGGCTGATATTTAAAGGAATTCGACAAAGTGTGAGATGGTCCTCCAAGTAGTTTTTGTTGTCCAAGATTAGATAGAGTAAAATTGACTGCTTATCCCAATTCCACTCTCTTGGACATGTGGCCAGTTATTCATTTCATAAGGGTAGAAATGTGAGTTCCAATGACAGGTTGCTAGTAGTCATACTGAAGTACTAGTTCTAGCAGAGATTACTAGTACTCAACAGTGAAGAACGGATGAGCAAATTCATCTGCAGATATCTCATGGAAGATGTTTACAGAGATTTTGAGAAGCACCTTGAGATCTATTTTAGGCTTGTGTCCATGGATTCATTCATAGTTTTGAAAGCAGGGGATGGAATCTGAAGCAAAGTAGCACTGAACTTTCTCACTTTTCTTTGCTTGAAATCATTGCCAAGATTAATTTCTGCACTATGGCTTATGTGGCAATCATTCTGTCAAGATGAGAGGTTGCAGGGGTCCATCTAGATTGACCTTTTGGACTCCCGAGTGGATGGTGTGGTTTATGTACTGACATGATGTCACTGGTCCAAACTTTAATGTAGTGCAGAAGCCTTGGGCATGGCTGTCTGTCTTGGGTTATTTGCTGAGCTTATGGATGGGCAGGTGGAGAGAAATTATCGATCATCTCTGACAAAGTTTGTCTTATACCTTTTGGAAGTACTTCACAGCAAAATGGCACATCAGATTGGGATGTGGGTCTATGGTGATTGCAACTTATGGAGGTGCAGATTGAGAATTAGGGATTTGATCAATTGCTCAGATTTAGGGTTGTCCTCAATTGAGAGTTCTCATGGAAATTTCAAGGCCTCTGTTGGAGCAATTGACTGGCAAATTATGGTCCAACAAGTCAGGTTTAAAATTGAATTTTACTTTGAGGATTAGTTTTACCGAAACTATTTTTTTTCCATTAAAACATTAAAACCCTGATCACACTAACCTATTGAAACTAATTTGAGGCTTAATGTGATCAGGGTTTTAGTGTGTTCATGTCATGAAAACCAAGCTAGAGCATTTCACTGCAGATTATCTGTATACCATTCTTTACCCACAGCTGGCTATTAGCATGTGGTGCCAACACCTCAAATCTATGCCATAATCTCTCCAAACAGCTCCTATTTAACATGTGGTGCTGATATGCCAAAACCACATGATGAAAATAAAACTTGGGCTCCACTATACTATGCAATGCTAGTGGTGATCAACTGGTCAAAAAAATGAATTGATTCAGTGGAAACTAAGTCCCATTTGAATGAAAATATTGAATGAAATTGCATGTAACTTGAATTGAAATGTATTGAATAGAATGCAAATTTAATTGTGGAGAAATGGGGTGCAAATTGACACAAAAAGTTTTAAAAATCTGCTCATGGTTATGGCGTTGGAAATGCTTTGCAAGTACCAAGAGAGCGCAGCAAAAAAATAATCTTTTTTTTGCAGCAAGCAAAAAGGATTTTTTTTGCTGCATACGTTGTTTTTGTCTAACTTTGCCTAAGTATTCCTTTATTGAAAAGAATTAGTATGGAGTCTTGGGAACAATGTACTTCAAGGCTAAAGACTAGCTCAAGTGAAAAGGGGACAGTGTAAGCAAATGTATAAAAGCCTTGTCAAAGATGACCGAGATGAGCTTTTGGGCTCAATTGGATTTTGATGGACTACGAACTATGGACGAAATTACCTTTGTGTATTGGGCATGTTGAAAGAAAATGTGCTTTGCATAGAAAGGACTGAAAACAAAATAAATATATATATATTTTTGGTATTTTCTCACCAAAGCTCCGGTCTTGATGTAATACTAAGCTTGGCTATAACGTTCTTTGAAGATTTGTAGGTGAGAGTTTAATTATATGGTAAGGATTTGAAGGTAGAGCTGATGGCTGTGAGAAAAGGGCCAAAACTTTATGTTAGTCGTAGCTCTTTTATTTTGTTAGGAAGTTGTTAATTGTGAGATGACATCTTGGTTGGGTTTTGGGCACAAATTGACCACTTTGATTGTTAAAATGGTCAAAAGTTGTGGTCAAATATTTGGTGGTGGCTTTCTTCAATTCTTTTTTTCTCTTCTTTTAGTTTTTTTTTCTCCAAAACCATAGGTTAAGGGTTTGAATCCATTTTTTCCTGATTGCACTAGATTTTGGTGGAGATAACGATCAATCATCGAACGTGATTACACATGCATAATCTGCGGCCTTTAATGGGGAAAGGCTGCGATTTATTCGGTCCTAGTAGAACCACCACAAGAACTTACAAAGGAAACTTCGTTGGTTCGACGATGGATAGAACTGAAATTTTTTAAAAATCTTGCTTTTCTTGTCCAAGTTAAGATTGCGGCCAATTGGATTCGAAAACTGAAACCTAATGTCAACAAAAAATCTCAAAAGATCACCAACATAATATCTGACCCACATCCACTCATAACAACATACGAACATATCAAATCCAAACTCAGAAACATGATCTCAAGAGGAGATGACGAATGAAAGACCTTCCTGGGGAGAGGAAGGAAACCCTTTTTTTCTTCTGGCATCAACCGAAGATGGTTTGAGCACACTACAATAGTTTGTATAGTGGACAATTCGTTATCAATTGGCAGATGAACAACAATGCAAATAATCTATTTGAGCATATAAAACAATCACCATACTTTAGTAAAAGGCTAGAAGACATGAATTATATATGTATATTTGAACTAGCCCCCTTTGCATGACTCAAATAAGTCCGTAATACTATGAAGCTTTTAAACTCCCCCAGGACATTGTCATGAGGGTAGTTAGCCCCGACTTCCATAGGTCCAAATTTGTTTTTACCTCTTAGTGAGAATTTAGGTCCTTGTATAGATGTCTAATCTCTCAGACTTGCTCTCTATGGAGTGCCCTGTGATTTTTCGAGTGCCGCAGAAGCTAATGCCATCAACTGCAGGTTTCACACTATTGGCCTACTAACCACTAGCCATTATATCCTGCTTAGGACGTTTGGTCTAGCTTTAGACAGGCTCTGCATTTCGAGCTCATTATCCTAACCATATCCTCTGCTTTTTTTTTTGAAAAGATGCATTTCAAAAGACACTTTTCTTTTTCATTCCTCTTTACTTGTGATTCAGGTAAACCAGTTCCTGTTTGGATGACCTATGGAATCTAAAGTTCTACTTAAACCAGCTCCAATGAATCATATCATTGGGATGTGAAAACTGACAGTTTTCAAATCACCAGGGTTTGTGGTGAAACACATTTTCATTCTGACTCAGAAATGGCAGCCAAATAGCAAAGGAAAAACTTGAAATTTGTGTTATGCACCCTCTCAGAATCACTTGCTCATAACCCCTAATTGCAAAATTGCACAAGATGCAAAGTGTTTCAGATCACAGGGTTTTTAGTACAGGACATCATCTAGAAGCAGACCAAGGACCGCAGTCCAGTCATTGTCAATACAAATCTGAGGAAAAACTTGAAATGTGTGTTATGCACTCTTTCAGAATCACTTGCTCACAATCCCTGATTGCAAAATTGCACAAGAAGCAAATTGTTTCAGATTACAGGACTTTCAGTACAAGACATCATCTAGAATCGTGCGAAGGATTGAAGAAAACATTGTTAGTACAAAATCCCTAGGGCTCAACGCTCACAAGTGAAAAACACCAACAAATAATTCCATTGATCTACTGAGAGTAGCACAGTTACTGTATCAACTAGTTCGTTGTAAAATGTCCAAAAAGTCCTTTCAACAAACAGGGGGAAAACTCTGTTCAAAAAAATTCAATCAATTCCGGAAAATACAAAGCATCCAAAGCCATAAATTTGTACCCTGAGCAAATATCCAAACAAACCCCAATTGTGTGCAGTCTACTAAAATTTCCTTAAGAGAGCAACCTGTCTCCACTTTCGGGAATTCTAAGCCTAGAAAAAGTTCATCTATGGCACATATGGACAATAAAAGGCAAAGCACTAACTTCATGTACTACTACCACCACGCTCCTAAGCATTGGCCTGATGGCTTTGTCATGCACTACAAACTCCGTGGAGCAATACAATTCTTGTCTTGAGTGTAGCAAAACCTGCTCACAAAACGCTGATTTTACAAGGGTGTTGGCAATTGCACACCGCTCCATGCGTTTCTCTGCCTATCAGGTCGAAGAGATTTTCGACAAATCGTTTTGAGACGGTTCTAGAAATGAGCGAGAAGAGAGAGAGAGGAGAAAGAGAGCCTTGACGATGACGACGAGATCTTGGAAACCGATTCATTCATTCATGACCTTTGGTTTCCTCCTCCTCCTCCTGGAATACTGGAAGCTCGAATCTGTACAGGTATAGGCCTTCCAGTTCCGGAGCCTCCACAACTGCTGCACCGCATCATGCCTGTTCCACTGCACGTCCCGCAGCCTACATCGTTATCTGACCACTTTGTGCACAAGCATGGTACCCTCCTGGAGCCGTTACAAGTTGAGCAGCGGAATCCTCCCGCCATCGGTGGTTTCTCATCTTCTGCGTCTATCATCGACTTGATGGCCCATGCGCCTGCCAGTACACCTAACCCTTGCGCCACCTGTATTGCTACTCCTGGAGACATGTTCGCCTCGTGTTTATATATTGCGCTATGCTCAAAACAAAGGAACCTGCCGGCCGCCCCTCCCCCTGCAGCAACGGTGAGACAACCACCTCCAGTCGGATTCAACCCCTGCTTTTGATCGATCTCCTGCCGATCTCCTTTGCCTTTCTCTTAGAGATCTCACAGGTTTTCCACAATCTTCATAAAAACCGAAATCTTGCACGCCGCATAAAACCAAGCTTTCTTGCGTGCTTATTGCAGCAAAAGATGAGAGTTCCGCACTAATTCTTGCTCTGCAAAATTCTGCACTAAACCTCGAACCCAAAATTCCTCAAAACCAAAAGCTTTTGCCAAAATAAAAGGAAGAAAAAGAAAAAGATCTCCAAAACCCAAAATTCTGTCACCAGATCGGGAGTAGAGAATTTCTGCCAAGAAGCACGGACGACACAAAGAGAGCGAGAAGAATCCGCGACAATACAAACAAGAATCTGGCGATGGCTAGCGCACACGGTTTGTATTGAAACCCATCATCATCGCCTACAGGAAGCAACAACGCTCTTCCTTCTGCCGTAGTAGGGGGTATTGTGGCCAGATCTAGGCCGTCAAACTGAAAAGTCCATCTTTACCGCCCGGTTCAGAAAGCTGAATAATTCGTCCGATCTAGAATTTCCGACGTGGCAAAAGATATCCAACCGTTGATGGTAGAAAGTGCAAAACGGGTGATAGTGCTTAGATCGGAGCGGTTGCGATTTGCGGCGTCGTCAAAGCGACCGCAGAAGAATTAGACGTTTCTCGTGTAAGTATTACGTGTGGGTGGCTAGCAGGCACGCACGCACGCAACGGCCACGCCTCGGCCCCATTGAAAGCGGTTTCCTGCCATGTGGTTACGTGAGATCAAATCGAGCTTTACACAATTCACCAGCGGATCCGTGTCTGCCAGCGGACATTGCTCATCCTCCAACGAATTCCTCGTTTTTTTTTTTCCTTCGATTCAAAAGGAGGAGAGCGACAGGGGAAGAGAAAGAGAGATGATAATGCGGTGTAAAAGCTTCAAGGTAGTACGTACATTAATTTCAAGGCGGCGGACAAGAAGCAAATATCGAATGCCAAAGCATGTTTTAAAAAATAAAAAATAAAAAATTTCGGCATGTGGAAATCCTCTTTTGTTGTTGGTTGACATCCTTTGTACTTACTTACATACAAGTTTGCTCTTGCATGTGGCCCCCAAGATCTGCCAAGTGGCTGTGATTTGTTTGGTAAAGTCTTCTTGCATGTGTCTTCAAAGCTAAAATTTCTGAAATCCCATGTGTTTTCTCATCACAATAATGTAACCTTTTTTCCCTTTAGTCTTCACTTTTCTTTTTTTTTAATAAAAATAATAATTGAACTTTGTATCTTTTTCTTTGTAAATTTCATGTATTTGATTTTTGGTCACACATTAATTAATATCTTTTAAAATATATTTTGAGTTGCACGTATTATGGTTTTGGTCACATGTTGGTCCTCCTAAGTTGAATTGATCCTCCTTTCATGGGCCTCCATTTAAGAGAAGTATCTTCCACAAAACTGAAACAATAATATCCATGAGATGGAGACCAATTTAGCCTTAAGAAGAAGATTTGTCATTTTTGAAAGCAAATTGTGTGTTATGCTCCAAGGGAAGGGCTTGTTCCCTTGGCTTTCATGAGGTTCTTGAGTGATTTAACTCTTTGTTGAATGCCTTCATATTATGACATGAAAACCTTGGGAAGAAAGAGGCCCTCCCTTGCACATTATGTTGAGGAAGTTACTTGAGATACTAGAACGTGAGATCGGTAGCACATTATGCATATTGTGCATTGTTGAGCCCATTTGATTACTTAATGGATTTTTAAGACAAGATCATTTGAAGTTCATGTGAGTTGCATTTGGGGAAAAAAACCTTTTATTGCTATGTGCACAATTTGGTGATGTGTGAACAATAGGAGTTCTACCTTGTTTCAATCTTAAAACCCATGTTGTTTGCATTGAAGCACTAAAATCAATCAAATGTTGGCCAAAATATTGATATGAAACGGTGTATAGATGGAAAGCAATCATGAAAGTGAATTCAATTTTCCACCTTTAAAAAATCACTAAAATCCATGTCATTGAAATTGTGATGGAAATTTTAAAAACTTAATGCAAAAGTGAACTATAGGACCATTTTATTTGAAAAAAATTCTAAAGATTAAAAAAAAACTTCCAACATCTATGAGAAGGTTTTTTCATCAAAAAGTTTGGTATAAACATGTTCATAAGCTTTGAAGATTCGTTGTCATGCATTCCTATGTCAATGCCTACAATTATCATTGTCATCATACATACAACACATAATATAGAAATACCCTAAATGGTACACCACATCCAAATCGCCCCCCTATCTAGGGCTAAAGTTCTTCTACACCAAATAACATTATAAAACTACCTTATGGAAATCCACCATTGATGAACACTTTGGTTTCAAAACAAAATGACCAATAGGTTGGGTGCAAATGAGAGCCCCATTGTTATTCACCTATTTGTAATCTTTCAAATCCCCAACCAAATGTGAATCATCATGGAAGAAAATCTTATACTAATTCCATTATTTGACTTTAGAAACCATGGTTTACTTGATGCACCAAAGGCAAAACCATTTGCCAATTGGCACTCCTTCCACTAATGACATGAGACATTCCATGTGCCAACCTTAGGAACATTGATCACAAATTAACATAGTGGTGGCTCCTAAAAATTGTTCACACAACATACATCATAGGCCAACAAAAACCACGACTAAGGGTGGGTCAATTTGGCCATCCACATTGGGAAGATGACATGGTGCACAATTGTGCACATGGTTCATCCATGTCTAACCATTTCAACCCTCCAACAACAACATTCCTAAAGGTAGAACCTTTTGCACACATAAAATAACATGTCATGCAATCACATCCAAAGTATTTAATGATGTCTGTTGCAAATAAACCTATACCTCATAACTAACCATGGTAATGCTAGGTCCCAATCTCGAGTATGACCCTTATGGATCCGATACTTTTGTAAACCCCTTTTCATCATTTGCACCATCCGATTGGGTAACCCATCTACCTCAGAATGGTCTCATGAAGTGTGTGATGATCAATTAACACTTTTTCACACAACTTTTGGAATTTCCCGTGGAATTCCATACCTTGGTTAGTGAAAACTTCGGATGGAGCCCCAAACCTTTTAAGTACCCTATCCAAAAATGCAAATGTTGCCCTTTCATTGCTACAACCTAACAATGGCATCAATTCCAACCACTTGGAAAAATGCTTGATCATAACTAGTTATGTTGAGGTGTCAAATTCAATGGATCGAAAAAATCCAATTTCCACTGGTACCCAAATCCCATAATTAGTAAGGGTTATAAGTAAGGTGTAGGTGCATTGAAAAATGCCCAAGGTCACACACCATATATTTAGAAACAAATTGTTGAACTTGTAATTGCATCCCTCTCCACCAATATTGTGTTTGGAGCAAACTATATGTCTATTGAACCCCAAAATGGCCCAACTTTTCATGAACATGCATCACAAGGTTCTGACATTGTTTTAGGCAAAACACAACCCACACTCATCCATCTACCCACATGCATAGGAAGGAATTACCTTCCCATTTGAACCGTTTGGACCTATGCACAACATGGTCTCATTTTTTGGGTGTTAATCCAATCGAAATTTCACTTGCTTACAAATATGCAATGATAGGTGCATCATCATAAATGTTTAAGGCACCATTGCCCTCTTGCTCCATGTCCGCATCATGGGAATCCCCATCATCCTAGAGCCCCCAAAAGGGTATAAAGGTATGTCGAAGCATGCCATCTTGGTACTACTTCCAAATCCATTTCATAATGCCAATGAGCCCCAATGGTATCCTCCTTGTTAGAACTTGGGTTCTAATTCAACCCATTGACATCTTAATTAACCCTACCAAACTTGTGAACTATGTCAAAATTATACTCCTATAGGATAAATGCCAACTTGGCCAACTTTCTTATGAGTCAATTCGATTCCATAAGGAATTTCAACTTGATTAGTGATTGGTAACCAACATGAACATGGGCTACTATTAACGGGTAGAAATATGTAAACTAGTTAGTTCCATAGGCTCCTAGTAACTAATAATTACTAATTAGTAGATTTACTGTCTCTTATCCAAGGGGTGAAGCTAATGGGATTAGGTAGCTCAGATTAGTGAGTCGTTAAGAGTAATCCACCCAATCATCTAGGAAATTTCTAGGAAGGCATTAGGATAAAGGTCCTATTTTCTAGGGGTCATTGTGGGCCTCGTGTGTGGTATGTGGGGAAGAGGGACTTGAGGAAGAGGAAAAGGATTCGTTTAATACTTGGAAGAGTGGGGAAATTGGGAATTGAAGAATTTCATGGAGAGGTCTGTAAGGAATGGAAAAAGATGTATGCACATTTGTGTGTGATTTTAATGGAAGATGGTTGAAAGACTTGAGTCTCTTGTGAGGTATTGTTATTATATTGAATGAAAAAGGTAGAATAGTTGATAATCTATAAGTAGGATGTTTCATTAAATTATTAGTTCTGTATTTTCTTTAGGACAAAGAGTAACAAGGCTTAACATTTGGTAGTTTTTGGATAGTTCAATTAATGGTTGCCACTAGAAGGTAGCAGCTAATCTTTGACGGTAGAAAACAAAAGAAAGGAATATCAACAAAAGCCACCTGCAGATTGAAAGGTATTTCTACTAGCAATAAACAAGGGCTATGAAGGAAGGCAATGGGTTGTAGATGGTAAGGAACACTGAAAGGACTTCATGAAGTGCTATAGGCAGCAAACCAAATCATTAAAAGACCTACATGGTTTCAACATGAGGGATATTAATAGTAGAAGGTTTGTAAATGACACGCTCCCAAGTTCCTAGTTGGACCCAAGATGGGCCCAAGTTATTCAAACAACGGAATTGTGAGGAACGTGGGGCACACTCCCAGTTCTTAGCACTAGAGGGGGTAGAGGGGCATGTTGAAGCTCTGGGATGGGACTAGGAAGAGTGACAAGCTTTATTTACTTACTCGAACCTGCATCAAACCAACCAACAAGTTGGTTAGTTCACATTCTGTAGCAACTTTAGTGCTAGGAGAAGACACGGGTAATTATGGACTCACAAGACTCACCACAACCCGGACTCGGGGGAAGCCACCACCTTCCCCCATATAGTATTTTCTGTGCCTTTCCACATGGCTCGTCATCGCGCGTTCACTCCCAGAGCACGTATCAAAGAGGAACATAGTTCTTGAAATCAAAATACTTTTTTCTTGATGGATTCTTGAGCGCTTCTCGATGGTAAAGATGAATATCCACTTAGAGTTTGAAGATCTACAAATCTCCAAACTCAATGAGTTATTTCTCGTCGCTGCTAGAATCAAGAAAGCGGGACGTAGCGCGCGACAAGGTTTCGGCAAATTCAAAAGCAAAACGAATCCTAACGGTGGCGGCGTTCGACTCTCCGTTCTATCAAGCGACGAGAACACACCTTCCACCAACGGATCTTTCACTTCAATTGCTTTGATTGTGCAGAGCTCTTGCGCTTCTCCCTCCGCGCCAAGCGATTCCCCCTCCGGGAATCTGCTTAGCAAAGAAGAGAGAAAAGCGATCCGAACATCGGAAGTTCCGGCCGCGTCTAGCAGCTCGGCAAGATGTCCCACCCCAGACCGGATAGCGCAAGCAATCTCGGAAAAGAGCGATGGAGGAACGCGTGAAGGTCATCGACAACGGTCACCTTCAGAGATCCTTCCCCCGGACATCCCGGCGTAAGCTTCATCAAATGCGGTCCAGGCAATTGGCAAATCCTCTCCTCCACAGGTACTCTCCTTTCAATCCCTCTCTCCCCCTCGCTTCTTAGAATTTGTTTCTGTGTTCGTTGGGCAAGGGTTGGATCAAGGAAACCGGGGAGCCACCGTCACAAGGCAAGTGGCAAGAAAGGACACCTCAGTCGCAAGAGCAAAAGATCCAAACGAAAAGAATGACAGAAGAGCATCAAGAAAGAAGCCGAGCACACCCATAACGGCTCCTCCTCCAAATCTGACTCTGATTGTGCATCCAGGAAGTGGACCAAGAAGAACCTCCCCCACGGGGGAGGAAACCCAAGGCCCATCACCGGTGGACTATAGCTTCGAGCTTGAGGCGAAATTCTCGAATGAAATGGTGATTGAGATGCAAGGCAATGCGGCCAAGAAGGCACGCAGAATCGTCATAGGGCGAATGTTGGGAAGAAGAGCGACCTTCAAGGTGCTCCACGAGTGCCTGAAGCTCCATCTCCCGGCCACTTTCGTTTCAGCAACGCTCTTTACGAGAGGTTTCTTCTTGATCCTTTTTGAGAACGAAGAAGGAACCACCTCAACTAGGAAACTCGCCTCGGTGGAATGGAACGGGATTAGCCTATCCTTTTTAAGGTACAATCCAAACTTTGATGCTAGCGCGCAAGGAGCGAAAGCACTCCTCACGCACATAATAAAGGTCCAGTTTCCGAACCTACACGAACAGTTCAGAAACGAAAAAGCGTTCAACATAATGGCAAGCAAACTTGGAGAGGTGCTAAACATCGAAGCGGCTGACTCTTACATGAAGAGCCTAGCCGGCCCAATGGTAACGATCCAGGTAAGGGACATCGCTAAGCTGGCGGGATACATCAGGATTCCCTCCATGGCGGAGGAAGCCGCAACCACAGACATGATCCATCAGAGAATACTTTACTCAGGCCTTTCGAATCAGTGCCGGAAGTGCCGAAGGTTCGGGCACCAAGCCCGAACGTGCAACACCATTAAAAGCAAAACACAGGAAGGAGTCGTCCAGCACAACTCCTTCCCAAGCACGACGGATGGCAGGCAGCCTAGCACGCGCCAAGCACCCACAAACGCGACACACGAGAGAGCGCAAGGCCCCACATCTACAACGGCACCCAATCCGCAAGTCTTGGGCAAATACCAAGGACACATGGAAGCGAAAATTCCATGGAATCGTACCTTAGCCCCACCATTACCGACCGATCCGTCCTGGAACCACTCAGGTAGTCATGCATTCGACCCAAGCCAATGGAACGTAACGACCGGAGCTCACGAGGACCTGAGCATGACCGAGCCCCCGCCATCTCCAAGCCGGGCAAAGGGCGAAACCCGAGCGGAGACTGAAAAACTACCAGAGGATGCCACGACGCCCAAAAACAAGCTTTTCTTTGGGCTACGCGAGCTAAACAGCCCTTCAGCCCAAAAGACGAAAGCGAGCGCAAACCCGTTTCCCAATTTGGATGAAGGGAGCCGAGGTGTAGACCTACGAGCTAGGCCCCAAGAGGACACGTTGGAAGGCTGGTCCTTCCAAGGCCGAAGGAAACACGCCCCCAAGCTCGCCTCGCCCAAGTCGGAAACGCACCACACTCTCCCCGCACTCCTTAGCAAGAAACAATGTTGGGGGGAAAAAGAGTGCAGCTCCATTCAGAGGTACACCCTTCCTATTTCTCTTCACTTAACATGACAATCCCAGCTAACGAAGAACCTTTCAGAGCTAGAATTTGGCCGGTACTTGTTAGAGAGAAGAACGCTCAGAAGGAGATGTTGGTGCATTCCAAGAACCAGACTTGCCCGAGCCTCCCGCTCAGCATGAGAATCACGGGATCAGCTGAGGTCATATGGACCCAAGACTCGGCATGGGCGGACCTCACCCAACGACTAGAAGTGGAGTTGGAAAAGAAAGTTTTAAGGTACAGGCTGACACTCAAGGACCGACCTCAGCTCGAATGGAGCTGGTAAAAGGAGTCAAGTAGAGGCGGGATGGAATGCACCATCTTAGCTCACATCGACTCCAAATCCAGCGCCCTAAGCATCCAAAACAAACGTCACCTACATTGGAAAGTCCTCGATAGCACACAAGGAATGAGCAACGAAATGGAATTCTCAGCTCCGGCCCACAATCTACTCATGAAGACCGAGGCGGCGATCTCGGAGCATCAGGAACGCAAAAATCGCTCAGCCAACATATAAGCCTCGCCCCAGGCGACGAAAAAGAAGCGTTTTACCAAACTAAATTTCAATTTTTTGGACTTGTCATGGGCAAACAACAACGGCCCCATCAGCCCAGACCGAGAGAAGGAGGACGACTCCCAAGAATGTCCGGCAAGAGGCGTCACAAGAGAACCAAGATCGATCGGCCTCAAAGCTGCTCGGAACCGCCTCACATATGTCTGAAAGACCCCTCACTTTGGTCTCCCTCAATGTCAGGGGACTGAGGGGTGACTCGCCCAAACCAAAGGAGATCAAGGCGTGGCTAGCATCGCTCTCCTCCCCTCCTCAAATCCTCCTAATCCAAGAGCATCACTTAGGGAAGGAAGGAATTCAGAAGTCGATGAAAGGGATAGAGTTCTGGAATGGTACCGCATTGTGGAATGAGGGTATCCCCATGGGCTGCTCGCAAAAAACCAGCGCAAGAACGGCAATCCTCATTGACAGAGCGACCACCCCCTTCATCAAAGATCATGGCATCCTAATGGAAGGACGCGCCCAATACGTCTCGCTCCAATCCCCAAAGAGGGGGACCTTAACCATAATCAAAGTTTATGCCCAACGCTCCTCCAACGATAGGGCCCCTCTCTGGCGAAAAATAACTCAGGCCGACTTCACCTCGAACCACGTTGTGGTGGGAAGAGACTTCAACCACCTAGAAGAAACTACCTGCCAGGGAGTCTCCGGTGAGAGGCAAATACATAGGCGCGAGGTAGCCACTTGGCACCAGATGACCTTGCGCTACGGCCTAGCCGATGCCTGGAGGCTTGATAGTTTTCGGAAAATGACAAAAAAGAATTTCACATTCGATAACGGCAAGTCCGGGGCTCATTCGGCAGTATCTAGGATAGACAAATTCCTAGTATCACAGGACATCAAGGAAAAAGGGGGTAGAATGGAAGCCGCGACCTCCATCAAGAAACTCTTAGACCATTCGCCTCTCATAATCACAATATGGGGTCATCACCCCCCTCCTAACAATCCTTCGCGCTTCTTCGACGCAACCTTGCTAAATGAAGAAAATTGCAAAATCGAATTGCTGGAAGCTTGGTCCGGGGACACGCTGCGCCCCACCAACGGCCACGACTAGGCAGAATGGCTCGAGGCGGCAATGAGAAGGGTCATCCATTGCAACACGCGTTTGGCAAAAGAAAAGAGGCGCACCCAGGGGACACGCATCGGAACTTGCGCCAAGAAGATACAACTGGCAGAACTTCAGCTCCAAAAAGACCGCACAGACGTGGAAGTGAGAGGCATCCTCTTCGACACCCAAGGCAAGCTAGTGGAAATCTTCCAAGCCTCCGTGGCGCGCAACTGGCATTTCACCTCAGCCAATTGGTTCAGGTACGGAGACACCTGCTCTAAAGTTTTTTTTGATTTCCATTGCATAGGGAAAAAAAAGACCCTGATGAGAGAATTGGAAACTAATTCGGGTACCATCATGGGTCAACAAGACATCATCCACCATGTCACGAGTTTCTACTCCCGGTTCTCTACCTTGGACGCCAGCACCCCCGGCATTGTCGAGGCACAAGATCATTGTTAGCAAAGTGTCCCAACCAAGGTCATCGGAGACGTGAATGCAAGCCTGACTAGCCGCCTCTCTCTAAAGGAGGTGCGCAGCGCCATCCGTGCCTTGCCGAAAGGCAAAGCGTTGGGCCACGACTATATTCCCATGGAATTTTTCCATGAATGCGAGCAAGAGGTGGCACCAGACCTCTTGCAAGCATTCACGGCAATGCTCAACGAGGGCGCCACCTTGACATTCATCAATAAAGGGGTAATCACCCTCATACCGAAGTCTGGTGATCGCGCTAGGCTCAACAATTGGAGGCCGATAACACTTTTCGGCAGCATTTACAAAATCTTGGCCAAGGTGCTCGCCGGAAGACTCCAAGCGGCCCTCCCACACATCATCAGACCTAATCAAACTGGTTTTGTGGAAGGGAGATCAATCCTCGACAATGTCTTCATTGCGCAAGAAGCCCTGGGCTGGGCCGAAGAAAGCAACCAAGATCTAGTCCTCCTCCTCCTAGATTTTGAGAAGGCATTTGATAGGATCGAATGGAATTTCCTATTCACCGCATTGGAAAAGCTAGGCTTCGAAAAGACTTGGATCCGTTGGGTGAGATCACTCTACAAAGAGGTAACCTCAGCTATCAAGATGAATGGCGAGTTAGGGCCGGACTTCCAGTTGGCTAAATCAGTGAGACAAGGATGTCCCCTAGCGCCTTACTTATTCATTCTCGCTACGGATGTGTTGGGGTACATGCTCGCCGACCCCAAATATGGGGTAGAAGGCCTCTCCCTGCCGAAGGGCGGCTTCATCAGAGACCAGACCTTCGTGGATGACACGGCCTTATATCTCAAGGGGATTCCCCCCAACCTAGATAAGGCCCAAAGAGTTTTCACGCAATTCAGCTCAGCCTCCGGCACAAGAATCAATTGGCACAAATCGGCGGCCATTTGGGCCAGCAAAAACGAGCAGACCTGGCAATGGGGAACCGAAGTCGACCTCAAATGGATCCTGGACGGAGAAGGCATCAGGTACGTGGGAGTACAAGTACGCTCCCATCTCCCCCAAGAGGCGAACTTTGATAAAATGATGATGGCTTTAAAAAGTAAACTCATCAATTGGAGCCACAACCAATTGTCCCTGGCCGGAAGGATCCTAGTAGCCAACCAGGTCCTTTTGGCCTCTATGTGGTACATTACTGCGTGTTGGAACCCCAACCCTCGGATGACCACGCAGATTAGAGGAGTTGTAAGGAACTTCATTTGGGTGGCAAGGACGCCCCAACCCACGCCAAAATAAAATGGGATACGTTGATGTTCCCGACCACCCAAGGGGGCCTAGGAATCATAGATCCCAAGACCCAATCCGAGGCCCTCCTAGCCAAATTGCTGATCAGAGGGCTCACACCGGGAGGAGAGCCGTGGAAAGAACTCATCAGGCATAAGGTTGACCAGATCAGGCTCCTCGTACACAGCAAGGGCCCCAACATCCCGGACGTCAATTGGATCTTCGCTGCGCCCAAGATCAAAAGGATACCATGCTCAATGTGGAAGAGCATAATCAGAGCATGGATGAAGGTGAGGTCGGGCCTAACCAAGGTGGAACTGTCCAACATAGCCGAAATCTTCAGGCAACCAATATTTGGCAACCCTTTGATACTCAACGAACGGGGAATCCCGTTGGGCTTGGGCGGCATGAGGGAGGGGAGCGCCTTTGCGAAAGTCGGCTGCACCTGAACGAAGGATCTGTGGAACCCCAGAGTCCAAACTTGGAAAAGTCTCGTCGAGCTCGGAATGAGCTATCACACATCGAATAGGCAATGCAAGGAAGCCATCATCCCTTGGTGCCTGGCTGAAAGCACTAACCCTCCATGAGAAGGGGATTGGATCAGTGACCCCACCCCCACCTCCAGAGCTCCCCTCGAATGGATTTATTTTGTGTTCAACGTAGCTTCGGGCCAAGCCAGAGCTATCGAATTCAAAAAAACTATGCCCAATGGACGCATTCAGGCCACCACCAACCAAGTAATCACCATCACCACTGACAACCTCCTCCCGGACAGAGTCTTATCTCAAGAAAGCCCCATGGCGACCTTCAAAATCGCCAAGGAGCTGAAGACCCCTAGCAAGAAGCTCCCAATCTTTTGGATCTTCGAAACTAGCTTCATCCAGGACCTCCTTTGGGACCCAAGGGAGTGGCATTGGTGCACCTCCCCGCCGCTCGGGGATGCGCCTTTCTTTGGCTACACCACCAAAAGAGGCTATATCAACGTTCGGAAACCCTCGCGCACCCCGCACATGGTCTCTTTCATCCAAGGTCTCAACTTTCAGAACACCTCAATTCCGCAAGCCATCGCCAGAATATGGCACAGCGCCCACCCAAGAAAAGTGAGCACCCTCATCTGGTTCACCCTCATCTGGTTCACCCTCAACCATGGTCTTCTAGTCGGCTCCTGGCTCCAACTCATGGGTTTACCCCCACAATGCAAGGCGTGTAGTTCGGGCGCCAAAAAGACCCCACAACATTGCCTTCTCGATTGTCCCAGGGCTCAAATCTCCTGGAAAGCCTACGAGCGTATTTGGGTCGAATGGAAAACCCACCGCGACCTCGCACCCTCCTGGCCTTTCGTGCTTCTCGGTGAAGCTGCCTTGGAACTCGAAGATGACCCCCTCGGACTTCTCGCGTACCACACCGACGGCTTCACCTACCCTCGTCAACCCCTCGACATCCTTCAAAGTTTCATTCTTTACCATCTCTGGTCGAAAAGATGTAGAAAACACTTTGATGATCAATTCTCCCTTCACAATGTCCTTCTTAGCGCCTGGGTGGCGATGGTGGAGGTCGGTATGGCCACTTGGAAGGCTATTAGATCTCACCGTCCGGCCAAGGACCCGAATAATCAGCTAAGCATTGAGCTTACTTTTAGGAAAGAGTGGTTTCATCTGAACATTCTCGAGACGGATAATGCCACCATTAGGTGGCATTACCTCCCCCCCATGTACTTCCTTAATTATTCTAATGTTTGATGGGGCTGTTGCCTCCCTCCCCGCAAGGGGTTCACCCTGTGCCTTTCCACGGCACCCACATCCGAATGGCTTTTTGTCTCGGGACTCCCAAGAAGGAGTCCTGAAATTATCCCGGTTTGGACTCTCGAGACTTTGAGAGATCATAACTTTTTGCTCAGACCTCCAATTTGGATGAAGTCTAAAGCAAACTTGTAGCTCTCCTCGAGATCTTTTCAACGGTGTATCGCACTCCACCTGCACACACCGGGGTCAGGTCGATTCCTAACTTTTAGTGGTCGCGAGTCAAACTGCCAGTTTGACTTTTGGCCCTTCTTTTTTCCATAACTTGTGCTATAGATGTCTAAATGGCCCATGCGAGCCCATTTTCGACATTTACACTTCGATAGCTTTCCAATGATATAAAAAACACCCCAATGCAAGGTGTTTTGACCCCTGCAATCGAACTCTAAAGTTTTGGGAGTCTCTGAGGACTCCCAAGTCCCCATTTCGGGAGTGTGAGTTTCATCCTCACACTCCCTCAAAGTAAGGTTGCGACAATAAACCCCCTAGACACCATCCAAGAGTGTTGAAAGTATTATAAAACCATGGAGAGTAGCTATTATCATGTTCTAACCACATCTCATGTTTCCCCTTTCTACTTTCTCCCCATTACCCCTTGGTTTAATTTACTTATAGGAAGGTAGGTCTAGTCTTAAACAATAGACACCTACTTACCTCCTTCCTCTTGGTATGACATCTTACTTACTATTTGAGTAGTTGTAGTGAAATAAGCTAATAAGGGTAGTTATATTGTGGATTAACAAGGTGTTGACCTTACCCCCTACCCCCTAGAGGACGGTAATGATCAGAGGCCGTAATTTCACCCCTTAACAACTACGATAAAGATAACATCAAAATGATGAAACGACCCAAACAATTGCAAATCTTTAAACTAGTCAGTGCCATAGCATCTTAATAATTAGTAGTTATTAGTGACAAATTTATTGTCCCTTACCAAAAGGGTGAAGCTAATGGGAATTAAGTAGTTCATGTTAGTGAATGGTTGGGTGTAAAATACCTAATCACCTAAGAGATTTCTAAAAAGGAATTAAGATAAGAACCCTATTTTCATGGGGTTAATGTGGGCTTTGTGTGGCTTTATGGAAAAGGAAGATTAGAAGAGGATTTGGAAGACTGTTAGGGCATTTAATAAATTTGTAGTTGGGAGTTGGGGATAGAGAATTATTTTGGAGAAATTTGTGGTGCAATACTAAAAAGGAGGGAATAATTGAAAATGTATTTCTACTTGTGTGTTATTTTAATGGAAAATGGTTGAAGCACTTTTATGTGTTTTGTGTGAGTTTATTCTATTAGGATATGTGGAAAATAATATAGTTAAAACTTACATAAAGTGTTGCTGCCTTTTTCATAGTAGTTATGCATTTCTTCTACAAAGAAGAATAAAAATGTACACTAAGTGTTAGCCTTTAGAATAGGAAACTACTGGTTGCCACAAGAAGGTAGTAACCGATATGTGGCAGTAGGAAGAAGGGGAATATTTGAAGGTTGAAGTCTATAGAATAGGTGGGACTATTGTAGACGGTAGGCAATAGCCATGAGTGGGTGCAATGGCATGTGTGCAATGGCTATAAACGATAGGTAGCATTGGGAAGGCGTTTCAGGGTACTGAAAACAATAGGTAGTGTCACCATAAGGGTTGTAGGCACCATTAAGGTGGGACAATAGTTGTGGAAGGCTTGCAAACCCATTGGGGTAACATTCAAAAACACTAAAGATATTGTCAAGTCCTGCAAGGTAGTTATTTCTTAACTATGAACTCATTTCCTATGTTTATTTTCTATATTTTCTTCCTTTGGCATTGTACTAGAGTAGCCTACAAACATGATGGTAGCTATGTCTTTAAATAACAAACTTTACCTTCTTCTTTTGCTCTTAGCGTGTACTTTTACATATTCTTGAATAGTTGTAATAAAGTAACAAGCAACGATAGTTTTTTTTGAATATTAAGGTGTTGACCTTGTTCCTTTGGCCTTACCTCCTTGAGGACGGTAATGTTTAAGGGTGACAATTTCACCCATTTATAGTTTCATCAACAAACATTTCTCCTACTTTAGGTTTGAAGAACATTGTATGTCAAATGTTGCTTAAAAGTGTCAAGGGGTATGGTTAATGAAATAGGTAAAACAAAAACAAGTTCAACACATTTTTTGGATACATGTTCAACTAACCTAACATGTGCTATGGGTATAATATCATCTACCTATTTAATTCCAACATCTTTGGGTACAACTATGGTCCCAATAAAAAAACGTTTTGTGGCAAACATGAAATCTTTTTCTTCACAAAATATCCCATGATGAAAATCTTAGCAAATTAGAACATCACGTCAATCGATTTTGATTCCTAGCTTTTATGTAATAGGTATGCTTCTAATAATACTAACTTTCTAAATAATAATAACATTACTACCCCAATCATGAACTATTTCAACATCTCTAAGCCAAGGTTGCCTTAACAACTTAATGTAAGTAAAATCCAATACACTATTTTATATAATAGTAAAAGTAATTATATAAGGTATACCATGTACATAGATTTTCAAATCGTTGATCAAACCTAATGGTTTGACAATGGTTTGATTAGCCACATGTAAGTTATAGGGTGTTGGTTTAGGTTTAAACAACCCTAGCTGCACATGCAATTTTTATGTCATGATGTTGACTCCAAAACTCCATCTAGAAAACATCTTTAATGAAGTTCTTCCTTACATGTACATGTATAATTATCATATAATGATCAATGGCAATCGTAGCTACAATTGGTTCATTCTAAATAGATTTTGTCATCATCAATTTACTGGTTTTAATTAGTTTCAAAATGTATTGTTTGATATTAGGAACAATATGTAATGATTATCCCAAGTTAAGAATATATTTAGTGTCCAAAACTTGTTTATTGATATCCTTCGATATTTGATCCAAAGTTTGTTATGATGTTGATTTTTATTACACCGATTCAATTAACATAGGTTGTGATTGTAAAATACCATGTTTACTTTTCCTAACTAATTCACCAATAGTTGTGGTCTCAAGTAGTCCTACCCAATTAGACTATAAAGGCCATTTGTAGTCACAAGTTGTTGTTGCCCATCATTGTTTTTCAACTATTTTATTGTTTGTGTAAATGAATTTCCATTTTTTTTTCTTTTGGCCAATCATGTGTTCTTGTAGCTTTGATTGGTTTTTTATTTCTTAAAACTTGTTGCTTCGAGACTTGACTACAAGTTATTACAATAACCATTACATTGATTGGAACATTGTCAAGTTTAGGGGGGTTAGGTGTTGTTGTATTTAAACTTAAACCCCTAAACCCTTGTCACAAATGAAAAAATAAAATGCCATAGTACATGTTGCATTAGCAAAACCCACTGAACTAGTAATAAGTGTTACTACCCAACTAACTAAACCTATTAAGATACCTTTGTGATATCCTTATATCATTTGTTCTATTGTAGATCATCAATTTGAGGATTGTCCTACATAAGCTTAGGTGTAAAATATGTTCAAAACAAAACTAGTTTAATTTGTTTTAAATGTTTTGAATTATAATCCATTACGTGGTTGTCAAATGTTAACAGGATTTTCTATCTTCCCACTTATGCAAATATGATTTTCCTAATTTTCTTTAACAAGTTTACCAAGTTCAAAAATACCAACCAATTTTGTAAACTCAAAATGAAAACACAAGTTCACATATCAAAAATCAGAAAATAATTTGTACATCGAAGTGATAACAAAAGAAAAATAAAAAATGATCATGTAAAAATATCTCCCTTCAAGTTCATCATCTTCCTTTACATACACAAGACTCAAACTAGTAAATGTCCTATTCAAATATAAATAGTAACTAGTTGGTATATGCAAAGTAAACAATCAAAAATTTGAAATTGTTCAACAATTTGTTTTGCTAACCTCTTGTTACAAATTACCTAGTATCGTACTACTGGTTTGAAATGATAGAACTAGTTCAATGACACCTGTTATAAATTTTTTTTAGTGAAAACATGAAAATGCACATAACACATGTGCCTTTTCATGTCCACATTGGTGAATAGGTATTAGTTAGTTAAGCTTGGAATAGGTAGGTATGAACAACACAAACAAACATATGGACAACAAATTTTAATTATATAGACTTCTTTTTCAGTTATCTTTTCTTTCATGATGCACTTGTTAGAAAAAGAGCAATTTGTAAGCTAGAATGTCCACAAAAAGACAAAATATGATAGTTCTTCAACACTCTTGTGGAGTATTAAGAGAGACCACATGAAACATGGAATCACTATTGCACAAGTGAAATTTGATAACTACACTAAATGATAACTACCAACTATTCATTGAAACTTAATTTTTACTTAACATGTTTACCAAAACCATAGGACATGGTTAATCATTACTTGAGAAATCTTCAACCAAAAATGAATGTAATTTGCCATTATTAAGCTTCCATCTACATCAAGTGTATTTTAAAGTTCATTCCATTTGAAATTGTTATGTTTGAGCTAAGGTTGCAATGTTGGTTTAAATATGAAACAATAATTATTGCAAATAAGACGGAGGAATTAATATTCAAAATCTCATCATAATTTTGGATGTTTTATACTTGTGGGAAATAAGGATATTTTGGTAGGTGGAGTTATAGGTTGCAAAGTTAATTTGTTTGTAATCATGTAAGATATATGAATGTCCCAAGGATTATTGTAATCATTTTGAAAAGGTCACATTGGCAAATCCCCCATGAGATTAACGATTGGGACATCATATAATTGTGTCATGTCCTTACACATTTTTCCACAAGCACTTTCATGTCCATTTTTTTGAACCATGAGTTAACAAACTAATTATTTCTTGTATCAAAGGTCATTTGTCAAATGATTTTATAATGAATTTTTTTTTGCTTGAATCTTGAGCTTTTGTCTAACCCTTCACTATAAGCATGTTGTTGAAAAGTCAAATGTACTCCCAATTCATTGTAATTAGAAAAAAAATGTTTCATGTGTCAATTTTGAGTCCCATGATTTCATTGAGCATTTTATGTTATGTAGCTTTTGCATCACACCTAATTCCCCCCACATTGCAACCCAAGTTAGGGCCAATCATTCATTTTTTAACATATAGTTCTACCATGTGTTAGAAGCTCATTTACTAGTGCAAATGCAATCTTCACATCTTTTCTATCACTTGTGAAAATATTATTTTCTTACATTTTACATTCTTAAATCAATAATGGTTGAAGCCAAGAGCAATTTCAAATTTTCCATTTGATCATCACCTTGGATGAACCAACACTTAAACTAAGTATCATGGTAAAAGCTAGTGCTATGCAAATTATTATTTTTCAAGAGAAGCTTCAATCCTAGTTCTAACATTTTATGTTATTTTGGAGGTTCTCTAGGTGTGGATTTGAGCTCAAATTTTTCAGTTTCTAAACCCTTTAGTTTCAGTTCTAGCAATTGTTTTTTAAGTTCAAAAACCTCCAAGTTCCATTCACAAATTCATCTAGCTTCATGTACACACTACACATTCCCCAATGCTAAAGAGCATGTATAGGTGTAGGGTAAGGCATCGCTTTGAATGGCATCAAAAGTTTGAACCCTTATAAGAGGGATGAAAAATGAAGGGGGTTCATTACCTTGCATCAAACATTTCGAAAAAAAATAAAAACATTCACTTAGTTACTTTGTTGGCATGGAGAACATGTTACACTTTGCAAACCCTTGCTGAAGTAAGTTCATGGGATTAAACTAACTCTAAATGGGAAGGGATGTATTATTGGTACAAAAGTTCAACAACTAACTAAAACTAATATTTAAATACAAAGTTCAACTTCATTTGTCAACTTTTCAAACAAAATCAACTTGCCTATCTAAAGAACAAGACCCTAGTTCATGAATGTTTTTTTAATGGTTTTGATGTCAATATTAGATCTAGCAAAAGCCTAGTTCCATGATTCGGTTCTTGTGCTAGTTCTAACAAAAGGATCTTAACTTGGTTCTTGTGCTGGTTCTAACAAAAAGATCTTAACTTGATTCTAAATCACAAGAACTTGAGCCTCAACCTTGAATTAACATTGCAAACTGGATACACCCACAACATTGATAACATCATCAATATCCCATCTTCAAATTAAATTAGTGTCACCAATTCAAAATTGAATTTTCTTTTACGCGAAGCATAGTCACTATAAGAAGCCATATTCAAGAAAAAACATTTCTTTCAATATTACTTGGGCTTCATGTTATTGTGCATTAACAATGACAATCAATCAATCATTTGATGAAAGTTCCATTTGATTTGAATGAAAATATTGAAAGACATTGCATGCAACTTGAATTGAATTATATTTGAATTGACTTGAAATTCAATTCAATTAAATTCAGATTGAATTGAATTGGATTCAAATTTAATTGAATTGAGTTCAAATTCCCAAATTGAATTGATTAAAATACATTGAATGGAATTTGAGGTGAATTGAATTGGAATTGAATTTATTTCAATTCAACAATAGGATTAAAATAAATTGAATTGAATTCAAATTCAATCGAAAAAATTGGGATGCAAATTGGTGAAAGTATTGAAAATTTGTTCATGTAAAGAAAAACTTTAAAAAGACATAAATCCAAAAACACACATTTCCATGCCTTTTTACTTGAGAATGAACTAAACTAGATTCCAATTTGAAATTGTTCAAATGACAACTTATAACTTATGAAATCTAAAGTTGTCATGGCTAAACTAGGTCTAATGAATCATTGTCATTGGAACAAATTGTTCATTGAAATAAATATTATTAGACAATGCACATGATGAAACATCAAAAGGCAGAATTTCCATTGATGTTAGATGACCGTAGCACAAGACAAGGAATAAGCAAGTCTTGATCAATAGTTTGCACACACTATGAACTTGTATAGGACTCAAAGTATGAAGTTAAAACGTTTATAGGATAATATAATTATCTTCCATAATATTTGTTCCTGACAAAGCCAAACATGGCTCCCTTCTAAGAGATAGTTCCCTCAGAGCAACTTTTAATCAAAAAATATTTAAAAGATTATGAAGAAATGACCATCACCAATTTTTTTGGAACATTGGGCTGTCCACAATAGAAGTGTCCCTTTGGCCACCAATCCCCAAATTAGAAACATACCTTACACTAAGGTCAGTGTCGTCATTAAATAATCCTTAAAATAGTGAAATGAAGTTTTGTGAAAATATGAAGTGGAGGTGTTGAAAACCATCAAAATTATTGCAAGCTAGGCCTACATCTGAATAATCTCTCTCTTCATATGAGGATAAAACAATAGATCCTGAAAAATAATAAATTCAAATTTTTTAAAAAAAACTAATTTTTTCAAAATAGAAAATATTCGGCCTTTGTGAATTTAGAAGCTGACCCTAAGTAGCGGTAATCATAGTGAACTATATTGTCCCCCTTTCAATTTATATACATGAAAGTTGAATTTTGTCAAAACAATATGGGATAAAATTGATGTGCAATTGAAAATGTCTTGGGGGACTTGGGGAACCTGTTGGGAACTTGATGGGAACAGAAAAAATCTAAGCCATCCCTCTGACTGCATGCTCAGCCCAGTTATTGGCAGCACACCTTATGCACAAGTCCAAATAATGTGGCAAACACACTGCTGTTCTAAACTCAAAAAAAACACCAGAAAACAACTTAGGATCTATTGAGCTTGTAGTGTCAAGGAAGAGTTTTTTTTATCAGCAACTTTGCATAATAGGTGTCTGTGCTTCGATCTTTTCATCCGGCTTGGTTTCAGTGTGCAGAAATTGCTTTGATATTCTCACACAAAGGTTTGTCCAGTTCACTCTTTGTGTGCAGAAGATATTGTTGGATGACCTTCATTTTGTGGGTAAGCCAAAAAGATGGGAGTAGGAGTGGAATCAAGTCAATAACAAATTGTAGAATCAACTGAAAAAGGACTTTCAACGGAACCCAATGCACACATGGATCTCTCAAACCCATTAGTGGAACTCCTGAAGAATCATACATGCTGTCAAGCTTCAAACCTCATAACTGGCCCACATAACACTTCCAGTTTGGGGCATCAAGAGATTGCTTCAATTGTTCCAAGATGTTTAATAGCTTTTCTTTTACTTTAATCCAAAGCTTTGATGAACAATTTTCCACTCCATATTGCACTTCCTGTTTTATGTCTGTCAGGTCTTGGATTTTCTAGTGTCAGAATTTGGGAAAATCAGGCAAAACCACTTATTACTTATAATCTGAATAGCTGAAGTGCAGGAGTTCTTCTTTGTAACCAACATAGGATCACAACTTGTTAAGTGTATAAGATAAGAACAGAGATTCACTTCTCCCTACATGAGGCTCAGGGACATCATCAATCAACTTCACCCAGTCTTCAATTTCTTCGTGATCCCTGCCATGTATTTACCTTGATGGAAAGCCTGCTCCAGCTCAAGCTTACTTGGCATGAGTGATCCATCGCCTGCAAATGTGCCAGCTCCATAAGGGCTTCCTCCCTTGGGTTCTGTCATATTGAACATACAAGCTCCAGCTGTGTATCCAATTGGCACGAAAATCATCCCATGGTGTGTCAGTTGAGTGATTGCTGTCAACCTGCAGGAAAAAAGAAAAAGGAAAAAAAGGGCTTTCAACAGTGTTGAAATTCAAGATGAAACCAGCTGAAGGAAACAAACAAAAGTCAAATTTGCTAGAATTAACAGGGAAGAAGATGTATCTATAAGTGGAAGAATCAGTACAAGAGTCTACATATGCAAGAATGAAGTTTGCAACCCAAGAGGTTTGCTTCAGGGGCCATCCAGATTTAAGAAAAAAAAACAGTGCAAGAGACCTCAGCTGGAAGATGATGACAAAACTAGATATATATATATATATATATGCATTGGAGGAAGCCAAAGAACTAGTACTCACGCAGTAGTCTCTTGACCACCACCCTGGCCACCAGTACTGACAAAGATACCAGCTGGTTTGCCTGCAAGTGCCTGTGATCTCCACAAACTACCAGTGGCATCAATGAAAGCCTTAAACTGTGCTGGCATCATGCCATATCGGGTAGGGAATCCGAAAAGAAAGCCATCTGCATCTGGCAGCTGTGATACATCTATAATAGGAACTGATGACTTGGGAGGCGCATGCATCTTTCCGAGAACATCGATGGGCAGTGTCTCTGGCACCTGCCACACATGAAGAGGGATTCTCAAAGAGCCATCATGGATGGAGGCCACCATAATTCCCACTTCCACGACATCTAATCTGGTCCTCATGGGTGATGGCTTAGTGATATGGCTCTTGTTTGGTACCACAAAGGTCCTAGGTTCAAACCTGCTGGTGAGTGAGTGAAAGCCCTGTCATGTCCTCTGCTACTAGGCCTGATTTGAGGTACTGCCAACATCTTGTCAGTTGGGTCCACTGTTGTGTTCCAAACAAAAGAACAACATCTAATCTTTTTTCTCATGGAAATCATCAAAATGTTGTTCAATTGTTGTGATGTCCCACACAACAAACCAATTGATTGATCCACAAAAGAGTGTAGGTTGTGAGGAGAAATTACCTGCCAAAGAGTAGTCTCCACTCCCTCCACAGTGCTGGCTCCATCCTTAATTTCGTGAGCGAGCTTTTCAACGTGACCATACATCGAGTAATACCTTCATGACATTCAAGCAATTGGCTTCAGCTTGCTGCTAACTTTCAAACATTTTTTTTTTCAAAAACGGGTCAACAGAACTCGATCAGAGTACTACAGTTCAGAACCCCGATTCATAATCCGTTAAGGATATGCACCTTAACGCGCTTATGAGCGCTTGCACGATGCAGCGGCTCGTTTCAAACTCGACCCATTGAACCTTGTTCTTTTTTGACTCTCTTAAAGCCTCATGAGTTGCAGTGACGACTAATGCGAGAAACAGCAAGAGACAAAAAGATCGGACGGCAAACAGACAGACCAAAAAACAAAAAAAAAGCTCCGCAATGGGTCTTGCGAATAAGGTGTGTACAGAAAGCTGGGTAGAAGAGACATACACGACGTAGAGTTTGGTAGCCATGGTTCGCAACCCTCGTCGTGGAGCTGCCGTATAGTGATGGTGCTGCGGGGTCTTTAGGTTCTGGAAGACATTTCGAGCTGCCGCAACCGCCATCCTGTAACCGCCACACACGCCTGCCAAGAAGACTTACTGTCACTGAGGAATGAGTGTCTCGACTCTCGACCCTCGGACATACCCATCAGCTCCTTAGAGGTAGGGTTAGCGCTTAGGGTTTCTGAGGGTGTTGTGATCTTAAACGCAATCTGAGGCACCATCTGGCTGGAGCTTTGACTTCTTCTTCTTCTCCTCCTTCCTCACACGCCTGCCAAGAAGATTTACGGTCACTGAGGAATGAATGTCTCGACTCTCGGAAATACCCATCAGCTCCTGAGATTAGAGTTTAGGGTTTCTGAGGGTTTTGGAACCTTGCACGCAATCTGAAGCACAATCTCGCTGGAGCTTCGTCTTCTTCTTCTCATCCTCCTTCCTCACGAGACCGACTTGGCTCACAAGGAGGAGAACGCGGGCCTCAGGACAGACCCATCAGCTCTTGAGGATTAGGGTTAGCTCTTAGGGTTTCTTAGGGTTTTGTGATCTTGCACGCAATCTGAAGCACAATCTGGCTGGAGCTTTGTCTTCTTCTCCTCCTTACTCACGATATCGACTTGGCTCACAAGGAGGAGAATGCGGGGCTCAGGAAAGGAGTCCTCGGCGCAGCAGACAAGTGTAGCAGCTATTCATCTAGTGGCGCGGCACCCTGATGTTTATGAGCCCTGTGATGACTCGTTCGCCCTTGTGGATGCTCTTCTGGCCGACAAATCTAGTTTGCTTGAGCAGCGTCCAAATGTGTGCATGGAGATCGGGTGCGGCAGTGGCTATGTCATCACCTCTTTGGCCTTGATTCTCGGCGATGAACGCAACAATGCGCACTTTATTGCCACAGACATCAGCACGGTAAGACGACATCAGCAGTTCCATGCTACACCTGGTTCCGGGTGGGTTTGTTTCTCCTTTCTCTTAGAGAGCTCACAAGAGGGATTCTTGTCTCTTCTTTGTTTCGTATGAACACTGGACTCTCCACCAGGTCGAGCTCCACCAGGCGACTCCCACTCCCCTTTCAATCTTTTGTTCTTGTGAACTTCTCTCTGGAAACAGGGCTGGAGCTTCATTACTGTGTTGTAGATCTCAACTAGATGCTTATCACACCTCATTCTACAATCGAAAAATCTCCAATTTACCTTCCACAAAAACCAGTTAACATCAAGCACCTTGTTAGATGGCTGGCATGCATGTGCCTGAGACTTTCTGCTGTGAGGGAGGAATGATGCACCACCCCAGCTTGATCTCACATACCTGGTTCTGAGACCAAGGATCAACTTGCTGCATGTATAAAGGGCTCATTTTGGTTACTGGCATGATTATCAACTATTCAGAACTGCCTTGTTCTTCTTTTGTCTTTGATTAATGAGATTGCCAGTTTGGGCTCGCGCACTGTCATTTTGTTTTGGAAAAAGAGTGAAAGATGGTGTAACAGGGGTATGAATTTTGTTGATAGTTTTTCTGATGAAAGAGCAAAAACTGCTGTATGGGCAGGCTGCAGCTCAGGTCACACAGGATACTTTGGAGGCACATGGGGTTCAAGCAGACATTATTGTGACTGATTTAGTGAGAGGACTGGAAGATCAATTGTCTGGAGCAGTTGATGTTCTATTGTTCAATCCACCTTATGTCCCCACTCCTGAGCATGAGGTTATTCAATGCTTACCCTCACTATAACAAGTTGAGCAACAAAGGTTCTTTGGTCATGCTTCTTTTGCCTTTCCTTTTTATCAGCTCTTTGTTTCTCTTATCTAATCACTGATTGCAAGGTTCCATTTTTACTTTGTTTCACATTGTCATAAGCACCTGAAAGAACTGTTGTTAGGCAGAATTTGCTGAAAAAACTTTCTTGAGTCAGCTTCTCAATGTAATTCTTATTGTACTACTGTACTTTGATAAGCTTTTTGTGATGCTGATAGATGAACATTCTGGGAAGCCTACTTACTGGGTTTTCCTGAAGATCTGATACTGTAGGTGGGTATGATGGGGATCACTGCCTCATGGGCGGGAGGTCAACGAGGCCGCACTGTGCTAGACCGAGTTCTGCCTGTGGTAAAAAGGTTGTTGTCAAGCAAAGGCTTGTTCTACCTAGTTACTTTGAAAGCCAATGACCCAAGTGAGATCTGTGAGGTTATGAAGAAGAAAGGCTTTTCATCATGCATTCTCATTCAGGTTGGTCATGAATTGACTTTGGTACTACATGATCCCATTACACTGTTGACTGCAACTGTTTTTTCTCACCTCCACCTCTTCCTTTGGCATGCTACTTAACAAGATTGTAGGACCAATTACTTTGCAGTAGGGTGGTGTTGGCATATGTTTTTCTGCATATGCAAGTTTGCATTGGTGTTCTACAAGTGAATATTGAGGAAATTAGATGTGGGAATGCTGCATCTAATGTGGTATTGACATTACGGCTCTTTCAAATTTGGTTTGCTGAGATTGAAAGTAGATATCAGACTTCAATGGTCAACTGATCTCTTTTGCTGAATTGAGCTGTGTTCATGCTCTTGCACATTCTAGATGTTACCTCAAATCTATTTTCCCTAGAGTCATAGCTGAGAATGCTAGATGACATTGGATGAAAGCCTCTCTATTCATAGAAATATGGTGAAAGACTTATGACTGCATCCTGATGGTTTGTAGTTCTTGGGTGATCTGTTTTCTCTTGTCTGCCAGCGTTACACTGAAGAGGAAGACCTGCAGGTTTTGAAATTTTGGAGGGATGGAATTTGTGGCAATTACACAGAAACTGCTGCTGCATCCCAGCCATCAAACAGCAAACATCAAGAAACATAGAAGAAAAATAAAGCAACTACTGATCTCAAATCAAAGGAGAATAATCACATGACCGATTTGGAATTTAAAGGACTCCATAGTCGGACTTCTTCCAGGTCCTGGCCATTGGCTTGAGCATTCTTGACATTCAGAGCAGTGCCAGGTAACACAAGGAGCCTGACAATGCACCCTTAACAATGGACCTGCATAAGAAGGATTGAAGTGAATCTACTGGTTGCACATCCTCCAATTCCCTTGCAACTATTTAGAAATTGGCAGCCAGAAACCCTTATGTCCTCTTGTGTATGTGCAGTTCTCTGCTAGCACCCTCAGTGGATTGTCAAATCCCTTTGCAGTCAGCAATTATGCTGCATGATGTGAATTCTTACCGTGGAGCAAATGAAACCACAAGGAGATATGCTCTCCACATATTACCCTTGCAGCAAAACATGGAGTTTCTCAGTCATCGAACAATGGAGATCCTGATGTATGCAAATCATTCCCTTTTCCCAATTCCTAAGGTGATGGTCACATCCAAACTATGTAAGCAGTACCCAATTTTGCTAGTTGTGTGCTTACATGTTAGTGCCCCAAGATGAAAAACCACCAATGCTGTTTTGTGGTTACATGATTGCTATTTCAAATTAGGGTAACCAGGGTTGAATTGTCATATGTTCAATTTGGCCATTGTAAATTATTGACCACTAGATGTGTGACCTTAGTGTAACAAATATTGGGGCAATTATTCACTTTCTTTTTCCCACCTTTTCCTCCTTTTCACTTAGGTTATCACTACGTGATTGAGGTTTTGCCCAATTAAGGATGCATCCACCATATTGGCTTTGCGTGGTTATCCTTCTCATAACTCCCAATAAAAGTAGAAGAAAGCTCCACACCAACAGTTTGGTTGATGAGTGGCAACATGATTACTTCCATGCAAAAGCCATGATTCAGTTGTTTGAAAATGATGACTTTTACTGTTGTGCCTCTGACTATGGATGAATAATAATTTTGGGTGTGGTGGAATGCGCTTATCTTGCTTTGATGTGCACATGACAACTTATTATTATTTCACAAACTCATCCTTGCTTTCCATTCTAAAATTGGCTGTATAAGACTTGTGGAGATTTTCTCACATTTGGAGAGTGTAGTAGTACTTCAAAACATGAAGCCTAATTGTCAACAAAAGAGAGAGAGATGTGCACCCAAACTCATCTGTGATTGGGATATCCAAAGTAGGCACCGAATTGTCTTCTGTAGTAATAGTTATCATGTTTAGAGATGTATGTAATCATGATGCACATGCCTGTTGTGATACCCAACCTTTGCTTTACTGTGCATTCCATCACACAACGACAACAAAAGCAAGCGACAGGAAGATCTTTGATCAAGCAAAGCATGAGAGAGACTGAATTGCTTTTGAATGTCTCTCATAGAACTAGGATTGTTGTTTTTGAAAGGCTTTGCTTCTAGCTATGTACCTAATGAAGGATTTTACTCCTCAGCAACAAAGCTCAATTGAGACAAAAAATTGGTCTTGAATGCTTCTCATAGTATTGCTGTTTTCTGAGGCTTAGCTGTGGTTGTGCTCCCAAATTCAAGTAATGAATTCTTCTTTTGAAATTTTTGAGGAACAAAGCTATTGAGATCACTTTGATGCAGATTAAAAAACTCCCACTCAAACATAAAGCAAACCAAACAAAATGTTGAGGTCAATTCTAGCCAAACCACAACAAGAATTGATTAGTGCACTCCAAATCAATGACATAGTTAAATTCTATTGACAATGATAATTGAAACTGGTTTAGGTGAAACATTCATAAGGTTCAATAATATTATGGTCAACTTGACAATTCTGCATGTGGAATTCAAAAGGGTACTATTTCATTCTTTTCACAAATTCACCTATATGGATATGAAAAGACAAATTAGCATGTGTCTTTTCGTAATTTGGTTGAATTCAATTCAAACCAATTCTTTAAGGTGAATTCAATAAAATTTGGATTTAATTTAAGAATTTAAATTGAATTCAATTTGAGAGTTTGAATTGAATTCTAGTGCATGCAATGTGATTCAATATTTTCCTTTGAATGGAACTTAATTTTCACTAACTCAAGTCATTTTTTTCATCATTTCATTGCTATTGGGACTGTGTAGCAATGTGGAACCCAAGTGTTGCATTATTAACAAAATGATATCAATGATTAAATCTTTGGTCAACATATAGATTTTTTTTTTTCAATGTTCAATAACTAATTAGGGATTTTATCATCAAATAATTGTTTTATAACTAGCTGAAGTAGCTTTTCATAAAATAGGGGTCAATAAAGAAAATGTTTGACCATGAAGATGTTGTTTGATAATTTACTATTTATTTTCACCCAAGCATTCCATCCACGCAAATGGAATGTGAAAAATGAGTGGATGGAAAACATAACCCAAAGCAAATTCATGTTGTAATGGTAAACATAGACTTCAGAAATACATGATGGTCTCCCCCACTCCCAAAGCCTATAGGTGGAAGGAGGAGTTCAGTGGACCACCAATTTTGTTGACATTCACAAGCTTCTTTGAAACACTTTTCACCATTATGGGTGACTTTGTGTTGTTTGCATATGTAGGAAATGAAGGTGCTTTGGTAGTCACACAATCCTAAGGATGTGCAAACCAAAACCAAATTTGAGCTCTGTGCTGCTGCACCCTACTGGTGACAATCAACTATTTTATTTTTAAAATTACGTTTTCATATAATTCATCATTATTTATGTCAATGTCAAATTTAATTTAAATTAATATACATTTCATGGATGTGAAAAGACACAAGTTAATTTTTTTTCCATATCCATGTTTGTGGATAGGGAAAAAGAGTGAGATAGTTATAAAATGGAGGTAGTTAATAGGAAAAGAAAGTAGTTATTAAGAAAGAAATGAAATAGTTGAATTTTAAAATGAGATAGTTATTTTGGAAATTGTCTTTGGAATGGTTCACCATACGAAGGACTCCAAAAAATCCCTCAAATGCCAGTTCTGATTACTGGAATTATAACATATCATAATAAAAAATAAATGCATGGCCTGTGTTCCATTTGTGATACTTCCAATTTTAAATATGGGGTAGACCTTATGAATCCTAGAGTGCAGAAGGGGTGTAAAATGAATTTACTCCCAACACAAATTACTTTAAAAAGCATGTTCTTATAAACATTTATAGACTAGATTTCCCTTGCTTAAAGCACTCCAAGGTTATTTATTTATTATTTATGTATTTATTTGTATTTGAAAGCACCTCCCCCACATCAATCATTTGAGGGAACCTTCTTGAGCTGATCATATCAAGATCTTGTGCCATTTGAATAGAAAACTTTTCATGCTTTTATTCTGGGGAAGGCCTACTACCCAGGGCCTCCTCTAATATGAGAGTGATAGCCCTAAAATTAGTGGAGGCCTTCCCCTATACATAACTCCAAGTATGGAGCAAGGTGGCCAAGTGAGGTTGATAGAGAGCAATGGCTACCTCCTATCAATGTGGGTACAATTGTATTGAGGATTCAGGTTGATCTCCCTGGCCCTAATTTAAAGGCTTGTTCCTTATATTTGGCTTGTTGAATGTGGATAAGCATGGCATGCCAGTAGGTCAATTCTAGAGAGTGGCTCAATTACAGTTATAGTGGTCTGATAAAATTATTATAATTCAGTTTCCCACAGTATTTGCATATTTTCCAGTTCAATATATAGTGGGATTCTTATATTGGCCTGTCTACATTTTACGTGGTAGACCATATCTTAAAATGAGGGAAATAAAAATTGACAAATTTGTTTTTAAGTAAGAAGAATAAACAAGTGACATAGGGTCATATTAATTGACCAATATTCAAGCCGTCAAATTCCAATGACATAGGAACTGGTTTAATATGGGGTTCTTTGTAAAAAGTTTCACATGTCAGTTCTACATGATCATTTCGGTTGTATGGTTGTCCCTGAACAATTTTGTCCAAAATATAGTTGATAGTTACAACCACTTATTGACAGGTTTTTGACGGTTTCTATGGTTTCTTTGAACATGTGGAAAGAGCATCTATGCTTGCTTTTGCAAACAGAAGTTTGAAAATTATTTCAAAGCGAGTGATTTGGATCCAGTTGCATTACATTATAGAGGCACAAATACTTTCATGTGTGCATGTTTCTTAGAGCATAGAATGTGTGAAGAGCAATCAATATTGTTTCAATGGATTTTCAAATTTGTTCTTGTTAACCTTTACACTTTGAAAGATTGTGTTTTGTTTGATAAATTGCATGACATTTTTCAAGAGCTTTCACAAATGCAGTTGTAGTTGAAGGATCAATTATTCGAGAGAAACTTCCATAGATTTTTCCACAAAAGCTTGGTTTGTTTTTTTGCTTTGTTTTGTACATAAAAGGTTTGTTAATGGCAAAGCGAAGTCTAGTTGGAACAACTGTTTTTTCCTCTTGAAAATCTATTTGTGGAAACTATCAATGAAGTTGGGGATCAATGGGCTTGCCCTCATTCAAATCCTTTTTCTCTTGATTACACCAGACCAAAGCTTTGGCCAAAAATTGATGGGCGACTACCATCAAATCATGACTGCCGCCCTTCAGTACTTTGGCAATAATTTTCTTCAAATCAATTTGTTTTATAGTTAATGCGAAAAAAATCAAAAAATGATTATCAAAACAAAAAGTTACCAATGTGTAAGTTGGGAGGGCTTGCTTATTTGTTATAATAAATGAATTTTGATCTTCTATGTATCAACCCCAACAATATTTTTTGAACTGTCCTTTGTTTAGTCTAAACATACAAAGAATTGAAAGTAAAGGCGAGTCATTCCATTTTTTTCAACTCTTACTTCTATGTTGATTACATATGACTAGGCAGACTTCATCTAGTGTAGTTTTTTGGTTTGTAGCCACAAGTCTAAAGATTTTGATCAACACATTCCAATCTTAGTTTTGAATTCTATCATTTTATTTGTTGGATGCAATGATATGAAAAATAAGCAACAAGCAAACAAATAATGTCATTCTTGGTGAACTTTTCACCTTAAATCTCTTGAAGCTTCCAAAAAGATGAAAGTCAACTCGCTTGTAATAAATTCACCAATAATAATAATCAAGCAAAAAATTATTGTGTATTTTCATCTTTTGCATCAATCACTTTTGGATTCTTGGGATTTCAAATCTTTTGGCAACAATGTCAAATTCCTTTAGCAACAACAAGCAAAGAAGAAATGCATGAAGTACCTTAAGGTTAAGGTTTATATTTTTTTGGTACTAGAAAAATAAATGATGCATCAAATAGCTTCCTTTGAATCACAATTGCTTGCAATGGTTGTGACATGTCTTTTGTTGCATGACGAATGTGGTTAGTTTTTGAATATGGAATGCACACATCCTTGCACTTGGAAATTGGAAGTAAGAAATGTGTGTTTTGTCAATTTGAACAATTCATGTACAAACAAATATGCACAATGGTGCAAAATGAAAAATGAGGTTGTGTGGAAACTTGCATTGATATATTTTTTATTAGTCAAAATAATGTCTAAGTGAAAAAGTGGAATCAATCATTTTTGGGTTTTGGAAGTTGCTTTTCTTTTGCACTTGGAATTGGTGAAAAAAGGTTTAGACATATCCATGTTGCCAAGTAAACCACAGTCTACAAAAATTTCATCTAATATACACAAGGAGAAGTCAAAGGTATTTGTAACAAAGAGGGCATTTGAATGATTCTCTTAGTGGCAGCCAAAATCACATCCTTAATAAACATAGGTGGTGATTTTTTTCCTTATCTTGTTAGGGTTCAATCTTTACTTGTTTTTTCCACATATGAATGGCCACAAGGTTTTTTAAAAAAATGTTTTTATTGATTGCCAGAATTTGGAGCTAGCTGATATTAAGCCTTTTGGAGGAGATGAAACTTGAAAAGATGTTAGACTTTCATAAAATTATACAAAGTTGGACCGAAGATGAGGAAAAAGATGTTGATATTGAATCTACAAAAAAATTAAAAAATTAGTTGTCCAATTTGTATGGTCTAATTCAATTGGAAACTTCAATTCTTTATGGTCATATTTTTTGTGAAGTTTGTATTTTAGGTGTTATTAATGTAAACCTATTGGAAGAAATGGCAATGTGTTTCAAGCTACTATCACAAAGTTATGCCTTGAAAGGGGCTATTGTGCTATGTGAATAAAACTCTAACAAGCTAATTACGTCCTGTAATAGTAAATAAAAGTTAGTAAAATGACATGCAAGGCAATAATATGTGCAATAGGGTGTGAACAACAACCTTTTTTCATTTAGGCCCAAACAAAACCCTTATTTAAAACCTTATCCAAGTACAATCACAGCCTTCGTTATTGGAATCACTTCTACTACTGGAACTACCTTGTTGTAGCCATGTGGCTTTAAAACTTCAAGTATTTTCTCCTTCTCTCACAAACATCCACACACACAAACACAAATGTTTCTTTCTCCAACTCTAGAATCCTATTCCTTCAAATAACCATGCATCACCAAGGTAAATGGCTAACACACCACTTAGATCCTATTTCTTCTCCGCTTTTCCCTTCAACTACCACTACTATAGTAGTTATCTCCTAGATTAACATAGTCAAGTTGCAAACTCAACCTAAATCCCATTCTTCTTGGGTAAACTCAAACTCTACATAATTCCCACATTATAGAACATTCTAACCTACCACTTGATGGATAAATCAAGACAACCACAATCTAGATCAATGGATAGAATGACTTTTCAATTAACATTTAAATTTAGATTTACTTTTGGTAAATTTGCATTATTAGATCGTGGTAAATAATAAAAAACCAACGAAGGGTCCAATAATTTTTCCATTAACAATGTGTAATAAAACCTAAGTTTACATCACTATAGCCCATGTCACTAAGGGTAATAGATCCCTAGGGCTTATGTCACTAAGGTGTAATACATCATTGGCGCCTATGCCACTAAGGCATGTGCAACATGGGACCCAAGTCCAGGCAAAAAGAAGAAACCACCAATAAGGGTGGATTGCAAGGAGAACATGAACAGATCAAGTACTACAACCCCCCCAACCAATCACAAGGAGCATATCAAATAAGGAGAAGGGAGGAACATCTAAAAAAACATTTAGTTTAGAAGAACCTTCACTTATAGTAAGAACATGCCTTGAAATAAAAGTTGTTTACATTTGTTGAAATGTCATTGACACTTTTTGTTTATAAAATGAACACAAAATTTAAAGAGGAGACATTAGAGTTAGATTGTTGAAGTTGACCTATCAAGATTTTTTTAATAAACTTCATTTGTAAAAATTTCTTGAAAATAAATTATAAAGGTTGGGTAACTAACTCACAATTCATGTGATGCATAGATTAATGAATGAATCTAAACATCTTCTTAAATATCTATTATAATTCCAAAGTGGACATTGATGGATGAATTCATTCATGAACAAGTTAAAGTTGTATATAAATTATTTTATTGGACTACAATCATAAAAGTTTTAGGATATATTTAATGGCCTTCATAGGGGTTGGTTACAAATGTCATTTATCACATTTTGTGCTTGTGGGGCACAAGAGTTTCACATTCATTTGTGACAAAGAAAACTATTGAGCAAATGATAGAACTCTAATCACCAATTTGATGTGAATTTTGCAAATGAAATCCCACACCCAATGTCATAGCTAGGTGGGAACATATCCCTTCAATTTGGAACTTGAAAAGGACCATCATTATAAGAAATCCCAACTTTTTTGACTAGGAATTTTGATCCAAAAAACCCCCATATGGTTTTTTTGCCCCCATGTTCAATTTGGACAAGTCAATTTGGACCCGACCATTTTGATTATGTGTTTTTTGGTTGGTGTTTTTTATTGGGTTTTTTTACTAAACCACCATGACAATAATATAATTTGGGCAACAACCAGAAATATATATTATTTAAATTATTTTATTTAAAATTATATGAAAATATTAATCAATTACCCTACCTACCTTACTTTACCCTACCCTAACCTACCTACCTACCTACCTACTTAATTAATAAACCTAATAATTAATGCAAAAAAAATTATTTATTTACCTACCAACCCTATGTCCTAGGCCTAGGTTAGGCCACTTGGGTGCGAATACAAAGAAAGGAGCCAAAAACCATGTTGGACAGTGGTGAAAATTGTGAACTTTTTTACATATGTTTTTCTTGTGACATTTTAAAGTTATGTCAATCATTCCAAGTTGTGCTAAATGAATAATATGAAAGTTGAGGATATCAAATTAAAAATTCATTAAAGTAAATTTTGGGTTTTAGTTTTTAAAAAGGACATTTGAATTTGAATAGGTGTTGTGTTGGATGTGGTTAGTTTTACAAAGGACTAGGTAAAGGACTATTGTAATAACATAATTTTGATGGTAAAAAAAATTAGATGATAACAACCTACTACCCAAGTTCAAAAAGCATTCACAATTTAAAAGATATGGAATTTAAAATTAAAAAAAATTCAAAGTATTTTCAAAATTTCAAAAGTCCTTTATCACATGTAAATGGGGTGTAATGTGTATGACATACAAAACAAAGTTGTAGTTTATGATACAAAAAGAAAAAACCTAAAATAGTTAGCATATTTTGGTATGATTCAAAATTATGATAAAATTTCAAGATGAAATGCAAAATTTGGTAGAATCTACACACTTTGAAAAATTCATATTTATTCAACAATGATTAACATAAAACATGTGGTCTATTGGGGCAACTATATGTATTTTTAATAACAAGTTGCAAAAGATTTCATTCAAAAATTCTTTCATATGAAAAAATGAAAAAAAACTAAAAAAGATTCATAATCTTTTAGTAAAGTAATCCCACCGGCTCCTTTTTACGTATTTGCACCCACCTAGCTTAGCCACCTAGGCTAGGTGATTTAGTAGGCTTTGCAATTTAGGATATTTAATTAGGTCACCTAAGTAGCCAAGGTAGCCTAGGTTACAAGTGTGAGGACTTGAATTCCTCATCTTCACATTGAAGAGTCAAATTTTTAACCCTTGCACCACCACCCCATAAGGTGATTTTTTTGGACATCTTGTAATAAACATGATTTTGGACTAACATTTTGTAATCAACTTCCATGATATTTTTTCAACATATTGCACTAAATGAATTTGAATGTTTTTATATTATTTACATAAATAAGTAGGTTATAGGTAGGTTAACCTAAGTAGGTAGGAGATACCTATTAATAAATGCATGTATTTATGTAACATGTAGGTTATAGTTAATTAAACCTTATAGGTACCTACTAAGCCTATGTTTATACCTACCTACACCTATGCTATTCAATATGTTATGTAGGTACATACTAGCCTATAAATAATAGATCTAGCCTAGGCATGCTAGGTAGGTAGCTTAGCCTATTAAGTAGGTCTAAGGTTAGGCTATTTACCTAATAGCCTAGGTGGCTTAGCCTAGGTTAATCATATACCTACTTAATAGGCCTAAGTGGCCTAGGTAGCTTAGGTTAGGTTACATACTTACCTAATAGGCCTAGGTTACACTAACCTAGGCTACTTAAGCTATGTACCTACTTAGTAGGTCTAAGTTAAATTAATTTAGACTACCTAGGTAACTTAGGTTAAGTTAGATACCTACCTAGTAAACCTAGGTTAGGCTACCTACCATGTAGGTCTAGGTGGCTTAAGTTAAGCTACATACGTACCTAATAAGCTTAAATGGCCTAGGTTAAGCGACATACGTACCTAATAAGCTTAAATGGCCTAGGTTAAGCTATTTACCTTGTAGGCCTAAGTGGCCTACGTTATGTATGTAGTTACCAAGTAGACTTCAATAGCCTAAGTTAAGCTACCTTATACCTAATAGGCCCAGGTGGCTTAAGTTATTTACTTAGCTAGTAGGATATGTTACCTATCTACTAGGCTTAGGTGGCCTATGTTATTTATTTAGTAGGCTTAGGCTACATATCTATAGTAAGCTTAGGTTAATAACCTACCTACATGGTTAATAGGTATACCTAGTAAGCCTAGGTCACATAGGATATCTACCTAGAAGGCTTACACTACCTATTTATAGGCTATTTAGTAGTCCTAAACTATGTCCTAGGTAACCTACTAGATAGGTTTAAATTAGGCTACTTAGATAGGCTATTAATTAGGTTATTACTTAACAAATAACCTTTTAGCCTATTAATTATGCTAGATTAAATAGGTAGTTTAGCCTTAGCTTAACCTACTAGTTATGTTAGGTTAGGTAGGTAGTGACGCATTCCCAACCTCCTCAAGAAACTCAAATGTGAGTTTAAGATGAAAACAACGGAAGAGTAGGAAGTTGGGGCGCGCTCCCTAGCTCGTAGCACTTCGGGGGTAAAGGGGCGTGCTGGAGCTCTAGGATGGGACTAGGAAGATTGATGAGCACTTCAATCATTCACACAACCTTGCACAAACAAAACAACAAGTTGGTTAGTGCATAGTTAAAGCACTTTTGGTGTTAGGACGAGTCACGGGCAAACTCGGACTCACAAGATTCACCATGGCCCGGACTTGGGGGAAGCCACCACCTTCCCCTTTATAATATACTCTGTGCCTCTCCACAAGGCCCACATCCAAATGGCATTTTGTCCAAGGATTCCCAAATGGGAATCCCGAAATTCCCAAAGTTGGGACTCCCGCAACTTTGGGGCCTCATAACTTTGTGTTCAGACCTCTGATTGAGATGAGGTCCAAAGCAAAGTTGTAGCCTTCATTGAGATCTTTTTAATGGTATGTCGCACATCATTTGCACGCAAGGAAATTGAGTCGATTTCTGACTTTTAGTGGTCGGGAGTCAAAATACCAATTTGACTCCAGGCCTTCCTTTTGGCCATAACTTGTGTTTCAGATGTGCAAATGGGGCATGCAAGCCCATTTTAGACATCTAAGTTTCAATAGCTTTCCAATGATATAAAGAACTCTTCAATCCAATGGGTTTTGATCCTTGTAATTGCCTTTTGAAGATTCGGGAGTCCATCGGGACTCCAACTCCCAAAATAGGAGTTCACTTGGGAGTATGAGGATTCATTCCTTCACACTCTTTTGCACTCTTGGGAGCATGAGATGTGACCCCCGGGATTCCCTTTTGACTCGTAACCTTGCAAGCCCTTGCCTTGGTTGCGAGCCTAAGGTTAGGGTTACAATAGGTAGCTTGGGCTTAACAAGTAACTTAAGTCATCAAATGAGTATGGTTTAGTTGACGAAGTGTCAAATCATAATGGTCAATTTGACTAAAGGTCAAATCAAGATGGTCAATTTGATCAAACCCTATTTATTCAATATAGCCAATTTGATTAAGCCATGGCCATTTTGATGGACATTTGTCCATTTTGATTAGATCTTTAGCTTGACACTTGGTAAAAAAGGTCACTTTAGTCAAATATATTGGTCAAATGTCACATGTGTTTTTCATGCCCCAAACCTTTAGTCCAAATGGACATACCCTTGGGTCAATGTGCACATTTTAGTCAAGTTGGCCTTCTGAAAAGTCACGTTTTTTTATAGTTTATTGAACCTCATATTGTTCAAGTTAGGAATAGTGAAATTAATGTTAAATGTGGATTTCATAAAAAATGTGCTCAATAATCATAAATTATCAAGAAAATCCATAAATTAAGACTAAGAGCTATCTTAAAGATGGTAAGACAAAATTCCAAATAAAGTTCAGATTTTCAAGTTGAAGTGTCAAATTTCTAGTTCATGAATTTTTCTTTTTGTTTCATTAATTGTTTTACTCCAAAATTTGACTAGCAACTAACCATTTGAAATTGGGATTAAACAAATAGGTTCTTCTTTTATAAAGCCATGAATACTTGGTTTCAATTTGATATGTGTAGACCCAAACAACAAATCGTTTACCAATGGTCGCATATCTATGACTATCAATTTAATCACATTTAGTACAAGTTCATGTCATGGAGATTAACTTCCATTTGAATGAAAATATGGAATGAGATTGTATACAACTTGAGTGGAATTTTAATTCACATTTAATTGAGTTCATATTGAATTGAATTGAACCTAATTATGAAAAGACACATGTTAATTTGTTGTTGCATATCCATGTAGGTGGGTTGGTGAAAGGAGGGAGGTAATTAAGCTTGAAATTCAATATGGAATGTTTTTGTAATCATCAATACTATTGGACCATATACTTCTTTGACCTATACTAGTTTTAATTATATTGTCACTCAAATTTTCATAAGTGCATTTCCATTGGTGGTTTGCAAATTACATTTAAGATGAATATCATTTATATGTCAATTTGATCCAATAAATATTTTGGGCTATTAAATTTACACAAGATCCAATGGATGTAAAAGATACTTCTCAATATAATGAATGACTTTACATTGGTTAGTTATCATTGGTCCAAATGGTTGACATTAAATAATCTCTCACCTTATGGTATTGGTATTTCATTTTCCATATTTATAGGTGTGGGTCTTGTGAAACAATTGTACATCATATTGGATGTGATAACATTATTCAAAGATCAAATAGGGGGTATGGGTGGAGCTATTTTAAAACAAACATCATACCTAATGTTAGTAGCTTTTGGGTTAGGGGGGATAACATTGAAGTAGTCGTTTAAAAAAAGTTACATAGCACTCACATGTTGCATTCACACATGGAGGCCGTTTATAACTTTAAAAAAAAGCCTTTGCCAACAAAGGCCCAATAGTGATTCACATGGAGATCATCATTACTTGTGCTAAGACCTAGCTATTTCCTCTTTTTTCATTGTCACACCATCACATGACAAACGTTCATGCCTCTTGTGCCACCACTGCCGTTGTCGCCTTTTTTCCTTGGCACAATTTGTCACACATTTTCTTCAATTATAGTTTTTCCAACTTTTGCTACATTGAACTTGCATACTTAATTTTCTACACTTTTCTTTTTTGCTTTCTATTTCATTGCTATAGGACTTTCGAACTCCTTTTGTTTTGTCAAACTTGTTAAATTTCTTCATCATGCTCTTTGCATTTTACTTTTGTGTGCCCATTCTGTGAGCTTGGCATTTCAAGTTTGTGTTTTTCAACATCCTCGATCATTGTCTATGTTTCACAACAAACAAATCACATTTTGTTTTTCTTTTAAATGTTGCAAGTTCTATTTTGAGTTGTAGCATCTTCAGTAGTCTATCATAAGCTTCACAAAGGTATATTCATTTCTTTCATTTTTTGCTTTATTATTATTTTTTTTGGGGGGTGTTTGTTCATCTTTCTTTGCAACAAAACTTTATGTTGATATTTGCTTGATGTTTTTTATGTTGATCTTTTCATGTTGTTTCCTTTTATGCACAACAAGAAGTTTGTTTTTGTCTTTTCCTTTTTTTTTTTGTAGTGCTAGTCACTGGAGTTGAATCAAATTGCTTAAAGGCTCAATATGCTTATTTGCAACAACATCATTCTAAATTTTGTAACTAAAATTTTTCTTACCTTTTACCATTTCATATTATAGCAAGCCATGGATAAAACACCAAAATGTGTGATTTTCATCGTGGGATGTATGGCATTGTTCCAACTTGTGGATTAGGTTTTTACCTCTCCTATCCTTGAAGCTCTCTTTTCAAATTTGGATTGTTTTGCCATGGATCCTTTAATTACCCTTAAAGTTGCATAATTTTTCTTGTTAATAGCTCCAATCCATGATTTCTTTTTGTCATGTTTTCTTGGTGTTTTGTCACAAGAATTGGTGTATTGGGTGAAGCTAAGAAGCACAACTTGGTTTTCCAAGTTCTCGCTCAATGAATATGAGGATGATTGATGTGTGAAAGACTTTAGGATGTCAAAGTTCACACTTTTTAATATTATTGACAAGTTGAAATCAACATTAATGAAGAAAAACACAAAGTATAAAAATACCATCCTTGTGGAAATCCGCTTGTCTTGTGTTGTTTACAAGTTTGTGCATGGTTGTAATTTCTTAATTTACATCAAGTTATTTGCAATAGGGAAGAAAACTATATCCTTGGTCCCACATGAATTTGTAGATGCAATGAATGTTGTTTTTAGGAAGTTGATTTCATGGCTAATGGGTGTGGAGATGTGCTCAATCATGAATGATTTGAAACTATGGTGCAATTTGCTTAACGTACAAGGTCCAATCAATGGAACTCACCTTTTCATTTATAAACTTTTTATGCATTTTTCAGAAGATTATTACTATTTTAAATCTGGAGGATATTCCATTGTAGCACATGTAGTGTTGGATTATAAGAAATTTTTTATTGCCATATATGTTGGTTTGCCAAGAAGTACTAATGATTCACGAATGTTGTGTAGGTTTGCATTGTATAAGCAAATTCAACTACACGGATTATTTAACATTACTAAGGGATCATGCGAAGACGGAATTCCTCCATATCTTGGTGACAAAGGATACCCCATTATCAGCTGGATCATGACAAGGTGTCAACAAGGTAAAGTAAACAATTTTTTTTTTTTTCCCAAAATCCAATTAAAAAATGGAATAGTTTTTGATATGGACATAAGAAAGCATATTCAATTTTTTTTGAAGTAGAGATATAAAACCATAGGTCGCTACATTTAGTTTACAAGAAGTTGGATACAAAGTTTGAATAACTTTGGTATCATAAAGAAGGTTAAAAATATGTTTGAAACTAATTAGGTCAAAATGGTGTTCAAACCTATTTCATATTAAAAATTTGATATATTATAATTATAACATCCATAATTTGATAATAGATAAGTATCTTTTAGGGTTCCACTAAGTTGATTTTTTAAAATCAATATTTCATTTACATGTAGTCCATTTTGAAAGATTGGACATTTTGTGCAAGTAGAATTTTTTTTTTCAATTTTGGTTCATTCTATGTTCAAGATGGAATTTTTCAACATTTTAAATATTAAATGAAAGATTATCATCATATTAATTATTATACAATTTTTTTCCCTATTTTCAATACATTAAAACTTTTTCATGGCTACATGTAATTTTTTTGACAAGGAGCAGCGAACCATTTACTTTACCTTACTTGCATTCGACGTCATTTAAAGAAGATGGAAAACATAACATTTTGGAGCTGTTCTACAACATAAAACAAAAAAGGGCCAATCTATGGTTGAGAATGCTTTTGGCATTTTGAAAAAAACTTTTAGGGAGTCAATGCATCAAATTTGAGTGTTACCTTTTTACCTAACGTCTTTACCTATTGTTGGTTATTGCATAATTTGTTGAAGACCAAGGATGAATCAAGTATCAAAAATTAAGACGGCGCATCATTGAGTTAAAGGCAAGTATTTCGCATGAAAATCAACCCCATTTCAACGTTGCCCAAGATGAGTTAGCAAATCAACAACTAGATGGAGAAGAAAGGTCTAGAGATTTTTTGTGGAGGCAATTAACTCATTACCTTTGTAGACAAAGGAGCTTCACATGAATTGTATACTTATTTGTCACCTTTATTTCCATCTTATTTAATGTAGCTATTTTGATTCAATTTTTTTTGAAACTTGTTCAATGTCATTTAAAAATTTTGATTTTGTGAACTCAAAGAACTTTGAAAAATGTTCAATGTGAATCTTACGGTTATGCTTTTTGGTTATCTACATTTGTCATTTATTTTTGACACCCATCATTTTTTAGTTTCATTCATCATGTTCTTTTTCAAGAGCTAGGATTGGAACCTAAATCTTGGAGGCTTGCACATAAGCCATGTTCATCACTTCTATCAATTTGGTAAGTGTTTTCACCATGTTAGCTTGGTTTTCACCATATCAGCTTGATTTTTGTTGTTATTCTCATCTCGTTCCTTGAAGTACTTTAGCGACTTGTCAAGCATGTTCTCTTATGTCACCATAGTGCTCATGCCAATTTTGTGAAAAGATTTTGTTAGTAGCTTGCTTCCTTCTTTTGTTGTTTTAGCCATGGTCTTATGAACCAAAGAATATTGTCTTCACCACTATACTTCCTACAAAATGAGGAGTTGCTATTTCTTTTTTGAATCTTGTTTTACTGATGGATTTTGGTGTTGTGGGATTAAAACTTGAAATGTGTAGTAGGATGGTGTGTTGATTTGACCTTACATTCAAAGGTGGGTTCTACAATTTGATGTGGTGGCCTTTAATAAGTTGACATGTTTAACTGGTTGTGGCTCAATAAATTGGGGTTGTTCATACAACCATGTCTTGTCATTGCTATGTGCATACACCTTATCTATTGCAACATTCAGATATGCATATGGCATTCCAAGCTCTAGTGTAATTGAGTCATCATTGAGCTCAATAAGACGTTTTGATGTTTGCTTAGTCATTTTGAAAATTCCATATCCATCAACCATTAGGTCTTTCATATGTGGTGGTTGAAATATTGGCCACTTGCTAAGAAATTGATTGATCATTTCATATATACCTCTCTCAAAGTTACAAGGTAACTGAACATTGTTTCTTTCTTGTGCACTTATGGCCCATTAATTTTGATTTTGTCTAATGCCTACCATGAAGTCGAATATCTTTTTAAAGTCATTTGCAATTGTACTCCATTAATCCTTGCATGCAGGATTGTTCTTTGCATGCTCCAAACAACCAACCTTCATGATTGTTGTTGAGATCTTCTTCCATTTTGAGATCGTTGTTTCAAATTTGTGTCAATCGTCCAATTTTGCCATCAATTCTTTGTGTTTTACTTTCTTGGCTTGCATGAGAGCTAGGATTTGTTCATGTTCCCAATTCGTTTGTTGAGGTTGTCTGGCCTGCATGTACATTATGGAATCAGAGTTTTGTTTTCAAACATTGTGTTTCTTACCTTTTAGTTTTTTCTTGCTAGCTCAATTGCTACATCTTCAGTGGGTTGCAATTGTGGATGAGTTGTAACATTGCCTTTCAAGGGGGGACTTGGATATGCTAGTTGTGATGTAAATTGGGTGTTGATTTCTTTTCATTGAGTGTATTTGTTTACAACCAGACATAACTATTAACATCACAGAAGCTTCCTTTTACCTCTTGCATTCACAGAGAGCAAACTATAGGAAACCCTTATTTTGTTCTGCTCACCTATAAATGGTGAAATCCAATGGGCTGGGATATGGCGTTTCATGTAGAGCATCCAATCCTCCAAAAGAGCAGCAACCCCCTAGGAAAAAAGAAATGGAGATAAAAAAGAATTTGCAAGGAAAAAGAAATTTCTTCCACGGCCATTGCTACCCACTAACTTCATCAGATCTAGACAGTGGATGTACCATGAGTAATAGAAAATTTGCCCAAAACTTCAGATGACCATTATGGAAAACTTGCATCCTGCAAGAGTTTGTCACATGTCCAGAAGCATGAGGAAGTCCCAGTCATGATATTGGCTGGCATTCAAGAGACATATAATAAAAATAGACAATAAGCTGTAACAAGCTTGTGAGGGAAATTTCCCTGTAAAAGACTGCATGTAAGGCATAGAAAGGCCTGCATAAAGAGTTGTGGTTATGACCTCCAATAATATTTTGTTAACCAAGAGAATTCTTTGGCAAATGTGCAGTCAGCAAGTTGGATTGTGACAGATGACACGAGGGAAAAGCTTTTGGGACAATGTCAAGAGTGACCACTATATCTTTCACCACTAGCTCAACAAGGGGGATTGAACAGGATGATATCCTACAGACAGCTTGCTCTGAGTACAGAGCCAAACATGCTAAATCTTGATAAAGCTTACAACTGTCACATGATGTAGCCATCCTGTTGCTGCAGAAGTACTGAACTTCTGTTAGTAGCCCAATCTAGGAAGGTGAAAATCAACTGTGGCAAAAACACCAGGGAAGTGAAAAATCAAATAGTTCAAGGCACTGAACCCTGCAGATCCCTATCTAAGTGGGACATAGATCTATCAAGAAATGATGAATCTCAAGTGTGACCACTATAGCAATGTGAAGGAAAACGTATTGATTTCCTAGCAAGAAATACCCTGTTAGCATCTACAATCCTTCAAAACCTGGAAAGGATGAAATCTCAGCACCGGATCTCATATGAGCCTGCTCTTGTAATGTAACGAACCCACTCAACAGTGTTGTAACCACTTTTCTCCCACACCTGCTCATGATCAACACCAGAGTAGTAAGCAAAAGAAATGTATACAGTGGCTGCTAATCTCACATCTGCCTTTCCATAGGCCATATAAAGAAAAATGCCAAGAGAAAGATTTCCAATGCAGGTGCTTACTTTCAAGAAGCGAACCCGTAGGCCTGAGGCAGTGAACATTGGAACCTACAATTTACATGAATCCAAAATTAATGGAACCCCAAATCCAGATGCACCAGCATACAGATTAGGAACATAAAGAAACAATACACTATGATGGATCATTGTTTTCAGTTGACTTCATCCAAGACACAGGCTCCAATGAACACAGGTGAAAGTCCCTAAAGGGAGAGAGGAAGTCCAAAGGCCTCCTATTCAGTAATGCCAGGAACAAACTTACACAGCTACTTTAGCGCCCAAATATACAAAAAAAGGCCACTCAGTAGACATGAGGTGCATGTGCAAAGTGCTTGAGGAGACTAGAAACCTGGAATTCCATTTGAATAGGGGGCCTGGTCCATGACTTCTTTTCTACCATTGTAGAAATGAGCTCAACTTCAGCACTCATTGTTAGCTCTGTTTGTCCAGGAAATTTCCTAACTCTGCACATCAGATCAGCATGGCAAGGCATTTGAACATTGGTGATTCACAATAAGGAACTGAAATCATTGGCCTGATCCGAGAAGAATCCAAATGTATGGAAAACTTCCACATTGTATAAAACCATTGAGATTGAATATCACATTTTGCTACAGACCCATCAATTGCAGATGCAGAAAACTCAATCCACCTCAAATGTAGAATGCTTGGACAAAAGTAAGCAGGATATAGACATGAAACCACAGTGAAGAAAGGAAAGGAACAAAAGCTCACTTCCAAACCAAGCAGTCAAGTGCTGCATTGTATTTAGCTCTGCCAGATGTCACCTGGAAACTGGCCTTTGCAGTGTGCTTTGGTACTGGCACCTTGACCACAACCCCAAGTGCAAACATCTTGGCTCCAAATACACTCTTCACCTGTGCTCCTTCAACACAATTAACAAATCAGAGACAGTCTCCTGCAACCTGCAGCAGTTTCAGGCTGCACAAGAGGTCAACAGTCAACACATCCATACCATATTAAAAGATAAATAGCTCTCTTGATCAAGACTAGCATTAAATTTGCAGTGCCAGACAAATATCACAGTGTGAACATTGTACAGAGATTGCGAAATAGTGACTTAAAACCAGGATGAGAAATCTCTGAGACAGATCAAGGTTCAGCAACTCCATTTTGATGGCTGGAAGACAAGGACCAACTACAACAGAATATCAAACATAATGTGAATTATTGTGTACCTTGACATTAACCTCCATTCGTGTCCGACCCAACTCCTTGATGCTGGGAAGCACTCGGAAGGGCAAATTTATACCCTCTGTGATCCGATACCTGTAACATTATTCCAGAAACTGTTTAGTTCTGCATCACCAAAAGCAAAAGAGATGTATGAACCTGACAACAGAATAAGAGCAGAGTTCCATCAAAAGCAAAAACACAGGTCTTTTTTAGTAACAGTAGACCATTAGAAGTCTAGGACTACTAGGCTAAGAACAAATCCATATACAGCATGTATTTGGCCATCCAAGCAACTAATGATACTTATGACTGCCTCCTGGGCTAAGAAGGGACCATGAAAGGAGAGGTAACTCACTTCATCAGCTCAAATTCTCCATCAGGTGGGACAAAGCTCACTGTCTTTTCTGTGTTGAACCTTGTAAGGTTGACACACTGGTGAAATGTGACATCATCAAGCTCTATTGTCTTGCCACTGTTGTAAACAGGAAAAAATCCATCCGGATAATATCTTCATAAGTATTGAGAACTTCTCCATAATTACAATTCATGTCACCTGATAATATTGTTAGAGATTTTGAGATCAAGCTTGCTCACACCAAACTGAAAATAAAAAGAAAACTTCAAAAGACTGAAAATTTGAAGAAAACTGAGTTGTGTGAACGATAGTGACATTCTACTGAAGAATAATAACTTTCACATGTTCAGTGACCATCAACAGCAACATGTTTGGGAGTAATGAGATGCCACAACAATTTATTTATTCTGGGGTATACAGGACCCAATAAAGAAATTGAAAGCAAGATTTCTCATAAGCTGACATGACAAGACCAAACTTCCTGACCAAGTCTGCACTGGAGCCAAACAGCTCTTCAAGTGAAAATAAGACTCCCCATTCCCATACCCCACATAAAGTACTAACCTTCGTGATGGTCGAGCCTTTGCCTGGGCTTCTTTTTCCAAACCAATTTTGTCATTAAGTCCAAGCTTCAAATCAGGCATGCCGGAAAGAAAACATTTCATCAAAATCTTTCCAGTTACATCACATCGCAAAGTGGTGCCTGAAACATGGGCAAACCAATATATCCATCAGATTTCCAGACAAAATTTTCTGGCCAATTAAATTCCTCCATAAGCATGTACAGGATGTACATTCAATGGCTCATTCAAAACTCACCCTTTTGTGACATGAGCAAGTTGACGCTTTCCACAATATCCAGAAAAACCTGCACTCCCATTTCCATCCAACATCCTGTTCATTCCCTGATGATATAGTGCTAAACTATGATCACTTAGGTGATATCCTTGTGGGTTCAAACAACAAAAAAGAGTTTTCAGAGCATACCTCATTCTTCTTGTAGACAAGCCCTTCTCGTCGCCAACCCACAGCTCCTGTAACTTGCAGTGTTGCATTGGCAGGTGGTCTTGTATCTTGTTGCTGTACATGATCCAAACAGCATAAACAAACACCAAAGCTTTAAACCTCAAACTACTTCTAGATACCTTGAAGATAAAATCCCCAAAGGTGCAAAAATTTTCTAAGCAGTAATTAAGCTGCTCCATACCCAAGAGAGTTCCAAGTTCACATTGGTTTGGAGAAATATCCCTGACATATAGGCTTGTACTTCTTTTCCTGACACACATGTCAATATCACCACCTTTCATGACCACATACTGTAGAAAAATGATATTTCAGGTGACCATTTAAGAACCTTCAGTTGATAATCAACATGAAAGTAGTGTCACCTTTGATGAGAATGGAGAGCGAACACCTTCTTGAGTTATGTAGAGCTTGAGGATTTCAGGAGAGAGATTTTGAGGATACCCAAAGTCCATGATCTCTGCAACCACCATCAGAATCAATGAGGACACAAGGATCCTCTACAGATGTCACACTGTATCATGTTCTGATGTTGAATTCAGTACAGGTTTCTCCTCTCCACACTGATCACTGCTGCTAACTCCAGGCACTTCATCACTAGAAAGTGTTTTAAGAATTTAAAGTATGCTTTGGATAAAATGTGTACTTGGCCCCATGGGAATGTTACAAAAGCAACACCACAATCCATGAGTATTTGGACAGACCCATGATATCTCTAGACATCTATGCTGACAAGAACCTGAAAAAGTATTTATTCAGAAACCAACAACCCATCTCAGAAAGGGGGACAAACCACACCATCAAGAAGCTCATAGATGAGAACAAAGTTATTCCTGATGGCATCTTCATCAAATGCCCCTCCAAAGTATGACTTGAAGAGTGCTACTGCCTGATACATGCCACAAATGCACCATTACTTCATAAGAATCCTATCACATAACACAAGCTAAGAAAAAGATTTTAAAGACTAATCCCTGCTGCTGCAGATGTGAAATATTTCCACTTGGATTTCAATGCAGATAAATGATCAAACCTCGATCAGTTCATCAGCTCACAAAAAGTCTGGGACAGGAAATTTCAAAAATACATACCTCAACCACAAATTTGAACGCACAAGCTGCGTTGGCATTGCTGCTGACAACAGTGACAATGTACACATTGCTGATGCGCATATACAGAAAAGAGCAGCCACCTATTTGGCGCACAGGACAAGTGCCCAGTTCCTTTGTCTGCATAATATGTGTGCGGAATGCATCCACCATATTGCCTCTGCAAAACAAAAATGCACACATTTTAATTTTTTCCCCAATCCAAAAAATAAGGCAGCAATTCCCAGGCAAAAAATGGATGGATTCAACTTCCAAAGAGACTGGAGTTGAAATGAATCCCATGTGGCTAAGTAACTCAAACCATGGATAATAATCTTCATTTATTTATTTAATTTCCCCCCCTCTTCTCCAAATCTTAACCCTAATTTCAGCAGAAAGAGTTTTTAGCGAAGTAGAGCTGCCTGGTCGAAAATCACGTTCTACTAAGAACTAACAAACACTGGCAGAACCTGTTAAGAACAAAAAACAGCAAAGAGAAACAAGATTAAAAAAAATACACGCACACCAGCAAGCAAGCGCCTTACCCGACATCGTCACGATACATCCGGTTGATGAGCACATCTCCCCGCAGGTTCAGAAAATACAGAGCAGATGCTGCCACCGGCATCGTGCCGTGCTTCTGCTGCTTCTTCCCAAACCAATTTCCACCCGCTCTTGCTTTCCCTAAGTCCCTCCGACTCTTCTCTCTTGTTCTATCTCGATTGCATCCGTGTCTGCGCTGCCTCGCGCTCTGTTTTGTTGGAATGTTTTCTCGCAGCTGGGTTCTTCGCCTTCGTCCGGGTGCCCCCCGTTGTGGTCCCACGCCCGCAGTTTCGGCCCTCTGAACCCGGTCGATCGCCGGGCCCCGCCGCTTTCGAAAAAAGTCCGAAGAGACCGCGGGAACTGTGACGCCAGCCAGCAAGCACTGACGACGAGTTAGCCGTTTCCAGTATGGAATGGTGTATGCATTATTACCGGAATCGACACTGAGGCGGCCATTCCAGTACTAGAAATCTTTCACAGTCGCGGCCCGCAGTTTTGGCCCAATGAACCCGGTAGATCACCGGGCGCTGCCGTCTTCGAAAATAGTCCGAAGACAGCGTGACCCGTGACGCCGGCCCGCAAGCACTGAAGAAGCAGCCGTTTCCGGTACAGAATGGGTGCGAATGATTTACCGGAATGGACACCGAGGGGGCCTACTGGAAAATCTTCCCGTTGGCTAGTTCAAATTGACGGCCACAGTGAACCAGCACCCACCAGTGAAGGACGGATGGTGAGTGGTCAGGAAACAGTTTTCTGTTGGGTTCCCTAGCGAATCACGGTGGTTAGATCAGTGCTTTTTCTTTATTACCTACTAACAACCCACTTGTGGCACTTGTGGGTGGGTTGTTAGTAGGCAGGTAGTAAAAACAGCCCTTACCTATGTATAAGAGGCGCTTCATGTCAGGGCCCGTTTATAACTCCCAATTCATTCTTGTAATTTGATTGGTCTAAAGCTCAAAATTGGGACCAATTCCTTCACATTAGGGCCCAGTTTACAAGTCCCAACCATGAGTAAGAAACCTATGTGATTGTATTTTTTGGCTTCATGGGTTGGGACTTACACAAAGAGTTGGGTTCTAGCAAAAATGGAAATCCAACTCCAAAGACAAGTCTCAACCATATTTGTTATTAAAATAATCAAAAAGTGGTTTGATCTGGTCCGATCATCATAAAAGCCTTTCTTTAGCATGAAATCAAAGTTAGTGGGCTCGTTGTCTTTCCTCTTCAAGTGTGTTGGATTTAGATCAAAAGGCTTAGGACACTTTTGTTTTTTTCATGTGAAGAAAGAAAGGTTTTTCACAAAATGTTTATGAGTACACTTGGAAACAGTGTGTTGATCTTGAGAATTTTTTTCCTGCAAGTATAGAAGGATCATATGCTGCATTTTGTTCATTTGCATTTCACAATGAAACTCAGCAAATTTCAAAAAATGTTGATGTGCAAATGATTCAAAGTGAGAATTAAAAGCCATCATCATTTCAACACTTTGTTGGTAAATACAAGTTGTTGCAACAACAACATACCCACAATGATATGTTTCACTACCATAAAAAGAGCAAGAACCACCAATACAGGTTGTTTTCTTGTATCCATTGCTACAAACTCAAAGAGAAAGGAAATGTGGAAAGAGGCAAGGCAAAGAAACAAAGAGAAATGACAAGATTTAGAGATAAGAAAAACTTAAGACTTTGCTTTTCTAGTGGGACTTTAGCCTTGAGCTTGGTACCAAACCCTTCACACTATGACACACCAAGGTCGAAAAATAATATTGTTTGTTATACCCCAGGGCCCATTTCCATAGGACTTTGCCTCTTCTTGGGACTTACAAAATTGGGCCTTGAGACATAGTGTGAACTGTCCCTAAACCATCTACTTACCTAGTAATTACCTATTTTTGTACCTATTTACCTATATATGAGACCTTCTTCTTACAAAATTGGTTACCAAGGTGAAACCAAATATTAACTCATTTGAGGTTCATCCACAACTGAGTAATAATGGGCGTCCAGTGGACGGTGTGCTGGTGGGTACTGGTGAACCAGGTGTTGTCTCTTTCAATTCAATGACAATTTTTCCAATACCTCCTAACAAACTATAATAGAATTGATAGCAGCTTTGATTCACAGTATAATACAAAAGCTTGCAGTCCTTTCTCTTTTATGAACTGCCAATATCTATTTCAACACACTGGACACTGAAAACCATCCTGTTGAGCTACACTTAGCAAAAAGGCTATCTTAGCTGTCAAATCAATCTAATGTCTCTAGGAGTACTCAAGGGTGAAGATCACATTGTTCCAAGTGACACAAGAATGAAAGAGCTTACCAATTACAAAGGGCCTTAGTCAAATTAGATCATAATTTGCAAGGGGCAACAGGGGTGTCTGTCTGTATGTGACACGGATCTGCCTCACAGTCTTCTGAAAATCACCAACAGGTACCAGCAGCAATCCTGAACTAGTGAAGATTCAACATTGAAAATCAACCTGAGAGAGTACACATATTGAAACTTCTCTTCAGTTTCATCAGAGTGGAAGGGATTGACAAGAACATGTCTCCTTTAATGTTCCTTTACTGGAAAATGTAAAGATTGAAGTGTAAACTGATTTAGTTGCATTAGCAGGCATACGCTCAGCCACTTTGTACTTTTTCACCACAGACAGAGAGTCTGAACCCTTTGGCCTTACAACTGCTTCAAGACTTAGGCCACTTGTTTGCTTCACACCACTAACACCACTGCTGGTGTCTTACTGTCCATTCAACTTGGGCACCTGACAAAATAGAGGAGCCAGCTCCTATCACCTCTGCCAAATTTGTCTTAGCAGTTTTGGTACTCCTCTCCTTTTCCTCTTGAATCCTGGCTTTGTCTGCCTCCATGCTCTCCCACAATGTGAGCAACTGTTGACCATGGCAACATGGCACACACTTTGTCACTAACCCTAATACAATCACTGAACTGATAACAGGTGTCTGACCCATCCCTCCAGTCTCACAAAATTCTTATGTACACCAGTCTCTAAAAGAACTATGTAGCTGGACAAGACCCCTCTAGGTGAAAAGTATAAACAACTTTGAAGAGGGATTTAGCTATCCACAGAAGACAATCGAGCTGATGGAGTGCCATGCATTTTTACCCCTTCATTTCCATTGATTGGGATCTTGTCTGCATCTGCGAAAGGTGTGTGACACACTGCACAAGATGTAGAATCTACTCCTTTCATTGCCTGAGCGCTCTACACATGCCCACACTTTGGCAGAGCATATAACTTGAAATTGCCATTGAATTCCTGACCAGTGATAGGGCATTGAAACTTTGCAGCAGTTGTCTCATCATCAGGGTTAACACCAGGGATGTGAGTCAAATGGATGGTAATCAGATCTTTCAGTCCTTTGATATGCTTTAACTTCTTCGGTATGTCTTTGAAATCATAGCACTCACCACTGCTTCTTGTTGTACAGATTTTCCAGACAATCAATGACAAGGAAGTTTCAGAGGCTCAGACGATACTGTACAGTTGGTGAACTTTGCGACCTTCACCAAATTAGGATCCACTTTGTCTGGTTTCTTTACGGTGTACGTGTTCAAGTAACAATCCCTTGATCCCGCGCTGGTCGCTCCGCCATCGCCGGCCCCTCCTCGCAACCTGATACCTAACCCTAGTGTTCCATGTTTCTTGATTCCACAGTCCACAACGCACCGCTCATCTCTCAGAGCTTTACCTGCCATCGACAAATAATATACTACCGAATCATCATCGTCGCCGCTGCAAGACAATCTAATCCTCGGCAGCAACACCACCCCCTTCACCTGGCCTATTGTCTGCCATGGTTGCACTTCCACTGCTACTGTTGTACCGTCCCCTACATTCACGAATCCCTCGTCTCTACCGTCGAATTCTTCTTCTACCAACCTCTCTTCTCCTCTCCTTATTCTCTTGGCCTTCCTTCCCCTTTCAATCAAGAAAAGAAACTTCTTTCCGAACCAACCTTCCAGCAATTCTCTCTCTGTCTATCCACTACACAAACAACAAAATGGACCAAGCTCCAGCTACTTGCCAACTCCCTCTCTCTCCCCCCCTGCATTCCCTCTCTCCCTCCCCTGTTAACAAGATTTCCTTCAAGCCTTCATCTGCAGCGACAATAACAACTGATTTCACCGCTTCAATTGCCCCAATGATCACAGCAACCATCACCTACAACAACAGAATCCTAATTTCCCCTTATCCTCCAAACGAAACCCAAATTCCGCCCGTTGTCTTCTTCCTTAAACGAAACCCTAATTTCCCCGCTTGCTTCTTCTCTAAACGAAACCCTAAACCCTGAGCACTAATTCCCCCCGCCCTTGCTATTTCCCAAAAAACCCTAAACCCTAAACCCTAATTTCCTACAACCCTAAACCGTACAATTCATTGACATGTGCTTCTCCCCCAATTTTTTGATATTGAAAACTTGAAGAATGTTTCAAAAAATTAGCAAAATTATTTGAATTAATGCAAAAGACCAAAAATTGTCTAACAAAATATGCTGGACGTCCTACAATATGTGTCAATGTTCAGTGTCTTAGATTTTGGCTGAATTTCAGCCAGTTGGTGGTTATTTTTATTCAAAAATGTTGAAAATGGGTGTTTTATTTGGGAGTTTCTGAACATGGAATTTTTTTGGCCAAATTCCAATCAGGTTCCAGTAGGTAGTCAACTAACATAAAAGGATGCAAAAGGTTTTTTTAAACTTTCATATTTTGTCTATAGCCAGATTTGGCTAAGTTGTTTCATGGATGATCAGCACTCATTCTACATTCCACTTCTTGAATGGCGCACTGTTGGTTCTACCCATAGGAAGAATCCAAACATTTGTGTAGGATTTGGGAATGAAAAGTTTGGCTCGAACTTGACCCAATGCGTGAGTGACATCTAGAGTAAGTGTATAAAAATATCATTGTATTATAATATATGGTGTAGTGAAGTAAGTTCTCCTCTCAACCATAGAAGCTTTAAATTCAAACTTGCATATGTAAGGAGAGCTATGGATGAAATTACATGAAAGATTTGAATATGAGATTGATTTATTTTTAATGGTACAATTTGACTATCTAAAAGGTGGATCTTGTGGATTGCTAGTTTGTGGAGAGGATGAAATGAAAAAATCATTAGGTGAATCTTCAATATGCGATTGAAATTCAAATTAGGGTTAAGTGCATTTAGGGGTATTGTTGGTAAGATAAGTGTTAATGATGTTCAATGCGTTAATAGTTAATATGTGGCTTTAGTGGTTGTGAATTCACATGATTATTTTGGATGTGTGATCAATACATCCACTAAATAGATATAAAGATTATTTTGAAAAGTCATTCAACATGATTGTATTGTTGATGGTTGGATGATATTAGATCCATGTATCATGTTGGGCAATGCAACATTTTTGTTAAAGGGGTGAAAATGAAACAAATGTCAAAGTCGACAAGGCCATTTACATAGTTCCTAAACAATCATGGGTAATTCATGTGACAACATGAGATTGGTTAAACAATGCTTAGACAATTATATTGTTTCAATGTGTTGAAACACACTAGTTATGGTTTTAAAATGTGCAATTTTAAAAATAATATTTATTGAAATATTTTAACACTTATTTAGATGCTATTAACATTTGTGGAAAGTCATTGTCAAACCATCATGCATTTTACTAGATTTTTCAAAAATGTTGGTTTATTTAACAATTTATAAGAATCTAACCATTCCTTGTGTGGAATCATTTGTTGGTTATTTTGGTGTCTAAGAATCACATATTTTTAATTATTTTAGATTTATAATCAACAATTACAAATAGTTAATATGTAATGAGTTGGTGACCATATTAACTTGATTTATTTGTGTATTTTTATTTGAAATTTTTTTTGGTTCCATTAGGTTTATCTCATTTCATTAGTCTATAATCTGGTGCAATGTGATTTCTTTCTCACAATAATGACAAGTTTTATATTGATTTAGGGATCATGCATTAAATTTTACATTGTGTTGGGAAGGTTTTGAATGTTTTTGGAACTTTATGATTTGGGTTTGTGATTTCTAAATGAAGCAAAAGGTTTCACATGTGATTGGTGTACATAATCTATTTTCCTCATTATGGATTTGTAAAATTGCACTAGTTAGACCATCTAGTGTTTACTTTTTGACATTACCTTGTTTAGTTATAAATGGCAACCTCCATGAAGGAGGTAATTTGCTATAGTAAATAACATTATTTGTTGTTCTTTTGCAATGACAAGGTTATCCATTATGGCTTCATTTAGAAGTCCTTGCCATTCTTCTAGAAATTCAATTGGTGATTGTGTGTTTGATAATGTAACTTGTAAGTTGGATTAATATTTCATGAATGGCAATTTAAAAAGCCATATTTGTATATTCATAGTGTGTTATCATGTATTTAGTTAATTTTGGACTTTTGAGAAGTCTAGAATTAATAATTGACCATTTGGAAATTGGAAATTTGGATGAAACTTTGATTTGGGGGTCACAAAATGATGCGACAATAAATATTAATAATTTTTTGTTTCATTAGCTGGTCCAACAAATAGATGTAAACAATATTTTGCCTCAAATTTAGTAAAAAATAATCCCAACCACTAAGTTAGAAAAAGTCCAGAATTAACAATTTAGTTGAGAATTAACTAAATAAATGTTTTTTTCAAAATTTATCCCACATTGTTTTAGAGGTATTTAATCACTTTACAATTTATATATATATAAATCATTGTAGTGTAAAATTATGGATGTATTTCATGTGCCTTGGAGTCTTTCAACTTCTAAACAATGTGTGAAAACAATTTGCATTTGCTTCAAATTTGTTTACCATTCCTTGATTTTCATTTATCATCATTAAAATTTTGCATTAAGTCTTACATTACTATTAGATTTACAACTTCTTTTGAAACCATGATCATAAATTTTAAACTATATAGTGAATGTAAAGTATGTTGGTTCACTTTTGGAATCATAGTAGTAATTTCTACATGGAGTTTTGTGTTTAAATGCTTATGGGGTAAAAACACAATAAGAGCAACCATGATGACCAAGTCAAAATCCTTACCAAGGATTGCATTTTACATGTGTCTTACATGTATTAGTTTATTAAATATCAAAACTGAATTTTAAATGAAATTTTTGGGACCACATATTAATATTGAAACCAAACATGACTCATATTATAATAAGAACTATATTTTTTTGCATGAAGGGTTAGATTATAGTCAAATGCACAATTTTGCTTTTAACCATGATGGCAAATTTTGAACTTTTTTGACCATTAAGGATGTTCAAAATCAAAATCAACAACATTCATTAAAAGGATTCAATACATTGTGCATTTAAAAATATAAACACGTGTGGACTTTCTTATGAAGTATATTAGAGCCCATAATAAATTTGAGAACATTTGATGAAGGTTTGAATAATAAAAAACATGTTCACATTTTCTTAGTGCAATGTTGTATATATAAACCCAAATTTACCAATGACCTTAAATTTTATGTATCATTTTTCATGAAAATGCAACATTGCTTTCCCGTAAACAACAACAAACATGTTCTCTTTTAAGAAGTTTTTATAATTTTATGTTTTTGAAGGTGATAAACATGTTTAAATGCAAATAAAACACACCCAGCTAAGGGCAATTTAGGGCATGCTTCAATGTTTTTTCCATACTGGGCCTTTTGGTTCATCAATATATGGTCTTCTATAAGTTTGGAACATGAATGGTTAAGTTTAGCATAGGGTTAAAGATGAGTGAAATGAAAAGTAGTATTCAACTACAAACTTTCCATTATTTTCTGACCATTAAAACAATTGGGAATCACACAAAAAATTTTGGGATGAAATTTCATTAATACTAAAAAATGGTGCAACGAACCTAATTAAAATTTGATGTTTCAAACTTTTATAATGATTTTTCAAAGTTGAAAATTGTAGAAATTAAAGATAGTCAGCACAATCCTTGGTACATTATACTATGAATGTACCTTATGGTGAATAATTTAATTTTAAATACATTAAATGATGATTCATTCTAAACTAACAACTTGATTACGAAGATGTTTTCACAATTAGTTTTTGAAAATAATGAACTCATTATGAATGGTGGACTTTTGAAATCAAAAATATGGATTGATTAGTTGATTGTATTATTAAGAAATTTAAGAATTCATATTGAAATATCTAAATGAGTTCTTTATTCTTATGCACTTTATGAGTTTTCTTTTAGGATTTTCAAAATGATTTCACTATACTTACTTAACATTAACATTAGCAATATGGGTTTTGACCTAGATTTAAAAGGTTTCATAAGGGATTAAAACTTTAGTAGTCAAAGATTGCACTAATGAAATCTTAGAATTAAAAACCATATCCATATGGATCATTTATAAAAAAATTGCTTGTGATTTTTATACATGCTATATCTGTTTAAAATGAGCCACTAGAAAGTGCATACACCCTATAGTAGTTAGTAAAGACATATGAACATTAAAATCCGATATATAATCACCATATAATATTCAAAAAGATTTTTGAATAGTTTGACACATGTGGCTATTTTGATGAATTGTATTGGAACTTACAACAATTTGAAAACATTTAATGAAGGTTTGAGCTACAAAAAATAATCCAAATATTTAATCTGTCGGAAAAATTATGAACAATAGGTAAGAGGAGTCTTTTAGCACAATGAAGTGTTTTAAAATTCATGGGATTCCAGCTTAATGAGTAAACATTATAATTTTTTTGCAAATTAACAATTGGATTTATAATTTATTTTTAGTTGTAAATGACATGTGTGATTTACTAAAATGTCTAATAGTATAAAAAATTAGTTGCAAAAGACAATATTTGGCACTTAATCAAAACTTGGACAATCACATGCCAATATGTGACTAACATTAATTTTTCATCCATTTGACTTGGCATGGCTATTTATGATTGGTTTTTACAACTAAATGGTGTAGTCACACATGCCTATGTGGCATGACCATTTGCAATTGAATTTATGACTAAAATGTGTAGTCACATATGATAAAAAACTTTAAGATGTATACACATGGCAAAAATCTATCCATTAGACTTGAATAAAAATTGTCCACTAGATGATGTACATGTTGTAAAAAAATAAATTGTATAATCATGACAATTACCTAGTTTAGGCTAGGTTAAATCAAGGTAGGTAATTATGTTAATGTATGTTAAGTTAGAATAAGCTACCCAACATAAGTTAGGTAGGTAGATACATAGGTAGGTAGTTAAGTTTATGATATGTATGTGTGTGTAGATAGGTTTAGGTAGGTAGGTAGGATCCTAGATTTATGTCATTGGTACAAGCCTTCTCAATTGGCTAATCCCATATGGTTCATGCATTTTGAATGCTTAAAATGTAAACCATGAGAAGTCCATTTTTTCACTTATTTATATACTTCAAAAAATTGAATTTGTTGACAAATGATATGGGATAAATCTTAATGAAAGGGAACTAGAACATTATGTAATTTTAAGGTAAACAAACAAAATCATCATACATTTAAAAACTCAAAGGAGGTTGAATGCTCACACATTGCTCTTTTGCTTATGAAGCTCAAATAACATTTGCAACCTTCCACCTAACTTTTAGTGCCACAAAAAACACTCAATTTGGTCAAGGAATGAAGAAGACATAAGTTGTTTTGTGTAAGGGAGTTTGTGTTTTATGGTAGGCTTATTAAAATAGTTTTGGATTTCGAGGTTAAATTCTTTAGTTGTTGTTCCATTGCCTTTTGAGAATTAATTTTTTTTGTAAGTCTATAATTGGCTCACCCATAGGTTTTTATATCACTCAAAACATATTAAAAATGAAGAAGATATTGGGTTTGAAATTAGAGAAAGTCTAGAACTTTTCTTCAAAAAATTTGAGATAAAATATCATAGTCCATTTCCTTCTCTTCTTGTGTTTTCTTCCTTATGCCTTTGCTTTCAATGCTTAAACAACATTCTTAATCCTCTAATATACATTTCCAATGACATAAAAATTGTTCAATTTGGTTAAAAGGTGAGGAAGATATGGGGTTTGAAACTAGAGAGGGTCTAAAGCATGTTCAAAAAATTTGAGACAAAATATCACAGTCCTTTTCCTTCTCTTCTTACATTTTCTTCTTTGCACATTTGCTTTTGGTGCTTAGAAAACATTTGTAGTCCTCCAATTTGCACTTGCAATGACATAAAAATTGTTCAATTTGGTTAAGTGATTAAGAAGATATTGGAAAGTGTTGTGTGTAAGCTTGTGTTTGATCTTGGGTGGTTTTATCATATCACCATTTGTCCCATGTAGAAAAAAATTGACATATATTCACCCAATAAAATACATATTATTTGACCTACCTTTAGGTCACCACCTACTATTTAGCCTATTTAATAAATTAATTATATAACCTATTTAGAGTTAAATAACAATCAATTAAAAAAAATCAAACATAAATATAATATAATTCTTATTATTTAGCCCACATACATACTACCTACTATCTACTTTACTTAATTAATAATTATTATTAATATTTAACCTAGATTTAATTAATTAATTAAACATACTTTGCATAATTAATTAATTCAAAACCATTATGACATATTCACACCATAAAATGTTTTTTACTTAGCCTACTTCTTTATTACATATCTATTACTTATCATGTTTACTACTTACAACCTAGCTTATCCAATTAAATAATACAAAAATATTTTCACATATATCAACACAACAAAATGCTTACTACATATAATCCACTTAGATTCTATTTATTACGTATCTTGTTTACTAATTATTACCTATAACCTATTATTTAACCTACTTAATTAATTAATTATTCTACTATCTAACGTATTTAATACATTAATTACATGGCCAAATGCATTGGATTAATGAATTTTTATTGTGTGGAATTTGTAATAGTCTAATATCCTAGACAATCATAATTAGAACCAACCTTTTTTTCCTAACTTTACATGTATAGCCCTTAGTTAAATTAAAATTTAAAAGTGTTAATGTATTTTTTGTCATGAAGTAAACACAATTTTGTAATGAAATAAAAAATGTTTGAAATTTAAGAAAACTCATTCGATTTTTATACATGGTTCAAGTACATAGCCAAAAATATAAAAGGATGTTTAAAAAATTTTACTTTCATTTTGTCTTTTAGTCAAATTTGGGTAAATATTTTTGTGGATGAATGGCATTTTGGCTCCAACACAAAATCAACAACTTGAAACAAAATGCATTTTCAAGTAATGTGCAAAAAATTTATCCAACTTAAATGACAATTATAATGGATTATTTAAATTTATTCAAAATAACTTGAAAAAAAATTAAATTGCCAATCCAACAATCCCATTTAATGTTTAGAAAAAAATATGTTCACACCTATACAAGACCCCATTATGCTAGAAATTGTGAATAATGGTCCATTTATACCATTTCAATTAGTCTTCTAAAATTTCACAAACCTATCAAACCATATTACACATGTAACATTTAGTTCTTTCAAAAACACTAAGGAAAAAAAATTAGACCACTAAATCTTGCAATTTCATTTACCAACTCATATTTTTTCACATTTAGTTACATGTATATTTGCAATTAGGATCTATAATTGTAGTTCAAGTTGAATAAGATGCTATGTGGTGTTTAGCAGCCTATGAACCACATCATGAGTCCCAAAAGCAATTACATTTTTTCCCAACCATTGATAATGGATGATATAAATGCATTTTTCATCTTCATTTTCATCCAAATCCATAGTAGTTGTAAATCATAATTGCATATGCAACTTCAAATCACTTTGTAGTCAAATATGCGACCACAAGTTGTTTTAACCATGTGCCATAAAGGATAGTCATATTAGTAGTCACAAAAAATGGTTGATTTAGACATAAGTCAAACAAATTAGTTAGAATGGACAAGATTTTGTGTTGTGAAATAAACACAATTCCAAAACATGTGAAAAAAATTCATTAAATAAAATTAATGGTGATTATCCAAAGTAGTGGATGCATAATTTTTCATTGCCTTCAACAATTGTTTTGGCTCTTCATATTGTAATCACACCTTGTCTTTACAATGTTTATTAAATATTGATTATAATGTTTAATGAATATTTTTGAATATTTTATCTTCATTGGATTCATTCTAAATCATACCATATTCATGATATATTTGTGTAAACAAATTAACCATTTTCAACATTAAATTAAATTTTTATCTAAAAATGTGAAAAACAAAGCAATGGTTACATTGATTGTAAATTGTGGCTCCTATTAGTGTGATTGATCACTACATTTGATCATATTCACATTTTTCATGTAATTTTGGATCAATTATGTTTAACTTTGATTGAAAATTTCAAGTCATATATATTCAATTTGTTTAAGTTATGTTGATCTTGGTGTGATTTTAGTTCAAATATTTAATAAAATATAAAAAATATAATACCTTTATTATAATAAAATTTTAAGTAATCCATTCGAATTTTCTAGGCCACATTTGTGTTAGACATCCATCCAACTTGGTTTTTGGTCCAAATGTAAATCCAATTTGGAAAACGTTTTAGATCCAAATGGATTCTTATGAGGCCAGAGCATTGGCAATTCTTAATGTTGACTCAATCTTGGTCATATCCCAATCCATTTTTTTAGATTGGTTCCAAATAGATTCTAATAAAACTAGGTTGATCCAAACTATAGTTTTAATTGTTCAATTTTGGATTGATTTTGGTTCAATTTTGATTGAAGTTTTGATATAATATATTTGAATTCTTTAAATAGGATCTATCTTGGTTAGATTTTAAAAGAGTTGGACCCATTACATGAGCTTGCACAAAAGATGTTTAAAACATTTTGATAAATTTTTATTTTAGGGTCCAAATTTTTAAAGGTGCACTAAAATTTTGTCATGGTGTCACCTTTTTCTATATTCTTTTGCTTAATCTTATTTTATCATATTCAAAACACAAAGTGAATGATTTTAATGGAATTTACAATTGTGATGGTCTAAGATATTATATTGTAAAACATCTGACATTTTTCGACTTAGTCATATGGACGGGGATGAAAGTATTGGAAAAAAAAGGACTTCGTTAAAAACTAGGTTTTTGCGTCTTAAATAATACATTTAAAAAGGTTTTCCCTCCAACTATATTCACATCTTTCATTGTAATTTCATCCATAGCCTATTTGTAATATTCAAACATGAAAGGTTGAAATATTCTATGGTACTTACTTTTGAAATTTTTTCTTGTAATAAATAGCTAGCCCCTTATGGATGGAAATGCGATCTGTTCATAAAGTTGTAATGTGAAAAGAGATCTTTATTATCAATGTTTGCATGAAGTCAAAAAAATGAAAAGTGATAATAAATGTTTTCATACATGACTTGAAAGTACATAAGATTGTTTAAAAAGTGCTTTCAATTTTAGTGAAAGAGAATTTAAAAAGATTATAAACTTTTAAGCAATTTTCGTACTTCATTTATTTTTGGCTATTATAACTTCAAATAAAAAAAATGATCAAAAAAGATTTGAAATAGTGAAAATTAATTGTGACAAGATTAAAATAGAATGAAATGAATAGGCATTTAAATTGAATGATGGTGCACTTTAATATGCATGAAAAGGTTTAAATCTTAATCTTGACCATTGAAATATATTGCACAATAAAATTTTAATTTATTATATTTTGATTTGTAGATGGGTGGGGTAGATGGAGAATAGTAGGTCATAAGAACTGTTATTTTAAAGAGATTTTTTTTTATATTTGTGAATATCCCTTCTAGGAAAAAGGATGGATTGTATGCCTACTTTTTAAGAGGGAGAGGAAATTATGCCCAAGTGTAAAATTCCTTTCTCTTAATGATTAGGTGTAGGATCCTCCTATTTTGAAGTGTAAGAACCTTCCCCTTCTATGCCTTACGATCTACATATGTTTAGATTCATGATAACATTTGCCTTGTGCTTTACCTTCCATTTTTTGAAATTGCACTTGTGGCTAATGATTTTCTTTGCAGCAAGCTTTTGTTAATTTGTGAAATTTTTTGAGGACAAACTTGAAAAAACTTGTGTGAAATTTTGCAGAAAAAAAGGAAAAAATTGAATTAAAAAAACCACTGCTTGTAGTAAGTGCAAGAGTAATCCAAATTTAACCTTTGCATGTGAGAGGTTAAACATGAACATGCTGAGAAGCAGCTCTCCATTGTTGGGATGGTAGGTATGCAAAAATATTCTTCTTCCTTTCAACAAAACTCAGATCTCCCAGAACTTATGTCAGGTCTTTTAGTTGGAAAAATTTCATCGGAATAAAAAGATAAATTCTTACAAATTCATAATGGTGGTAAATTTTTTTGGAGCGAAATCTGTTGATTTATATGCAAAAAACATAATGAAAGACAAAGGAATTTAAATCATACATGTCTATCTTGGGCACAAGCAATCAAGATGCAATTCATACACCCTTGATTAGTTGCCCATCCGTGTGGAGCTCCATGTTGCCCATGGAGCTGGGCAATTAGTATTATGGATGACTCCAGTCTCCATTCTTACTGGCCCGTGAAATCTCAAGCAGCCCTAGGTTAAATGCATCCTTAACAACAAACTACAATTTTTTATTATTTCACATGATTGAAAACCAGAGAGCAGATGGATCTTTCAAAAGCCACTTATGGATGGGGCAGACCATTTTAACATCTAGGTTTGTTGCATTCTCACCCATGAAAAAATAGAGTTTACGATCTTTGGGTTTTATTGAAAATTAGGTATGGAAATGACAAACTCTGTATAAAATCTACCTTAGCCAAAATGCTTCTTTGATATGAAGCAGAATGTCGGTCCTGTTTCTAAGTCTGAGAAGCAGTGTAATCAGCAACTCACAAGTGGTTGGCTAGAGAAGCCTCAAGGCAAGGCAAGCAACAAGAAGAGACTTGGGTGAGAGAGAACTGCGACCAAAACAGTGTTAATCAAGGTCTTTCACCACGGAAAATGCTAATTGAGTTATAGAAAAACCTTGTTATAATTTTACTTCTAAGTGGCAAGGAGATGTGGGTTGGATTAACCTGAAGGCACCCCCGCCCCCCACCCCCGGCCCCCAAAAAAAGAGAAAAAGTAAAATTTCATTGAACCTCTTAAGAAGCCACTTATGGGGCAGACTGTATTAAAACAAAAAATGCAATCGGATCAGTTGTTGTTATGTAAGGCTATGAAGTAAGTTTCTGGTAGGGGAGTGATCAATGTGTTGTCTGCTATAGGTCAGGACCATCACCACATCTTTGGAACGAAGTTTGCAACTTGTGTTTGTTAAGGACGACTCACCCACTGCAACAGCATTGTTGTTGTAGTTGTTGTTTTGAGCTTGCCAGATTGTGTCTCGAACATGCTGGAGTGTATGACTAGGTTCCAGCGGCTGCCCGTTGCATGTTATTTCCACCTGTAACCAAAACACAGGTTATATGTAGAACAGCACCCACTTCTAATAAGTTCTAGCTTCTAACTCTAAAACATAAACACAAGCTGTTTTTGCACCTCAAACTGTGTGCCCCTAATAGTGGACCTCACAACAAGTATCGAGACAATTGGAACAAGAAGGTAATAAAAAATCACAAACAAAGGGGAACAAAACTCGCATAGGATTCCTTCTGATGGAATTAAGCTGCGACTGCAAAGAGCTACAAAGAAAACTCAAGATTCTTGGGCACTGGCCAAGTAATCACTGTTCACTGCTTTTATGTCTGAATGTTGCAGAAAGTATTCTGGATCTTTGACATTTATTGTGCACACAGTTACTAGTACCATTTTCCTGGAGTCCAGGTACACAAGCTTTTCTTTTTGGATTTTATGAAGATGTCAGTTACTTTGATGACAGCAACAATTGCAGTACCCTAACCTTTTTATGGCATTCTAAATTGCCAGTGTACTATTTATTACTCCTTCCAGAATCCACACTGGGTGTTTCAGGATTGCTCTCCTGGTACTTATTAAGTACTGACCACTCTTCCTCTATTTGTTCACTTTTGCGTTACAGACACTCCAACAATTAGCTTTTTGCTCTGAACCTTAACATTTGTATAAATGCTGAGTTGGAAAACAATTTGGATTTTGGTACCTGTGAGTGGCTCTGAAGCCTTAGTTTTCCAGTCAAGTATTTCTTCACCACCAAAACTGTCATTTGTTCATCGCTGTTACATTCACAATTTAGGCCATCAATCCAATAGTCAGCAAATTGGACTATCTACTTGATCTGCTCATGCTTTCCAATGTTATGAGAGACAACATCAGAGCATTTTTTTCTGTGACCAACATGAGAAAGTTTGGTTACAACAGACATTCTATGTTCTGATCAGGTGCCTATAAAGGTTGCATAGTGCTTACGAGTTACAATAACAAACATTCAATGATTCTGATCAGGTGGGCCTATAAAGGTTGCATAGTGGTTACAAGTTACAATAACAAACATTCAACAAGTCTGATCAGGTGCTCTCTGACTCCCCAGTGGGTCACACAAACTACCTACTTGGAGTACTTGGAGTAGTTTGTGGGAATGCAAGTGATCTGAAAATGGCTTCCTACATGTACAGTGGTTGTGGGTCTGGCTAATTGGGTGGCCCTTCAATGTAAGATCTACGTAAGTCTCCACATAAAATTTACAGTTACACAGCAATGGGAGGGTTGCTTGGCCAATAAATAGGGTTTATTAGGGTTTAAAAAACCTAAAACAAAATGAAATGAAGCATCCCATTATCACCTTTTGTAGCAATAGGCAGCAGTCACCAACACAAATGTCAGACCATCTTATATCTGAAAATGTTAACATAGCTACATGTGTTAGTAGTTAGCTGCCATGAAGTGTTTTATTATGTTTTTAAAAATTAATTTTTTTATAACTAGATTATGAGTGGTGACTTGTGACACAAATAGGTTTGTAACTCTTAATTGTACAGTTTAGCTAGGGTGACTACTAGGCACATTAGGCTGAAATGCTCTTCGGATGGTAACTCCTAACCACCTGAAGATAACAGAATTGCAAAGAAACATAAAAACCCAACTTCCAACAACCTCGTGCCTAGTGTGCAGGGTAGATATCTAGGAGGCATGGCAGATCAGGGTAGCTTTTGAATGCTTTGTAAGATAAATTTCTAAAGTACATTGGTCTGCCCTTTCTTCTAGAAACTTTGGTACTTAATCGTAGATGCAAATTCTTGCTATCTTCAGTTTGTGGGCGACATCAGAGGGGCTTTGGGTGAGATAGCTTCCTACCACAAGAGGGACTAGCTCTTTCCTTTCTTTGTTCATGTGGGCTAGGCATCTTTTGGCCTCTTTTTGGCCCTCCCTTTTGTCTTCCGTGTGATGGTTTTGATCATCGAATTTTATTAGATTTTTAAATTTTCTTTAAAAATAAAAAAATAAAGCTTGTACGGTGGGGATATGTTAGTGTAAGGTAAACTTGTAAACCCCTGAGGGGTGGGAATTTCTGAAAGCAAAGGGGCCTAGGATGAGGTGGTAATTGAGTCCGACCCCCACATTTTGGAAATGTCTCTCACCTATGGGCTTTATCAATTGCAAAGCACAAGACAAGCATTATCACAAATCTACGCATTCTTACATGAACATGAACCTAAACATTCTTAGATTGTGAGGTGTAGGAGGAAGAGAGTTCTTACACTTACTCCTTAAGCACAAGAGAAAAAGCATCTTACACCAATTAATAATGGACATATTACCTTACACCTATAAGTTAGCGTAATAAGTCCCTTACTCAGAGGTGTAAGATCATTCCCACATTGAAGGAATAGGCTTAAGAGTTTTCTTCCTCCTACACCTTGTGATCTATGGATACTTAGGTTCATGATAATGTTTTGCTTTATGAGCAATGTCCATGGGTGGGGATGTGCTTAAGGAATAGGTGTAAGATCCTGCCTCTTTTCTAGAAGGGCTGTTCATGGATATAAAGGTGATCTCAAAACACACTAAGACATTTCTCCAATATGAAAAGGCCCTATCTTCTTGGATAAGTCCTTGGACGAGTCCTCCATCAACTGGGTGGGAACAAGACTGAAAGATGGCTGAACCTTAATGATGACAGAAAAAACAAGCAGTCAATTTTGGTCAGCATAGTTTCCAGTTGTAGTTGCTTTGTCATTGTGTGGCCGATTTACCCAAAACTGAAATTATGGTTTCTGATGAGCTTGAGGGTCTATAAGAAAGGAGTAGATGACATACTTTATGTGGAGAAATGCCCTTGGTATTTGCTCCAAGATTGGAGTCCTAGTTCTGCAATTACCAACAAGCATCAATATTAGTCTAGTGTAGGATGCATCCTCAAAGTTTGATCCAAAGTCAGAAGCCCTTGAAGTTTCTCCCAGTTAATTTCTTCACAGGAAAAAAAAACAACACTATTGGCCAAGAGAATTCCATACAAGGCTCTATGTTAGCATCAAACTCCTTTAGAGGCAACTTATATACTCTTTGGTATGAAAAGGTGGGTTTTCCTCCTCAGGGTACTATTTTTCCAGCCAGGGGAACTGGCACCCACATTGGCACCTTCATCTTTTTCACCAAGGTGTCTTAGGGGCCATATGAAGCCCAAAAAATGTAAGATTTGAACTCAGAGGCCCTGATTAAGTCTAAGCATGGGATATTTGTAATATTTAGAAATAACTTAAATGGATTTTGGGATTTCCACCCTGGTACCAACATAGGTGCTGTTTTGAGCAAGGCCTAATTTTTCCTTGCATATAACTCTTTCTCATATGATGAAAATTCTGACATTTGGCTGTGCCCTCATTATCAAGCATCATCAGTACTTCATTCATTGCACTCCTCCATCATAATGCATAAATGTTAGTCTTGTGAAAACATATCATCACCAAGTTACTTCTTTACACTCTTTGGCCACATTATAATGGCCATCACCCTTTGATGATCACTCTTTGATTGAATGAAACTAGGTCTCATCATCAGTACTGCCTACACAATCCCCCTTCTTTCTGCACAATGATCACATGGAGCATTGAGTTTTGATCATGGAAATTTGGCACCTGAAGTAGGATACTACACCAGTAGTTACGATTTTCTACTATATACCCAATCATAATTTGTCTCCCGAGATCTCTCAGGTATGCTCCAGGATGTTGTGATTGGGTGACCCAGGTTTCAGACTAGCACTTGCATAGTAAGGACTAACGAACCAGCTCTGCCCAGTGGTGGCAAGAGATTACCTTAGGTGTTGCACCCCCATGAGTTCTATAAACAATTTGCCAAGTTAACCTTTGTATGCAAAGGTGGTGGAATGAGTATGGCACATAACCTATACATATTCCTTGAAGATTCCCAAGGGTTGTTTTCCATGTTACCCACTCATTCACTATTTCTCAATCAAATTGTTGATCTCAAAATAATGAAAACGGGTTTTCATCTCCCCTCTCTTATCTGGTTACTGAACTTCATGGCAAAATTTTGTAAGTAAAGCCCCAATGGTGGGTCAGTGGAAATGTGAAAGGTTTCAGGGCACCTGCTCTACAGATACTGAGCTGATGGTTGGTTCCCAATTTCTACCATGTGCTAGTCTCACCAAATTCTGAGAGTCTAGAGCCCAGTGGGGTGGAGCACCCACTAGAGTTATGGGTCTCTGGACAACAGAATTTTAGGAATAGTGAGTGAGTTGGTCACTTTTCTTACATGATTAAAAACCAAACCTAAAGATCCTGGTGAGTGTTTATAATATAGGTATATACAAATCAAATAAAGATTGGTGGAGAGAGAACAACTTACTGGTTCAGTGCGGCTTGAAGAGAGAACCATAGTCCTGGATGGGGCCTAGATAGTGATGAACTTCCAAACTGCATTTGAACAGACTCTCCATTGAACACATTTGCTTGGGCCTGGCCTGAGAAACCCAATGATGGATCCCAGCTTGGACTAGGCCTGGCTCCCCAAGGAGTGGTCATTGGCATCCATGACAAGGAAGGCTGGTTGATACCTTCAGCCTATACCATCCATTACACGTGAGGAGTGAGGAGGATCACGGTGAGGATGGATTAATTGCACATTTACATCTTATGTGAAACAATATAGAAAAACCCATTCATGACCCTTGCAAACAATTTCTTTCCTTCTAATTCATTTATAAGGACACTGAGAAAGCTTCGGTAGGACTAGGGAATTCATTCAAATCATCAAAATTGTTTTCTCATGGTGGGTTAATTTGGTGGAAATGTGACTTACATTATTGCTCATATGGAGACTGGGGTGATTCAAGACCCCCCTTTTTACAAATGGAAAGTGGTGGTTCACATCTTGAAGCAATGTGGTGGGAGGTTGACAGATTGTCACACTCGGTCCGGCAACACTTTTTAATAGCTTTTGCAACGAGTCAGGGGATGATGATCCTTTCTCAATAGCATTGCCTTCTGCTGCTGCTGCTTCCACAACTACTAGTCCCAAATTCTCTGAAGTAGTAGCAGTAGTCAAGGGGATTTCATTTGATGATGATGATGGCCACCCTAACCCTAACCTAGCCGCCCCCAGAAAACCACCTGAAGACGGCATATGGACCATGGCCGATTGTCCTAAACCTCGTGCTGGGCATGGTGGGGGAAGCTGGTGTGGTGGTGCTCCTGGTCTCTCATAATTCTTAGGCCCTCCAGCTGTGATGACATGCCCAGGTAATTCCGGGCAGGAGCCATGATCTTGGAGTACTCCAAATTGAATCTCCTTGCAAAACTTGTTGCCAACTGACCTGGTTCCTTCAAAAAGAGGACTACATTGTGAAGATGAGAATCCAGTGTGAGGGAATATTCCAGTACTGTTAGTGAATATTCGAGAGCTGTTAGGGAATATTCCAGCACTGTTAGGGAATGTTCCGGTGTTAGGCATTAATCCTTCCGGGAATTGGGCGGACGGTAACTGCAGCTGGTGATGAGGCTCCACATTTGGATTCAGCTTGTTATGGAAGCAGCTGGCAAAATCCCTTGGAGGAGGAGGAGCAGCGGCAGCTGGAGCTTGTGTGCAGGCCCAAGCTGGACAGCTAGTAGATACTGGGTTGGACTGCAGACTGTTGTTGCAAGCAGCTGCAGCTGGTACCCCAATGAACTCTCTCTCTGCAAATGGCAAGCTCAAGCTACTTGTTTGATCTGGCTGCTGCTGATGCAGGCAGCTTGTTGATGATCCAGGATCGGGACTCCTGGTGTAGATGTGACTGGTTGTTGTTGTTGTTGTTGTTGTTGTTGTTAAGCTCCTCCGGCTGCTGCTACTCATCAGCTGAACATAATCATCTAAACCTCCAGCAGCTCCTACTCCTCGCATCAATGCCCGCCCACTGCAACTTGGATCAACTGCTGCTGCTGTTGTCATCAACATGAGTGCGGATGATAATGATGATGATGTACTAATTTGCCGCGAAGTTTGTCCTAGAGTTTGCAGTCGTTTAGAACTAGCACTAGGATCAGGATCAGTCGAGGGCGACGGGACTCGCGCATGATGACTAGCTACTGCTGGTGCTCTGCCAATTTCCAACCGCTCTAGAAGAGATCCTGCAGCAATTTCGAGTCCTTGATCATAATGAGACGCTCTTGCGGAGACAGAGTGATTCACAATCTTTCCTTCGCTAGTACAACTGGTATTATTGAGGACGGGGACAAGAGCAGCAGCAGCAGAAACAACAGGCCTTGTACCAAAGCTGAGGTCAAGATTGGGTTGATCTGTGACCACTGCTGCTGTAAGTGCAACTGAGGCTTTCATAGCTTGATCAGAGCTGCAGCTTTGTAGTGGAGTACGGTAGCCAGTTTTGGCGGCGGTTGCTCCTGCTGCTGCTGTTGCGGCTTCTGCTGAGATTGAGGAACGCAAACTCAGTTGCAACCACTCATGAGGAGGTTCACCCGAATTGAACCCAGTCTCAGGTAGTCTCCTTTTTGAGCCTGCAGTAGCTGCTGGAGCTCGAGTCCAAGAACGCTCATGATTACCATGGTCCAAGTTGCCTGCTCCTGGAGATGAGTACTCATGCAGCCTATTACATGCGGATCTACTCATCAGTTTGTTGCTGCAACTGTTGTTGTTGTCGTCGTCATCTGTGGATTCGTCATGAAGCAGTAGCTTATGCTGCTGCTTCTGCTGCTGCCGGAACTCATGAATGTCACGAGTCTGCTGCTCTGCTGTGGCCTCAGAATTAACAATGCCGCTGGTACAAGCAGGTTCAGAAGTCACGTGGGTAAGTCCAGCAGCTTTTGACGTAGCTTCGGCTAGCAGTGGCAGTCGCTGGTTTTGTGGTCTAGTATAACCAATCTCGACGTCCTGATCAGTATTCTGATCATCACGATGCAGGAATGGAGTTGATGGAAAGAAAGATTGCTCGACTAAGTTCAGATTAGTCTGATCGGCGGGTGCTAAAGCTGTAGCTAGTGGTTGAATCCTCATCAGTATCTGAGCTGAAGGAAGAAGAAGGCTTGGATCATCATCATCTTCTGCCGGCTCCTTCGGCTGCTGCATCATCGTGGTGGTGGTAGTGGCGGCTACGGCCGCGCAATTAAGACCTGAGCTCATGGACGTTGTGAGATGTGCAACGTGACGCTGCTCCAGGTGGTCGACGATCTCATATTCTTCTGGGGCTTCTTCAGTACTGGACTTGGAGCTTTCTGGATCCGTCATATGGTGCTCAGATGTCAGATCGGAATCACCGCAAATTTGCTGACGATCCGCGCAGGGAATAAGTTCTTGTAGCTGCTGATGATGAGAAGCCGCACCAGCAGCAGAGATTAGATGATCTACCTTAATCATCTCCTGGGCTGTGCCCAGATTAGTCCTCTGCATCGTGATCCCGAAGTTTCCTTGCATCTCAGAAGCTGATTCATCGCTGTCAAAGCTGGAATGATCAATGTTCAGCCGTGGAGGACCTGTTACAGCAGTTGCAGTCTCGCCTATGCTGATCAGCTGGGATACTACAACTGCTGATGATCCGTTCTTCGTCCTGCCACTAGGAAGATGTGACCAGCTGACCGCGCTTAACAAAGGTCGCTCAGGTGCTGCAGCAATTAGCGAGCTACAAGAAGCATTGTTATCAACTACGTCATGAGCTTGATTCCCATGATGATCGCTTGAATCCTGGTCAAGCAAGATGAGGGTCTGCATGTCATCAAGCAGGTGCTGCGATTGTCTAGCCTCGACTGGATCACTCCCGCAAGTTTGATCCGCTTCCACGCTACTCTTTCGTACTACTACAATCAGCTCGCGGTTCAAGAGGATGTTTTTCTCGCCCGCATTAATAAACTGTACACTACTGCTTTCCCCGCACTTGCAGCCTCTCAACAGCTCCAAATACATCGCCAGCAGCTTCTTGTATGATATTGTTCTTGAGGAACCTGACTAGAATGGTAAGATTCTCTTGTTGCATGATTAGTGAGTGCAGCTGGAGCTGTATGAATATATGGTTCTCGACCAATACAGATGATATTTGCATCCGAGACTACGGCCTGACGTTGGCTGCAGGAATGCAGCTCTTGCAGCAGCAGTTCTCGAGATTCGTCCAGCACCAAGGTCCTCGAGCTAGCTAGCTACGAAGTAGTCAGCTAGTGCCCGACACAATGTCCAGCTACTTGAGGCCAGTTGCTGTAAGGTCGATCATAAGCCGCCCGACATGAGCAACTGCCCCCTTTGAACCCTAAACTGCAAACATACGCAGCAGCGAGCGATAGATCAATTAGATTGGAGCTTTCTTTTCAAGAGCATGAAGCAGAACCTAACATTTCTCTACTACACTCTAGTTTAGGCCACTCGCTCTCGACACTCACGTTCTGGAAAACGATTTTGAGCTTTGAAGAGTTTGTTGAGTACACACGAGCAGAGGATGATCAGTTACAGAACTTGATCTGCAGCTGCTAGGCTCTCGCTCGATATTATATTTATAAAAGCCGTCATTTATAATTCTGCTCGCGTCCTAGCTATCTAGACTTTCATTCCATGAAGAATCTGCTGCTGTAAACTCCTGCTTCTACATACATACATACGCTGCATGATCATCATGTCCAATACAGTCTGCACCATATTATTCAACTTGAGTATGATCAAGTCTCAAGTAAGAACATCTTTCCATTAGGCTACTTGTGATCACAGCGGCTTTCCATTATCTTTTTCCAGCTATCTATGCTCTCAGTCATCTCACGGCTCTACCGTTCTAAGCATCGAACAAGTGCAGGACCTCTGAGTCAAGTTATGACTCACCATACAATGACATCTGTCTTTTTTTTAATGAGGACGTGTGTTCCCAGAGTTCATAACATGATTAATTAAGTACATGAAGGCACTTGCGCAGCTCTCCAATGGGACTTGCTAATCTTCCTGCAGCAAGAAACAAAGACCTCTGGCAGTGGAAAGCCTGTGATCACAGCACATTGTGTAACTGTAATCACAACAGCCTAATGGAAAGAGACCCTAAGTATTGAAAATTGTTTCCCCAGAAGTCCTGCACCATTTGATGAGGACGCATTTGAAGTCCGCCGTGCTGCATACAGCAGAAGAACTCTCGATTGTTACTGGGTACTAATCGGATTCTGGATGGACCTGCAACTAGTTCGACTTCATGACTTAGATTAAGAACTTCTGTGGGGAGTCACGAACTCCGTAATGAATTCGCAACTACTAGACACGACCAAATTCATTCTTAAGTATTAAATGTACAGCCCAGCTAGCTAGGTTCTTAACTTCATCGTCCTGAAGAATTGGACTCAAGATTGAATTCAGTAACTAGTTCATTAATATTCTCTGAAGAAATCAACTAGTGAGTCCATGAAAGAAGACGTGATGGTGGTAGCTGCAGGGACTAGTTGATGCAGCTAGAGACTCACTCGATAGTAGTTAAGCACCGGGGTTGACGATCTAGCTAATTTCTGTTGTGAAATCTTCAAGGTAGTTCTAGTTTTCTTCCAAAGACTGCAGAGCTTCATGAATATGAATTGAGTCGAAGAGAGAATCATAAGTGATGTAGTTCAAATCTTTCTTGAAGTCCATGGCAAAAGCTGTAGTCAGAGCATACTTGAGGAATTTTACATTTTCATAAGCTCTTTCGTTCGATCATGTCTTGAGTAGTTAGTTAGCTAGCTTGCAAGCATTGTTTGTGGATGGCTTAGATCGCGGAGAGGACGCTCTGCTGGATCAGCAGCTTGGGAAGAGGTGAGAATCAGAACGTTAAGAAAGGTGATTCAAAGGATTTGCAAGGGGATGAGTTGATCTGGGTGCGAGACTTACAGTGGAGAGAAGATGCTCATCCGCCAAGAAGCGGAGCAGTTAACTAGTAGTTTTATGCCAGCTGAAGCTCTTTGATGATCGACTTGATCTCGTGCACTTCTTCGCAGCTTCGACTTGAACCTTTCTCCAGCCTGCTGCTGCTGCTGCTGCATGCATATTCATCCCATTCTTCTTCTGTGAGTTGTTCCTTAGCTGCCGAAGCACACAGCTTATAGTTCACTTTCCGATCCGCTCATCAAACTTCGGCTTTTATAGTAATTACATCCGATCCGCTTCAACCAATTAGTATAGGAAGTCGACTTGGGTGGAACAGATCCGGAACCAGCTGGAGCTGCCGAGCTTACAGCAAGCTGGTGGAGATGACGATGGATGCGGCAACGGCTACCTCTCGAAAAGCTCGAGACTCTAGATTCTCAAGAACCACAGAAAGTGTCGTAAGATGAGCTTCTTCCGCGAGGAGCACATAAATTCTACTAGGGTCTAGAAGTCGATCGGTCTAGAAGTGTGGTAATGCCTGAATGGAGCCAGCTCCAAATGCTCAGGATTTCACGGCTCGGAAGTTTAGAGAACCGGCCGAAAGCATGAGTCATTTGCAAACTTGTAGTCGCCTATAATCCGTGGCATGAAAATTTCTTCCCAGCTTGCCTGCAGCAGAAACACCAAAGTCATTGCTGGCGCACATGACATTCGATCACATGAGATCATGCAAACTCAGACGTTGTCATCACCGGTGTGTTGTCTCGTCGACGATCCTCCTTGAGAACTTGGAAGCTGGCAGGCACAACAAGGGTTTTAAGAGTGAAATTTCTCAGATGAGCCAGATGAATCGCACTTCAGCGACAGAGAAATATACTGGCCCCGGTATTGCAGGAAGCAGGTCTAGCGAGAAGATAAACTTCTTGCAGCTTCTACAAGTCTCTTGAAAGTCCCGCGGCAGAAATCGCTTCTTCGTCTCTTCCAAGCTTCTTCTGTAGTCCTCGCGGAGCTGCCTTGACCTCAGGGTAACGGTTACGAAAACCTTCCGCAATCGGGGGATTCGGGGCTCAGCACGGCCACGGAAAATGCACAGTTTTTTCGCTGTAGTACTGTTTCTACACTGGCGAGGCGATTTACAGCAGCAGCTGCACTCCTAGTTGCTGAGCACGACATATTCACAGTTCTGTCTAATGGTCAATGCTGATGATCGGGCCATGTCCGTCCGCTGAACTTCCTTTTCATGCGACGTACATGACACTGCAGCTTGCGCCGGGTACAACAAACTAGCCGGGTCCTGAGTCCTGCGTGCAGATCAGCAAAGAAAACAAAGAAAAAGAAACACGTTAGCTAGCAGGAGACCACTAGCTGTAGAAGGAGAACTGATAGAAGAGAAATCTGACGGGATTTGAATTCAGACTTGCGTACTGACAAGAAATTGACCATATCTAGAGATCAATGACGACAGCGAGTACAAGTCGACCGCTACACAGCTAGCTTGATGACTACGAATTTTGACATGCTAACTGCGTTGAAGCAGCAAACTGCAATGACCTAGCTTTGATCACTGATCAAACTTTGCTCATCACGAGCAGCAGCTGGTCAGACTGTGTACAGATCCTGGAATATCACCAAGTCAGCTCGATCACGTCCTTTCTAGAATATACAATCCGATCACCATGCACCATGCTCCCGATCAAGCGGGTGCACTAGCTGGATGCTTAATGTTCAGGTGATCAAACATGGTTTGCCCGCAGTGATCGATATCTCAACTGGTCGACAATCGAGATCTGCTGCCAGCCAGCGGGCGGCTAATTCTCTATGGCTCTCCCGCGATGAAAATTGTACTTACTCAAAGCAGCAGCAGCAGAAACTCCATCGTCACACTAGCTGCAACTCGACGTCGGCCGCGAGGACGTGCAGGCTCATGAGGATCTTGACTGTGAGTCGACATTGTTTCTACACCACCACCACCATCACCTCCTCTTCCTCCTGCTCTTGCTAGTAGATCTGAAATTGGCGGACGGGTTCTTCAACAACCCCTTTTTTTCAAGCAGCAGCAGCTGCTTCTTATCAGGATCGATCGAGACTCATGTTTTTTCCCTTCCGCTTTTTGATCGGTGACCCCAGCTCAGTGAACACGCGGGAAGCAGCTGCAGCAGGGCTGCAAGCTCATTTGCTTGCCGGCCGGGGAGGGATCACTTAAACAAGCTTCTTCCACTGCAATAGCAGGTGGATCGTACTCAAAGGCTGCTGCCCATGCTTACAGCTCGTCCACAGCTGCTGTCGACCCTGGTATATGTTTTCCAGTCAATCTCTCTGGTCACTATAACCATCTAGTAATTCCACCGAGCAGACCAATTCCATGATCATGCGCTTCAAGGGTGCACCAACATGCAAGCAAAGCAGTATTCACTCCCCAAACTTCCCAAACCCCAGCTTGCATAGTCTAGACAAAGTAGACTCGAGAGATCTAGTACAAGGAGCTTGTGAGCAAACACGTGATCAACATAAAAAATCTTAGTAGCTTCTTCTTCTTCTAATACTACTTCTGGATAGCAAGTGTTCCAGAAATCTTGCTCTTGGTCCAAGTGCTCACATCAAAAGGGCATAACACAATATGAACAGAGTTTTTTTTCTTTTGTTGCACACTCCAGGGTGCAAACACCTTGAAAACCTTAAAACTACAGAGAGAATCACACACAACACATGGAACTTTAAAAACTCCTCCTCAGTAAGCTCATCATCTTCATCATCTCTCCCTCTCCCTACTTGCTTGCTAGCTAACACGTCCCACTGATCCCGGCGCTGGCCGCTGGAGATTTGAGCGAGAGAGAGAGAGAGACACGGTCCGAGCGCCGCCGTCGCTGCCGACTGGACGACGGATGGATCGATCTCGACAGCCTAAAGAAAAGTTGACACATAAGTGGCCCTCTAGTAAACAGCAGCACACAATAGTGGCCTCCAGTAACAAATGTGGCTTTTTTTTTTACCAGAAAAGGTATGAGTTACCATTTAATAGATTCCTTTTTGCTTTCTGTTTTACCAGCTAGTAAGCGCTAAAAAGTTTGTTGGCAGCTTGTCCATAAATGGGAGACGTCTAGAAGTGGCCAGTAGATTAGACAGATCTCACTGCAGGCGGGGTGGGGAAACATGGAGGGGAGTCTTTGCCAGGCTTGGCTTTTACAAGGGTAGTCTTTTAGTTTATACCGGGGTTGACCAATAGGTGACACATGGGTTAGTTATCAGTTTTAACAAGCTTGGTTTTTAACTTTTACAGAGGTAGCTTCTAGTTTTTACAAGGGTGCAGTAGGTTGGACATGGGTTTCAACCAGTGCTGGGCGGTTCTCAATTGGGGACTTGTCCCCAATTCTTGAATGGGTTCTCAGATTGGGAATCAATGAATATCGAATTTATTGGTGATTGGCTAGAAAATCGACCCTCTGATTCTCGTATGGGGTTCTCACTCATGTGAGAACTGAGGATGAGCATCGGAGTTTATTTAGTAAAAATCAAATAAAAATCAGTTGAGTTTTCTCATAAGACCCAAATCTGGTTCTCAGGTTCCTGATGTTTTTGATGTAGCTATTAGTTTAGTATTAGGTTAGGTTGTTAGATTTAGGTTACTAGTAATTAGGTTAGTGGTTAGATTTGAGTGTGGGCACAGTGCCTCTTTGGAAAGAAGTATAGAGAGCTTCAGAGCTCTTTCTTGTTTCGCGGTTGTTTTTGTTTTGAGTTTAGAAACTTGTGGCTCTTGTGAAAGAGTTTAGAGTTTTGCTTTGAGGTTTATTGTTTATTAATGTTGTAGTTGTTGCTTCATTCATGGTTGCTTGGCAATATTATTGATATTTCTTTTGGTGGTTGTGATTGCTTGACGCCATTGCTATTGTTGCTACTACTTTTTTCATGGTTTTGGTCTTGTAGTGTCCATCGTCACTGCTGCTTCCTTCATGGTTCTAGTCGTGGTCATTTGGCATCATCATTGTTGCTATTGTTTCATTCATGGTTGTGGTCGTCTAGTGCCATTGTTGTTAGTGTTACTTCTTTCATGGTCATGGTCACTTGGTGCCATAAGGTGCTTTATCTAAAGTACCTTTGCCATTGTTGTTGTTGTTTCCTTCGTGGTTGTGCTCACCTAGTGCCATTGTTGTTGTCGATGTTACTTTTGTTCAGTGAACAACAATGTATTGCCTCTCTTTCATGTTTTGTGTAGGTGTGGGACATTGCATGTGGAGCACAAGTTGGTGCTTCAATTTTGACCTTTGACCACATTCGCATAGGTAAGTGTTTTTTTTTCAATGTTGATTTTTTAAATAAGTTTTTCATTTTCATTTTGATTTTTTGATTTTTTTTTATATGTGTTTCTTTTTGCTTCTAGAAACCGAGTGTATTATTTTTTGGGATGCAAGGTTTTTTTAATAAAAATTTCATTCAAAAAAAGTGGAAATATTCAAAATTCACTCATTTCTTTGCTTTTATATTTTGCATTGTGAATAAGGCATAATTTGTGATTGATTTTTAACACCTTTCATAGAGGTAAAATTCTTTTCTTTCATCAATGAAAAAATATGAAAAAAAAAACTCATAATATGTTATCTTTGATGTTGGATCCAAGGTTTAGAAATCTTCGTTTAATGTCCTCTTTTATTGGTGATGAATAAGGAGTAGCTATTGTTCAAGAATATGATGAAAGGTCTCTATATCCTATGCTCTTGAAATGTTACCATCATTTGCATCCAGCAGTTGGACTTGAAAGTGAAATTGTGGAGTAGACAATGGATGCAAATTGCAACTTTGATATTTTTGAAATGGTAAAAGTAACAAGTGAGCCATCAAAAAAGATTGTGAAAGAAAACTTTTAATTTTCAAGCGTTATCAAGTGAATGTTAAGGAAATTACTTGCCTTCTTAGATGGTGGGAAAAGTGGGAAAAGTATGAAACGTTGTTTCCCACAGTTGGATTTCTTGTTTGGCAAAATTTAGGGATTGTAGGTTCACAAATTGAGATTAAGAGGATATTCTTTTCAGTTGGGATACTTATTAATTTAAGAAGATGTCATGTACAATTATACAAATTTAAGAAACTAATTTTTGTGAAAAAAAATTGGGCCAATGGCTTTAAAATTGGTTATAAATCCCTTTTTGATTTGATAGAACTCATTGGGATAGATGCAAATTTGAAAAAAAGGTTAGAACAATTTGAAGGAGCTTTTGAAAGAAATGAAATTGTGAATATATAAACATTTGCATAATTTTAAAAATAAAAATTTCAATTTTTCTCCTCCAAACTTTCCCAATGACAAGTGTATTTTTAATTTTTTTTAATTGACAATTTTGATATCGGGGTTTTGAAAACCAATTTAAAAAACCAATTGTTATTGTGTTTGTGAAAATTGTTGCATTTGCAAATCGGTTAATTTTTTTTGAAAAAAATCTTGATACCCAAGTCAATTCTCTTAGATCCCTTGCTATTAAATAATAATAAGAACCAAGCAATCCTCATATAGCACCCACAATAACCGGAATCGATGGTTCTCAAAAAAAGAAAAAAAAAAGTGAAAACTGCTCAACATTGGTTTCATTTATGTGTGGAATTATAATCGAAACTAGACAATTTAATTGTTTAAACAAGAACCAAAGGTTCCTCAACAAAATAAAGAACCACCCAACATTAATTTCTACTAATTTTGACAAGTTATGGGGTTTAAGGAAGTTTAGCGTCAAGTTATAGGCCAAGTTCTAAAGTCTCTAGACTAAAGATTCTAAGTTTTGTTAAAATCATTATTATCATTAGCCAAGAAACTAATCTCTTTTCAAATTTGAATTAGAACTTGCATCAAATGACTTGTCTTTTATAAACAAATTCAAATTCTCAAGGTAAATAAATACAAATTTATCAAAAATAAAAATATAAGCTCAACTTTAAGTTTTAGACAAATTATTATATTTACTGGTTAGAAATAAATAATATATCATAATTTTTATTTTCAACTATGTTTATTAGTTGAGCAAACTAATACTACAAATTTTTTTTTAAATGTTTAGTTGTGGGTATTGGAGATGGAATTCAACCTGATCCTACTTAACCAGATCGACTCTAAATTCTTTTCAAAAATGATCAAAACCAAAGGAAATCCAAAGAAAAGAACCCATCTCAAGACTGAACCAGACCTTCCATCAAATGCTTATGTGGGTAGGCCTAATCAGTTGTAAAATGGATGCAGTAAATAGATTAGCCTAAATACAGATCTCTACAGTGGTAAAGGGTAAAAGAAATTGAATGCAGGGGTTGCTTACCTGGGTAGCTTGCTAGAACTTGTGTTATTAGTCAAAAAAGCTTATAGTAACTGCCCAGTCCTGCTCCTGACTCATGCGTAGCTGGTAACACAATACACAGGTACTTTGTTGCATGTATTCATGAAGGGAAGGGAGCAGAGGAGTATGGTCCTCAGTATGTGCAACTAACTCATTAGGGGACACGCCTTGTTACTTACTGGGTTTTTGTGGTGGGGTTCTTGGCCTTGGGTGCACTAGCAGCTACACTGGTACCATGGTAAAATCCCTAAAGTTTTTTAGGTTTGTTTCTAAAAATTATAAATCAGAGTTTCTGAGTCCAAATTTAACATTTCCTGGGTTGAAATATAGCTTCTAAGAGCCTCACTCAATAAGGTGAAGGTAGCAGTGTAGGTGCTGGTTCATCACCCTGTTTGGCTTGCATGTTGTGTTGGTGCTGATTTTGGGATTTTTGTTTGCTCATGGGATGCATTTTGAGTCAACCAAGTTGGATGTTTAGATCTTTCCAATGTAACTAGATTCTTTATGGGAATGTGAAATAATTGTCAATAATGCCCTTTAGTGGTTGATCTGGTGGTTGATTGACTAGCCCAACTGGACAGAAAAATCGGTAAGATCGTGTGAAAGGAGGTCGCCATTCCAAATACATGACTAGCAATGTAGTGCAGGTTGGAAAGTACTCGAATTTCCCACTAGGGGGTTGCACTTGGTGTGAGCAAGTTGCAGTAACTGGCTTCCATTCAATACAGGAGTGACCACCTGTATACCTTAATCTAGACGCATATGTATGCCATGTTATTGCATGGACCATTCAATCGAAATATGATGCAATTGATTCATGGGCTCACTCTCTCTCAACTAGATAAGTACTAATTTACATAATTGCATGACATTGAAGGAAACTTTTTAACCAAGACTTTTACCACTTTTCAAATGCATTGGGCATTGAACTAAAATGAAAGCATAGATAACGAACAAACAGCCTTCACACCCATGGACGACAAAGCTTAATAATGTATACGAAGAAGATAATGTGATCTGCAGGTTGGATCATTCAGTTTGTTGTCTTCAGGATAGGAACACACTAAATAGTCAAGCGTTGTTCACATTCTATTTAACCCAGCCACCTACCCACTGGTTACGCTGAGTCAAGCTTTTGTATGAAAGAGAAAGGATGATCCATTTCTTCAAAGGCACTCTCTATCCATAACCATATGTAACTGACCCTGTGCATTCGGGTGGCAATCTAATGATGTATTTTTGAAGTATCGCAAGTCTGTTCAAAAGTACACAAGGGTTGATCAAAACCCATGCACCACCATTCAAACTATACTCAATACCTTTACATGAATTATATATATATGTAACTTAACCAGAGTGATGATCAGTATCACCCCCAGACTCTTGGGCTACCAGCTCCTTATTGAAAAATTATCTCCAGGATTAAAGCAAAATGGTATTGTGACACCTTTTTTAGTCCCCTTGCCTCCTTAAAAGTGGATACAAATTTGAATTATCAATAAAGTACCCCAAACTTTGGAGTAGTGGGCCCAAATCTTGCTGGAACTGGGGATGAAATGAAAAGTCGGGATGAAAACAATGCACAAGGGAAAAAACTGTGGACCAAACTAGTTTTCTCACCAAAATTGATCCTTGCATGAGGTTCATCCCCAGTTTGGGGTGTGCCATACCTGAACCTATTCTTCATTAAATTGAGCCTTCTCAAAATAAGTTGCTATCAAATCTTCTGAACTGATACCCAGTTTCATGAAACAGTACTCAATTTTGTTCCCCTTATGGATACACTCAAAGTGGTGATGAAACCAGGTTTAAAGTTTAAAGGGTCAAACTAAGGCCCAAAGACAGACATACCTTTACACATAACACCATTATCAATGCAGACATGGATAAAAGGCCACACGTGAATTCTGTGTTACAGATTTCTGGCTGCTTCAAAATACAGCAACCCAGTTGGCCCAACTTGAAGTTCCCCTGCATCCATCCATCCTTCTTGGAATCTAGAGGTAGCCTACATTGACCAGAAATATATACATACATATGTGTGTATATATATATATATATATATAGATATAAATAGTTCAAGACAGATCAACCATGTCATCCCAATCAGGATTATCATGCAATTCTTTGTCAAAAGTGAAGGATTGCTAAAGGACACTGTGTAACATGAGGGGGACGGAGGGGCAAATTCAACAAGGTTGCTTGTTTGCAAATTTTGGTATCTGTATATCAAGACAGAGCATTTTCCTACCCCAGGCCACAAATCACAACACATACATGTCATACACAGGGTTTTCTTTCCTAATTTTGTGATGGAGCTGAAGTGGCAATTATCCATAAGACGATTTAGCTAGATTTTTGTGATAAGAAAATATGAAAAATAAAAATAAAAATCTAGTATCCTTCTATATTTTTGGCTACCTACTGCAACTCGGGGTAGAATCTGGCCCCAAAAAATAAAATAATAATAATAATAAATTGTTTGAAACTTGGCAACTAAGAGGCTCAAAAAACACTAATTTTTCACCAATTTGAACCAAAAAAAAATTTGCATTTGACGAAATTTCGCACCAATAAAAACCTTGAGACTCTCAAGTACACAAAGAGTTCTTTGCTCAAATACATGTGGGTGCTTCAAGTAGCCTGCCATAGACCCACCTTCGCACTCTCAAGGAGTATATATCCACCCTCCTCTTGCCTCGTCAATAAATCATGGATGCCCGTAAATAACTGACCCCCAATTATAATAAGTCAGTATCAAACACTTTCATGCATAATGTTTTTGCATGCATCTGTGGAGTGCACATTACACTTACAATACAATATTATCACACTCTCAATTGTTGCAATGTCTCTTCTAGGCGACTGCCTTGATTCTTTCCTGTAGAAGAGTTTAATATGTTGTTGTATACAAATGAGTACCACAAAGAATACCATCAATCCATACTCCATGTTCTTCCATAAGAACAACTCTGACAACAATTGAAAACTCTTTTCTTGGAATATGCCATCATAGTTAGAAGAAGTGGTTTTTTGGGGGCAAATTATGGACAAAGTGCAACCTGACAAATTTGATTCCAACCTATACAAAACTTTTTTCATGAAAAAAATGGCACAAATTCTCCAGATTTCAAGGATTTTTTTTCCAGATCATTAGATTTTTTTAATAGGTTCTAGTAAGTAGCTAAGAGTATTATTAGACTTGGATTCTTATATATTTTTACTTTCATATATGTCTGTTTTATAGCCAAATTTGACTAATTTTTTTTTCGAATGGTCACCACTTTGGCTACATCAAAAAATTTGAAATTTAAAAAAAATAAAAATTAAACATCTGGTACTAGTTAAATATAAATTATTGAAAGGTCGATAGTCATTCCTTAAGAACAGGCACAACATTTGGAGGTGGGTTAAGTATTTTTGTTGGAAAGAGCAGTCTACAAAAGTGGCTGAATACAGTCCTAAAGTTAACTTTTGACCCTGGTTAATATCCTCAGGCCAACTACTACTTGTTTCTTAAAGAACACCCCACTAAAACAAGGTTCTGAATCCCAAGACCGGTGACTGCTCTGCCCTTTTGGGCAACTAGAGGATTCTCTCTTGACACCCATCACAGGAGTAGGCAATTTCAGGATTAAGGGGGGCTAAAGATGTGAGGGCTTTGTATCAAATACACAATGAACCTATTATTGTTGCCAAGTTGTGAACTTATAAAGTATAAATTGTGTGAAATTATTTTTGGGTTAGGATTTATTTGTTGATGAAACCCAATTCAGTGTGAACAAGATTCCAAAAAAAATTGGTGTTTCACTTTAGAGACTGATTTTTCATGTTTTGAAATTTCAAAGCATGCACCACAAATTACATACAAACTATCTTTCACATTAATTTTTTTTTTGGTAGGAGTTTTTTTTTTTGTTGAAACCTGATTCAGTGTGGGCAAGGTTTCATCTTTTTTGCATTTGCAGGGTTTATCACTCTAAAGACTTATTTTTCATGTTTTGGGATTCTATAACCCAGCTAATACATTAGGTTAAAAAAAAAGTTCGCACTAATTTTCTGTAGGAGTTATTTGTTGTTAAAACCCAATTCATTGTGAACAAAGTTTTAGTTTTTGTTTGGGGGGTGTTTTTGCAAGCTTTATCACTCTACAGACTCGTCTTTCATGTTTTGAGATTTCAAATCACACATAACAAATTAGATAAGAAGAGGCTCATCTTCCACACCATGGCCAAGGATGGAAACCTGTGAAGAGAGAGACAGAGAGAGAATCAAATGCAAAGACACAGAATGCAGTATATGCTGGTAGACTTCATCAGCTGCAAGGACCCCCCAGCTGTGAAGTTCAAATGCAGAGTTCTAGGAGGCCCTCCTGCCTGTTGAATGGTAGAAACGGCATACCATTAAAATCAACTGGCAAAACAACAGAGCATTGTTGGCAACATTTCTACAAAATTCCTCCCTTTGTGCATATGTACATATACTAGATAACATGATGCATTCAGAAGCTGAGAGGCCTGTTTGTCTTCACACTCCTCATAAAACAGGTTTTAAAGTATAGAATCCTTTGAAGATAAGCCACCAAACTTAGCCTCTCTCCTTTTTAAGTACGGAAACTGAAGCTAGCATATTAAAAAAATTACATAATTTCTATTGATTTCACATTCCAGCCAAGAAATGAATCATGTTATCGTTTCATAACAGTAACAACTTGAGCATCTTCCACACCATGGCCAAGGATTGGAAAGATAATTTTTTTAATGCTGCAACTCTCCCTGACGGCCCACCCCTTTCCCCAGAGGTAACCAATTGAAATTCTTAGGGGGAAAAAAAGATCATAGGTAATACATTTTTCATGCAACTAGTCATCTTCTCCCTATGCAATTGCCTTTCCCCATGTCTACAAACTTTTGTGGTTGTGGGTGGGACTAGGGGACTACTACATATGCCACACAACTGATGCTGAAACCACACACCCTTTTGAATGTGGGAATGTATATGCCTGGCCAGCCATAAAAGAATGCATAGTTTTCCCATTGAATAACATTTGCACCAATAATGAATCAAACATTGATGATGCTTATACATTATGTATCATCACTCAAGAGATGTGTTTCATGATCAGGTAGGCTTATGCTGCTTCCCCATTTCTCTTGCTCTTTATTATTGAGATTCTTTTCCTAAGAGCTTCAATGGTAAAGTAATTTGTGAACCCATCTGTAGTTTCCATATAAATGAATATACTTCAATTTATATGGATAGTTTTTTCATGTGGAAAGCTTTCTCCTTCTATATCGGTCATTCCTGTAAGTTAGAAGTTGTGTAGGCTCCACTGAAGTGCATATAATATTTCTTTTTATGAAATTAGTTTTGGATTTCTAATGGCTAGTTTGAGAACAAATTATCATTCCAGAGTAATCCGTATTAAACAAAGAATATGGGGGAGGGAAATCTTGTGGCAAAAGGTCATGGGATCAAGGGGTGGATTATATTTTACATAATCAACTCGCCTATTAAGCTGAGCACTGATTCCCATTGTCACGTGTCTTAAAATTGCCATAAGATGTATAAATCCTGATGTGGATTTCATTGCATTTTTGTTTCAAACAGTTTGTTGAAACATGCTATAAAATCATCCAATTTTGAACATATTTTTCCAAAGGTCCTACCCCCAAAAAACCAGTCCTAGATATATGTGGAGTCTTTGAAACAAAATGTTGAATTTTGACATTAAGAATCCATACTTATATGATAACTGAATTTATAAATATTTAATTTCATATATCCTGGCCAGGGTTTTTTTTTCACTCTTGTCGTGTTGCCACACTGGCAACCATCCACATGAGGATCTAGCTGTAAATCTGAAAAAACCCAGTCCAGAAACCCTGGTTTTTTTTGGTGATTTTTTTCAAAAATGTTGCAAAAAGAAGCCTTCGGTACGGCCACAGGCCCAAAAAAAATACAAATTTTAACGAGATTTCACACCAAACAAAAAACACTGATCTTGGCCCCAGTACCATTTAGGGTTTCACAACAAGTTTGAAAACAACATTGAACTAACAAGATCTACAAGATGTATCAAAGTTCATTAGCAAACTCAATGTTTGCCAACATAAAAATCCATTCCATGTGATTTGAGAAGTCTCTCTCTTTTTTTGGCACAAATGGTTTCAGAAGTCATTTCATGAGCGTAACTCATATGTCTTGACTGTTATGAGAGAAAGTCATAGGTGTATTCAATGCTTAAATGGAAAACACATAAATTAATTGAAAAAGTCATGAATAACAAGAATGACACTTTGACATTGAAATTGGTGGATCGTATACATGGACCCATTTCATTGCAAACTATTGGCTTATGGGTGGGTAGTGGAGTGGTCCCAAGTCCCGACTCCCATGTGATGGGAAGCACAGCTGAGGTTTCCCACAATGGGTTTGTTACACTATCATAAACAGGGCCCACTAGCACTAACGAAACTAAGGAACAACAATCGTACGTGATAAATTTTTTATTATTAAATTCTTTTTCAAAGGATCCCTTGTGAAGAGTTCTGCATCAGATTATTGTTTTTTAAAACTGAATTCATCATCTCTTCAGTCTTGAAGCCTCTTCTAAACATATAATAACAGTTGAAGGTTTCGACATAGGGGAATTTCTAATCCTTATGAAAAAGGGATATTAGGGAGAAAAATGGGAGCCAATTTTCAAATATAAATCATGTACACTCAACTATGGGAAGTGAGCATTGAGGTGAGGCTTTTCATATAGGTAGGTGTTTTATCCACATGACAAAACCTGAAGTACATGAAATGAGCCATTGGATGGTCTAGGGGATAAGGCAATATCTGGGTAGGGCAGGGATTGAAAAAAACCCACTTTGCATGGGTTTGATGCTCACTAGTTTTAAACTCACAAGTCATTTATTTATTTATTACATTTATTATATATATATATACACACACACACACACACACACACATATATATATATGATTGTTGCCTCTCAATTCTGGCAATTATTAAGAACGGTAGCCCATATTGTTCTGAACTATCTGAACAAATGACCAAAGCCCTGACCAAAGCCATGAGACTTTGGACACAGAAGGTCAAATATTTTTGTGTGTCCTCAATTTGAGTTGAGTGTCAGGACATTATTTCCCCCTGCCCAATTAAGCCAAAATCAGAATGAACAACATGGAGCATACTAGGTATCAGATATTGTGCAGCATCATGCTTCTAAGTTATTATTTTCACATTAGTTGAATGTTTTATGCATGTTGTATTACTGGTTACACAGACTCCACACCCGTTCATTTAAAAGCATGCAATTGATCCATTGTCAATATATTCTCTAGGTTATGAATTCTGCAACTTGTCATGTTATTAATTGCAAGCACCATTGTGTCCAGTGTTGTAATAGGTTTTTGGTATGGATTTTTTTAACACTGTCTGTATAGAGACAAGGCTTATAGTACTATAGGTGAATTCACACTTGGTGTTAGGGACTCTATTAAGGTTGAGTCCTCTAACACCATGCTAGCCATTTAGGACTTAAACCTAATTACCATGAAAATCTATGTTAAGCTATCATTGACTTAACATTTAAGCCATGGCCCATTTAACATTGGGTGCCACCTAAGATGCCACCTAGATTATCATTTAACACTGACTTAATATCAAGTGTGAACGCACCATAATATATATACAAAAGGTGTTGAATAAGCTTGTGTTAGGTGTGCAGAAAAAATTGTTAACATGGTCAATGAATTTGCTGGATTTGGTGGTCTGAATTTTTTTTTCTTTATTATCTTGAGTAAACTAACCATTAAATGTGTAATTGGGTTTGAATGGATCTGTGAATTTTAGAGGACCCATGGAAATGGTAGAAAGGGATCATTATTTACTTTCCATGTTCAACAAAATAGGGTTGTGTGTATTATGCCTGAAGATTTCTTTCAGGCCAAGGGGATTAGCTTTTGGAGGTCTGAAAATGTCGTTTTCTTAGTCATATCTCAAGTGAACTAACACTCAATGTGTAATACAGACAGGGTTCCAACACATTACTTGTTTACTTTATTTCAAAAGATCCAATATCAATACCAGTTGGGACATTCAAAAGTGGGTGTGTTGATACCTCACCTAATGATGGTTGGAAAATAAATTGATTGATAAAATGCATATTAATTTTTATTTTTTTTAAATCATTTCTTTCTCAATTTTTTCTAGCTATTCTTTTCATGGAGTTTTACACTAGTCTACCAATGATATTTGTGCTCTCACTAGTGAAATTGTAGCCTGCGATAATTAATTACAACAGTTTTCATACAGTTGTGTGGATGAACCTCAATGGAGTTAATATATGGTTTCATCTTGGTAACCCATTCTTTAAGTACTAGGTCCTATATATAGGTAGATAGGTAGGAAAATAGGTATCTACTAGGTGAGAAGATAGTTTGTACCAGGTAGGTAAGGCCTATTTTTTACTACCTACCTAGTTGGTAGTAAAAATAGCAACTGAGCTAATCACCATGGTTAGCTAGGGAACTGGAACACAACAGATAATTTGCATTCTAATCACTTATCATCCATCCTTTATGGTGCATTGGTGGGTGCTGGTTCACACTGCCCGTATTGGAGAACATACCAGTCAAGTAAAACCTGAGAGAATACCGGCCTTATACCAGTTCCAGCCTGGTATGGAGCCTGAGTTAATTATCAGATTAATATCTGTCTTATACCTGTACGAATACCATATATATTTATTTATTTATTTATTTATTTATATATTAGGGGCAAAAATCAGCCTTGTACCTCATACCAGTACCTGCCAGGTTTTTTCTTTTTTTATTTTGTTTTTCAAAATTTAAGAAAAGCCCATACACCAGGACCAATCTGGTATGTTCAAAAGTTGATACCAGTAGTGCAGACTTTTTATTTTTATCATACTAGCTAGTCTTGTTACTTGCATTTCCTTATACAACTTGAATATCAGCTAGGTATTGATATTGAACATTTTGGGAAGCCTCATACTAGGTGAGAATATCTATCAAAAGGGTATTATTAAATTAAATGGGTAAAAATTTCATAGGCCATAGGGTCTAGGTTTTAGGCTTTAGGATTCAGGGTGACATGAACCATTTTGGATGGGTATTTTCAGGGACAATTCTAGAATGTAACAACTAATTATATCAATTCATAAACAATATTGTTTCTTAGCTTTTTACATAGGGGACCATGGAAGATTAATGTGTACAATTCTTGAGGAACTCATACATCAACAGAGATTTGCATTAATATTCACTAGAAGAAATTTGAAAAATAACAACTCAATTTTCAACTAATTTTCAATCATATTGGACACTTATAACTACAAAATGTTTTATACACCTAAGACATGTGCCATTACATATTCAATTGCAAAAGACACCCCATGGGATGGAAGTTGCAATAGCAATACCAAATCCTCATGACTACAATCCATTTTCTCATACATTACCATGAATGAACATGAATAAGACATGAACCCTATGTAACTTACATGGAACTTGAATTTGTGATTACTTTAAGGATATTTACACAATGCAAAATGTCCTAACTACCTAGTTTAGCCTAGCTTACTTACCTATCTACCTACCTTGATAAAATAATAGATAGGTTAATAATACATGCCTTATCTTATTAGACTTACTTATTTACCCTAGCATACCTACCTTATCTAGGCTAGCCTAAGTTAGCCCCTAGCATTACTACAAAATCATATCTTTTGGTTGGATGGTAAAGGCTTTAAGTTGTGGTGAAAGAGGTGAAGGTTGAAATTTCACTTTGAACATGCATCATGATCAAAACATCAAATCATCATGATTTGGTGCAAGTTTAACAAACTTTCGACAATTAATCCAAAAGAAAAAAAAAATGGGTGTTGGAATCATAGACATACTCAACACAACTACATTTTGATCTTGTCCATAACTGAATCCCCAAAAAATCAATTTTTTAAATATTATTATTAAATTACTCAAAAAATAATTTATTATTATTTTAAATAAAAATAAATTAATGTTGTCACATCACTTAGTAATTTAAATCATCTTGTTATCTCTTCCATAGTCATCTTTAATCTTCTTAGTCAAACAAACTTAATCAAACTTTTGGCATAATAAATTGGTTTGATTTGATTAGGGACCTTTTTGTGTTGTCCATTGTGATTGAAATTTCAATTATAAAAACCATGTGTTCAGGCTAGAAACATTTTTAGGCCAGTTTTTAAAAGTTGTAGTTTTGGAACCAAAAATCATGTTTTACCAATTTTACGATAGAACTAATTTTACAACATAACCGAAAATTGTGCAAAATCAAAAATTAATATCGAATTGATTTTGAGAGATGTTTATTTATAGAATTGAAAAGTTAGTTGTAGCTTTTTGCTCCAATTCTAGATTTTAGATGTAAGATAAGATTGTGTAATTAAAAGTTTAAGAAGATTTCTAGGGATTTTCATTTTTTAAAAACCCCCACTATTTTCTTATGGCCTTGAAGTCTTCTTTTAGGGGAGCTCGAAAGGTTTTTTTTTATCCTTGTTTTTTGATGCAACTATAATGTAATTTTTGCATTTTAAAGCTCTTGGAATGAAATGAGTTTTATTTTTGCTCAAGTTTTTGCTTTACAAAGTGTGTTGAAGTTATTTTTACTACCTATTGTTTTGATTACCAACATTGGAGATGTTGCAAAGTTGTTTGTTGTAGTTTATTTGTTTTTCTTAAGAAGAAGTGGTAGGCTATTTGCTTAACTATTTTTCCCATGTTTTAAAGTGACTATTTGTCACTAACCACTAGCAGACTTAAGGTGTTCAAGTCTATATTGATTTTCAATCAAATACCCAAAAACACTTGGGAATTCACCGAGTGGGCTTAACATTTGGTGACCATTTTTCGAATACAGAACCTAAATTTGTGGTTTAGTAACTCTTTTGTTGAAAGTTTCAATAGAAACTATTTGTTGTGTTGGAAACACGAATAGTATATTATTTCCAAAGTTTCATTAGTTTTGCAATTTGTTTATTTGTTCAAAACTAAATATATATTTTAAAAATTTATTGTACATGTTGACACTTTTGTTTGTGGAATATGACAATTGTATTGACAAGGAGTATGAAAAAGCAAATGAAAGAAATGTTGTAGCAAGAAGGCGGGGATGTACCTTTTGCTAGTCAAGGAAGATAAATTTCACAAGATGGATCAAAAAGGCATTGTTACTTTTCATATTGTAGAATAATAGGAGGTTGGAATCAACATTGAAAAAGGAGAACTAAAAATACAAACTAACACTAGAATTCACTTAATTGAGTGATTAATTGTGACTATGGACATGGAACCTTTGTGGGGCCATGTTTGGACCCCTACTAAAAATGATGTTTTTCAATATTAAAAGATTGTTATACCTAGTATTTGAGCCTAGGTTATTGCAAATTTTCAATTCCAAAGGACAATCAAGGATTTGGTGGAGTCTTTAGAAAAGGCTACTTTCGAAACCAACAATAGTGACCACTCTTCAACGATGAATTTTTGCGAGGAACATGATTCATGTTAAATTTTTTTGGTAATACCTACCTTTACTATTGATTCCACACCCATTAACTAGATGTGTTCTTTTTGTAGAGGCCTTGGACATGTAATTGGAAATTGCCCTTACAAACTTAGCCAAATACTGATTTTTATGACAAAATTGATCTTCAGTACCACCCAACCTACCATTTCAATTAGCTCCCAAACTTTAATGAGTTATGTTTAAGCAGTACCTAAGTGTACCTTGTCTTTCAAAGTTGTCCCTAATTAATTCGTTATTCAAATGTTGAACAACCAGTTCTTAGTAATGAATCCTACTAGAAATAGCATTTTACCAACATACCTTGGGAACTATGGATTGTCCTATGTAGGCAACAACAATATTCCCAACCCATGGACAATTATTCCTAATCCTTATTACCCAGGAAACCTTCCACTTACTTTCTCCAACACATTTAGACTTGTAGCATACCTTTTTTCAAGTGTGGTGTCTACTATAATTGTTATAACTATATAAAGTAAAGGTGTCTAAGCGACTATGATGGCTCCCTAAATAATTGTTCCCACTAGTGGATTTTCTATTGGAAATCTGGTGCCCTATTTCCAACCACCCACACAAAATCCACCATTAGGATTCAGTAATTCTAGGGTGGGATGCCTATGAAAGGCAATGGCAACCCTCTTCATGGGAGTGGAGGACCACTAGGAAAGGGAAGTGGACCTTCAAAAGGAGGTGGTGGACCCCAATAGAGGTGAACCCTTGAGTGGAAGCAACCCCCCAAGTGGTTAAGGACCCCAAAAGGAGGTGGAGGAGGATTTCCAATTGGAAGCACAAATGTGCCTTTCAATGCTCCTTGGCCAAGTTCCCCTTGGAACCCATGGTACCCATTATGGTACCAGTACGCCAAAACATGGCAAATATGACTACACCCATGACTATGTTTGTAGTTGGATATACCATTCATGACTACATGAGTATGTAGTCCATATGGACACATCGTATGTCCACTAGTCATATTTTTGTCCTAATTGTAAATCCTATGGAATATATTATATTTTTATAAATTGAAATATATTTATAAATGGCCATTTGGTAGGTCGGTTGGTACGTAGGTAGGAATGGGTAAGTAGGTAGGTAAGTACGATCCTATTTATTTTTTGGTGACAAGCTTTTATTATTGGCCCATCATAAGTAATATTTGTACTTTGAATGTCAATAATGCATGTATTATGTGTAGACTAATATTTTTTCACCTAGTTATATAGTTTACAAAGTTGAACATGTTGACAAAGGATATGGGATGATAAATTTACAACATTATCCCACATCATCCTTTGTCCCATACAAAAGTACCCAATTTTGACCATTTTTATCTTTTTCAAACTTTGTCCAAATGAAAAAATAAAAAAATAAATAAAGGATTTTTCCAAGATCTACAAATCTTTAAAAATAACGTTAACCAAATACGTTTATAAACATATTTTAATTAATTAATTATATATATATAGTTTACAAAGTTGAATATTTTTACCAAATTTTATAATGAGTAGTAAATTTTAATCTTATTTTTAATTCTCTTTTCAATTCATTAAATGTGATTTAATATAAAATATTTAAAAATTCCAAGTTATATGACCAAATACTTTGATAAATTACTAAAGATTAAATGTTATATTTTTTGCTACCCATCACCTAGGTAATTCATTATTTAATGTCAAAAAAAATTTAAGAATATATCATTTAAATAAACTTTTGAACAAGAGTCTCAAATTAATTTTTTAAATTATATTCTTGGCATCAAGTTTTTATTTAATTTTATGGTTTCAAAAACTTTAGCAATTTTTTTTCCATTTTTTGGAATTTTTTTTTAAATGAAAAAAATTCCCCCAAATTTCTTTTTAGCCACTATCTAAAAATTCACATTAAAGAATTATTGAATCTAAGGCAAAAAATTTAGAAATTACAAGGTATTAATCATTTATTTGTGCACTAATTATGTGTTTAATCATCTACAAACTTATAATATAATTACTAGGTACGTATGTTTACCTTCTAATTTTTTTCCCTTTTAATTCATAAGTTTTTAATGTTTCAAATTGTATATTATTAAATAAATATATGGTGGTCATGAAGAAGAATTTTAGTCATGTAATCCTATATATGAAAACTTTTAATCATGTAGTCATATCCATGGTTATAAGAATACAATTCACAAAAATATGGCATATATGATTGTATGACTAGAAAATGGCCACTAATCATATTTGTCTTCGCATAAATGTCAAGTTTTGGCGTAATGTATCAACCACAAGCACCCATTACCCATGTGCCTCCTTCATCAGGTAAATTGTTATCGTTATCATACCCAATTTATTCTACTGGGATAGATTCGAACGCTCATGGCTAAGTGTTTTAGAAAGCCGTTCAGGTTAATGGTGAGAAACGAGACATTGATACAATGATCTATTTTGTTTCACCTTAAAGGATGTGATTTTGGAATGGGGTGAAAACTTTATGCAATCTCACCCAAGGTTGCACATTTCTAGAGTTGGAGGCTACATTCTATAAGTGATATCGCATTGTTCAAAACAATGAACAAGTTTACATGGCTTTTAAAATCATTAAATAGGGTAATGACAAAAAAGTTGAAGTTTATTATGAACGAATCTTTAAACTTGCCAACTACCTTCAACATAAGGTAGATGACAACTTGTTGACAACCTTTTTTTGAGTTCCCTACTTGCAAATTGCAACTATGGGATTGAAGTGAAATACCTTATTCGAGCACAAGGAATCTACGGTCACCTATGACGAGATTATGGCAAACACAAAGGAGTATCAAAAATTGTTAGAACCACCTAATAAACCCAAGAAAACAACATACAACCCTCGGAATGAAAAGATGCATGGTCTTTGTCACAAACCAAGGCATTTGAAGAAACAGTGTCATTGGAGTCCAAAGAACCCAAACAACAAATTGAAGGAAAAAAAAAGAGTTTCAGTGAATGAAATTTTTCCCCATACAGGGAGAAGAATGAGTGATAATCACAAAAAACATGGGAACCAAAATCAAAGAAGTTCTCCCCAATTCGCAGTTATTTCATTTGTAATTCACTAAAACAAAACATTTACATGACTATCCCCATAAACTAACAACACAAAAGATGTTCAAGGATAAAGTTTCTGATGCAAAACTAAAAAAGGACAAGGTTACTATCAACATGGTCTTAGTTATTGCAACCAGGAGCCAAGACCCAAGATTGGTGTTGTTGCGGGAAAAGGAGCCTTGAGAAACCAAGATTGTAGAAGATTGGGAAAAATAAGAACAATTGCAAAAGACCTTTGAATTAGTCATCCAACATTTGCAAGCATGAGAAACCACTTTGCAAGCAACACTAGGGAGCAAATTAGTAATGCAGGAGTCATTTGGACCACCAAAAACTAGAACCGATTTTGTTAAACAATTACCAAAAAACAAAACGTGTTCTAGGAAATCAGTTAACAATTATTGAGTAGCAAATATACTCTTACTTTTGATCAATTCATGCATTTGGCCCTTGATTTAAAACAATATATGGTTTCTAGAATATCTCCCAATAGTCAACCACCCCATTTTCAAGGGGCACCTTTTTATGTATGTTCAGTTGCCATATTTCTTTACAAGGCAAAAGCATGCTAGGGTGTCACAATTTTGGCAGATTAGAGTCCCTTTTCAAAGTTCTTTTTTTAATGTAGTTAAAAACTAACTTAAAATATGAATGTTTAGATGATATTGAGAATAACATTTTTGTCCATTTTCAATTTCAAATCATGATGTTATAAGACGTATTGAAATATCTCAAAAGAAATTATTTTTAAATGCTTAAAAAAGCTTTAAGAATAATCACAATTTTTGGAATTTTAAAAAGTCCATAACATAATAAATTAAAATCACATTCCATTCATTCAATGGATCTTTAGTTTCTTAAACATAATTCATCCAATGTCCCAAATTTTCAAACATATAAGATTAACACATTATAAAATAAAAGTCCATATCCATGAATTTTGAAGGTGTGACAAAAAATGTGGGCAAACTTCAAAAGTCCATTAATTATTGGCTATCCACGATTTTGATTTGATTTTTTCATTTTTCAAAGGTTGATTATGATAGCTTTAGATAAGTGATTCCCTTTTGTTTTATGCAATGAATTTTATTAATTTATTTTCTTATACCTAAGGAATATAAGAAAAATTTCCATTGTGACGTCCATATAAGGTCACCGTAATGTGCAAACACCCCACATGGCAATAATCCAAGTGCACATAAGGAAAAAACACAATGGATGATGTCTTGTTGGATGGGGGTTTGGGTGTGAATATTATCGTTGAAAATTTGAGGAAAAAATTAAGATTACTTATCCCAAAACATGCACCTTATACCTTTAGGATGGCAAACCAAACCCTAACCAAACTAGTAAGATTAATCCAAGATCTAAAAATCCATATTCATAATATACCATATGTCATCACCTTCATAGTGATGAAAAACAACATACTAGATAACATGTATTCCATTTTGCTCAGTCATCATTGGCTACAAGATGCCATGGTTACACATGACTAAAGGAATAACTTCATAAGCATTGAGGGTAATGGCACTTTACGCCCATGATGGTAATAAAGCATTTGGACAACAACACCAAACACCTAAAAGTCTTGCTTTGTTATGATTTTGTTAATGGAATCATAGATGAAGAAAAAGATATGTTATTGGCAGCCAAACCAAATTCGTTCACAATCGGCACAATTATTCTAGCAAAATCAAAAATCTTGGCGGTATGGTGGCCAATGCAAAAATTAGTACTAATTCAAAAATCAATATTGAGGAACTAATTTTTTATTTCCCTCACACACTAGGAAAAACTTCAATAGACATTACACCAACACGAATCAAAATTCAAGACATGAAGATCATAAAGTGGAATCTATCAAAGGAGGACCAAATTCGCCCTTTGAATTTGGGTACTCACAAAGAACCCAATTGGTGAAGCTAAACACTAATTTGGATTCTTTAGTGGCTACTATAATAGAACAATTATTGAAGGAATATAAAGACATATTTGTGTGGACATATAAAGATTTAAGAGGCATTCCACCTCACCTAGCACGACATTGAATTGAACTCAATACTAGCATTCCTACATCACATCAAACATAGTATTAGATGAATCCGAATTATGTTACGATGCTAAAGTAGATTTATACAAGCTTTTAACTATAGGATTCATTGCTCTAGTGGAGGAGGTAACTTGGTTTTGTCATGCTTGTACATGGCCTCATACATGATGGCTGATTACGGGCATGCCCATCATGCCTTTTAGGGTTAATGTATGTCCTTAAGTGACTATACGTTATTAGGTGCTTAGGGTTTCACTTGTTGGTAACTATATAAAAAGCCAAGCCCTTCCCTTCTTTTTAAATTTTTTCTATAATTCCTTTATTAGGGAGAATTTTTTCCATAGTATGATTGGATTTCTAAATGCTCATGGTGGCTATTACATGGCCACCGTCTACATATACTACATGTTTTTTCCTTCTTTGTAATTCAATTCTAGAAAAACTACTCTTTGTAGCTTAATATTGAAAGCAGCAAATTTCTTTTGGTTTTGAGTTCTTGAGTTTTATTTGTTAATGTTGTTGTTGGTGTTGTTGGTATTGCTACTGGTGTTGTTGTTGTCAGAGGGAGCTTGTGCTATTACATTTCTCCTAACCAACAGAGCTGGGATCGGGGGAGTGATGTATCCTAGAGAAGTTTTTTTCTTTCTTTCACTCCCTTTTCCTTTCACGCAGGGACATGTTCTTTCTTTTGTGCAAAGGCCTCTGCCTCGAACACTCTTGGCGCTGGGTGCAACATGGAGTAAAAAACAACAAAAAAAAAATTTAATTTTGCAACGTTGCAAGCTGCAACGTCGCGAGTTACAACGCCATGAGCTACAACATCACGAGCTACATCGCAATGTTGCGAATTATAGTGTCGCGAGCTATGGCATCGTGAGTTACATGTCGTGAGCTATAGTGTTGCGAGCTGTAGCACCACGAATTCCACCACAACACCGTAAGCTACACTACAACACCGCGAGCTACAATGTAGTGTCCGTTGCGTTGGCGTCCACCATTGCTACAGAGTTTGAATCACAATTGTCGCGTCACATTGTAACGTCGCCACAATCATTGGCCACCACATCGTCAACTACCATGTCATCGGACGTTGCATCACTAGCCGATGTAGTTGACGTCTAGTTGATGTCACAGTTGGACGTTTGTTCAAGATCACAGTCGAACATCCGTTCAACTTACGTCTGATGTCCGTTCAAGTTTCGTCCAACAATAATTCTGTTTCGTTTGATGTTTGTTATTATCTTATCTTACAACAATTATGTTCTGTTCGACAATAATTTCGTTTCGTTTGACGTCCGTCACCATTCTGTTTGACATTCATGGCTGTTCCATTCAACATATGTTACCATTCCATGCAACGTTCATCTCATAGACGTCCATTCACCGTTCATCCCCATCGACGCACCGTATTCTTCAAACCGTATGTTGTGTTAAGACTTAATAGTTAGGGCTCTATATTGTTACAAAATTTTGGGGCATGGGACAACACCATGTCCTCAGATGATGAAAGCCCTACCACTGAGCTAGAGCCCAGGTATCAACTACGAAGTAACACACAATCCTTTGAACCGATTTCTTTAAGCTCACGATCTTCACGATGGTACCATCAAAGGTCTACAGCGCCATCGTCATCCAATACAATTTCTACCAAGAATTCAGGTTTAGGTTGCACGACATCAACGATACATCAAAGTCCATTTGGAGGGGTTAATTAAAGGGGGGTGCCTACTGTTGCACCTACTTTCACACCATCATTGTATATTCTGCTATAAGTCGTTACCTCTACACCATGTACACCATGGAGGTCAATAATTCCTCTGGGAAAATTGAAAAGTTCAACAAGAAGCTAGGTAACATTTCTTTGAGGGAGTTGAAGGCAACTTTCTCAACTGTGGTTTGTGAATTGGAGCTCAAGTATGGTGCTAAGCTCAAGTATGGCGTTAATTACACCGAGGCGTTTGCATTCAAATAATTAGCCCATTATGTGCATTATGACGCATTGGATGTCTATGAGTAACATTCTCTAAGGAATTTGGACAGCATTTAGATCCTTAATCTAGCTTACGCCATAACCAACTGCACTGTCGCGCCCCCAAGTTCCTTGTGGACCCACTCGAGGGTCCAAGTATGCGGCAATGCAGAAGCGATTGGAACTTGGGGCACAATCCCGACTTCTAGCACTAGAAAGGGGTGAGAGGGGCGTGCTAGAAGTCCCGGGAAAGACTAGGAAGAGTGGACAAGCTTGACTCACTTTCACGGACCCTCCATGAACCACTCCAAGTGGTTAGCCCAAAGTTGGAGCACCTTTGGTGCTAGGAAGAGCCACGGCCCGGACCTTGGGGAAACCATCACCTTCCCCTTTAGAATTCATCATGGAACCTTTTGGTGTTGGGACAAGCCACGGGTGAACTCGGACTCATTTTGACACACTACAACCCGGGCTCGGGAGTAAGCCACCACCTCACTCCCTTGGGTGGGGAAGCCAGCACCCTCCCCCTTGGGGAAGCCAACCACTTCCCCCTTATAGTATACTCTGTGACTCGCCGCGGGGGTGGCATCCAAATGGCCTTTTTGTCCCGGGACTCCTGGGACTCCCGCGTGGGAGTCCCGAAATCGCGCAACTTCGGGACTCCCACGACTTTGAAGTTTCATAACTTTCGGAGCAAACCTTCGATCGACTCGCCGTCTAAAGCAAAGTTGTAGATCTCATCGAGACCTTTTCAACGGTATGTCGCACGTTTTCTGCACCCAAGTATTTCGGGTCGATTCCCGACTTTTAGTGGTCGGGAGTCAAAACTGGGAGACTCCCGGGAATTCGACTCCCGCCCCTTCTTTTGGCCATAACTTGTGTTTCAGATGTCCAAATGAGCAATGCGAGCCCATTTTGGACATCTA
>Ga0116231_10000078_pt1 | contig 107747 bp, 85 predicted proteins | sample S1TSphgellanicum_2_FD_89695 | JGI IMG/M metagenome (GOLD analysis project Ga0116231, IMG submission 89695) | Host-associated microbial communities from peat moss isolated from Minnesota, USA - S1T2_Fd - Sphagnum magellanicum MG | ecosystem: Host-associated > Plants > Peat moss > Unclassified...
ACACTCCCAAAGTTGGGGATTTGGAGTCCTCCGGGACTCCCGAATGTTTAGAGTTCGACAGCAAGGCCCAAAACACCTCGCATTGGGGTGTTCTTGGTGTCATTGGAAAGGTCTTGAAGCGTAAATATCGAAAATGGCCTCGCATTGGTCATTTGGACATCTGCAGCCCAAGTTATAAGCAAAAGAAGGGCCGGGATAATATCTTCCTAGTCTAATCCCGGGATTTCTAACACGCCCCTCTACCCCTCCTTAGTGCTAGAAGTCGGGAGCGCCCTTCAAGTCCCAACTTTCCACAACTCAACATAGTTGGACCCTCAAGTGGGTTCAACCCGGGACTTGGGAGTGCGTCAAATTGCCAATAATAGCATAAGGTAAAATAACTTTTAATAACGAAAAATAACCAACAATAGATTCACTTAATCAAAACTAGCCTAAGATAAAATAATTTAGAATAATCAAAACTAATTTATAATAGCTATAAATAGCCTAAAGTGAAATAATTTATAATAGCCAAAAATAACATAAAATAGCCATAAATAATTTTAAAAACCATAAATAACCATAAATAATGTAAAATGAAACAATTTAGATTAATGAAAAATAGCCTTATAATAGCTAAAAATAGCCTAACATAGGTAGTATTATTATATTAGCAAAAATCTTATCCATTTATTAAATTATTTTTTTTCAAAAAAATGGTCATTAAAATGTTATTGAATAATGATATTCAAAAAAAAAAATTTGTTCAAATGATTTTACACTTCAAAAGAAAATAAATGTAATTATGTACATTATTGAAATTTTTTTAAAGGTAAACTTGAATCATTTCATTTGGAAATTTTTTTAATAAGATATGAATTTTCAAGTTTATGTTTTTGTAATGTTTAAAATGAAATATTTGATAAATAGAATCCAATGTAACATATTATCACAATAAATGGGGTGACTTAATGGTAGGGGTGTTTGCCTCCATTCTAAAGGTCAAGGGATCAAACTTTATAAATGGTATGTGAATGGTCAACAGTGGTAAATTGATTGAATATTTTCCTATTTAGTTTCTTAAAATAAGTGCCTAGGTTGATTATGTGGCCTATGTACCTAAGTTACGTTTTTAACCTAACCTAAGTAGTGACACATGTAAATAAATCATAGGTTGAAAATCATGAAATTATCAATAATATTATATATTAAATAATTTAAATTTAATTAATTTTCATGTTGTCTAATTAATTAATTAGTAAGAATGGTTTGGTAAATTTGTATTTCACTTAAGAGTAACCTTGTTTCACTAAGTACTAGTGAACCAATTCATTGTCCATAACAACTAGTTTTCATTCACTAAGGGGTTGATTAGTTGCACCATGGTAAAAGTGTCCAAATTCACTCAAAATCTAGTGAAACCCAGAATGAACTAAGACGCAATTTGGTGTAGTGGTAAGACCCTTCATTTCTTTCAATCTATTCAACACCTGTTTCAAGCACAATCTTGCACCATAACCTTGTCATGTCATGTTCATGTTTGCATATGTTAGCATAATAAACATTATAAAATATCGTGTTTGTCGAAACCACGCTACCCTGTAATTAAAACTCAAAAAACAACTCATATATAATTGTTATGCAACTATCCCTTGGGTATTACAACTACTATGCAATTATCCTTTTAAAAATACGGTGTATTAATAAATAAATTGCCACATCAGAAAATCAACTAATTGTATTATAGTTGCAAGTGAATTGAAAATGAGTCTTCTATACAATAATTTATACACATTGTACATACATATGTAGTCAACCATGTTTGACTTTTTTAGGACTTGCATTGTAATTGCATGTGGTAATTACTTTAAAATTATTCTAAATGTGTCACTAAAATAACAACTATGTTGTAACTAATGTACAATGTACATACATGCAATCATGCCATGTGTCCTGTCACAACCCTAACTTTGGGCTCACGACCAAGGCAAAAGGGTCACAAGGGTGTCAAGGCAAGAGGAAACTCGGGAGTCAAGGCAAGAAGAAACCCAGGAGTGAAGGCAAAGAAGCCGTAAAGGTATGGGCCAAGAAGAAGCCCGAGACAAGGAGAAGCCCGAGAGTCACATCACATACTCCTGGGAATGTTGAAAATTGTTAGGGAGTATGAGGGAGTGAACCCTCACACTCTCAAGGCAACTCCCACTTTGGGAAATGGACTCCCGATGGACTCTCGAAACTTCAGAGAAGGATTTCAGGGGTCAAAACTCAATTTCTTGTAGCGTTGTTTATATCATTGGAAAGCTCTTGAAACGTAGATGTCTAAAATGGGCTCGCATTGCTCATTTGGACTCTGAAACACAAGTTATGGCCAAAAGAAGGGCCGGGAGTCAAACTACCAGTTTGACTCCCGACCACTAAAAGTCAAGAATCACCTCGATTTCCTTACGTGCAGGTGGCGCGCCACATATTATTAGAAAGCTCTCGATGAGAGTTATAACTTTGCTTTAGATCGCATCTCGATCCGAGGTCTGCTCGCAAAGTTATGGGGCTCCAAAGTTGCAGGACTCTCAACTTTAGCAGTTTCGAGACTCCCACTTGGGAGTCCCGGGACAAAAAGCCATTTGGATGTGGGCCCTGTGGAGAAACACAGAGTATACTATAAGGGGGAAGGTGATGGCTTCCCCCAAGTCCGGGCTGTGGTGAGTCTAATGTGTCTGTGTTGCCCATGACTCGTCCTAGCACCAAAGGTGCTTCAACTATGCACTAACCACTTTGTGTGGGTTGTGTGTAGGCCCATGTGAGTGAGTGAAGCTTCTCAACTCTTCCTAGTCCCATCCCGAAGCTCCAACACACCCTTCTACCCCTCAAAGTGTTGTGAGTGAGGGAACGTACCTCAACTCCTCCCTCTTCCGTTGTTTCCTAGTTGGGCTCACATTTGAGTCCTTCAAAGAGTTGGGAGTACGTCATGTCCATATCTCCACCACCTATTATGGGATACATTTGTAACTAATTTTCGATTATGATTCCCATTAATAAAATTAGTATGGTCACTAGTGTGCCACTACTAAAGTATTATTCTTCAACTATGTTATGATTATGATACAACTACTTATAATTTAATAAGATACATATTCATTAGTTATTTATATCCTCATCACATGTGTTTCATTTTGAGTGATTTAAAAAATTATGGGAACGTTACCTTAAATTTAAAAAATTATTTTTGAAAAGAAAAGAAAAATGAATAATGAAAAAATAACAAGAAGATAAATAAGTTTTCCAATTTACAAAACATGTTTTTTTTTCTTTTTGGACTCCTACTTTCAAACCTCATAATTTTTGTATTTCTTATTCATTTTAAACAATTTAAAGTGGTATAGGAACATCACCTAAAGTTTTACAAATCATTTTTGAACTTTAATAGTAACAAAACAACATACAAGGAATTTTTTAGGTGTTTGAGAACTGGCCTTTGTAGCACTTGGTGGTTTTTTTTTTTTGAATTATTAACCCCCTTTACTTTGAAAGGCCATAACTTTTTTCCAAAAAAAAATTTTTGACGATTTTTAATGCACCAAATGTACCCATAAGAAGGTTTCAAATTTTGTTTAAACACAAAAGACAATGGATCCGTCCCCTTGGATATAGCCTATTTTGAACGCTTAAATGTTATAGTTATAACTAATGAACAACTAAAAGATTTAACCCATATGCTTTGTTTTCGAATTCCATGTTACAAATTATATAAAGAAGGCTTATTTTCTTATGTTCTTGCATTAAAATACACGTGTCATTTTGGGATGAGTTTTTAAAACCTTAACTTAAAAGCAAAACATAAAATAAAATATAAAATTTCATGACTATTTTTTAATGCACTTAATGTTGTGCTTTCTTATTTACTTACCTATCTAGATAAATAAGTAATTCTTGTTTTTCTACCTACCTATGTAAATAGGTAGGTAATGAAGCCCTAGGTAAATACGTAAGTATGTAAGTTTTAAGACCTACTTACTTACCTACCTATAATTATGTACAACCTACCTAGCTACTAAAATTTATTTTTTTATTTTCTCCAAAATACAATTAATATGCCATGTGACAATTTTTTATTGTGCCACATGTCACAATCTCAAATCATCATTAATGGATGATGTAAATCAATATTTCATATATATATTCATAATTCCATGTGTTAAATTTTAATATATGGATGATAATTAATGACATTAATATGACATCATGGGTGTAGTTATAATGGAGTTGCATAGTAGTTGAAAATGAATTGTTTTAACTGAATTGCAATTAAGTTGCAACTTTATAACTCATGTAATTTGTTCGTTAGCACTCATGACATTAAATATAGTGAGTTGCAAGGCTAGTTACAAAATACCATTTTTTCTCATAGTAAAATATTCGTTATCAAGTTTGTCTTGCACATCTCGTGTTTTTGTTTTGAATCACATAATATTATCTTGTTCCTTCTTTCAAAGTTAGACTTAAACCTTTCCTTTAACCTTTGCTTTCGTGATTCTTCGTGTCCTTAACAGTTTGAACAAATTCCATCAAGTCTACATTTATTTTTGTGTTTACAAGTCATTTAAAAATTAGATTCCTTTTGGAATTAAGTGTAGATTACCCCTCTTTTTTAAAGGATTTTTTTTCAAAAATTCACAAATTACCCACTTCTTCTTAACTGAGGTTATGGATTACTCACCTTTTGTTGGTGTTCATAATCATGTCTACATCCATGGAAGAAGTTTTTATTGTCCTTAAGAATCTTGAACAAGAAAATCAAGCATTTTATGAATATGTTGCTCATTTGGAAACCAATCAAATTCTAACTTCTTTGGGATGCATTTCAAGAGTGCAACCCCAACCAAAGGAGCTATGGATCAGCCTACCTAACAAGTTTGATGGCAAATGTTCAAAGTTTCAAAGTTTTGTCGACCAAGTGTGTTTGGTCATTTGACTTCATTTTCATTAGTATCCAATTGGCCCAGTTCAAATTGGACTCATTACCATTTTGTTATTAAGCCCAACCCTTATTTGGTTCACACTTTTGTTAGAACATCAATCACCTTTGCTTAACAACTTTGAAGCATTTCTTAAAAAGTTCAATGCCACCTTTGGAGATTCGAACAATGAATGCACATCTAGCATCACTTAATACAATCTTTTTGTCAAAGATCAATTATAGTATATGCATTAGAGTTTCAAAAATTGGCTTGCGATATTCCATGGGGTGAGACAATGCTCATAAATCAATTCTAATTTGGGTTATGAGGTGATGTGAAGGACTTGCTATTCACTTTGTCAGACCTTTCAACATTAAATTAGGCCATTGCACAAGCTATTTAGTGTGACAACAAGCTCTTTGAACGTTGACAAGAGAGGTGCCATGAACCCACATCGACAACATAAAGGAGTTTTGCACCACTAGTAGCACAAATGAGTTTTTCACCTACAATGTCAGCCCAATTTTCAACAACTTTGGCAAAGGACAACCCCATGTAAATTGATAAAACAATATTCAAGCTCCTCACAGAGTAAGAGAAGCAATGTCGATGTACAAACAATCTTTGTTTATATTATGGAAAACTAAGTCATGTTGCTTGTGAATGTCCAAAGAACCATGGACCACATGCAACACGCACCATCTCCATTACCAACAAAATCAAAAAACAAGCATGTCCAATCTTAATAAGCACCAAGAGGATGGACCTTGATGCATCATGTAATGAAAATGGTCCCAACCTATCTTCAAACCCAACACCATGTCTCTTGGTACCAATCATTATCAAATGTAGTAAGCTTATGATGATGGAGATTCAAACACTTCTTGATTATGGTGCATCAGCATGTTTTATGGACAAGAAGCTAGTGTGATAATACAAGTTGGCTCTAATGGAAAAAAACACACCAATGCCGGTTGAGGTCATTGATGGTCAGAACCTTTCATCAAGACCGGTTGCACATGAAGCCAAGCCATTAGATGTTACCATTGGTTCCCACACTAGCAAGGTGTCTTCAATGTCAATTAATTTTCAAAAAATCTTGTCATCATTGGATTGTCTTGGCTTGTTTTACATAATCTGCAAATGGATTAGCATATGAAGAGTCTTCATTTTGAAACACCACAACACGAGCCTTAAAATGTGATACCCTTATTAGAAGCATGCAAAATTTGAAACAGAAGGAAGATGTAAATGGTATAAGAAGGCCTACGTGCCCCAAGCCTTTGTTTATTGGAGCAAAACCTTTCATGAAAGTTGCCACAAGAGGAAATGCATTCTTGATTTATATTCTTCCCTTACTAGATGTTGAACCACATCCACATGAAATTCCTTCCTAATACCAAAAATTCAAGAATGTGTTTTAAAAGAAAAATATGTACACCTTGCCCAAGCATCGATTCTATGACTACACCATTGATCTTGTGAAAGGAATGTAACCTCCATTTCGACCCATCTATAATTTGTCACAAAACAAATTTGCAATGTTTTGTGAATATTTCAATGAAAACCTAGAAAGGGGATTCATTCGACATTCAAAGTCTCCAACTAATGCCCTTATCCTCTGTAAAAAAGAAAGATGGTTTTTTGCAAATGTGTGGCAATTATCATGGACTAAATTGACTCACCATCAAGAAAATCAATATTTTTTGCCTTTGATCTCAAGGTTGTTGGACTAGCTTAGTCATGTCAAGGTGTACAAAATTAATTTACTTGGAGCATATAACTTGGTGCGCATTCAAAAAGGCGATGAATGGAAGACGGTGTTCAGAACCCATTACAGCCATTTTGAATGTGTTGTGATGCCATTTGGCCTTATTAATGCACTTGGTTTTTTCCAACATGTGATGAATGATGTCTTTTGTGAATACTTAGGTGATTTCGTGATTTGTTACATTGATGACATCCTCATTTTCTCAAAAAACATGGAGGACCATGATCGCCATGTATGTCTAGTTTTGGAGAAGCTTTAGGAGGTTGGACTTTACGCCAAATTGGAAAAGTGTGAATTCCATCAATCTAAAGTGGAATTCTTGGGTTATGTTATCTTTAGAAATGGCATTCGCATGGATCCTCGTAAGGTTCAGACCATTGTTGATTAGGCTACTCTAGCTTCTGTTCAAGATGTCCAATGTTTTTTTGGATTTTCCAACTTTTATCAACATTTCATTGCCCACTATTTTTCAATAATAACCCCTCTTACTCAGTTGATTAAAAAGGATCAACCTTTTTCTTAAGGGATTAAAGTTGATAATGCCTTTCAATCTTCAAAGGCTTATTTCACGATTGCCCCACTCTTGATTCATGTAAACCCTTCTAAACCTTTTGTCTTGGAAATGGGCGCTTCCAACTTTGCAATAAGTGTCATGCTTTCACAACTTGGAGAAAACAATCTTTTTCATCTTGTCGACTTCTGTTCTTGTAAGTTTTCTCTTGTGGAGATTAATTATGAGATCCATGATAATAAACTTCTAGCCAGTTTGGATGCTTTTGAAAAGTGGTGTCATTTACTTGAAAAAGCTCAAGATAAAATCACTATGTATTCAGCCATAAAAACTTGTAGTATTACATGACAACTTGTGTTTTGAATTGACTCCAAGCTTGGTGGGCATTGTCCTTGTCTCAATTCTAGTTTATCATCACATATCGCCCTGGGCGCTAGCAAGCGAAACCTAATGTGTTGTCCTGTTGCTTGTACTTCGCACCTAAGGAGGGAAATACAAGCTACTAACAACAATGTGATGTCACTCTCAAGTTTGAACATCTTCAACTTCAGGTGTTGTCGATAATTCTTAATGACACAACCCTTCTATGTCAAATTCGTGAAGATTTGAAAGACCCTCTTACTATTGGCATCCAAGGCCAATTAAGGAATCATCATCAAGTTTAGGATTTTTCCAATGATCATGCTAAGTTCGAGTTTCAAAATGGTCTATTGTATTGTGATGGTCTTTTATATGTTATTAATGGCCTTATGTGACTTTAAGTTCTCCAAAGTAGGCACGATGCTTTGGTTATAAGCCATTTTGGATTCAACAAGACCATGGAGTTAGTGTTTCAAAATTATTGATGGCCACAACTTTGGAAGTATGTAAAGGAGTTTGTTGAATCTTACAATGTTTGTGTTCAAACAAAGAATCTTCATCATCGCCCTCATGGTCTCCTTCAACCATTATTGATCCTTGCATCCCCATGGTCTTCAATTTCCATGGATTTCATCAAAGACCTCCCACCTTTTAGTTTTATGACTCCATCTTAGTGACTGTGAACCACTTGACAAAAATGGTTCATTTCATTTTGTGTACCAAAATAATAACTGGCAAAGGAACATCCAAATTTCTTTGATCATATTTTTCAATATCATGGTATTCTTTAAAATATCATTTATAATTGTGTGTCTCAATTTGCATCCAAGTTCTAGAAGTGATTCTCTAAACTTTTAGGTGTGAAAGTGAAGTTGTCATCAACTTTCCACCCCACTACAATAAAAGGTGTCCTTATACGCCAAGTGATTCCATTAAATTTTGAATGAATTCATTGGTCTAATGAATAGGGACTAATGAATTGCACCCACATTTTATAGTAATGCCCCCAAACGGATGGGCAAACAGAATGGGTCAATCAAATCTTTGAGCAATATTTATGATGCACAACCAATTATCATCAAGATAATTGGTTAGAACTTTTGGCATGGCAGAGTTTGCCTACAACAACACATTGCATTCATCAACCTAACTAACACCTTTCTTTGTAAACATGGTTTACACCAAATTTGACAATCAAGGTGTGCACAAAATCATGAGTCCATTAATTAAAGATTGAACCATGTGCTTAACGAATGTTCAAGCTCAACTTGTATAACCTTGAAAAAGCATAAAAATGATACAAGGAGAATAATGATGAACATTGGTAAGAATAACCCAACTTCAAGGTCAAGGATTAGGTTTGGCTTCGACGACAACATATCAAAACAACAAGGCCATTAAAAAAGTTGGATCATTAGAAGCTAGGTCCATTCCTCATTGTAAAACAAATCAATGGCATGGCTTTCCAACTCAAGTTTTTAAGTTTTATGAAAATCCATCTTATGTTTCATGTTTCCTTGTTGGAACCTTACCATGCGTTTACCATTATAGGAAGAATCCATGATCATCCTCCACCTATCGAAATTGACAGTGAACATGAATATGAAGTGGAGGACATTTTGGATTCATAGGGTTCTAATAGTCAACTCAAGTATCTTATTCATTGGCAAGGGTATGATATGAACGAGTTCACTTGGGAACTTATCAAAAACCTATCAAATGTTATGGAAAAGGTGCATCAATTTCATTGATAATACCCAAACAAGCCCAAGTTCATTTTTCGTGGAACTCGTCATTAAAAGGGGAAATGATGTCATGAATGCTAATGCCATGGGGTTCATTCTTTTGAATATTCATCCATGATTTGTATTTAACTTGTATCTAACTTTTAGTTTAATTTCAATTCACTTTCAGTTAACTTTTAATTAAGTTTTAGTTAAGATGTAATTAACTTTTAATTAAATTCTAGTTAAGTTCAAGTTAATTCCTAGTTAACTCCTAGTTAGATTCCTAGTTAATTTTTAGTTAATTATTAATTAAATCCTAGTTAACCTTAGTTAACTCCCAATTAACTCCTAATTAAGTCCTAATTAATTTTCACTTAATTCATAGTTAATTCTTAGTTAAGAAAGTTTTCAAAAAGTTTTTTTACTCGATGGACACATAGAAGCCTCCTTGGAAGCTTCTTTGAATTGGGTCCCCAATGGGGTATAAATAAAAGTAAGAACTTCATTTCTTTCAATTTATTCAACACCACTTTTAGGAACAATTTTGCACCATAGTTTTGTCATGTTCTTTTCATGTTCATGTTCACATATGTTAGGATAATAAAAATTCGTTATCACATTTGTCTTACACATCTCGTGTTCTTGTTTTTGAATCACATAATCTTGTCTTGTTTTTCTTCTTTGAAAATTAGACTTAGACCTTTCTTTTAGCCTTTGTTTTGTGATTTTTCATGTTCTTAACAAAAGGGTCTTGACATTCAAAAAAATCTCCCTTGCATTTGGGTTGCCCCCAATGGCAACTAAAAATGGATTTGGTTGCCACTTGTTTGGTGATGGAAATTTTTTGTGGTGAACAAATCAAAATTAATTGGGCATTAACCTATTTGTTCCCTTCCTTTTTTTCCTTTAACCCTTGTTTTCAAAGTGCATGTTTGTGATGTTAAGCTATTAGAACCATGGATCAATTCGTCTTTCCTTTGCTTATGTTGATAAAAACTTAGAATTAGTTAGATTGATATAATGGCCCATTATATACATAAGGTAGTCTCTCCTAGGTAAAAGATCTAGGAAATTCAACATGGTATTAAAACAAAAAGTAATCTAAGAAACCAAGCAAGTAAGGAGGAAAGGATGGAGAGGAAGTAGGGGATATTAGAGAACTTTTTTTCAAGGAAACATCCTCCACCCACAAACCTATTCACAAGTCCATAATCAGTCTTGATGTTTTAACATCTCATAATCAAATCATTTGTAGGGGTCAAAATAACTTTGTGTGGTTTCTTTTCATGATGAATATATTATATTAATTTTTTTATAGAAAAAACGTAGAAAAACCAATAGAAAGATTCATGTTTGAAGAAGAAAAGGATAAAATTAAATAAAAGACATTAAATGTTACAATAAGAGACATAGTCATTCCATCCATTAGGAAATTCATTGACTTGAATGCATGTTGGGAGTATTTTGAAAACAAATGTGAAGCTAAATTTGCGTTTAGAAAATTAATGTTGTTAAAAGGATTGTCTCCCTCAAGAAGGAGGAAAATGAAAGCATGAAATCTTTTTTTAAGGGAAATAATTTTTTTTTGTATCAACTTGAGGGAATAAACTTCTTGATACTAAAAGAATTGGTGATTCCATTCATTTTCAATTCTTTCCCAAACTAGTACAACATGTTTATGAAAACAATGACCAACAAGGATATTTTTAGAAGTTTGGAAGATCTAAAATCAAAGATATTGAATTAAAAAATGTAACTATCCATATTGAAGTTATGAAAGAAATGGTGTAAATGCCATGCAAGTATAAAAAAACACAAAAATTTAAGAAACAAAATTTCATTCCAAAATCATAACTTCTTCAAAAATCAATTTAGAGGAACCAAGTCGATGTAGTTGCCCAAAGGAAGAGGCTCAAGAAATAAAGATCATACACAAGATATCTCATAAAGTCAAAAGGAATTCATTTAAGGTTCTATTGAGCCAAGGGTCAAGTTGGGAAAGAGCATGTGACGCCAAAAAGATTGTGACCAAGATAAGGGAGTTAAAACACCAACTCCACATACTATCGAGCAAACAATAGGTGTTTGTTATAAGATGAAGACAAGGACATAGATCTAGTGAAAACTAAATAACAAAAAGTATTGAAAGTTATTCAACATAATCTTTTTGGACTTTTCATGGTATTTTGATTTTGGGGCTACTAAACATGTTATAGGATACAATGATTTATTGATTTCTCCCTCTCAATCAAGAAAATGTCTATAACTAATGCAAAAGGAGAAAATCAAAATGTTGTAGAAAAGGGAACCATGATTGTGAAATTCAAAACTGAAGAAATAATAAGTATGTCCAAAGTTCTATATGTCCAAAAAAAATGTAAAATAATATAATTTTTGCAGTCCACTAAACTACACATTAAAGAAAACCTCATGTAGCACCATCCAACTTAAGACATTTCAATTTTGAATTCTTACACAATTGGGTGAAAGCATAATCAAGTAGACCACAAAAATAGTTTTTTCTAGTTCAAAAGTAATGAGTTTCATATCTAATTAGAAAATAGTTCAAGAACTCCTCCTATCATAATGCACCATGGAGCTTCATATTGACATCATAAGAATGAAAAGCAATTGCATCATAAAAGTGTGTAAATAATGTGTTTGAAAATTAAAAACTTAAATGTCTTAAACTTACCTCATTTCCAAAAATTAAATATAACATTTCTAAATTACATGTTTTCACAAAATCTATGGTATACTTTAAAACTTCCATTTTATTTATTTTTGATTTGGACATTGTTTTAATCTACTTTAACCTACTTTCACAATAATCTTACTTAACTATTGATTAAATATGTTTTTATCATATTTTTTCACATAAAATCAATAACCATATTAACTTCACTCTTTCTACCCAACCAAATTACATGTTTGATAATTTCATGATATATTTTAACTACTTGTAATTCAACTCAGAAAAGTACATTAAATGATTTATTTGATTATACTTTCACCCGAATTCACTAATAGATAGAAAAGTTCAAGTATTCCAAAACTTCCATACTTAATCCCAAATGTGAGATTTGCATGAAAGGAAATTAGTCAATTTTTTTCCTAAAACAAGAAATAGAAGATCATAAAAAATATTTAATTTCATACATAATGACATATGCAACCTCAAAAAGCTACATCCTTAAGAGGGGCACACAACTTCATTACTTTCATTAATATTGAAAAAACCATAAAGACTTGGGTGAAGTGTTTGAAATCAAAAGACCAATCCTTCAAAGCCTTCAAATACTTCAAAATAATCATTGAAAATGAGATAAGAAGAAGAATCTTGAGGCCTTGAGACTTGATAATACAAGAGAATAGGCTTTCAAGGAGTTCAACGAATCATGCAAAAGTTTTGACTTAAGAGAGAAATGAGTCAAGCATATTCACTTCAACAAAATGGAGTTGCCAAGAGGGAAAATAGATCCCTCCTAGAGATAACTAGATGCATTGTCGACAAAGGAGGCTTACCAATGAATTTATGATTTGAACAAATCAACTTTACATGCTTCCTACACAATAGATGATTGTCCAAGTCCTTAGAACAAAAAAATGTGATTATGCACTATTGGTTAAAAAACTCAAACTTTTTAATCTCAAAGTCTTTGGAGCAAAAGTTTATGTCCATGTTCCTAAAAAATATTAAGTAAGCTTGGGAGTAGGTTGAATATGAAGATTTAAATCAAAATTGATGAAAGTAAAAAAACCAACCAATGTTACCATATGCTTCCATTGAGGAAAGCAATAACCTATAGGTTGATGAAAATGAAGGTTTTACCATAAAAAAAAAAACAAGTGAACAAAAACATAAAACTATCTAAGATTGAAAAATAACTAACAAGTTTGCAAATCACCATGAATAATCTTCCTAAAGGAAACTCAAAACTTGAAGTGGAGTTTCAAGTGGAGGATTGACCATTGGATACAAACTTACAATATTATGAAATTTCACTAGAATTAGTGTGAAAATTGTAAGAAATGTTCTTGCAAACTCTGTGGGCTTCAAAAAATATAAATGGCATGAAAAAAAATTACTTATATAAAAATGATGTATCTTTTTTACTTGTGATGCTTTGATGTGAAGTACATATGATTTACATTCAAACAAAATTTGTGCAATTATTGTGATGTAATTTTGGATAAAACTATGCAATTTTTGTGCATTAAACATGAATATTCACGTATGTCATTAAAAAGAAAATCTCATTTGTTTAACTATGTAAAATATAAAATATGTATAAATATCATTCATATTAACCATAACATGGAATTCGTGTAATTTTTGTACAAACTTATGAAAATGAGATTTTGCCCGAAATTTGTACAAACCTATAAAGCCTTGTAAGTTTGTGATGTAGACCTCATTGGATGCCAAAAACTTTATGTCATATTCAAAATTTGCTTCTTATCCACATACACTAATGAATAATTGACTCATTTGTCACTTGTCCTAATCCTCATCCTGGAGCTCGAACATGCCCTTCTACCCTTAAACTGTTATGAATTAGGAAGCATACCCCAACTCTTTCTCCTTTCATTGTTTCCACCTTTGGACTCGCAGTTGAGTATATCAAGGAATTTGGGGGTGTGTCAAATAAAATGTAGCAAGGGGGTGCTAAGGAACACCAATAGAATGCAGCAAAGGGGCGTTGATGAGCACCAATAGAATGCATCAAAGGGGCATTGATGAGCACCAATAAAATGCATCAAAGGGGCATTGATGAGCACCAAAAAAGTGTAAAAAAGGGGCGCTAACAAGCATCAAAAGAATGTAAAAATGGGGTGTTGACAAAACTAATAGAGCCCAACAAAAGAACCCCAACACCAATATAGCATAACAAGGACATTAATGAACATTAATAAAACACAACAAGGAAATGCTGACAACCACCAACAAAACACTATGAGCACCAACAAAACACAGTAAGGGAGTGTTGACGACCACCAACAAAGCACAAAAGGAGGCACCAACAAAGCACCAACAAAGCAGAACAAGGAAGCAATGCAAAATGCAATGAAAAAGGAATGCAAGTAAAACCTAAATAACAACACAAATGAAAGAAAACAAAAAATAACTTTAAACCTAAAGCACACTCAACACTCTCCTTATTTTCAAGGAGGGTGAGGAGAGAGAGAAGAAAAGGTTAGGGGTTAGGGGTGACTCTGCCTCTGCAACACCTGGAACCCTAATTTTTATTTTAAAAATCTAACCCTACCTACTACCTAGCACTAACTTAGTGAGTACTAACACCTAACGCCCTGACTTTGTTAATTTATAATACCTTGACAAGGTATCAATTTTTTTTTAAAATGAAAAGGTTTCAAACAAACAGTTCTCAATCAGTGAGACCCTCTGAATGGGCTTCAAAAAAGTATCACCCTTGACGAGACCTGAGATATTGAAGGTGAGAACCAGCTTGAAACCCTGACCGGTTCTCACCTCTTTTCTGAGACCCGCCCCAACACTGGCCTGTACCAGCTAGAAACAAAGCATCTGTAATTCCTGCTGAGAAATTCTTTCTCCATATTGTTTGAACTTTGGTCTGTATCAGCTAGAAACAAAGCATCTGCAATTCCTGTTGAGAAATTCTGTCTCCATATTGTTTGAACTCTGGGCTGTATCGGCTCTAGAAAGCTGGAACCTCCTCTTTCCCCTCTTGCTGACCTCCACCACATGAAGCCCATCGACCAGCTGGCCTCCACTAGCTTCTTTACATGTCTCAAACATGCCAGTAATCTGGCAGAATGATGCAAATAGTCAGTAAATGAGAATTGCAACTTGGAATACACAGCTTTTGCTGGCAAAGTGTGTACACAGCAGCGATCTTAAATGCTTTCCATATGTGGGACATTTGACACTCAAATATATTGGGCAATACTATATGTTTCTATTGGACAGATATTATTCAAGACATTTTTCTGTTGGAATGTCTGAATAACCTGATTATCCTACTGTCCATTACAAGCCCAAAATGTGCATAACACAGGTCCAAAGTGTGTCTGGGCATCATCCATCTTTTTTTGAGAAACAGATGAATCTGTACTACATGCAATAACAACTACCGTGGTGGCTACTTCAGCACATGTCTGCTGAATAATTAACTAATTTTGAATATTTGAAGATTCCATTTCAAAAAGGAATATGTCATAATAATTGAAAAGACTTTTCATTTTCCTTCACAAAAACTTGTTCTTTGAGTAAAGTAAAATTGGAATATTTTGACATTTCTAAAAATAATATAATTTGTGCAGAAGCTGGTAAGATACTGCTATATGTGCACTTGTAAGTGGGGGCCAGTTCCATTGTATAATATGTACAAAGACTCAAAATGCCAGTTGGTTGACCGGTTAGTTTTGGAAGGCCAAAAATGCCCCCAAATAAGAAGAGTGCAAATGACCCTAAGATTACTTAGGCTTCGATGTTCAAACACTCTTTGGAGTGGCAGCTGGAGAGATTTGGGCTTTCATCCTAAGCTTCTTAGGGTCAATTGCTCTTTTCAAATGCATATGGCAATCACATAGAACATTAGAACATTGTGAGGTGTAACAAATAGTTTGCAAAGTTCATGGCATGTAAGGTAAGGATCAAGAGTGGGTCATTCTGAAGGTTGGGCACAAAACTGGAGCTGAGCAAGGACCTGCATTCTCAAAACCACCCCCTTTGAGGTCCTTACCAGGTAGGTGCAACGAACCACTAGAATTTTGCTTGTAAAATGGATATCTGTCATTTTGTTTGAGAGGAGAGACGCACCTTACATTTTTTTGGTTCCACAAAATTTGGGGAACCTGCATTCTTAGGTGCCTCCTTTGTTGACAGAAACTTAAGGAGGGTAAGTTGCCCTGCGCCCTTAAGTAAAGCACCGCTACTGTTTTTCCTGTGTATGTTTTGGTCCCTCACCTGCCATGAGAAATCCAATTTCATTGACAGCCCGGCAAAGAAACTTCCGACTCGCAAGAACTTCCATCTGGTGGAAGTTCCAGATGAAAGTTCCTCTCCCCACCTCTTCTCATCTTTTTCTTTTTTTTCTTTCCTTTTTCTTTCTTTTTTCTTTTCTCATTCTTCTCTTTTTCCTTTTCACCAGAGATGAAACATATGCTCTCTGCTGGATGTATGACCAAATTTTATTTTATTTTTTCAAAGGTAATAAAATTTAATAAATGGAGATTTTAAAAAAATGCTTCTGTTGAATGCATGGAAAATTCAAAAAAATCATTTTTATTATTCAAAGAAGGTAAAAATTTACATATACCTCAAAATGCTAAAATCTACAAATATAGTAGAATATGACTGACCTTTAGGGTGTCTTTATGGTGGAAAGAAGCAAACATGATGGAAAAAAAGTAGCTGTGCTTCACGTAGGTGAAGGCTCTGCCTAGAGACCCTTCCCCTGTAAATAATGCATGTAAGACATTTCCCAGTGGACTTGGAGGGCGCATTAAATCCATAAGATTCCCTCCTAACAGGGGAGGTCATTTAAATTATTTGGGAGGGCTCTTACACATTTCATAAGGGCCTGCCATTTTATCTTCATGCACGTGGCGGGCCCTTACACACAGAAAAGCATGCTGACAGGGGTGTCACCAGAATTTGACATCCACCGAGGCTGAGGGGCAGCCAAGGGCAGTGTCGAATTCTGGTAGTGTTCCCATTGGAGGGCATTACCTACCACTAAAGCAAATTCTACTACGGTAATAGCCTAATAGGCTGCGAAAGCCAACCTACAACTACACTTTTCAAAAGACCACGCAGATTTTGACGTCCATTGGTTAGGCTAAGTTCAAGGTCACACAACCTCTGTCGGGTCCTTACAAAAGGGCCAATGTATAGACCCGGCTCACGGCGACCCAAATCTCTGCTTGGGCCTCCCAATGGCCCTCACCAGCATGCCCAGTGGCAACCCTCTACCAGTAGTATTTAGCGCATCGAGTGTGCACTGTGTAGCTCGCCCCCCATCCCCATCCGAGCGTGGAAAGATGCATTGTAGAAACTATTTAACTCTCACCACATGAGCCAATCAGTGTACTTGACCAATGAGAAACAATCATTTACTGCTGAGAAACAGTCATTTCCTGCTACAGGTGCTATTCTAGGGCACTGCGAATTCCACGCCCCAAGAGAATTCACCGTGTTTTTACAGCCCGATTTACTGCCGCCGTTGGGTATGCTCTAATTAGGTACATGAATTTGCGTAGGCATTGTTGACGCCATCCGTTGAGAGGAAGTCGCACGGACGTGACGTGGGGGTTGCAGCGGAGAGTAGACGTCCGCGTCGTCCGGACTGCGCCAGGCGTGACATGCGCAGTTGCGACCTCGCACACCACAAGTTTGACGCCAGCACCAGGATTTAGGGTTTTGTGCCCTGGGTACATATCTGTAGGAACTTCCTTCCTTTCTTCCTCGCCACATGCTGACACAGGTAGGGGCGACGGAGGGGTGAAAGAATCCATCCTCTTTATCTGGCTTCGTTCTCTACTTTTGCATTTTTCAGTTTGGTTGTTTTCTGCTTCCTTGAGTGTGTGTTTTTTTGGTTTTTCTTTTGGGCCTTTGTTTCCAATTGCGGGAAGATTTGCCGCCTGAAAGGAGGAGGAGGAGTAAGTGAGTAGGAGAACAAAGTAGAAGAAGAAGCTATGGACGTTGCCGCATGTTTGGTTAGACCAGCCCAGCATGCGGGGCATGTCGTTCGTACCAGCGACAGCTTCCACTGCGGTACTTCAGGTTTTGTTTTCTCTAAATGCGTTTGTTTTCGGTTCAGTAGGAAGGCTGTTGTGGAACGTGTGCAATTCGTTTTTTTAATAACGAAAATTTATGGTTTTTGGGATTGAAACGTGATGATTCATGGATATAGAAAAGTGAAAGAAGGTTTGATGGATTTTTCTGGGGTCTGGATTATGTGTGCGCCCGAGGTCAAGAGGCTCGGGGATTTTGTTTGGATGTAGCTTTAAAGGGATATGTGTATGAAACACAGGCGGTCATGCGGTCGTAGGGCGCAATTTCAACAAATCTTTCCGCAAGGGCCCCTCGAGCTCCCTCGTGGTCTTGCCACAGGCTAATTTCTGTTCAAAAGATGTACGTGGCATCTACAACTATGGCCTTTTGAACCGGCAACAATTGAGTGATGGCCAGATTGTGGAGGTGACAGAGAGGAGAAAATTCCGAGTGAATTGTGTGCAGAATTGTTCTTTAGATTTGCAGAACAGGTCCTCTTGTTGCCTTCATGACACATAAAATGTCATTTGCAGAAGAGGAATTAGTTTTCCTTGGGAACAGCATAAGCTAGAGCTACCTTTGCCTGTCCTTTAGCCAGGTCCAGGCTTTTTTATGGTTTGCAGGAAAATCTAAATGAACTAACATTGCTCAGTAAGAGCTTTAAAAGCCCGGAGTGTGGGAGCTAAGTTTCCAATTCAAGTTGACTTGAAATTTTCCAGAATTTTCATTGTGGGAAATGAAGGGATGGGATTCCCCTGGTGAGTGGAAATTGCGAATCAGCTGGTTCTCCACTTTAACCATTACAAAATCTAGTTGGACGTGTCATGTCATCAGAGGTTGATCCTGTGTTTTGTGGTTTTAGGGTTCATCTCTACCTCACAGAGGTGTGGTTTTCGTAGCAGCAAAGCAGAGCCAGGGCTGGAGATCAAAGTCAACAACCTCCAGAGTGTTGGTTAGGTGTGCAGTAGGCAATGGTGCAGTCAGTAACGGTGCAACAAATGAAGTGCTTGTGGATGCAACCAAGCTTGCACAAAGTGAGAATATCCGAGCACTACTAGGAGAAACTACTCCAGTGGCAGATCAGTTGTTTTTGAGCGATCAAGAGTGTGACCCAGACTCCCCTTCAGCTGGCTTTTCATCGATTAGCGAGGCTGTGGAGGCCATTAAGCAAGGCAAAGTGGGTTTCCTACTTTCCAACATCTATTAATGTCTGATTGTTGATGTAGGATCTGGCAGATGCAGACATGGTTCTTGGGACTCTGGTATTCTTTTCTGTTGTATCCATCTCTTGTAGGACCTGGCAGTTGCAGACTCTGGTATTCACTCTGTTGTATCCATTTCAAGAGAAATCCTTCGCTGTGTTGTTATGTATCTCCCTGAGCTGATAGACAACTTTGTCTGGCTGGAGCAGGTTGTGGTGGTGGTGGATGATGAAGACAGAGAGAATGAAGGTGACCTTATAATGGCAGCTGAAGTGATGACACCAGAGGCTATGGCTTTCTTTGTACAACACACCACAGGTATTGTGTGTGCTGGTGTGAAGGGGGAGATTCTTGACCGTCTTCAGATACCTTTAATGGTTCCTGATAAGGACAACGAGGAAGCACTTCTTACTGCCTTTACAGTGACAGTGGTAATTACTCAACTTTCTGTATGCACTATTTGCAATTGTGGTTGCTCCCCAACCACAATTTGAAAGGGAAAGGGAGCGTATTGCACTATGTTTGCTTTTAACTGTGACATATTAGCTCCTTTGAAATGGGAACAAAACAATTACTAGCTGCTGGATTGTGACAGGAGTTGAAACCCAGGATGGTTGACCTTCCTTCATTCTGTGCTATACAACACTGTATAGACCACTGAATTTTTATGACTTGTTTAGCCTGTTGCATACTTGCTTATAAACAGGATGCTGCTTTTCTTCATGATGATGTGTATGACAGGATGTGGATGTGAATGCAGGATGTAAAGGCTGGAACATCCACAGGTGTGTCAGCCAAGGATCGCTGCTTAACAGTCAAGGCTTTAGCTTCTTCAGATTCAAAGCCCAATCATTTTCGGAGACCTGGACATGTCTTCCCATTAAGATATCGAGAAGGTATGAAAGTTTTGGAGCATGGCATCAGGATGCAATCTCATCACTCGGTTAGGCCAATTTTTCTTTTTGGTATATTTTACCATACTACAATTGAAAGGCTTGGTTCACTTTCTACTGTCTATTTGTATTGGTCAGTAGCATTTTGTACAGTTTCCTAGCTGGAAATCCCTTGCCTACCCACTTCCCTCACTATTCTGTTCAAACTAATCACTGGTCTAACATTGCAGGTAGGCCTTTTGAGTAGCAAAGATTTGTCAGTCAGCTTGACAATGAATTTTACAAATTGTTTGCTTGAACTGTAAGAAGCTAACTTTCGTTTGTGTGGACAGGTGGTGTGCTAAAGAGAGCTGGGCACACAGAAGCATCAGTTGATTTAGCAGTCATGGCAGGTTTTGCACCAGTAGGAGTACTATGTGAGTTGGTCAATAAGGATGGCAGCATGTCACGCTTGCCAGATCTGCAGAAGTTTGCGAAGGCTTATGATTGTCCTCTGATTTCTATTGCTGACCTGATAAGGTGATGTTTTGTGTCCCACTGCCATTTCGTTTTGTTCCATTTGAACTATATTTGGTTGATGGAATGTGTACTGGGGGAAGTACTGGAGGAAATGTGACAGTTTTATACAGGGAAACTGAGTGTTGTCTTGTGCAATTATACAGATATAAGCGAAAGAGGGCTAAACTGGTGACAAGGACAGCAGTGGCACGGCTACCCACCACATGGGGCAGCTTTCAAGCGTATAGTTATCGCTCAGAGCTTGATGGCATAGAACATCTTGCCTTGGTCAAGGTGTTCATTTTGACCTTTGCTTAACCTTACATGTACTATTACCTGAACAGCAGAGGAGTCAGTTGTGTTGCTGTTGGCTTTGCAGTCTGCTGGCAATTTTGTCAAAGCTTATACTTTATGTGAGGACAATCTTGACTAGTGTGTCCTGAGAACACTTGGAGATTGGATTCAACAGGGCAGATTTTTGCAAATTTACAATCATTGCAATTCAAGATAGAATAGCAGAATTCTCATATCCTGATCATCATTGAGATCAAGGAAGTCTTTTGGTTGGAAGATGTTACATGGTGATTTTTATCATGGTGTATGCTTAACTCATTTGTATGGGGATGCTCACAGGGCAATATTGGCAATGGAATGGATGTGTTGGTGAGAGTGCATTCTGAGTGCCTGACAGGGGATATTTTTGGCTCAGCTCGCTGCGACTGTGGCACCCAGTTGGCAGAAGCAATGGCCCGTGTTAATGACAAGGGTAGAGGGGTTGTTGTCTACCTACGTGGACATGAGGGTCGTGGTATTGGTCTTGGACACAAACTTCAAGCCTACAATTTGCAAGATGCAGGTCGTGACACAGTGGAGGCCAATGTGGACCTTGGACTGCCCATTGACTCACGAGAGTATGGCATTGGTGCTCAGGTATGCTGTGGATGGACACCAGGGAGGAACTGTGCAAAAGAAATTGTAATATTGTGTACAATGAGATGCATCTTCCTTTCTCTACTAGTGCTTCCTGTAGTATTGTGGCAGTTTTAAATTCTGTTCTCCATGATGGGTCAAACAATATTGTGGTTTGTAAGGAATGATATTTTTGGTCATAAGAGGCTGTATCCATCAGGAAGAATTATGAATTGCTGAACCACCTGTTGTTGAGTTTAATCTGTGCTTTAAACCCTAAAAAAGGTGTATGAATTGCTGATGTGGAAATGCAGATAGATGTTGCATGCTGACTACCTGTTGTGTGTAGCAGATTTTGCTGGATTTGGGGGTCAAGACCATGAATCTGATGACCAACAACCCAGCTAAGTACTCAGGCCTCAGAGGTTATGGCTTGGCAATTACCCACCGAATACCTGTTATCTCTCCAGTCACTAAAGAAAATCGACGGTACCTTGAAACAAAGCGCACCAAGATGGGTCATGTTTATGGACCTGATCTACAAGGGATCTTTAGTGCTGGTGGTATTGATGATGAGCTTAATAAGCCAGAGGCCAGGTGATGAGCTTGGACCTGAACAGCAAATAAACAGCCTTTTTGGAGTTCTTTGTTGATTCAATTGAGCAGGGAGTTCTGGCAATTTTCTGTTGAGCCACCAGAGCTCCAAAGTGCAACAGCACTTTTGGTGAAAATGTGACAAGCTAGTTGTCGATACATTATTCTTTGTTTTCTTTGTGCAAAAACAGCATGAGACTACTCATGAGAAGTCTAACAGTCCTTGCACTCCATTTTTTGAGTCAACCTCCTTAGAGCACAATTTGGCTATGCACATACTGTGGGTGGCATTTTGAGAGTTTTCTTAATTCAACAATTATTCAGAGTCATTCTCTTGCCTGCTTCATTAGCCCATGCTCTTTCTAAGTAGGGACATGGGGGGACCTCCACACATGTTGGTGACAAATAGAAGGAATAGGTGGATAGCATTTTTTTTAGTACAGTAGAACACTTTCTATGTCAACTTTTCGACACCATTTATGTTCTGGACTGTTTTCAATAGTTAAGAATTTCAAGCTCAAAACAAGCTTCTGAGAGCACCATCCTTGCTTTTGTCTCTGGTTCTGTAGTGAGCTATTGAGCTTTTGTTCTTGTGTCAGTTATAAATTGTCTTGCTTTTTGGACTCATCATCATCTCAATTCTGTGAACCTTCATGGTTCTAGAAGAAATACAGGGCTGGTTGATCATTTGTCCATCTGGTTGCCCATATGCAGTGTATCTAGACATCAGGTCCCACATACGAATACAGTTCATGATGTGCTGCCTTGCCCTGCAATCATCTCTTTAATTCATGGACCTTTTACCTCATTGGTGGAAATTATTGCAGATCATCATTTCTTTATGAAGTTTTTACCTCATTTGTGGAATGGTTTGCAGATCTGGAAAGGGTATAATTCTTCAAAGAGGTGGTAAGGGTTGCAGTATGGACAACCATACCATCACTACTTGGATTTGAAGGTATGAAAATTTTGGTGTATTTGATTTTGTTTTGGCAATTAAGTTGGTAATTTCACTTGTGTTGTACATGTTGCGAACTAAGTTGGGAATTTCACTTGTGTAGTACGTTTTGCCAACTAAGTTGGGAATTTCACTTGTGTTTGGTACACCACTACTGAGAAGGTCCAAGGATGGTTTGAAGATTTTTGTTCCAAGGTGTATTCTATAGCACATGGTAATGGTTTCTGGAATCAAACTCCTTACCAATTTACTAGTTTTGGGTCATGGAAAGTGCAATTGGTGACATATTAATTTTTGAGCATGCATAATTGGCATTGGACATGAATATTACATAGAGGTGGGATTGATTTTAATGCATGGACCTTGAGGTCCACAAATGAGTGCATACAGCTCTCTGCAGACAAAGAGTTCAAGGTTGGATCACAAGTTTGGAGTTTGGACACAGTTCTATGTGGCCAAGAGTTCCAAGGTTGGATCACAAGTTCTACAAACTTGTGCAGTTTTATTGTTGAGCTCCAAAATGCCTAACACTTTTTTGAGGATTGAAGGAAAAGGTTTGTAGATTTGGAGGTAAGGGCAGGATAAGAAAAGAATCATGTAGGGGTAAGAAAGCCCCCAGTTAGGGGTAGGAATAGACCCTTCTAAGGTACTTAAACAAACCCAAATATCAGTATAAGCTTAACAGACCCATAGTGAGGAGGTAGGACTGAACCCAAGTTAAGGAGGGTGTAAAACAAACCTTAGTTAGAGTAGGAATGAACCTTGGTCAGTGTAAAGAGTGGACCCAAGTTGAGGTAAGAGGGGCCTGGAGTTAAGGTCATAGGGAAGCAGAGCTCCTGGTTGGTGTGGGAAGAGATTGGACCCTATTCAGGTGAAGGTGGTAGACAGGTAGCAGAAGCAAGAGGTAGCCAAGGAAGAACCACAGGTATGGTGGGGTAACCCTCAACCCAAACTCATCCCACCCATTCTTAGTACTTACCATGTGTAGTGTTTATTGTGGATTAAGGGGGGGGAACCTTGTTTGGTTGATTGGTTAGGATAAGAGTGGGTCGCTCTTGCAGAAAGCCCTTATAAAGGGAAGGGAAGAAAAAACCCATGTGTATGGGCTTTTGGTCAGGGTAAAAAGAACAAACACACGAGGCAATCACTTAACTCATAATGGCATGGACATTGAGTATATACCCCAGGGCTGGTGTTGACATCTTAACTTGTAGTGGGAAGGACAATGTGTGAAAATACTAATTAAGGCATTGTAGGTGAAACATTTGAGATGGAAAAATAGTCAGATAAGAATATGAATTAGCATGTTAAATTTGTGTGCAACAACTAATATTTAAGATGATTTAATAAGGTTCTTTGAACGGTGGGCCATATGAATGGAAGTTTCATCAATTCTCCAAAAAAGTGTAAATAGAATTTGTCCCTTCTGTTTACTTTATTCCATTTTTATTTTTTTCATGTTACTCAAATGAAATTTCATTTGGGTCTTCTTTTGTCCTTGTCTAAGGTCATTTCTTCTGTAAGGTTTGCAAGACACCTACCACGGCAAGTGAAAGAGGAGGAATGTTTATGAAAGAGAAATATATGAAGATAGAGTTCAAATGCAAGAAAAAAGAGGGAGAGAAATGGCCAAACAAGAGGGATTGAGCAGGAAGCCAAAATGAAAAAAAATAGAAAAAGAAAAGGAAGATGAGGTAGAAGAGAGAGAAGGAGTGGAGGGGCAACTTGTGAGCTTATGGGAGGATGGTGCAACTCATAAATTGTTTTGGGGGGAGGGCATACATGTTGTTCATGTGAATTGTATCACAACACAACACTTGTATCCCTTCCCCCCCAATTTTGTTTATTGCAAGGCATTGTTGACATGTTTTGTGGTTGATGTCAAATTTCTCATATCTTTCAGAATTTAGGTAGTTATGCATAACTTTTTCAATCTTGTGGATAATATATGCCCCTTTCAAAATCTAAAATTTTCACATTTGAAGGCTTTTGTCTCTCTCCTTTTTTAGGTTGGAACCCTATGAAATCTTGTCAATTAAGCCAATTTATTTATATTTATAAGAGCTCAATCCCTTTGAAGGCCAAAAATATTTTGACCATTCATTCTGTTTGTTTCAATTTACAAAAAGATTATTAATTGGCACGTTGGACATGTAATTTTAGTAGACTTAAACATTATTTCAATGTCCATTCACCATCAAATTCCTAAAACTAACAAAATACTTGGCCCCATGCTACTACACACTATTAATAACAATCAATTGATTAATTAATGAAAAACAAATCAATGTTTTTGGAAACTAAATTCCATTCAAATGAAAACATCAATGACAGTGCATGCAACTTGAATGAAATTTGAACTGAATCAAAATTAGATTTAATTTAATTGGATTCAAATTCAATTCAATTCAATTTGAATTCAATTGCAAAGAATTGAGACGTAAATTGGTGGGCAAGGTATTGAAAATTTGTTCATGAATATGGTGTTGGAAAAGAAACTTAAACTACACATTCGAAAAGACATTTTTCCATGTCTCTTTACTCAGGAATGGGTTAAACAAATTCCATTTTGGAATTTTCCAAAAGCTGACTTTGACTTATGAAAACTAAAGGTGTCCTACCTAAACCAACTTTGATGAATCATTGAATTTAAGAGATGGCCAAATTACAAGAAATTAATTAGCTATACAATTTTAATTTAATTCATGTCCAATTTTTCATCAAAATCTATCCACATTACAAAGGTTTGTAGAAAAAAAGCTTATTCCTCATATCCATTTCAATAAAAATTGTTTAAAATTTCAGCCATTGCCAAGCTTACCCTTCAATATTTTCAACCCTACCTTAACTCCACCCCAATAAGTGATCTCATATTTTCATCAATAACACAACTCACATATCTTCACAACCAACTTTCTACCCTATTGACATCACATGCCCACAACCATCCTCCCCGTGATTTACTTTAGCCAAAATAAAGAACACCATACAACAATCCCAAAACCCCTAAAATCCCAGAGTTCAAAAGTTCACTCAAATGCCAAGAAAAAACTTCAACCAAGTTTCGCCTTCCTACTCACATTCTCTCCTAGATTACGTATACCATATGATGTCATCCCCTTGCCCATATTGGCTTGGTTTCCTGCTCCAAAAGATCCCAAGTGTCCATGTTTTACTCATTTAAAATGGTCAAAAAAAAACTATAATACTCTACCATCATAAAAGAACTAGTTCTATTCCTCCCATTTCGCCTCCAAAACAATTCCATCAACTCCATGTTGTCCTTTGTCCACAACACCTCCCAAAAAGTCACCACCATCATGCTTAAAACAAACTCTCCCTTCTCATTTCCTCTTCAATTCCTCATACTTAGGTTTAACTTCTTTGTGAAGTTAGAGCTCACATCAAATCATGATAACTTGACATGTGTCACAACTCAAGTGGTCTTAGATTTGTCAACTAATTATAATAGTAAGTAGTTTTTAATCCCTATATATGGACATTGTCTAGTAGCAATCCAAAACTACATGCTAGTACTAGATCATAAATCCAATTGCCAATGTTATGCAACTAGTATTACCAACATAGCCAAAATTACCTTTGCCATTCCAAACTTGGCTCAATATATTATGATTGCTTAATAAGCCCATGCCCCCAAAATGAGTGGATTTTTTGATCCAAAGTCACCTCAAATATATATACACACATCTATATATTTATATTTCATTAGACACCCATCCCTGACAACTTTAAATATGTTTCCATTTATAGTTGAATGTTTTAGTGTTCAAATTTCAATGACAATGATTCGTTAGAATTGGTTTCAGTAAGACAACTTCAAGTTTCATAAATCATCCTACTTGATGGTTATCAAACTTGACAATTATGAGGTTTCAAACCTAACTACTTCACTTTTTGAACACCAACCCACCTACATGGATATGAAAAGGCAAATTAATAGGTGCCTTTTCATAATTGAATTTATATAATTTGGCTAAATTCAGCCAAATTATGAAAATAATTCAATTCAATTCAATTCAATTTGATAATTTGACTTGAAACCAAATTGAATTTAGTTGGTTTGAATTGAGTTTGGTTTGATTCAATTGAAATTTCAATAAAAATATTAACCTTGCCAAATATATAACAAAAGAATATTGTGTTCAATTCAATTTAGGAATTTGAACTCAATTCAATTCAAGTTGCATGGAATGTCATTCAATATTTTCATTGAAATAAGACTTAATTTTCACAAAATAACTCATTTTTTGCCATTAGTTGGTCATTGTTAATAGGGTTGACTAATAGGTTTTTTCACAACAATGCATAACCCAAGTTGTTAATGTTGTAATGCTACAATTGTTATTATTTCAATGTTCATGTTCCCAATGTTTGTAATTTCTAAATGTTAATGTTTTAACATTATGAAATGTTAACAACTTAGTGTTCAAACTATTGGTCTATTCACAATCCAATTTACCAACACATTGTTTTGTTTTGTTTCAAGGTGATATCACTTTAGAAAAATGATATTGGAAGAATGTTGTAATGTAAACCCTAAGATATAAGAATTGGAGAAATGCATTTGTTGCTTAGGAAATTTCAAGTTCATAGTGTAGGGAATTGACATAAAAGCTTTTGGTGATACACAAAAGTCATGGTATTAATCACTTTATAGTTTCTAGTTGTGATATTTGAAGCAAAATGTCCACCTCCAACCCCTTCATGTAATTCTTGTAATCTAACAAATATTTCTAAGGTTGTTAGACAATGGTATAACCGATTGTCCTATCCCTACATGTGCAATACACTTTTATATTGTAAAGGCTTTGCCCACCGAAAAATCTTTTGTATTTAGGCTACTAAAAGATTTTTTGGAAATTAACTTTTTGTTAAATAATTAGTTACTTCTTGTAACCATGTAGGGTGGACTATAAACAATGAAGCATCTATGGTTTGATTCGGAACACTACAAGTTTCTAAATATTTAACAATCTAGATAGTGCATTTGTGACCACATGTTTCTTACCATGTTTGTACATTACCTTAAAATTATATAAATCTAGGAATAATAAAAACAATTTAGCAATTCTCCTAGACACCTATGGCTTATTGAATAGGTACACTAATGCCATGTGATCAAAATAGAACACGAACTTGCCTCCCAACATGTATGTCAAAACTTATGGAACACAAACACCATTGCTAAAGCCTTTTGATGTTATGTTGTGGTATAGTTTTGTTTTATTGTGTTCAATAACCTAGAAATGTAAACTACTGATTGATCAAGTTTACCTATTTGGTTTTGAACCAACATAACCCCCATTGCTAGCAAAAAAAACACATGTATGGACACGTAATCCAAGCTGCCAATTAGGTGAAACTAGTATTGGAACTTCAATGTATCACTTCTTGATGAATTCCCATGTTTGTTGACATTCAATTGTTCACATAAATGATTTGGTCTTCCACATTAGCCTTGTTATAGGTGTCATTATGAAAGCAAAGTCCTTAATGAAATATTGATAAAATTGTGCCATGTCATTGAACACATGTATCTACTATGGGTTGGTGGGAACTAACATACATGTTCACTAATGCCTATATCTTTATGGGATCCAGTAATTTCCCTTCCTTGGAAACTATGAATCCCAAGATCATTCTTAAAAATACCATGAATACATTTTTCAAGGTCTAGGCTGATACCATATTCCCTGCATTTGAAGAAGCATAGTTTTAGCTTCGACAGGTGTGTGTCCATATCATTATAAATAGTGGTCATCTAGAAAAATCTTCATGAATTGATCAAGGTATTCTTTAAATGCCCAACTTACTATTAGCTAGTATGTAGGAAGTCCATTCTTCACTCCAGATGGCATTGCCAGCCACATGAACATTCACCAATTTGTTATGGAAGCAATTTTGTAATTTTCCCCCAATGCAATGGATATTTGTTAATACTTGGGATAACCATCCAAGAATGAGTATGCTTCATGTCCAACCACAGTTTTAAACATCTCACTAGTAAATGGTAATGGGTATAGATCGTTTTTCACATGTAATATTAACTTATGAAAATTTATGCAGATATGCAATTTCCCATTTTTTTGGCATTGTTACAATTGGAGAAAGCTATGTCACCTCCTAAACCAATTGTATAAAACATGTCCCTAACAACTTGTCAATGTCATGTTTAATTACAACAACATAGTTTGGGTTCATGGGTGTAAATGAAATACAATGAACTAATGATGTTACTTTACAAAAAGACTACATGCCCAAAAATAACTCTTTCATACAAATGAATGTTTGAACAATTGTTTTTGAAAAGTGTTATAATAAGTGCTTATAATTGTTCAAGCACATGACATTTTTTTTGTTTATAATTTTTGAATAAATATGAATTTTTGAAAATGTGTTGATTCCTTGTAAATATAATGTTTGGTCTTTAAAAATGATAACAATTTCAAATCGTAACCAAAAATTGATTTTCTTAATTTTTATGTTTTCTTGTATAAAAAGTTAAACTTTTCTTAACACATCATGTACTCCATTTATATGTGATAAAGGACTTTTGAAGTTCTAAATTTTTTGATCAATTTTGGAAAGTTTTTTGAATTTTTAAAGTTTTAAAATTTCACATATTTTAAGGTATGAGCTCTTTTCGAATGTGGTTAATAAGTTTTTATCTTATTAAAAAAAAATTCCCATCAATTTTGTTTTATTATATGAGTACTTTTGATAGTCCTTTACAAAATTGATTCCTTTTGACGCAATAGATGCACTTTCAAAGGTCCTAATCGAAACTTAAACTTAAAATTTTATCAAATGGATTTTTTATTTGAATTCCTTGACATTCATATGAATGAAAAAGGAACAACTTGCCATGATTGTCATGGTTTTAAATGGAAAAGCATAAATATTTCTTCAATTTTGACTATTTTTTTTCATCATCTAACACCTTTTTTGGCTTGTTTAATTGTGACTACACCCTCATGTGGTACTTGATTTGATGAACTAGTGGAATTGTCGTGTTTAACATAATTTTATGTTGTGTTAATTCAAGAAGGATCCTATTTAGGTCCATGCAAATACATCCTTGAAATCTTATAAAACAATTTTTATAGAACTTGTTTGTGTCATTGTCAATTGTGCGTTAATCTTTACCTATTATGGCTAGTCAATGGTGTTCATGTTCAATTTGATGAAATCTTCTTCCGCTATCAACGTCCATCTTACCTACATCTCTTGCACCCACTTCTGAACATGTGTTTCATCCATTTGTATATCACCAATAGTATGGTGAGGATAAATTTATGGGTACACCATGTCCTCCAAACTTACTACAAGTTGAATTCCTACTAACTTTAAAGTACATGTTACATTAGTGCTTGGGATTGAGCTAACTGTTTGGGGAATAACATCCAATTCCACTTGTGACTCAATTAGTATTCTAGCATCTTTTGGTAATATAATAGGACCGATGGAAAAAAACTCTAATTTTATTGTGAATATAACATCCTCCTCATCATATGTGATTATATGTTGGAAATTGTAACACATTAGCACCTCCAATTGTTTAGTGTCATTCCCCAAATGTTTGGTCACAACAATCATTTTGACTATACCATTTCCTTGGATGGTTACCAAGTTGTTTCCTTAATCATGTGAGACTTTGGCATCTTGTAACCATGATCTACCTAGGCATCTACTGCACTCACGTTTTACAATATGATAAAAGTCCTTACATATGGTATCCCATGCACTAGAATCCTCATGTTCTGGATTAAATCTATTGGTTTAATAGTGGTTAATTGATTGGCCATGTTCAAGTCATATGTAGGTTTGGGTTTTGGTAACCCTAACTTATTGTGAAGTTGCTTTATAATGATGTTAATTTTAGATCCACCATTTGACATTGCATCTTTCATTATTTTTTTACCCACATATATTCATATCACTGCCATGTGATTATCTATTGTTATTGTAACAAGACCTACATTTCCATTGCTATTTCATTACATCCAATACGTTATTCTAAAACTAGTTTTGGCACCACTATGTTTTAAACTAATTTCATCTTGTCACAAATATTGTTTTAAACCAAAAGCTATTTTCAACAATCACTCCAAGTCCATAGTATATACTCAGTTTCCATCATTTGCTTGCTTATGTCCTAAAATATTTCCTCAATGGTCCTTACTAGTGCATTCCTTACTATACATGGCTTTGATGCAACAAATATTTTAGCGTGTACTTCCACATCAAATAATCTAGTGTAAGTAGCATTCCAATTTGTTAGAAATCAATTGATATAGCCTTTTGTCTAGGTCCAAATTCTTTAAAGAATATTAAAATATTGTCACGATGTTAACCTTTTCTATACTCCTTTACATAGTCCTATTTGACCATGTAAAAATGAAGGAGATTGATGGGATTTAGAATTATAATGGTAAAAAAAATAGTATTTATAAAATATTTGATTCATTAATATTGATGGGGATTAGAATATAAAACAAAAAAGGACTTCATTAAAGACTAGGTCCTTTTTGTCTTTAGTGGTACACCTTAAAGAATTTGGACCCGCCTTAGAGATGCCTTTTTCACATGTTATTGCAACATCTTTGTGCTACTATATGTTAGCTCATTACATACATGTTATAGCAATCCTTAGGTATGGTTGAAATCCGAATTTGAACACTATAGTAAAAAAACTATCAATTGTTTCATTGGCCAAATTCATCAAGTGTTCATAATAAACCCCCATTCTCTTTGTGTGGTCTTATTTGAATGTCTTTAGCTACATGTATACATGTTCATTGTTCTCCACAAATTTGAACTATTTGCAAAATGCATGTTCCAATTTTACAAAAGCATAGTTGGAACGTTTTACAAGGAGATTTTGATTCCATTATGAAATTGTGTCATGTAAATTGAATATGAATAGGTTAACAATGTCTTCATTTTTCATTTCACCATTCGCTTGCATTACTATTATGACCACCCATACACAAGCATTAAGATCTTTATCTTTAACAAATGGTGGATAAGGAAGTTATTTCTTGGTATGTTGCCTCGTAGCCTTTGTTGATGTAAAACTTCCTATCACCAATATTGTCCATGTAGGCATTGGAAGATTATTCCCCCTAGCTAGTTCAAGTATTGCATGGTGTGTGAGTACATGTGTAACTGGTTGACCATTACTAATTAGGCTATAGCCAAGTCTTATTCTAAGTATCTTTGTTGTTACGTTGGGAATAGCCCCACTTTGAACTGGTACATGCATCATACTTGGATACATGGTAGGTATCCTTGTGGTACACTAGATAGTTTGATGCGAACCCTCAAAATCATTGCCTGGATTCAATGTCCATGTGACACCACCTAGATCAAGATTGAACATTTGTTTGTGTCCATCTTCATCAACCATTATCATCCATTTTGATTGAATACCTCTACTATTGATAATGGTATTCCCCTTATTGGTATCTTAAAACTTTTGGCTACACATTTCAATTCGACTATGACCTTTTTATTTCATTGGTTTGAGCATTCCATAAAATGTAGGAAGATCCGGCATGTATTGATCAAGTTATTTGTGCATCAGGTTGTGAAAATATTAATATTAGATTCACCAGTTCTTGTGGGAAAACATTTAATCTGCCACCCACTTGTGGTGTAATAGAGTTTAGATAAACAACCTCCTCAAGTTGAAAAATTTGTTCAATGCCCACTTTGATAACTTATACCAATTTCAATATTTTTATTGTTGATGGTTCGTCATGCATGACCACGTAGTTGGTAAATTGGTCCATTAGGTGGTTTGTTATCATTGCAAATTATCTTGTATGAATGGACATGTTTGTAAAAAATGTCTTTCATGCTTGTAGAAGGTACATTGTTCCCAATCAAGAGCTTTAATTGGTTTAAAATAGACCATAGTTGGAACCTTTTTGAAAACATAGTTACATACATCACTTTAGGAGTCCAATGTAAAAGTTCAAGATCACTAAAACTAGTGGAAAAAGTAACTAGCACTTTTGCCATTAGGCTTAATTTTCCTTGTGGTAATTGTATTACTTGATTAATCGTTTGTGCCAATCCAACCAATGGTTGTTGCACAATTTGTGTGGTGGATTCACTAAATATGTTTCAGTGTTAAAAACATGCACTTTTGGTACTCCTACCACCATATTTGCATCATGCAGCCCATTTTCATTCATTGAATACCACCGAACATGTGGTTCACCTTGAAAATATTTCAGATTAATAGCTAGTCCAAAAGGAACCTTCGTCCTCCTTGTTTTTTTTTGGCTTAGTAAAATTTCCAAACCAACAAATACCTATCCTATTGATCGGGGTGTTTGTTTCAGTTGAATTTGCAACCACTTGATTACATTTTGTTGCCATGGAGACTTAAATTCCTAAAACACAATTTCAATAGGTTCTTCCCCTTCTTAGTACACTCCTACCATATTGTTTTCTACCCTTGTAAGAACGTTTTGTGGGTAATGCTACATTGATCTACTACTTACTAATTGCATTTCACACTAATAATTTTCAGCTACATAAAATCCCTAATCTTTGACAAGTCTTGTTTCACATCTTGGTACAACAAGATTATTTCAATGCACTCTTCCAAGAGTGTTTGCAACTTCCCTATTGTTATTTTCCACCTACATTGCTTCTAAACCATGTGCATTTTGATCATTTGTTTATTCCAATTGCCTTTGTAAGTGTTTGATTACCATTCTAGACAAACTGTATACAATGTATTCCCAAACTAGTTTGTTCAACTAGTTGTAGATTGAATTCCTTACATAAATTACCACTTAGATACCAAATCCTAAGCTTGGTTTACAAAGTAATTCAACAATTCTTGTAATCAACAATGAAATTTGGTTCTTACGTTTATAAAAACAATTAAAACATGAACCTGCACACAACACTTTTGAATCTTGACAAAAAACAAAAAAACAAACAAAATTCCCCAAATCCAATTCCTAGGATGGTCACCAAATGATAAGTACTAATTTTAATTCTATGCAAATACTATCAAAACATGTATCAAAATGATGTTTTTAATTATAGGTTTTTAGAAGTACTAACAACTTTATGACTAGTAGTCTTGACAAGTCCTTTACTTGTAAGTATTGACAAGCTTTAGTTATTAAAATCTTTAATTCCTACTAGTTTTTTTCAACATAATTTTTACATGTTCCATCACACAAAATCAGTGTTCTTGAAACACACAAACTTGCGAAGAAAAAGTGATACACAATAAAGTAGAGCAAAAAAAAAATGTTGCCCCATTTCCCTCTAAAACTCCATTTGAAAATAAAACAACAAGAATTCAAAAGTTCTACATCATGTTCAAATCTGAACCAGTTTTGAAATTAGTTACTTGTCCAATTTTAATCTACCTACCTATCCCCAAACACCACCACACCTATATGGGTTGCAAATAAAAACTATCCAAATTTATGTTCAAAGCTACTATAATAAACATAAATAGTTAATTGTCATTGGTAGTGTGAAATAGTGCAAAGCCCAAGTTTTATAATAGTTAAAACACATCTACAATTAATGCCAATTGTAACGATCAAACATTAATTTCAGAAATAGTAAGAGCATGTCTAAATTTATAAGTCATATCCAAATGATCACCCAAGAAAGAGGCATTGGATTGGTTCAATTTAATGTTGCATCCATTTCCCTTGTCTTTTCCAACAATATTTATTTCATTCATGGGTTGAATGCAATGTATTTGTGGTTTCAGTGTGATGTTTCTAAAAATGTGGATATGTGTTATTTTTGTCAATATGGCGAGCTTCTTTGTACTTATTTAGTTGTTTATCCTAAATAAGGGAGGGATGTTACCAAAAAATTAGTGATAAAATACACCAAGTTTTAAACAAGATGAAAACAATTTTAAAAAGATAACACACATGTGACACAACAATACTCTCCACATGAAAATTTAAACAACACATTGAAGTGAATAAAGTCAACATACTAAAACATTATTTGAAAACACAAAACATGTCATACACTCAAAATGGAGTTTGGAAAATTGAAATAAAAAACATTGATGGTTAAGAATAATGCACAATACATATAGCACAATGTAGAACCCAAAAAAGGGGAAAAATTTGAATATAATGAATACACTAAATACAAACCATGAAAAACCTAAATGATTGCATTACATAAAAGTGCACACAAAATATAAATGAATATTAGATAAAACCAAATAAAATGAAGGTATTAATTTTGAAACACTGAAACACATCCCACGAATGCATTGAAGTAAGGACAACACATGAATGATAATGCAACACTACAGGCACAAAGCATTATGCAACATTAAATTGAATCAATACACTAAATGCAAATAATATTGTCATGACCCTAACCTTGGGTTTCTAACAAAGGTTGGATAAAAGGATGTGGAATGAGGCAAGGGCATGGTATGATTCAAACACACTTTTAAAATGAGTGGGAAGTGTGTGAGAATGCAATGGAAGAATTCTCATGCCTCCCACATGCATTCCCCACTTTGAGAATTGTAACCACTTTGGGAGTTGAGGCTCATGGCATTTGAGAAATTTGGGGCAAAGTTTGGAGGATCAAATTTTGTTTAAATCAAGTGACCTTTGGACCGTCAGAAAGTCCTCAATGTGAGCTACAATTTGATGATCATGACAAGATGAATTTATTTTTTTCATATAGAACATCATTTAGGAGATGAAATGATATTCAATTGAAAACTCGTCACAAGTTGGAAAGCTGTATAATATTTGAGGGCTATAGGATAAAACTTTAGAATGTCCCAATCAAATACATTTTGAGGAAGTTGACATTTTGAAGTTTTGAGATTTAAAAGCTTAGCAATTTTGGGATTCTGGTTTTTGCAAAATTCAAGAAACAAACCATTGTGATGCCAATCTGATGAACAATGGAACTTCTTATAGCCAACATAGTGATGGAATTCAAGCCATGATGAATTGTTGCCATGGATACAAGTTCAAAACTTTTATGTTAATCGCCAAATGTTAGTTGTTTCCAACATGCAATTAAGTTTGTTGCTTAACTTGTGTCATGTCGAAAATTGCTTAGAATGTGAGCAATTTTTGTCATGGACATGATTGAAATAGACACAACAACACAATCTCTGTAAGTGTCCGCACTACCTGACCATGCTAGTGGAACCCAAATTCTGCATAATTTGATTAACACTGTTGAGGGAAGTACTGCACCACTACTTTTTCAGAACAAAGGGGTACCCACTTATGAAGTGCCTCTGAGATATGAAAGAAAACACCATGTTACTAACTCAGTTCTCAATACCAATGCATGTACAGCCAAACTCATAACATGCTTGGGGAATTGCAATACAAAGTCAAACCAAAATAACATTTATGTTTACTGGACTGTTCACTGAGAACTAGGCCAACAATCCAACAGATGAAATGTATGGTATATATACCTGGAAGTCATGAGTCAATGGAATCTCTGACAGCCAGCATGTGCTTCACCCTTCACCCTCCCAGTAATGCTCCTCCCTGGAATGGGTACTAATCCAGATGTCTGCTTGTCATCAAATTGTGAGATAACATTGACACAGACAGTATGGTTGTCCATCCACTTTGATGATCCAAAGTCAATAAACTTTGGACCCCCTGCCAACAGCTTCTTGCAGTACATGCAATGCTGGTTGGGATCATTGTGACCAACCAAATGCAAGTAATTAGCTTACTCATAGCATTCAGGAATTTCCCACATATCTTGGAATGGTGGTCTAGTTCCAGGAGAATGCAGTCTTTGCAAAATGTCCCCATCATTACTTCTAATGTGGGATTCTGAGAAATCTGATTTGAGATTTATCAACCTGCAAACAGCAGTGAAAACTCCAACCTCTCCAAGCAAAGTATGCATCCCAAGTAAAGCCTGTGTCTACAAGTCAACTCCAACAGGTGAGAGAAAATTGTCTCAGGGATATTCCTTACTACTTTACATGTCTATTTGTTTGCATATTGCTAAAGCTAATTTGGATCCAAAGATCATTCTAATTCATAGAGTGAACTTATACACCGCTGGCATGTACACAATGTTGGTTCAAAATTGTATGGACAAGACTTCCATGCTCAGGGATGAGTTGTGCTGTCAAACCATTCCATAGATGGGTTCCATAGGACTCAAGGTGAATCTTGCTCAACAACTCTTCTTGCTCTTCCTGCTGCTGTCTGTCCACTGGTTGTATGTAATACCTGCAAGAGAAAAACAGAACATTTTCAAATTACATCTGGGGAATTGTATTACACTTTTTGTTGATACAGGATTGCAGAATGGAGAAGTAAGATACCTTGATATATTACTTGCACTGAGTGGGAAAAATGAAAATGGGGGCTGGATGTCCAAAAGTTGTGGCTCATCCTGCCATCTTCTTGTGCCATCCTCTTTAATGGTGCGGTTTGCCACACGGGTCAACAACTCTGCTCCATTCCACACTAGTGACTTATTGTCATATGTTGCCGCAAATTCTTTCAAACACTCCCTCAGGAATGGGCTGCAGCAGATAACCAAGCAAAACCCAACTGAGTTCAAGCACCACAGTTCCATAAACTTCAAACCACATATGCTGATTCATCGTGCAATGTTGTGTGTTAGGACAAATCCTGAACAGCCTGACCTGGATCTACTGAAGAACATAAATGCACCATTGAGGTGTATCACAGCCCCTTCAGAAAAATCTGACCCCACAGTATTATGCAATGTATGCAAGGGCTTTGACAAAATCACATCCATATCCAAGTATACTCCTCCATACCTGCACAAATTCCTATGTACATCAAGCTCCATGAAACATATGAGATATACAGCAGTGAGTAACAATTGCATGCACACTCAGGAAAAGGATTGCAATGACAGTTGAAGAGTTGGAGACAAAACAATCAGATTCAAACACAGAGTCATTCTCCAGATGCAAAATAACATCAGAAAGCTGTCATGAAAAAGAACACAAGTATCAGGGCTGTTCTGACACTGACTTGTAGATGGCAGCCAAGCGTAGAAGTTCTGTATAGTGGATATAAAATAGCTTAGTTTTGCGCCATTCAGACAACATAGATGCAAACTCAAGAGTAGGAGTGCCAGCAAGAAGCTCCTCCAGATTTGGCCGTACAACTGCCACTTTGTACCTGCACAAAGCTCAGACTGTCAGGGGAAGACTCCAGTACCACAAATGGAAGAATCTCTATGTCTCCAGCAAGGGCCATGTCTCTCTGCAAGCTCTACACAGTGTAAACCTTCTACCTCTGACCATAAACCCTAGTTCTCCCTCTGAACAAGGAAAGTTGTATGATTGACACAGAGAAGACCAGGCTGCTGTTTGCAGGAAATGTAGATGGCAACACAGTAAAGGGTGAGAAATCCCACCTTTCTTCAATGAAGGTCTCAAAGAAGTTGAACTCAATTGATTCTGAGAACACAACAATGCATGCATTTGGGTGAAAATGGAGCAGGGTCTCCAGTGCACACTGATGACGAGTAGTAAAAGATGAGGCGGGAGTAGTCCAGGCCATAAACACCCGCTGAGCACAAACCTCTTGATGCAGAAACTGATCCATGAATTGAGAGAATGAATATGATGGCTTTAAGAAGCCTTGAAAGAAGCCCCATTGTTGTTTCTTGTTACCATTGTTGTTGATTTCTTTTTCCTGGGATCCAACTCCAAGTTCAGAGATTCGTGCTGCTTCATCTTCTGTAGTTTTTGAAGAATGTGGCCATGCAGTCGAGTTTGAGACATCAAAGCCTCTGCCATAACCATTGCTTCTCATAGCTCTCAAAACAGCTTTATCACTTTTGGTCATCCAAGAGCCAGGCAGTGTATCAGGATCTTGCAGCATTGGAATCGAAATGTACATACCATTTGCCTTCTTCACCGGTTTCTGGAAAGTATCCTCAATCTCCAAAACCTCCTCAAGATTCTGTTGGACATTCACATCCTCTGGCTCATCATCACTGTTGTACTCCTGCTCCTTGAGCATTCCAACAAGCTCCTTGAAACCTCGCAGCTGGTGCAAAGCTGCCTGGGCAGTTGCATCATCAGGGTTGGAGCATGAGACACATTCTGCTGCTGCTACTCCAGATTTGTCAAGCTTTCTAAACATTTTCTTTTTCATACCTAATGCATGGCTCCAGATGAAAGGGCTCTTCTTCTTCTTCTCCAAGGCTCGCTGAAGATCTTCCCGGATGGTAGATTTCTTCAGGGTTCGCGCCGATCCTTCTCTTCTGTCCTTGCTCCCTGAGTTTCTCGTCGTCCCCATGTGTTCACGGGCCGCATTTCTTCTTCCATTTCCAAACTGTCGGTCGTGTCTGTACGCAGTCTGACTGACTTCATCGTCGCCCTCGTGCTGAAGCCCGCCGGCTGTTGTACCACCTGACTTCAGTTGCACAACTGTCACAGAAGCGAGCAGCAACAAAAAGACGAGGCTACCGGCCGCAAGAAACCACCAGATTCTGGACTTGGATTTCCTGGCGGCTGAAAGGGATAATGACGACCAAGACAACCGCGGCAGTCCTCCCGGCCGAGGCCGTGATCTATTCATTCTCTCTCTAATCCGCCGTCTCATCCAGAAGAAAACTACAAGCCAAGTGAAGAAGAAGAAGAAGACGACGACGACGAAGAAGCCGCCTCACACAGATCTCTTAGAGGCCCCCCTTGCACAACATTTTTTTTCCCAAAAAGCCCCTGCAGCCTAACAACGGTTTCCAAAATTCGAGCCCATTATTCTTGAGCTCCCATCACATGCGCGCGCGTGTGTACATTTGTTTTCTTCTTGCTTGTGTGTGTAGGCCTACTCTCCCATTGCCATCCAGCAAGTGCAAGAGGAGATGAAGGTGAAGGAAGAAGTGAACTTGGCTAGTTCACAGTTCACAGTCCCAGAGAGAGGCAACCGGGTAAAGAAGCAGAGTCCGTGCTGCCCATTTGGACATGTCTAAAGCGCCAAGTCCTCCTCGGCCTCCCTTCTTTGGATGAACAATATTAAATCCAGCTTCCCAAAGACTTTGAATTCCATCATTATTAGCTACATACTTACTTACATGCCGCATATCGTACCTGCCACTGACAAATGGGTAGTCAATTTTTTGCCCCCAAGTAATAGTTAATTGTTGAAAAAAAAAGAAAAGGGTTTTGGGCAAGAGGGTGGGGTTATGGTTGATTGCTAAGTTATCTATCTGTTCATTTTGTATTGCACATTTTATTTTTATTTTAATGTTGCATTTTCATTTTGATTTGATTCAGCTCTAAGCATCTAATCTTATCATGCATGAGTATGAACATGAGTTATATGTCTTTGGCACACATCTAACACATTGTCTATTTGCAGGTCAATGAATAGTCACACATGACGCCATTAAAAATGTCATGTATGCCCTCGCTTGAAAGTGTGGGCACACTATATGAAAAGAACAATGGTATGCCTCAGGAATTTCATTACGAGCCAATCTTTTCATGACTTGTGAAAATCACATCTTTGTTGCCAATGTGGCGGTTATTGACCCAACACGAAACACAATGACTATGAGTGTCATTAATCAACCAACAAATGTAGTTATGGAACTTAGTGCCATTGCTAAAATCTGCAATTATAGAAGGTTTCATGAGGGGCACCATTTTATTTTGATGGCCATGGAGGTGTAAAGCACACCCAAGTGTGATATGGATTGTTTCATCAAGGAGTGTGTTTGTTTTTTCCATGATAGATGATTGAAAGGTCATTTATCCTTGTCTTTTTGTATTCAATTTTTTAAACAACATGTTAATATTGCTCTTTAATGTGCTTTTGTTTTTGTTATAGAAAGGAAGATTGCATTGGTGGGAGATGTTTGTTCTAGACCTCTTATTAGTCTTAGATCTCACAATTTGCATGTAGGCGACATTAGAGGGGTTGTGGGTAAAATAGTTTCCTACCATGAGAAAGACTAGCTTTCACCCTTCTTTGGTTCCTGCGAGCTACATGTCTTTTGGCCTTTTTTTGGCCTTCCCTTTTGTCTTTCGTGTGATGGTTCTGGACATTAGTTTTTTATTAGATATTTTGTCGATTCTGCTCTTTCAATTTTGTGAGGTAACATGGTTGGGGGATCATTAAGCAATTGGTGTTTAGATGTGAAAACAACCTTCCCACATGGCCTTAACACCAATTGTTTCAACCACAAGTCCTCAATTATTAATAGAGGGTGGTGACCTTTGGCTATATAAAGTGTTAAGTTTTCCAAGAATGCCCATTGAATTGGGCCATTTTTATAATTGAAGAATGATGTGATGGAAGAAGGGGTTGAATTTGTCTTTCTCTTACATGTCGGGTGAACACTTTCAAAGCTCTTAGTAACTTCTACCATTACATTCCACTTTTTCAGCTCGTGAAGGTGACAATTGTTTACATGTTTTTTCATTGAAATAGTTTCATTGTCCTTGTCATAGGTGATCAATCCAATCTTCCCAATTATGCTGCATTGAATGGGATTGTTTCCATTAGAATGACACATGATGCAATGCATCTTTTATCTCACATTCACATCAACCTTGCTACCATAATTGATCACAAAAAAAACCTAGTTCAAAGTAATCTAGTTTTGGGTAGAGTGGTTTTTTTCATTTTGTTGAAGTTAGGAAACCAATGTTTGTTAAATTGAATCATCTTTTGGATTTAACACTAACTTTAAAACATAATAGTTGCAATTGTATTGTCAAATAAGGTCCTACTTTCATCCCGATTGGTGTTAGATGGTAACAAGTGGATGTTACCATTACCTTCAGCCATGGTTGCACAAATAATAATCTAAATTGTGTTTTTCATGCAACACCAATAGCAAAGGATCAATGAAGCATCAAGAGAGATGTTGCAAGTGTCTAACACGCTTAAATTCAAATGAGTTAAGAACATTTGATTGTTTGGTCTTTTCATTCCACAAAAAGATGTACAAATCCTTAAGAAATTCATTTTGAGATCCATTTTCCTTTTTTTACCTAACAACTAATAAAGAATTGGGAATTAAAGACTTGTAAATCAAATGGCAACAACCTTTTAGAAACTCAAATTTGCAACAATATTTTGATTCATGTTTTCAAAAACTTGAAAGGTTTCACCAAAAAAATGATGTTTCTTAAAAAAAAATGAACTTGAATCCCACTAATTTAAAGGAAAAGAGGCCAAAATCAAAAGATAGAAAAAATAGAAAACCTTCAATGAAATATGATCGAGTTTTGGAATTCATGAATTAGTGGAAGATTTTGATTTGAAATTGTGACCTAATGACCTGAATGGTACATGCACACAAAGATTTTAAGAAAGATAAAAGTTCAATGTATAACAATTCTACAATTTTTCATCACCTTTGGAGATGGTGAAAGAGAAAAAAAAACACCTTAACAAGGTTTTGGTTGCAATAATCAAATAAGGCTTAAAATGACACTTGTAAAAACCATAAGCTTGCCAATTCAAGGGTTTTCAAACTTTGAGGTCAAAAGTAAAAAGACTTGTCAACCTTTTGGCATACAACTAACTTTGTTGTGACTTTATTGGTTCTCATGGCGAAAGTTTTGAGGAAGTGTTAATTCGATGTTTAATCTTCTAATGATTGTAATATGAAGTACTCAAATTTCCATTGGTTGTTTATTCCAAACTTTAAACATCTTTTCTTCATCCAATGGTAGACATAATTAACAAACTTAAAAATCCTTCCCCCCACAAGGACTCAATCTTTGTTAATGCACAAAGTGATAACAAAAGAATTTGGCCCCTACACAAGCAAAAACAAAAGCTATCAAAACATAAACAAAAATGAGCATGTCCTTTACATAAATTAAATGAAGTTCATGTCATGCCTGTATGCATGGCCCCCATACATGATGACTAGTTATAGGCATGCCAATCATGCCTTTAGGGTTAATGTACGCTCTTAAGGTTAATGTATGTTCTTAGGTTATTGTACGCTATTGGGTGTTTTAGGGTTATGGCTTGTTTAGGGTTTCAACTTTGTTGATGGCTATATAAAAGGCCAAGCTCTTCCCTTCTCTTGTCAATTTTTTCTAGAATTCCTTTGTAAGGGAAAATTTCCTCCATAGTCAAACTGGATTTCTAGATGCTCACGGTGGCTATTGCATGGCCATTGTTTACATACACTACATTTTCTTTCCTTCTTTTCAATTTAATTTTAGAATAACTACTTTTTATCACTTAATGTTGAAAGTGACAGATTTTTCCTGGCTTTGAGTTTATTGGGTTTCTTTTGCTTACTAGTTTCTTGTGTTCTTGAGTTTTTGTTACTTCTTTTTCTTTTTCTACTTTTGTACTACAGCTACAACAAGAACAACAACAATAATAACTAGCAACAATGAAAGCGAGGGAGAAGGGACACCTAAAACAAACTACAAGTTGTGAAATTCTGAGTTCCAGAGCTTCGGAGGGAGGAAGGAGCAAGCAGCTCGAAAGCTTGTTTTACTGCCAGCTTTAGGTCTTGGGAGCACGCGCACACACACACACACACATAAAGTTTGATTGCAATACAAAATCTGCACTAGGTGATGCAAACCCACATACACTTGCTTTCTTTGCACATGGGTTTTGAAGTTAGCATTTGGGCTATGCATTCTTGTGTGTTTTTGAGCTTGTAGTCATGTAGTGAGTAGCCCATGTAGTAGCTCTAGAAGAAGAAGAAGAAGAAGAAGAGGAAAAAAAAAAATTCTCTCTTTTCTTTTGCACGCCATTGCTACAGAGCTCATGGATGCGATCACTTTGCAGCGCCATTGCCAGTGTAATCACCGTCCATCCGCCCATTCCGTTTTTATTATGTTTAATGTCCATCATCGTTTCGTTCGACGTCTGTTGTAGTTCTATTGTAGTTTCATTTGACGTTCGTCACCGTTCTATCTGACGTCCATTATAGTTCCATCCACCGACGTCTTTCCACAGACATCCATCCATTGACATCCGTCCACAAACGTCCATTCGTCGCTGTTCATCCCTATCGATGCACCGCATTTTTCAAATCGTATGTTATGTTAGAACTTTGTAGCTAGTGTTCTGTATTGTTACAAAATTTTGGGGCATGGGACAACATGATGTCCTCGGATGATGAGAGCACTACCACTTAGCCAGAGCTAAGGTATTAGCTACGAAGTAACACACAATCATTTGAACCGATTTCTTTAAGCTCATGATCTTCACGATGGTACCATCAATCATCTACAACACCACCATCATCCACTACAACTCCTACCATGAATTTAGGTTCAAGTTACATTACATCAACGGTACATCAAAGTTCATTTAGAGAGGTTAATAAGTGGGGTACATCTACTACCGCATTGGCTTTCACACCATCACTGTATATTCCGCTATAAACCATGACCTGTACACCCATATACACCATGGAGGGCAATAGTTCCTCTAGGAGAATTGAGAAGTTTAATGGAAGGCCAGGTACCATTTCTTTAAGGGAATTCAAAACAACTTTCTCAACTATAGTTTGTGAATTGGAGCTCAAGTATGTTCTAATTACACCGAGGCGTTTGCATTCAAACAACGGCCCATTATGTGCACTATGAAGCATTAGATGTTTATGAGCAACATTCTTCAAAGATTTTGGGTGTCACCCAGATCCCTAATCTAGCTTATGCCATAGCCATCGCCACCGCCTCTCAAGTTTCATTGTAAACAGCCATTACACATCATGGGATTATGCCTAATAATTTAAATCCGATACCTACTTCAGTAAACTTGTCTCCTTAACAACTCAATGATGCTACCGCAAACATTCCTCCCACCATCGATGCACTAGTTTTTGCTAATCCAGTGGGGGAATTTTTTCGAGTTCTTGAACTAGAATTTCTAGTCAAGAGTTTTGAAAAAAATCTACAGCTCGCCACCTTCTTTCAGCAGAAGGATGAAACCCTCAAGATGCTCTACAAGAAGCTTTTCAAGCTTAAAGAGGATACTTAAAGTATCACAGACATGGAAGTTACCCATCGGTATCTTCGTTCATTAGAAAGTACTCTGACACTCCATGTGTAGGTTTTGCAATAGGTTTTTGCAGAATTTGGAGATTTGTACACTTTGCTGGATGTGTACAACATTTCTGAAAAGCTAGAATTGGCTCATGCACATTATGAGGCTAATATTATGAGGCCTCCATCATGTTCGGCCTCAACCTCCACCAACTTCGCCAACGAGATCATCATATTCTTCTTCAAGGGCTAAAACGGTGCACTCGGCTACACCCATCCTACCTTCTTGTAACTACTGTGGCAATCCTGCCCACAAAGCTAATGAATGTAACATTCCTTTCGAGGATTTCTTTTGTGATTATTGTGGGAAAAAGGGACATCAAAAAGTTGTTTGTTTTGCCAAGTTCCCGGAATGGAAGCAATTCCAATTACCACGACAAAATCTACCAACATCTTCCACTGCCCCTTAACCAAAAGCTAAATCACCTCAGCCTTCCACTCAAGCTTTCCCCACCAAGGGCAATTCTAGTAAAAATGCTGAGAAGAAGGAGCACAATGTTAACAAGAGGGAGGTGCTTCAAACCCATGCCACTCAAGTTCAAACTCTGCAAAACGAACTTGAATCATTGATGGCCCAACTTGCGAAGGTGGTGCCTAGTGAGAGAATGTCCATCGCCACCATAGTTGCCATTATCAATAATATTGAGTTAACAATCCAAGCGGGAGGACATACACCTAGAGTGGTATTTCTTGATATAGGTGCCCAACTAGTGATTCTTGTAATTCAATTCGCAAAGAAGATGGGCATGCTTAACTCCAAACTACGGAAATTTATGTGACAAATCACATCGTTAGTGGGAGAATAGAGGAGGTACTTGGGGAGAGTTCAGATTTTATTGCACTTAACTTCAATGAAGGTACAGATTAGGAGCTTTGCCTACAGGTAAAATGTTTAGTCACCAATGCCACCAATTACAATGTGCTCATTGGGCAAGAAGCCCTGTTTCCACCAGGTTTCACAATTGACAACTAGTTCGAGCATGAGTACTACCAAATGGATTGGGAAACTGATTGCCACCACCTGGGACACATACCCCTTGATTTACATGGGAACCATAGTTCGATGGTTCACCATTGTATGTTCAAGGAAGCACACACCATTTCCTACATCCAACAAGCTAACCAAGAGTGGATAAAAGGAGATGAAGAGGAAACAGCTTACGCTCAAGCTACTGAAAGCTTGAGGGTGGTTCCTACGGACATTTAACACAAACTAGAGGTTTTACAGAGGTTCAAAGTAGCCCACAAGCCCTTGGTCAAAGCTCTGTTTAGTTTTGAGAACATGGAGAGCCATGGCGAACTAATTAAGCCAGTACTTTGTCAATTAATCACTGCCTAAGAAGGTGATTACATTACTAAAGCTCTTTGGTGGTATTGGTACAGGTCTCAAAACCTTACTATAATTAGGGATGGTGGTTCGAAGGTATTTTCTACGTAGACATTAATCCTATTACAATACAAGTGGTGGCATTGAGAATGATGGAGCTCATAGCCAGATTTCCACAATAGTTTGCGACCACTGCATGGAAGGCCAATTTCACTATCGCAACCCCACTTTAAGGGAAGTGTGAGGTCGCCACTCACATTCCCGAAAATGGGACTTAGGAGTGCTCCGGGACTCCTGAAAATTCAGAGCGCAATTGCAAGGGTCAAAACACCTTGCACTGAAACATTCTTTATATCGTTGGAAATGTCTTGAAGTGTAAATGTCCAAAATGGCCTTGCATGAGCCATTTGGACATCTGTAGCACAAGTTATGGTCGAAGGAAGGGCCGGGAGTCAAATTGGCAATTTGACTCTCGACCACTAAAAGTTGGGAATCGACCCAATTCCGGTGCGTGCAGGTGAAGTGCGACACATTGTTGGAAAGCTCTCAAGGAGAGCTATAATTTTGCTTTAGACCACGTCCCGATCCGAGCTTGGGGCGAGAAGTTATGAACGGCCAAAGTCCCGGGAGTCCAAACCAAGACAGTTTTGGGACTCCACTTTGGGAGTCCCGAGAAAAAGAGCCATTTGGATGCAAGTGCGACGGAGAGCTGCAGAGAATATTATATGGGGGAAGGTGGTGGCTTCCCCCGAGTCCAGGCCGTAGTGAGTCAAATGAGTCCAAGGTTGCCCGTGGCTTGTCTTAACACTAAAAATGTGCAAAATGAGTGCTAACCAACTTGTTGGTTGGATTTGGATGCAGGATCGAATAATTACGTAGCTTGTCCCTCTTCCTAGTCTAATCCCGGAGCTTTCAGCACACCCCTCTCACCCCCTTTAGTGCTGGAAGCTAGGAGTGTGCCCCGAGTCCCCCATACTTCCACAATTTGAGTGACTTAGCCCCAACTTGGGGCTAACTAGGGACTTGGGAGCGTGTCATTCACTTTCTTGCCTTCTGACATACAACTAATTCATAAGGAGCATATATAATTACTTGGCCTCATGGACCTCATCATTTCAAGTTGGGAGTGTCAAGGATTTTTAGCGGCTGGATTTAGAGAAGGCTTGAATCACATAAGATCTAGTTTCTTCACAGACATGGTACGATTGATCAGTTAAGTTCAATCCATTTTTCCTATGCTTCGTTATGTAATTGAGAACACCCTTTTTCAGCTTGACTAGAGGAAAAAAATCCAAAAGCACTACACATTGGTCAAACATTACCTTAGAGAACCATTCCTATTCGATGCGGCACAATGCAGTTCCTATGTGTACCGACTGCGCAATTGGTGGATTAACCTTGCATCACTCTCAGTTCTGTAGTTGGTTCTGAGATACACCATCAGAGACCCCAACCTATAAGTTTCTCACATATTGGATGATCAAAGCTCCTGTCAATCAACTACAAGGCAAAAGAAACCTCCTTGGTTTCTTGCGAACACAATAGAAAAACCAAAAGGTGTTTGGCCCACCTTTGTTTCCTTCCCATGAACACACACCTTTTAGGGAGATGGACTAGGCCTGGTGTATCGTCATGCTTCAGCCACTTGGGATGAACCAAGCCCAAAAGAAAGAGAAAAGGTTATGGGGTTCCAAACTAGCACTATTAGTCACACCAAGGTGACTAGATTGGAGCATAACGTTCTACTGGGGAAAGGCATGGACCTAAACTCCCTTACATGGTTGTTGGTAACTTGTGTACTCTTTCAAATGTACACACACTAACATTGATTCAATCAGCTTGCAGTTTTGCCGATGTGATTACATGGCACCCCGACCAAGTACACTTGCCTATCTTCAACACTCTACACTTCACTCTTGGTGTTGGGGGGGAGGAAGTACCATGTAATTTGACTCAAGTTGTTTCTGATACACCTGGAGGTACATCAATTTCTGGAAAAACAATTACAACCTTCTACGAATCTACGTAGTTAGATAGTGGAAAACCTAATACACCAGGTTCTTCAAACACACTTTCCAACTCCATTCCATGTGTTTCCAAATACCCTTTCATTATGGGGAACCAATTCACCAAGAAGGAGAGAAACCAGGTCACAAACTTGCTAATTAAGTATGAGAATGTGTTCGCATTCTCAATGAAAGATTTAGGTAAGTGTAAAACCATGTAATTCTCTATAGACCTTATAGATGAGACACCCATCTATCAGAGGAGGCATAGGTTGAGTAAGCATGAGTGGGAACTAGTAGATGAAAAATGCAAAGAGCTCCATGAGATTGGTCTCATTCAGCCATCAAGTTTTGATTTCATAATCATTATAGTAATGCCAACAAAAAAAGATTCAGCTAGATATGCATTAAAAAAAGGATGTGCGGGGATTATAAACCTTTAAACCTAGTTACACCTCAGGACAGGTACCCTATGCCCATCCCTGAAGAATTGTTTGATAACATTGGAGATTGAAACATCTTCACAATTGTGGATTTAAGGCAAGGCTTTGCTGTGAAGGATCGCAAGAAAACAACATTCCATGGAAGTAATAAGTTGTGGGAATGGTTTATGATGCCTTTTGGATTAAAGAATCCACTTGTTTTCTTTCAACGAATCATGGATCAGGTTTTCGAAGGGGCAAATTTCTTGAAGTGCTACATAGATGACGTCCCAGTGCATAACAAAGGATTCTTGCAACATTTGGCTCATTTTGAGGAGTTAGTCAAGAGGTTTCACAAAGTCAATATGAAGATTCATCTTAAAAAGTGTGAGTTTGCTATCACCTCAATAATCTACCTTGGACACATAATTTTGCCAAATGGTATTATGGCTCATTGGGCCAAAGTAATAGTCATTTTGGAGATGCCGAATCCTACTAATGTTCACACTTTGAAGAGCTTCATCGGATTATGTGATTACTACACAATTTATGTCCAAGACTTTAGTACTATTGTTCATCCTTTCTATGCATTGTTAAAGAAGGATGTTACTTGGACATGGAGTGATGAGGCTCAGGAAGCTTTCAACACGGCCATGGAGAACTTGTCCATTACACAACATCAAGACACCTCACGATATGCACACACACAAGGTGGCAATTACAAACTTAAGGTGAGACAATTTGATGTTGGTGACTTTGTGAATCTTTAGCGACAACCTAATGATACTCTAAACACTTCTTCTAGTCGCACTATCTTGAGGATTAAGGCGATTACGCCTTCAGGTGTGTTAGAGTTGTAAGGAGCTAATGAACGCACAATTCGGGATCATTCCAAAAATTGTGCACCCTACCACCTACTGAACTTGGATCCTACCATCTTCACATCGACTTGGATTCCTCCACTTGACTATCCATGTCATGTATGTCAGAGGATAGACGATGCCGATCAGATGCTGCTTTGCAATAATTATAATGGTGGATATCATCTATTCTACTTCAAGTCGGAGCTCACTCAAGTTCCCGCCGACATTTGGTATTGTTCATCATGTTTTCTTATAGCACCTTGATTTCTATTGAGACCATGCCACGTTTTTCCTAGCTCAAATGTGGGGGGGGGATACATGAGAATTTCATCTCAGCCTCCTCTTGTGCATTGTATATATATGTGCGTGCATCTCTTTTTGGTTGATTAGTTTTTACCTTTGACTGGTTTTAGTCTTTTTGTTTATTAGAGTTTACTATGGATTCACACCTTATGACACCAAACATCATGACACTACATGTCACAACATTCATTGCACTTCGGTTTTGGTGGTTGTGTGAATTTCTACCCATGCAACTTTGGTTTGACCATCAAGAGTAAATAACATTTAACATTCACTGTGGTGTTTTGAACCCCACTAGTACCTTGAGATCATAAGGAATAACTTATTTGCTTTTTTGTTTGTTAATGTTTTTCCTCTAGTAATTTGGAAGGCACCTAATAATCCATAAAGACTCACAAATAATCATATTTGGAACATATACTATTAATATGCAAACATCCACTATCCAAATATTTCTAGGGGGTAATGTCTCCTTTCATTTTCAAAAATTGGCCCACAATTTGTTAATTCATTATGACCAAATGCCACTCATGCATGCATCATACCACCCACCCCTAGATTCCACTATTAACCATGAAACAAAGAAATTTCTTGAGATCATGGCACATCTATGTCCCCAAAACACCACAAAATAAAGGCACACTTCCATTTGTCCTTTGTTTCAATAACATATTTCTTAATACCAAACCATTAGACCACCATTTAATAGACCCCCAAAAAATGGAATGCATTCTATATGGGAATGCACGAGTTGCTACAACATGTGTCCATGTAAAATGGGAATGGGTGTTATTGAATCAACCCAAAGATTGGAAACTTGTTTTGAATTGAAACCCATTAGCAAAGATTTTTCCAGCAATTGGCCAAATTTATCATTAAGAATGTCACACCTTCACTTTACTATACCCATCTAACTTTAGAAATATATAGAAAACACTCAAATAAATATTTTCATTAAATGTTTTTGGTGAATCCATTGACTAGGTTGTGGACGTTGAAACTTTAATGACATCAAAAATATTACTTTATGACCTAGGCTTGGCAAAATATTGGATAAAGCCTATGGGTTTAAAAAATGGATTTTTTGGTGGTAGATTTGGTTTTAGGTCACCAAAAAAACATTTAATTTGAACAAGTTTAAGTCTTGGCTTTTTTTGTGAATAGAATTGTCAATTTGGGTTTCAAGAACTAGATCCAAACTTGGCCGAAAACTTGAATCTATGCCTAAAAACCCATTCCAAACTTGGCCCACAATTTGAATTCAATTCAAAACTTGAATCAAATTCTATGTTCAAGTTATTTTCCAAATTTCCCATAATGAAACATCCAAGTCTGAATACCTTAACACACATGCCATAACTTACAAATGAAACCCCAAGATGAATCATAATTTTTTTCTTTCATTTCCATTATTTTAAAATGAATCATTTATAAACCACAATCAAAATGTTGTCTATATAAATAGAATACAAAGAGGAAATGGAATATACATTTGTGCAAAATATTGTGGTATTGTGTTCGTTCTCCCACAAAAATTTAAGGTTTATAACAAAATGGGGTAATTGCACCTCCCACTACCATGGTGGCGCATTCCCAAGCTCCTTGATAAACTCAAATGTGAATGTAAGGTGAGAACAACGAAAGGATAAGGAGTTAGGGCATGCTCCTTGGCTCATAGCACTTTTGGGGTAGAAGGGTGTGCTAGAGCTCTAGGATGGGGACTAGGAAGAGTGACAAACAATTCAATTAGTCACACGAACTTGCATAAACCAAACAACAAGTTGGTTAATGCGTAATTGGAGCATTTTTGGTGCACAGACGAACCACGGGCAAACACAAACTCACAAGATTCATCATGACCCGGACTTGGGGGAAGCCATCACCTTCCCCCTTATATTATTCTCTATGCCTCGCCATGGGGCCATCACCCAAATGTCATTTTGTTCTGAGACTCCCAAGTTGAAGTCCCGAAATTCCCTAAATTAAGACTCCCATGACTTTGGAGGCTCATAAATTTGTGTGCAAACCTCTGATTGAGGTGAGGTCTAAAGAAAAGTTTTAGCCCTTGTCAATATTTTTCCAACGGTATGTGACACACCACCTGCACGCAAGGAAATTAGGGCGATTCCTGAGTTTTAGTGGTCGGGAATCAAATTGGCAATTTGACTCTCGACCCTTGTTTTGGCCATAACTTATGTTTTAACTGCCCAAATGGGTCATGCAAGCCCATTTCAAATATCTACGTTCCAAGAACTTTCCAATGATATAAGGAATTTTTTTAATCCAATGAGTTTTGGCCCTTGCAATTACCCTCTGAAGATTTGGAAGTCCATTGGGACTCCAATTCCCAAAGTGGGAGCTCACTTGGGAGTGTGGGTGTTCATTCCCTCACATTCTCCTACACTCCTGGGAGCATGAAATGTGACTCCCAAGTTTCACTTTTGGCCTGCACCTTTACCAGCCTTTGCCTTGGTCGCGAGCCCAAGGCTAGGGTTGTGACACATGAGAGATTTTGGTTTGTAAAAAATGAAGGCATTGCATTTTGTATGTCCCTAGAGATTATGGTCTATATAAAAATGAGGGTATTGCATTTTGCACTATCCTTGGAAATTATGATTTGCAAAAAAAAAAAGGTATTGCATTTCCCACATATCATTAACAATTGTGATATTTTAAACAAGGCAAGACCATAGTGAAAACATGTACAAGATGACAAGGGGTGGAGCTCATTTGGAATTAAAGGGCTGATGAAGCTTGTAACAATGCTAGGAATTGCATGATGACCACAACACCATCACCTACACTTGTAAGAAATGTAAATGTCAAAGATAAACATGAAGGAGACCACCATAAACCTCAAATTTTGCTATGCAAGACCATAATGAAAAGAGTTGCAAAACAACTAAAAAAATAAAATGCAAATTGACAAAAAAGGTAAGGATTAAAATGTAAGAAGCTCATTCCAAATAGGGTGTTAATGAAGCTTGCAACAATGCTAGAAGTTGCAACATGACCATAACATGACCATTTATACTTGCAAAAATGTAAATGAAAAGGAGCAACATGAAGGACCTCATTATAAACCTTAAACCCTAATATGTAAGTTCATAATGAAGGGAATCACAAAATAATCATAAGAAAAAAGAATATAAAATGACAAAAAAAAGGTGAGGAATAAAGTGCAAGAAGTTCATTTGCGACAATGTGTTGATGAAGCTTGTAACAATGTTAAGAATTAAAAGATATTGTAACATCACCATCTACCCTTGTCAAAAATGTAAATGAAGAGGAACAACATGAAGGAACTCACCATAAACCCTAACACTTACTACACAAGACCAAAATGAAGGGAGTTGCAAACAATCATAAAAAAAGGGATGATAAAATAATAAAGAATGTAACAAATAAGGTGCACAAAGTTCACCTAAAATTATTCATTATTGGAGCTTGCAACAATGCAAAAAATTGCAAAATGACAACAACACCATTAGTTACACCTACAAACAACTTAGACAAAGGATAATAACATGGGGGAACTCACAATGCCACAATGGAAAGAACTAGTGACAAATATCATTCCTTTATATTCTATACCTAACTTTCTTTTCTCTCTTACCTACCTCCTTTGTTCCTCATGCCTAACATTTGTTCTTTTTGAGGCCCTTTTTCCCTTCTTTCTTTGTTAAACCAACTTCATTTCCCTAATCATCATCTTGAATCCTAAAAAAGAAAAAAAGAAAAATGACAACTTTTAATTTATGTTTTAATATATATGCATACACACCATGCAAGGGTAAGTATAAATAAAAAAACATGTTCAATAATGTAAGTGTAAAAACTTTAAATGTGTACATGTAAATGATATACATTTACACTTATGTGCATAACACTTGTAAGGACCATTCTAGAAATGAGGGCCTGGTGTGAGAGGCAAAAGCCAAAGCATGGGACTTGAATTCCTAGAACAACCCCCTTAAAGGTCAGTACCAATGTTGGGTAGGTATCACAATTTTAATGATACTCACTGGTTCTAGTTTTCACAAAATAATTTACAACATGGTTTAGTTTTCATTTTTATAAAAAAAATGTTAAGCAAGGGCTTCAATATTTTTTCTTACAAATTTAAATCGGTTTTCACAATGCCAATTCTCAATAATTTAAGAATAGTTGGTTCTTTTCTATTAAGGTTCACAAATTGGGTATTACTTATTCATTTTTTAAAATTAATTTTTTAAAAAATATTTTATTTTATTTTTAATAATAAAAAAACAAGCAATGTTATAATTATTTTTAAAAAACCAATCAATTTATTTGTTGCACTTTTATAGTTCAACAACTTCATCCCTTTTAAATCCACCTTCAAACTTTTAAAACTCCTCTTTTAAATCTATATCCATTTCAAGGAATTTTATAATATTAGATGGAGATTTACATCCTATTCTAAGATCATTAGGCCAGTTTTTGTTAACAAATATCAACTTCTTTAAATTTTCAGTTTGCAAATGACAATCTTCTAAAGTTAGTTGAATTCCAACCAAGGAAAAATCCTTTCTTTTCAATTTGAAATCCAACAACATTCAAAATCTACTTAGCTAAAAATCCAATTACAAGAAACATTGTTTCATGTTTATGCCACCATTGAAAAGGACATTTGATGTCCTTGACGGGTAAATGCAAGCTATGGTGGCTCACTTTTGTGACAAAATGGTGTTTTTTCCTTGGGTACCTTTTATTCAAATGCATATGCTAATTAATATATCCTTAAATCTACTCATTGGGACTTGAATCTAAATTAACAATTTCATTATGATAGAGAATTGTGTGGTTATTTATTGACAAAAAATTCATTTGTTAGTAGTAATGAACTTTTGAAATTGAAAAATATGGATTGGTCATCTGATTAGAACATCACAAAATGGAAAAAATAATATTGATTCACATTCCAAATTTGTTATTGGGACCCAATATATAATGTAATACATGATGATAAATTCATATGAATAATCTTTTTTTTGAAAATTTTAACCATTAAATAGTCAAGGACCTTTGAATGGTTAAAATTTGACCATATTTTCATAAGTCCATATGAGTTGCAATTTTTTTTTGTTTTTCAATTTCTTTGTCCTAAAAACATATTTTTTGAAAGTTTTAGATGGGGCATTATTCCTTTGGATTTTGTGAGTTTTCCTTTTAGGATTTCCAAATTAAAAATTTACATTAATTACATTAAATACAAATTTTCACATAGATTTGAGAAGGTTTGTAAATGATTGAACATGTATTATTCATATATTAGAATAATAATATTTTAAAAATAACAACCATGTCCATTTGAATCATTTAAAAAAATCTTGTATGGATTTATAAATAATGTAATTTTTGCTGTTATTGAACCACTGTACCATGCATTCACCTTGACATCTAATTGAAATTTCCTAAAAATTAGAAATTCCATCTTGACAAGTTTTTTTTTTGGTTCACGTGTACACTTACCATTTACCTAAAAATATCCAAACTGCAATCCTGATAAAAAAATCCTAATTAACAAAATTCTTATTTAACCTTACCAAAGGATGCGAATGTTCATGACATTTGACCAACATAGGATATAAGGATTTTCTATCGTATTCCTCAACAAAAGCAACACCTTGCTCCTTTCCAACAAATGAAGATAATATATGAAGGCTTTTAAACCTAAGGTCTAACATCAAAAATCATATTATGGGTTTTTCTACTATCATAAATCTTTAAAAATGAAAGGAAAAAATCTAGAATATTGATTACCTCCCTTCTAATGTTAGAAGGTAATAAAGCTAATTCACCAATAACAATTGAATCATCATCCATAAGACTTTCAAATGAAACAACAATTTGATTTTCCTCCTTCAATTTCAAATTCATGGAAATGGTAGAATGTAAAGCATCACTAATAAGCCAATCACCATGAGATTGGTTAAGAACACATGTTTGAAACAATTGGAAAAAGACAATGCACAATAGTTTGAGAAATTTGCTAAGTCAAAGGTGGATGTGTTCGATTAATGACTATCATAGCAGTTTGTTTATTATAACAAAGCATAATGGCATAACAAAATTGCAACACTTTTTGAAACGTAATTCTTTTGCTAACAAATCTACAAAACAACCAATAGTAAAATGTTTAGTTATCCTATCAAATTTAGAAGTTCAAAAATTGTAAATAATTCACACAATATTGACAACTAAAAAACTATCTAGTTTCATTAAAGTATTCAATTTTTGGATCAAATTCCAATTTTCACACAAGCCTTGTTCCATCCCTATCTACTTTTTCCAAACTTCTTAGGCCAAGTGATGCACTTTTGCAAATATGCTTGCACAAATTTGATTTTTGCATGATCTTTTTTTTTATTGTTCCATATCGACATGCCTTTGAGAAAACATGCCCAAAGCAAGTACCCTAAAAACTCTTTTCTAACCTAAGAGATTCATAACTAACAACCAATTTCAATGCAATAGTCATTGCATTGAAATTAGAACCTTCATCCTTGACATAAATTTTTTCGTAAACCATACTTGTCTAACAATTCTATTAGATTTTTGGCTAAGGCTTGACTTGTGGTTTCTATTCCTTTAAACAAGCCAATAGTCACATGCTTTGGTTGCCAATCACTACCTAAAAAATAAATAACTAATGCAAATACATCATAAGTTCTTTTGAACATCCATAGGTCAAAGCCCGTTGTTGCAAAATGACATTTTACCAAAGTAGGAAGAACATACATTTGATTTGTTTTTTCCACTAACCTTAGCAATATCTCTTGTGAAAATTATTTTTTGGAAGGAAAGTTTAATTTTGGACATAAGTGCATCATCAAAAGTTTTAGCCAAACACTTTCCACAAATTGAATTGGTAAATTGTTATTAACAATTAGCAAACCAAGGTCCTCTAGGAATTATTCTTGCAGTACATCTTCCTTTTTGAAGGAATCCTTCACATGAATTTTTTTAGAGATTGACCCACTAGACAAATTTGTTCTTTGCTTTGATGGTTGTCTTTCTTCTTTTTCTTTTAGCAAATTGTTCATTTCTTCTTTGAAATTTTTTGCAATAAACATGTGATTTGCATCCACATGTTATTCCATAAGTCTTGTAACAAAAAATCAATCCTTTCCTCATTTAAGTTATTAGATTTATTCCACATACAAAAGTTTGATAACAAAGAATGCAATGCATCATTTGTATATTTTTTAGATCCACTTTTGCATTATCATTAATATAATAGAAACTCCAACACAAAGATGTTCTTCCATGGGGTGTTCAACATCTTCTTTGAGCATGCAATTTTTTCATTAATTCTTTAAAGGCATCTTCTGGATTCCTTCTTGTTTAAGTTTGCACACTTGCATTATCCTCAAATTTGTCTTTCAAAAATACATCATTCATAAACACTTCAATTGTTTCATTATTCCCACTTATCATATTTTCATTTGTAGATGATTATTCCATTAACAATTTTCACAAGAGTATGTCCATAAATAATGCAAAAGATAAATCCCCAACTTACAATCTCTATTTAGAATGAACAAAATAAATAATACTTATTACCAAAGGACAAGAAAGAAAGAGAATTAAAAAAACATTTATAAACAATGGGTTTAAAGATGTAAAGTTCAAAAAAAGGCGTTTACAAACAATGGGGTTTAAGGTGTATGTAATAAAAAAATCACTCACTTTTTCTCTCATCATGATACAAAAGGTTTAAGGGTTGTTGTTTTCAAAAATGGCTTGAATTTTAATCTTGCAAATAATCAAACAAAAACATAGATTCAATTTTTTTTTAAAATGCATTACAAAAATCATATAAATCTAAAACAAAACAAGTTCTCCCTATAGAAAACAAAACACAATGGAAAATAAATAAATCTTTAAAGCTAGTGAAAAACAACTCTTACCTTAGCCCTAACTCAAGGATGTTGATTGTTCCAAGCTCCTCCACTTGCACAAGAAATTTGGGAAGGAATACCTATTTAGACATAAGGCACAAGGTAGCAAGGCGCAAAGGCAACAACAAAGCAATGAAGCAATAAATGGGGGGGGTGGCAATAGGTACTTGAAATGGCAAAGCAAGGCACAAGGTGCAAAGGTAGTAACAAGGCGTGAGGGCAACACACATGAAGGTAGCAACAAGCACATAGGTAGCAACAAACGCAAAAGTAACAGCAAGGCACAAAACCAGCAACACCCGCAAAGGCAACAACACAAGCGAAAGTAGCAACAAGGTGCAAAGGTAGCAACAAGCGTGAAGTTAACATCAAGGTGCAAGGTGCAAAGGTAGCAACAAGGTGTAAAAGTGTGAGGTCAACACTTGTGAAAACAACAGCAAGGTACAAGGCATGCAGGCAATAACAAGGTGTAAAAATGTAAGGGTAGCATGTGTGAAGGTAGTAACAAGCACAAAAATAGTAGCAAGGCATGAAAACATAACAAGGCACAAAAACAGGAACAAGGTGTAAAGGCACAAAGGTGACACCTATGATAGTAATAACAAGCACGAAGGCAACTTTAGCAAGGTGCAAATGTAGTAGAAAGGTGTGAAGGCAACATTAGGGCATGAAAGCAAAGTGAGACATGAAGACAAAGTAAGATGTGAAGGTGACAAAAGAAACTAAGCAATAATCGGGAGAAAAAACTTTAACAAAATTCGAAATAAAAAACTCCCTCAACTCACAAAACTCGAGACTCAATGAGGAAAACATCCAAGAGGAAAACAAAGAGGAGCAACGTCCCTTTTATAATAAATTTAAAAGGTTTACAGGAGGTAGCCATTGGAATGTGGTGCCTCCAACCTAACCCTAAATCTACATTGGATGCCCCTTGAGACCCTACCTCCTGTAAGGGGTCAGACCTTACCCAGTTCTTAGTGTTTTTGTTTTTTTTTTCCAAGCTGGTTTTCACCATTTGGTTTTCACACAAATGAGAACCGGTGGTCCAGTTTTCAGTCAGAGTATCACTCATGGTGATACCCTGAGGGGTTTGAGATGCCCAGATGATACCCAGGTGATGCTCATGAGTATTTGTGATACCCGCCCAACGCTGGTCAATACCTGGCATAAAGATCCAATAGAAATTGAGGTTCAAAACAAACGGTTGTGATTGAAGAGCAGGTACCTTATGTAGAAGGCGTCTCCTCTATCTAGGCAGAAATTTTACTAAGGGAAATGCACTATCCATACATTAGAAAACTCTACCCGTTCTTTGCATATTAATTTAGGACATGTTTGTTAAAAACTGTCCCACTTTTAAAAATATGTCAGAGTATGCTGAAATTTTCTCAGGAAAAAATTAGGAACTTTCTTCTTCAAATCAAGGAATTTGTGTCAAATATTCTTTTTTAATTTTTGAGGTTGAAACTTTCTGAAAATTCACCAGAAGAAAGTCATTGGACTCCACAAAAGTGGTGAGGTTTTGTTTTAGAAGTACATTTCATACTACAAAGAACTTGGGTTTTGCAAATCCTTTCTCACACAAATTCACAGAAGAATGAAATTTTGTGATAGAAAAATCATTGCAAGCTTGGTGTTCAGTATCCACAATTTAAGTACTTCAGAATTTTGACAGTTGAAACTTGAGAATAACTATATAATGTCCAGCTCTCATTTTGTATGTCTAAAGGTAACCCGGCTATCAGGCAGCAGGCACTGTAACTCAGATTTAAGCATTTTCTTTTTGTGACAGGCCAATCAACAGAGCCTGTCACACAAGAAATGTTTCAGAGCTTTGGATGAACCCACAACTAATTTAAAAACAACTACGTTACCTTGCTTTACCCTAGGTTCAGTTTTGTCAGTAAATAATCCTTGAAATTGTGGAACAATTTTTGGTGAAAATATGAAGCCGAGGTGTTGAAAATCATCATAATTATTACAGGCTAAAAACATGAATGATTTCACTCCTCATATGAAAATATCATAGTAGATCATGGAAAAATAAATTCAAATTTATAAAAAATAATTGATTTTTAAAAATAATAATTATTAGTTTTGTTAATGTGGAATCTGACCCCAGGCTTAATAGGTATGTCCCAACAATTCATGCCCTGCCCAGTAGTTTTTTTTTTTCAATTTTGTGTTGTGGGTGAGGTGACCATCCATAAGCTGTTCCAAAACAGGTTCTATTTTAGGAGTCTGCCAAAGTGGGGTTTTTTTTGTGGGGGGGGACACCAATCAAGGACGTCCATCACCAAAAGAAAAATAATGTCTTGGGTAAATTCTCTTCTTATTGAGAGTAAAATAACCTTAACTTACAATATGATGTTAAGATACTAAGTTGGCGCATGAAATGCCTCTTTTTAAACTATTTGTCCTACATCTTGACCTACAAAGCAGCTGGCAATGGATAACATATGGTGCATGCTCCGTATGCTTGAAAAATGCCTTGCTGAAGAAGAGGAAAGCAATTCAATTTTGGTTGAGATGAGGAGCATTGCATGTTGCTGGATCAATTTGGATATGTAGGACATTTTGCTGGACAAATGTCCTACATATGAAAAGCACTTAAGATTGCTGCATACTTTACCACACACTTAGCCAGCAACAGATGTGTATTTTGAAGTCGGAATTCTCATCTACTGAAGGTTTGCATTATTCTGCCAGATTACTGGCATGTTTCAGACATTTAAGAAGCTGGTGGAGGAGTTGGGAGAGGAGTGCAAGAGGGGAAATAGCAGGCTGCAGGTGCTTTGTTTCTAGCTGGTACACACAAGAGTTTAAATAATATGAAGACAGAATTCCTCAACAGGAATTGCAGATGCTTTGTGTCTGGCTAGTACAGATCAGAGCTCAAACAATATGGAGAAAGAATTTCTCATGAGGAACAGCTTAAAGCCTGATACCAATAACTCTGAAGTATGCTTCAAATTATTTTTCACTTTTGCAACACTATTATGCTTTTGCCTTCTGCTGGAGTTCACAGGGAGTCTTCCTGCAAAATTGTTCAAATGACAACTGTTCCCAGTTCTGTAGAGATCAAAGCATTCTTTACACTCCTAGTAAGCAGTTCTTTGGCAACTCAAATGAAAATACAAGGTGATTATGTGTCAATTCACTGTTCTGGAGGACATATTTAGTCATATTTCATCATTATGTGTAGAACATACCAATTACACCAAATGGATACACATTTGCCAAAAGATGGATCTAATGCCTGCTTCATACATTCCAAAATTCTCTCAATTATGAAATCTGTGAAAGTAGAATAGAAAATAGTATAGCTCAGGTCCATGCTCCAGAATGTGACAGCTAAGAAAACCCTGAACCATGTTTGGGGGAATGGTCCAGATTATTTTATCAACTGTACCAACTGGGATACAATCCTGCAGCACCTTGCATGCCTCTAGTCCAATTTATCTGCTAAAAAACTGTTAATTCTGAAGGAGAGTGCTGGCTTGCTACAATATATCCTGGTACACAGGTGCCTTCCCTTGTGCCTCACTGTACTGATCCCATTGTGTCACTCAGGTAAAAGCTTCTTGTCGCATCCACTTGGTAGATGACCACTTTTCTCCCGCCAAAACTTTGCACCCACCATGGAGGCTTAAAGGGTCTTTTGATCCATCCAGCTTCTACACATGCCACCACCCAACCATCACACTTTCAAATGAAATCCTACATCTTTTGTACCAGAGCAATGTCCTCATCCACAGACTGCTTTTGATTCACGAAAAAAAGAACAGGAAGATTGTTTCTGACAAGACATGGCAAAGTTTTGGATTCTGACAGAAGTCTGACAACATTCAATTACACCCTTCAATATTTTCCAAGACTGAAATGAGGTGGATCTGCAGATGAGGGGCAAGTGACACCCACCACACTCCAGAAGAGAATGGCATCACCCCTCTTTGGCTTCACACAGATGCCTCTTTTCATCTCACCACCACAGCTACACTCCTTATCTCCAACCTGCAGGATTCAGAATGCTCCTATAAAAAGTCTAGAAGTGAAGCCAACAGAAACTACAGCCACGTGAGACTTTTGTTTCACTAACTAGAATTTGAGGTCTTGATTGATAAACTTCAAGACCAATCATGGAGGCAAATGGAAAAATGTTCAGCTGTTCTAAAGTGCGTGCATTCAAAGATAGATGATAGAAAAAGTCCGCACCGATGGAAAAAAGGTTTCACCACCTTCCACACCATCTGATAGATACATGAGCATGGTGGCAACTCTCTGCCCACCTCTCTTTAAGTTGAACTGAAACAAACAGAAAATCAAAAGTTGACTCAGTGAAGCAGTTACAATTTGTTTTTTCTGATTGCAAGGTCCAGGAAGCGAGACATGGATAGGTTTGATGCAAAAAATACCTCATCAGCAAAATAGTCATGATGTGCTTTGTAGTACTGGCCAGGTTCATACCTGCACAGCCATTCAAATCAATTTGATGAGAACAACAGCATTCCACCTGCAATGATTCAAAATACTACATATGTACAAAAGACATTCCCCTGTGCCCAGAACATACCGCAAGACCTGAAGTAGCTCTCCATTCTCAACTGGGACCATTGCATAGACTGAAATACGTGTCTCGATTGCCTAAAGAAAAACAAAATCAAAGAGATGAAATACAAAGGATTTCAGTCAGCAAATCTGCCTAATCTGTATTCCAATTTTACAGTCCAATTTACAGAATGGGTGGATGTGGGTCACATGCTTGCATGCATGATGGGTTTTACAATAATATTAATCATTCATGCTTGTGTGGACCTCAAAGCCCAATTGACATCCATACCTCAATAACTTTATGCTTTCGGTCAACAAAGGTGAGGAACATGCCTGTGCTTGTCCGCACCTTACTCTCAATCCCCTGTAGTAAGTACTTGTTCAGAACATGTGCTCACCAGGATTGCTCACCAGCTAACTGGCAGACTATTAAATTATAAAATGACAGGCTGAATGACCTCATTAATTCATTGAAGTTAGCTTTACTCATTTTTACATGCCACAACTGCAATAATGAAACAAAACACCAAATTCTGAATTCCACAAATGATTTGAGGTCTGTAAGTGGGGGCCAAGCCAGGCAAGATATGCATAAAAAAACTGTACACACAAAACAAGAACACAAAACAGTCATGGGAATACATGCCTTGCCTGTGTTTGTGTCCACAACTGTTGACTTTGCAAGCTTTGGCCGTGCTAAATTAATCAAATGATCACACTCCTGCAGCCATTTATCATTCGAAAACCAATTGGCATTACATAAAATAGACTCTACTCATAAGACTGCACTTCGCCTTGTGGGCATAGCAGTCATGCCCACTCTGGTCAAAGAAAGAGGAGTTTGGGGAAGACCAAAGACAGGTTGGGGAAGGTGACTGAACTACCATGGGAGTGGCTCAAACCAGATTTGTTTCTTTGATACAAAGAGGTTACATGAGCTTCAAGGAATTCTAGAAAAACTCTCACATAAGAATTTACCCAATATTACACCCCAGCAAAGCTATGGCTTTAGGTTCAACCTCAAGACTTGCAAATGTGGCACAAAGAAGAGCAGGGACAAGTTCTTTGATGCTTTTGAAAAGGGCCTTCAATTGCACACTGTGACCTGGACATGGCATGAAAAAGTTCAGATTGTCCCTGTAGTGCCCTACAATCAGATTCTGCCTTCCCCTCTGTGTCTGTTTCAGTTTTCAAGGCAGACATCCCCTCCTAAGTTTCAATTTCAGATGAACGCTGTTAAGGGAAAGGAGGCCTTTCAATTCACCGCTTGAGACCTTCCCAGTTGCACATGTCTTCAACTGGAAACAAGTTCATAGAGACTTCCAAACTTATTTTTCTTACTGAACTAGACCATACTCAGAAGATAGTGCCCATTGACCACTTAGTCTAATCAAAAGGAAGAGAGGCCAGATCAAGGGTATCAAAGAGAAAGAGAATGAGATGGCATAACCAGAGGTGGGCCAGGCATAGTTCTGGTCTTAAGGAATGACACATATTTTTTCAAAATTCAGAAGCTCCCTAATTGTACCAAAGAGTTAACAGCAACTATAGAGGACACATGACATCCATCAGAGGCACATGAGCTTTGAATGAAGCACAATACATCAGCACTGAGAAAGTTGTGGAAGAGGATGATCCTTGGTTGCCAGTTAAGCATCTCCTGCTTGACCTGCGCTCTCCAAAACAGCAAAACCATAACTCTGATCTTGTCAGTATGAACAAACAAATAGTAGTATTTAGTGTGTTGAAATGCTAATCTGGACTAAACCATTGGATGTCAAAGTAAAGCTGAATTGAGTAAGAAATGAGGCAGAATCACACAGTGGTCAAACAATCTTGTTCAGCCTTCTTGAACCAGTCATTTACAGAATCTAAACAGAGAGCAGCAGGGAGATCTCACCCACCATTCCAATTCGAAGTATCCTTGCATTTTCATCATTTTTCCATATTGAGTATACTGTACAAATAGAGCATGCCAACAAATACATTAGACTCCTAACTTCAAAAATGAGTCTTTGAAGAATTTGATGACCCTCACAGTTTTCATTTCCAAATTCCTCACTGTACTTCTAACTGCCTGGCCAAACAGATAATGGCAACAAGAAAACCAGGGACAATAATCTTCTAATCTGAAATCACACCAAACCAGATTGTCAGTCTTTTGCTCACCAGATGGAAAGCCTGTGCTTTTATTGAGAGAGGAGCCTTGATCCATTTGGTGAAATATATCTATCTCTGATCCTGTCAATACACACCAAACTCTGAGTGACATAATACAATGGTACAAGTTGTGACTCTGTTGAGCAGTCCTCAATCTTGATGGCAATCACAAGGGTATCAGCAGAAAACAATGAACCTTCAGTAAAATATGAACTAGCAAGCTTGCCACAAGAAGATGCTTAATCTTGAAGGTTCTGAAGGAAACATACTACTGCTTTCTTCCAGTTGCTTGAGGAAGGCAAGTTGTAGTAGAGCACCTGCCATTGGCATATCCATCTGCCCTGAGAACAACTTCTTTTCACTATTGCTGTTACCAGACTGGAAGTCAATGAGTAAAGGTCCTAAGCTGAAAATATAGATAACAGAGTCTTGCACAAACTTCCTGAAAAGGGAAGAGCTGGGACTTACCAACAGCCATGCCAATGGTCACAAATGTGAGGAGCACAATCACATATCTTGATCGCAACATGCTGAGTTATTTGCTGCTTGTTTCAGTTCTCAGCATATCACTAGAAATCTTCCTCTCTTTGGATCAATAACAGCCCCAGGTAATCCTGGCTTCCAAATCATGTTGACATCACCTTGTCAAATGCCTCACGTCTTCTAGGCTGGCAACATAAGAAAGCTTCAGAAAAAAAACAGTGCACAAGTTGGTCAATTCAACCACATGATTGTTGTGACTGGCACTGCTTATCATTTTTCCTCAACTGGAGTGATACTCATCATTAAAAGAACCTTTGAAGGCCCCTGTGTTTGGTAATTACTGCTGCTTTTGCCAGTCCTACAAAGTCATGAATTGCAGCTGTCTCTTTGTGCAACTATGAGAAGAATCTTAGCAAGCCACAACTCCAACCTTCATAAAACAACAAAAGAATGACAGTCTCTTCCACACACATGATCTTCAATTCGTTGTTAAAAATAAAATAAAAAATCCAAACAATAAGTGAAACCTCAATTCAACCTACCGTCCATATTCTCAAGATGGAAGTTGAAGTCTTGAGAATTCAAGACAGCTGCTGCCGGAGAATCAGTGTTGCTGCTGCCACCGCCAGTGCGTTGACATCTGAATGTCTTCCGACAATTTCAATCACAGCAACCAAAAGATCGAAATCCCACAACAACAATATATCCTCCTTTGAAATTCAAAGACACCCTAAATCTATGAAACCCTAAAGCTTTTCCCACACTTGATGAGTCTGTTACCACAAAGGGATTTTGGCGATCTACGTAGCAGCCGATGACACTAGTAATCCGTTCAAATAATAATATATCTGGAGACAAAAATGCTTGAGAAACCAGAGAGACTAGAAACTAGGAACAAGATTACTGAAGAAGCTGCCGAACAAGAGAAAAACAGGATCAGAAGAAGAAGAAGAAGAATTATCCCCAAGAGCCCCAAATTCTCAACAATCTCCTAAGGTTCAAATGAATGCCCCGATTTTTCCTAAACAAACACGACTCGAAAATTTCGCAAAAGTTTTTTGTCAAACCCTAGTGCCGAACCCGTCTCCATCTCCGTTTGAAAAATAGAGTTTTTTTTTTCTTTGGCGAATTTTCGCCGGATGGCGATTTTTATATGTATTTTCCAATATGGCGAAAAATAAGTGTTTTTGGGTGGGGTCTTTTAGTCGCCAGATTTCCAAAAATTTTTTTTTTTAAATTTAAAACTGAACAGATTTAGCAGGAAGTTGTAGTAGGTACTGGCCAGTATTTTTTTTTCCTGAATTTTTTTGGCATTTTTGCAACAAAAAAAAAGGAGGAATTATTTTTTCCCTAGAGTAAATTCCACTAATTTTTCGATTTTTGTGTGTAAATTCTCGACGTTTTCAATATCACACAATTGACCCAAAAAATCCTAATGCTAGGTCGCCAAAAATGTAGAAGAATGCTAAAACAATTTTTACTTTCATTTTTTGAATAGCCGAATCTGGTTAAATTGTCCAATCGCAAAATTGGAGAAAGCAACACAGAAATAGACTTAAAGAAAATAAAGGCAAGAGTAAAATAAAATGAAGTCTAGAAAATAGCAGTTACACATTAAAGTTATCCGTAAAGTCGTGCCTAGTTGGGCCTGAGTTGCACTCCTCATTTGATATTTCATCCCCTCTTGACTGTTGTCCGCAAAGTCATGAAATTTTATTAAATAACGGTATGAAATGCTCAGACTCAGGATTAAATGCACGAGGCTCGATAGCATTTATAGATACAGTACACATAGCAGCAGCAGTGATTGGTTGAAGGCGCTCAGGAAAGAAAAAAGGGACAGGCCGAACTCAGATTAGCAGCAAATGTGGTCCTAATCTGAGTTTCAGTCCCTGTTGAGCTCCGTTTAAGATCAGTGTGCTTTTTTTTTCACTGTTTTTTGAAATCTCGTCCCGTATGTGACCAAACAAGGGGTTCCGGTGCCGACTTTTCCTGACTTTCCGGATAACTTTATTGACTGTTAGTTCACTCGAGATAACTAAGAAAAATAAAAATAATTCAGACCACCAGATCCAACAATTTCATTGTCCATAACATTTGTTCTGTACACCTACACACAAACAAGCCATAGACAGACCAATTTTGCAACCCCAAATTTTTTTAATTAAAAAGGCTTCCACCAACCAACCCACCCAACACTGCTGTATACCAGATTTCACGAAGAAATATTTTGGTTCATGAGAACTTTTCAAAATTTGTGCCAAAATAGGGTCAGCTACCCTAGATGGCTCAAACTGTACAAACCGGACCTCAAAGTGTGTCCGGAGGTTTTATGAAAAATTTAGAGTAGTTCCAGTTTGAGGTTACACAAAAAAGGAACATTGGGTCCTGTTTTTGAAAAAATAAAAGTTCAGGTTCCAGTTTGGTTTCGATTCTGGAAATCAAACCCAGTTCCAGTTCTGGGTAACTTGGTGTGAAAGGACCGCTGGTTAATCCTCAGTTCCAGACTTTCCCCCCCCCCAGAAAAAAAACTATTTTCACAAATTTTTGATCCTGGTTTCAGAATCAGGTCTCGGTTCGGTTCCAGTTCCAGAACCAAATCCAGTTTTGAACCCAGTTCCAATTCTTCGTTCTAGAAACAAGACCTGGTTTCAGTTCAGCTTTTACTAATTGGAACTGAAACTGAAAGTTCTAACCGACCAATCAGGTAACGGCACAAGAACACTGGTACACAACACTTACCTATGTTGACCATTCAACCCAAATTTCAGAATGTGGAAATATGATCCCATTGTGAAAATTGTGACCTACAACTAATTGATTTAATTTGAATTTTTCATGTTACTTTCACCCTATGGTTACAGATTTGAGCCCCACACTGCTGTGCACTAGGGACGATCAACTTTTTTTTTTCCCCCCTCATGTTTTCATATGGTTTTGAATAATTCATCATTATTTATGTCAAAGTCAATTTTAATTTAAATTAATATACATCTCATGGACATGAAAAGACACATGTTAATTTGTTTTTTTATATTCATGTTGGTGGATAGGGAAAAAGAGTGAGGTAGTTATTAAGAAAGGTGGGAGATAATTATTATGAAAATTAATAAGAAAAGAAAGTTGTTATTAAGAAAAAAAATGAAATTAGTAAGCTTGAAAATGAGGTAATTATTTATGAAATTGTCTTTGGAATGGTCCGTGGATGACCATGCAAAGGATTCCAAAAATCCCCCATATACCAGTTTCAATTACTCCTCACTGGAATTTCATTGCACCTAAAAATCTGAAGTCCTCTTACCCCACTCTATTGCACACCTTACAATTACCATTTACTACACACATAAGAACCCAAGTGCAATTGCCCAAAGATAGGGAACAACAGTGTGTGACAGCAGGAGGGTTTTTGTCACTGTTCTTCTTTCCCAATCTTGTGATGTAGCCAAAGTCATGACTGTGAAAAACAAATGTAGCCAAATTTGGCTACATAGCAAATATGAAAGTTTATTTTTCTGAAAATAGTTCTTTTGTATTCTTGGCTACCTACTAAAGGCTCATAAAATTTGGCAATTTGGAAAAAAGAATTTCAAAACCTGGAATATTCCGGCCATTTTTTCTAGGAAAATCCTTTGGATAAGTCAAAATCATTGTTGGCTGGTTTTAATTTTGATTCTTGGTCTTGTTTCTGGGTAACCAGACTGCCAGTTTTATATTTTGAAAAAGAATACAATGGGAACACGAACCAAGAAGCAACCAAAAAGTGAAACTAGGAACCTGCCAAAAGCCAAAAACCAGGAACCAAAGTAGGTGCCAGAACCTGTTTGTATGCATGTTCTTGTCAGCGTTTTTTTTCTTGGTGGCGAAAATTTGCCAAAATGCAAAAAAAAAAAGTGGCTGGTGAAAGCCCTTTAACAAAAAATTGGACTAAAACAATTTGTTGCCAGGTAAGCAGTAGGATGCCACCTGTGCAACACACAGCTTGGATCCAGTCCTTTTTTGTTTGGTGAAAATTTGCCAAAAAGCACTATAACATTTTGTAGGGCGACATGCATATGGTAAAAAAAAAAGGGAAAAACAATCATGAGTAGCCAGAAAACCTTAAAGGCATCTGGCATTGGAGCCATGTTGCGGTGAACGATGTCGATGTGATGTTTCAATCCACCATCGATTACCATCACCATGTTCTCCCAACATCATCATAGGATATTGTTAGTGTGTCACATCACCACCATAGAATATTGCCATCTTGTCCCATCCTTGCTATAGAATTTAGCCAACTCATCTCATTTGTCGAATAGGGTTTAGGGTTTTGTGTCACCATCTAGTTTGTTGAAACTCGATTACTCATCGCCATAGTTTCATTTGTGTGAGCAGAACTCATTGCCTCCTTGTCACCTGTCACCTCATTGTTGCTTGCTGCATTACTCTAGAGCTTGATACTACTACTAAGGAATAGATCTCAGACTTCAAGGTTTTGATTTTTAAGGTGAACATTTGTGAACATCCAGCCAAGGTTCTCATTTTGCACGCTACAATGATGTTGAATGTGTTCAAAATTGTTTACATTGTGAATGAATGTTGGCGCAAAATGAAAAGTAGGAGTCCTTGAGCAAGATTGTGATTTTTTGTTCAAGTTGGAAAGACTACTTTTCATTTGAAAGAAGTAAGAAATCTCTTGTTTATAATTCAATTCTAGCAATTTCTTGTGTGTTTTTCTTGTTGTGTACACCGTGCACTAGGAAAAGATTTGATTTAAGGTTTAGTATTCATTTTCTATCTATCCTAATAGTTATAGATGGACTTTTTAAGCTTCCAAGTTCCTTGTTACTATGCGTGTCATGTGTGCACTGTCCACTAGAGGAGATTTGATTTAAGGTTTGGCATTCACTTTTTGGATTTTTTTGGATGTCAATCAAGTATTGTTGCCTTGTGTTCAAATATACTCAAGAAACTTAACAAAAGTGAAATGAAAAATCAAAACCTACATTTTAATCTTTTAAACCCAAAAAAGAAATTATCAAAAGGATAAATGTTCAATCTAATGTGGACTTTATAAAGGATGATACATCCAATGTCATAGTCCAAACCGCCAAAAAAAACTATCATTATGGTTTTTTTTTGCTAGCGGGGTTGGAAACTAAACCTACAACTTATTACCACCACACATTGAAGTACCATAACACTTAAGATGAAAAAATCAAGTAAGAAAAAGTTTTTCAAAAATTTTAAGATTTAAAATTAAAAATTTGTAAAGTCCATTTCGATATTTAAATTGATTTTTTCAAGGCCCATATTTTTAAAGGTTTTTAAAAAAGGTGTAAATTATGGTGCTATGAACTTGAAGATGGACAAAAATGTGAACTTCAACACCATTTAAATGTTTTTTAAGAGAATCACTAAATTTGGATTTTAAAAATGGACTTTGAGTTGTCGATTTCGGTCTAATGTAGTGTGTTTTTACCTTTCAATGCCCTTGTCTTTTGATGGTGGTGGCTCATTAAAATTTTCACATTCAAGTCTTGGTGGATTATGATTTCCTACACTATCAAATGTTGCATTTCCTTTTCCAGTTGCAATTGATGTTATTTTCACCTTTGCCATTTCCTATTCACTTGAACCTAGTGGTCCTTCTCGTGCTTCTATTTCTTTAGTTTTAAATCTTTAAGTTGTTACATCGTTTGATTCAACAATCCCTTTGTTTCCATCATATGTGCAACCTAGCTCAAATGGCAACATCCATGTTGACTTTCTAGTTACTTCCTCTGAAAATGTGGTCATCTTGAGTGTCTTATTTGATATGGGGTTAAACCCTAATTCGCTACGTATGTGTCCACTTCAAAAGTTGAAAAAATCATATGATCACTCAAGGAAATTTTTGCTTGAATGGGTTGCGAAGCTCCCTTGGGCTGAAAGTGTTCTAGCTACTAATGTGGTGCTTCATAATGTGAGATGCAAGGTCTACACCACAATTGACAAGAAACCTTGTTTACTTGTTCCCAAGTGGGATACTTTGATGAAACATGAAGGTAGGAGAAAAGCAAAAAAAGATTTGTTAAAGCTCAATGTCAAGAAAGGTGAATGGTACAATAGAAAGTTTTGCAAACATAAGCAAAACCAAACTTTGTTTTTTACTAAAGCACCTACCAATGTTTTATAACAGGTCAATAAGAACACCCATTTGGAGCTTGAGAGGAAGAAAATCCAATTTGCAAACTTGTTTCAAATCTGGGAAGCTAGCCATCCTATGGTGGAATATGATAAGAAGAAATATCTCTACTCTTTCTTTGGTGTGCCTAAGAACCCTAAAATGCACTAGTTTGACTTTTCTAGTTAAGTTATGGCTAAGTTCATGTATGCCCAAATGATTAACAAAAATTTGGGGATTGTTTTTGCTTCTGACTATGTGGCTTTGACATGTGATGAGGTGAACATTATTGATAACAAGAGTTGGATTTCTATAAACACTTATGTGATGTAAAATTTGGTGAAATTTCCCATGATGATTTCTCTTCAAAAAGTTATTGATGGAGCAAGAGCTAACAACCTCACCATTGTCATAATGGAGGCCTTACATAATAGTGGAAGCTTGAATTTTGCTACTGTAGCTGAAAGACTACTTTGTTTTGGGGTTGATGGGGTAAGTACATTCCAAGGTATTAAAATTGGGGTCATTAAGTAAATAAACACAAACTATGCACCTTTTTCCATTGGGGTTCATTCCATGGCTCATAGATGTAATCTTGCATTCAAGACATTGTTTACCTTGGGAATAATTAGTAGCATTGAAGATTTGGTATAGAACTACCATGCATATTTTGTTCGCAACCCAAAGAGGCACCTTGAGTTCATTAAACTTACTCACATGATGGAAACAAAAGGGCTTAAAATGTTCAACAACATGAAAACTTATTGTTATTTCTCTTGGATCTTCTAAGGAGAATTTTGTTAACATACATGCCACTTCTAGCCAAGATGTCTATGGATAACAACCACAACCAAGCTACTAAGATAACTTTCTAGTAGACGCTAAACTTTTATATGTTTCTTGCATTGTATGTCATTTGTTGCAATCTTTTTTGCATTTTTTAATTGATGGTTTGGTTGCATTTGAAGGTTAATTTTTCCTTACTTGCTAATCCTTATTGCATATTGGAAACATGTGCCACATCATACCTTTGTTGGAAAGCATTGACTCTCTTGTGCAATTTGCACAACATCATGATGTCTTCATATGTGTTCTAATGGCTACAATAAAAATATGCCATGGGCAATTCTATTATTTATACAATGATGACAATTAATCATTTTCCAAGATGAGTTATAGGCATTAAAAGGTCTACTAGATTGTAGCCATGACCACATCCACATGAAATGGGTAGCAAATTTTAATGATTTTAATGAGTAGTTTACCTTCATTGTGAATGGTGATAAACTTTGGGCCATGCATAATGACCTAATGTTGAAAGTTGGGACAATTATGATTCAAGATTCTTTTCAAAGTTTGATTTCATAGGTGAAGTTAGAATGTTCATGTAACTTTTTAACCCTATTTTTTATTTATTTGTGTTGATGTGTTTTGAGTTTGAGGTTTTGTTTTGATTCAAACACAAATTTCAATTTGGGGCTTTGTTTTCTTTCAATATGTGTTGCATCTTTCTTTTTTAAATTTCCCTTTGTTGGTTCGTGGGTGTAGCTACCTTGCTTACTTTAAATGTGTGTTGTTGCTTATAACTTTTTTTTTTTCAATTGTCTTTGTTAGTTTGTAGCTGCAACTACCCAATCAATCAAAGAGTTGGACAATTGTTTTCCCCAATGTGCCTTACTTAATGCCATGGGCATTGTATATCCACAATACTAGCTATAACCCAACTGTGATGATAGTTTTACCAAGCATTTGGAAGTATTGAAAGGTTGGTACTATGAACCAAAACTTTTGGGGTTTGGAAGCTTAAGTTCGTTGGTTGCACCATTGTTTGATTGTTGGGGGCTGGATGCATAACAAAGGATGTTCAAGTTGTGTATGAAAAATAACTATAAGGTTACCATGGAGCCACTTTTTGATTCGAATCCATTGAACCAAATTTGGAGGACAATTGATGCATTTTGGGTTCTCATGCATTATTTCCCTGAGTATCTTAAGCTTGCAAAGATGGCCATATTCCATGTTCTAGGAAATGTAGAAGATGAGAAATGTTTTTATTACTTTAGAGAGTTTTATGTACGCTATCACATTTGATGTTTGGATTGGAATAGCTAATTGTTACAGTATTCTTATGTAGATGACATTAATTCCTAACATTTTTTGAGTAGCCTAGTTGTTGCCTAAGTTGCATACTTATATGATTTTGCCCATCCTAGGCCCTGATAGTAGATGACATTTTTGTAAAGATTTTTACAGTAGGGCAGTTGTTGCCTTGCATATTTTTATGACTTTGCTCATTGTGGCAGTAGCTTCATGTTCTTTATTGTCCTAGGCCTTTTGTTTCCATCATCTTATTATAATTAATGAACGTCTTGCATTTGAGGACCTAGAAATTTGTGGTCTTGGTTTTGACACTTTATTTACAATGAAAGTTTTTTTCAATGAAAATTGTGTGATAACTAATTTGCTCTTCACTCACAAGGCAATGGAATTGGTAACATCACATCTTAAATTTAAACACATTTAAAATCTAAACAATAGCCTTAAGTTTGTTTTAAAATGTTGAATGTCATCATTATTGGCATGTTTCAAATTCCCTTTGATAGCCATTGCCCTTCATTTGCAACACACAAATCTTGCATTTTTCAGCATATGAGTGCCACCTCTTTTAAATAATATTTAAAAAAACATCATCACTTGGAAGATGGAGTCCATGGTTCTTATAGCCATGTGGGCATTTTCTAAAAACAAAAAAAAAGGTTACTTGGATCCATTGTTGCTTACACCGAAAGTTTTCATTATGAGGTTGCGACATTTGATTAAACAACGCATTTTTCATCAAATGTGACCTCTTTTTTTGGGTCTACATTTGGTTTTGGTTTGTTTAATTTGCCAAGTTTTAGTTATATTTTTGGATCATCAAATTGATTAGTTACAAGTAACACCCATGATGGATTGACCAAAACCATTTATGGGTGCTTCAAGGGCGTTTCAAGTTTTGTTGAGCTTGGCAACTTTGGTTTATTTGGTTCTTCAAGCAGAGAGAAAGGATCAACTTCTATGCATCAACTTTTGTTACTCAAGATCCCACTTCTAGAAAACCAACAAAGAAAAGGGAAAAAGGTGGATATTAAAAGGCTATTCAAATAATAATGGGTTGTTCATTTCCTTGGTTGAATCCATGGTAGCTCATGTAAGCAAGTTCCACATGGTGATGTTGCAAGGTTTGTTCCATGGTTGAAGGTAAGGAAAAAAAATTTAAACCCTAAATTTGGATGGTTTGCAAAAGCACATAGGAAAAAGGAAAGCACTAGTTCTTGAAAATTGTCTAATTTGTGGCAACTTTCCATATGTTGAAGCATGGTAGACCCATGATTAATTTTGAACATAGGAAAGGTCTATTTGACTTCTTAATAATACACCATACACCCAAGAAACATTGAACATATTCAAGTGGTTAAGATATGGCAATTGCCACATGCACAATGTCATCTTGAAGCAAATTGTATTGTTGGTCCAACATGCCATATTCATTTCAATAAGTTGTGATGAGGTTACCATTTTGGACCACCATTCCTAAAATTCTATTCACATTTATGTTGTTGATAATTGGCATAGGGTGCCAATTCTTTTGAATCTTTAAAGAATTATTGATGGAGATACATCTAAAACCTTATTACTGTAATTATTTGTTTTCTTGTTATTTTGGTGGGATGTCAAAAATTAGCCTTGTTAACAAAATGGTGTGGTTTGAGGTTGATGGTGTAATAATCTTCCAAGGATTGAAAACTGGTGTGATTGTCCAGTTGATTAGCAAGCACTACCCTTTCCTTCTAGGGTTTCATTATATGGCACATTATGTAATCTTGTTTTCTAGACTTTATCATTTAAAACATTTGTTGCAAAGATTGAAATTTTAATTTTTTCTATGTACACTTACTATAATTAATTTCCAAAAAAAACACTTGGAATGCACCAAATTGGCTGAGGTAATTGAATTAAGGGGTTTGAAAATTTAGAAAAATATTTAAACATGGTGGATTTCAATGGTGGATTTTTCTAAATGAATATTATGTGAATATAAGTCTCTTGTTATGAAAATGTTTGATAATCTTCCTACTAATCTAATTGTTGCCATTAATTATGAACAATATGTGATGGGATTAATGTGTGTATTGCCAATGTTGGGGGGAGTGCAAAGTTTGAGCATACTTGTTCAAAACATAAATTGCTTCATTTGTGATTTTATGGTAAGGATGAAGCAAATTCAAGTTGATTTCTACAACTTTTATGTGGACCTTGAGCAACATTTTTCACATGACCAATTCCAAAACATTTTTACATCAATATTATCGCAAGCCAACTCAACCATATGGCAAATCACATGTGCCCTTACCATATCATGTTTTACTTGAACAATAATCTAATTTCATTATGACCACCATGCAATCCACAACATTATAAAAAATCATGGATTTTCAAAAGGTTCAACTTGAGTAAAATGTTCACACTAACCAAAAAGATGTCTACTTTAACTAAAAGCATGGGGTATAAAAAACACATGGTTCTTTTGATTGGTTTTTTATTATTAAAGTGACCATTTGACCAATTATTAATTATAAATCTAGTCAAGAGGGACAAATTTTTTAAATGGTCAATTAAAATGCCGATGGCTTAGTCAAATCAGCCAAATTAAATAGCCACATTAATTTGGTTAACTAACCTACTTGCTATGCCTATTAGGCTACCTACCTACTTATTTATTTAATATATACCTACCTATGTCATACCTACCTATTTACCTAAATATGTCCTACCTATCTACCTACCTACATATTTACCTACAAACCTACTTATATTTTACATAAGTATAAGTACATACATCTAAAAACATAGGTAGGTAGGCATGTACACCTACCTATCTACCTAATTAGGTACCTACTTACGTACTTATGAAATTTGAAATTCAAATCTTATTATGCACATTGACAAAAAAATTAATTAAAATTTAAGGAAACATGTTAAATGCATTTGGTATCATATTGTTTTACAATGTGGTGTGATGGTTTTGTGGCCAAAACATTGGTTTGGAGCCAAGGAGACCAAAGTTCAACCCCCTTTCCCAACATATACTATGTGAAATATGTATGTTTGTGTATATAATTTATACACGTGTGTATATGTATATTACATAGGTTGGTTGTGGATAGGTAGGTAGGAGGCCATGGTGGGTAGGTAGGTCATGGGTGGGTGGGTAAGTAAATACTTTTTATTTATTATATTTTTATTATTTAAAATTTGGGTCATTTTTTAATTATACTTTTTTGGCTATCTAATGTATGTTTAATTTGGATGTGTTCAAATCGACTTGTCCAATATGACCAAGTGGTCAAATTGACCAAATGACTAATTTTTGGCCTAATTTTTTAGTCAAATAAACCATGATTTCTTGCAGTGCAATGAGGTTAACATGAAACCCCCACATGATTGCAATCCAACAATTTTAATGTGGAAAAGGTTTGTTTCTAATGTGATTTTGAGAAATAATGTTTTTGAATACTTCAAACTTGTTGAACTTGCAATTTTTGAACTATTTTAAGGAGTGTTGAAATTTTTTACCACCATTTTCATGAAATCCAAATTGAAAAATCATCTAATAACTAATCTAGATTCAGTTGTTAGGATGTATGTTCATACTACACCAATATGCATCCAAGTTCATTATGTGTTTTATTAGATTTTGAGTGAAATTGAATAAATTTACCATGGTGAAAATGGTTAACCCCTTAATAAATGAAAACTAATTGTTATAAATAGGTGAATTCACCAATAGTGAATCAAATTCACTAATAATTAAATCATCAATAATAAATTCACTAATAATAAATTATGAACTAGGTTAGGCACCTAATAACCTTCATTAGGTTACCTAACCTAAATGAAGAGCTTAACCCACCTAAACACCTAGCCCACCAACCTTGGGTGCAAATGTGAAGGTTTGAACCTTTCACCTCTTTTCACCTCCATGTTTAAAAAGTAAGTCTTTAACCATTGAACCACTATTTAAATAAATGATAATTTTTTTGTTATTACACATTATTATGTACATTCTTTTTTACCTTAAGCTATTTTTGACAATTTTTAGCAATTTTATCATAGGCTATTGTTGTATATTTTAGGTTATTTTTACCAAAGGTTATTTTTTGCATATTTTATCATAGGATATTATTGGTTATTTTATTGTAGGCTATTTTATCGTAGGCCATTGTTGGTTATTCTACCATAGGCTATAATTGATTATTTTATCATAAATTAATTTTGGACTTATCATAGGCAATTAGTTATTTAAAGTTATTTACCATGAGTTATTATTGGTTGTTATATCATAGGCTATTATTGGCTATTCTATCATAGGCTATTGTTGACTATTTTAAGTTATTTTATCTTGAATTATTTTATTATAAACTATTGTTGGTTATTTTAAATTATTTTATAATACTTGCCATTATTGGTTATATTTCACTATAAGATATTTTTGGTTATTATAAGTTATTTATCTTGGTTATTTTATCATAGGTTATTGCTGGCTATTCTAGAATATTTACCAGAGGCTATTTTTTACTATTCTATCATAGGTTATTATTGGCTATTTTAAATTATTTTATTGTAGGTTATTATTGGTTGTGCTTTGATATTATAAATTATTTTACCTTGGGTTATTATTGGCTATTTTATCATGGGCTATTTTTGGTTATTTTATGACATTATATCACAAATTATTTTTGGTTATTTTAAGTTATTTTACCAAAACTATTATTGGTTATTTTTAATTATTCTACCTTATGTTATTTCAATTTAAGTTATTATACTTAAGGATAAAATAGCCTATAATAACATTGAATCAATAATGAACTTGAATAACTTAAGATATAACTTGAGATAACATATAATAGCTTAAAGTAAAATAACTTCAAGTATAGTTTAAGGCTAATTAAATAGTTTAGCTTAAAATAACCCAAGGTAGAAAGCCTCTAATAAGTTAAAATATAACATATGATACTTTAAATTATAATAACTTATAATAATTTAAGGTATAATGTAAGGTATAATAATTTAGGGTATAACTTAAAATAACTTAGAGTAGCCTAAAATAACATAAGGTATAACTTAAAGTAGTTTAAGGTATTTAAAACAACAACATAAAAATATATAAACCTATTTATCATAATAAATTATAATAACGAATTATTCAATTAAACATGATGTTTACATAATGACCCTATAGATAAATAACTTTAACTAAGGTGAAATCACTAAGGTGCAATGAATTTATTTCATTTTAAAGGTTTCATAGTGATTTAGGTTAGTGAATTACACCTCACTTTTGTACTAGTGTTCAAACTTTTTTATTTTGTCGATGTTTCCATTCCACACTGGCATCACAAATTGGAATGAAATACAATTTTAGTATGGGTTGGAATTATAGAATTTGGAGTAGCTCTATGAAAAGGCAACTTACATGGAGTCTTTATGAATTTTACCTCTTGCATTTAAACAAATTCATAAGTTCTAAATCCGATCTATTCTCATACACTACAACAAAACATGGTTTTTTTGCCCCCAAAATCTTGCCTACAATGGCTAAGTTGCCGAGTTATTAATTTGAAATGACTAAAAGGGGTACTTTTTGTCCTTTTTGTCCCCCCTTTGAAATAGGCATGTCTTATTTGACTAAGTTGATTAATAATTTAAATCAAATCAAACAACATTAGTTCTACATGGATTAGCCATGTTAACATGTTGTTATTACCTATTAAAGTGTGATTAGTTTTAGTCATGCCGTAAGTGACACAACTTGTTACATGCCAAAATGGTGTAACAATTTACTTTAATGTGACTAACATTAGTCATGTCATAAATGACTTGGCATAATAAATAAACATGTATGTATGTAGGTGGATGCATAATAAGTAGGTAGGTTAGGTTAAACTTTAAACTAATCTTATGCTAATTTTCCCATACTTAGCTAAACTTGGTTAAACTTGGGTATTTAAATACAACATGGTTGATTTTGGCTAAACTTGGGTACCTAAACTCAATTTGGCGAATTTTGGTTAAACATGGTTTAATTTGGTTAAATTTAGGTACTTCAATTCAACTTGGCTAATTTTGGCTCAACTTGGTCACTTTAAATAAATTTGGTAATCTTGGTTAAACTTGGTTAAATTAATTTAAACTAAACTTGGTTAATTTTGGTTTAAATTGATTTTAACTTGGTTACACTTGAGTTAAAAATGTATAGCTTAAGGTTTTAGGTTTTATAAAATAGGTTTAGTTTAACCAAGTTAACCAACTATAACCGACTTGAAAGTTAAATTTATCCAAATTTATTTAAAGTAACTAATTTAAAGCAAAAATAACCTATTTTTAAAATTTTAATTCAAGTATCCAAATATAACCTAAATTAATTAATTTACCTAGTTTAATCAATTTAAACCTATTTAAACCAAGTCTAACCAATTTTAATCAAGTTTAGCCGAAAAAATTTAAGTACCTTATTTAAGCCAAATTTAGCCAAAATAAATTAAAGTAAAAAATTTTAACTACGTTAAACCAAGATAAACCAAGTTTTACCAAAATTAGTTAAAATACTTTAGTTTATTCAAGTTAAACAAATTTAATTCAAAATTAGTGAAAGTGTCCAAGTTTAACCAAATTTAACGAAGTTAAAAAAAATTAACAAAATATAATTTTTTTAGCCAAAATTAATGAAAGCACCCATGTTTAATTAAATTTAACCAATTTTAACTAAAGTACATTAGTTTAGCCAAATTAAACCGATTTTATTCAAATTTAGTAAAACTTAGGGAAAATTAACTAAAGTACCTTACTTTAACCAAGTTTGATCAAGTTAAACCAATTTTAATGAAATTTAATTAAGTTTAGCCAAAAGTATTCAAAGTATTCAAATTTAACCAAGTTTAGTCAAGTTTAACCCAAATTACCCAAGTTTAACAAAAATATAACCATCTTTAGCCTACTTTAGTTAAATTAAACCAAGTTTAGCCAAAATTAGTCATGTTTTAGCCAAGTTTATTAAAGTATACAACTTTAGCCAAGTTAAACCAAGCTAAGCCATGTTTCGCCAAAATTCATCGGGTTTAGCCATTTTTAAACTAAAATACTTGAAAGTAACTAAACTTAGCCAAGTTGAATTTAAATGGTGAAGTTTAAATATGCAAGTTTAGCTTAAGAATAGTGCATGTGAATTTTTTTTGCTTTCACAAGGATCAATATGCCTCATTGGTGTGTCAAAACCTCTAATGAATGGTTTTGTTTTTCTTCCTATAAGTGTTATTTTCAATGGCCAAATAACACATTTTTCAGACAAGGGTTTAACTCCCTTGGAAGGCATTGCATTAAATCTACCACCACAAAAACTATGACAAATGCATCTTCAACTCTAGGTTCTTGAAATGTATTATAATTTCAAGTATCTCTCTATATCTTTGTCACTTGTATCTTTACTCATTAATCCAATATTTACAATCTTTTTGAAACCTTTGTGGTTGGAGGTTCAATGAGCTTTTTGACAAATATCAAAATTTGTTTTGCTTTCACAAGGATCAATATGCCTCATTGGTGTGTTAAAACCTCTAATGAATGGTTTTGTTTTTCTTCCTATAAGTGTTATTTTCAATGGCCAGATGACACATTTATGTCATATGTATTTGTGTTTTTCAATTTTTGTGGATGAGGGGAGGATAAGGAAGTTGTGTTTTATAGTGTGGGCTTCTATGGAGGATGTCAACATCATCTTGCCTTGTGCTTCTTCTTTCAATTTTTTTGGCTTCAAAGTACATAAGGAAGATTCTTGTCCGCATGGTGTAAACATTTATTCCAAACCTTTGAATGGAGAGGGTGCATGTTAGTGAAGGCATTAAGAATGTTCATAGTTAGTCCTAGCTTCCTTATAGAAGCTCCATGCTCTCAAACATAGTTGTACATTCAAACCATCATGCACCTAACAAGTTACAATCTATTTGCTTAATATTATGTTAAATAATCACTATGAATCATTTGAATGTGTATTCCCATGGCCACTATTATTTTTCTATTGACATTGTAGCCTATTGTATCACGAGGTGGTTTTGAATTATGATTTCCATATTTGGAGCTTCGAAAGGTTGGAGTTCAAAAATTTTGGAGCTATTATTTTTTGGTTGGGCATTGAAAGGCGAGAAGGCTACAACCATCTCCTTGAAAGTGCTCTCTAGAATGGTACTTTAAAATGATGATGAAGGTGATATTAGGGGTGGTGATGGAGATGAAGAAGATGAAGATGAAGATTAAGGTGAAGGTGAAGAAAGAAATGATGAGGAAGAGGATGACATTATTAGAAGTTTTGAGTAAAATATATTAGAAGGATTGCAACACAATTCTTAGTCCTTGGAGTGGCATGAGACCCTTAAGAGGTTCACAAAAGGCATAGAGCAAAAGCCACATGTATTTAATCCCATGGTTGTTGATCCATCAATTACACTTGCAACTAGGAAGGGAATGTCCTCTAATGTCACTGGTAGGGATGTATCCTTAATTCACTAGGAGTTTCATTTTAACCATTTATGTGAAATTACCACTAATTTGTTATATTAGAAAATTAGTGAATTCACCAAAATGCCTAGTGATCAATGATAGGTTGGAATGGATAGGCAAATTCACTAAGAATTAATCAAATTAAATATTGCCACATGGGATTATAACTAAATTATTTTTTGAAAATTTAAATATTTTATTTAATATTAAGTCAAAATTTTCAATTTATTTTCTCAATAAAAATGTTATTTATAAACATATAGTCAATGTAGGATGTTGACTATTTGGTCAACATACACCATTGAACACATGGAAGTTTTTATCAAGATTTGAATCCATTGCCTTCACCATCCAACCACCTCATTTGATTTGAAACATATGAGGTGATGATTATATTTAATATGTTGTTTACTCCAAATGTTTTGTAAAAGCCAACTTTAACTATTATTATCTTTTTCATACTATGTCCCAATGAAAAAAATTAAACTTCAATCTATACATTTTTTTCAAGGTGTACACATGTTTAATACTTTAAAGAAAAAATAACCATTTAATTTTATTGAAAATGCATTTGAATCTTGCAATTTAATACATTTCAACAATGATGTAAAAGCTTGAAGTGTTTTCCTTTTTTTTCACCATTATTATCTTTCTCATATTTTGTCCAAATGAAAAACTTTAACTTCATTTTAGAAACTTTTTTCAATACACATCTTTCAAAGTTTTAAGAAAAAAATTACTATTTAATTTGACTGAAAATACATTTGAAACTTGTGATTTAATGCATTTCAACAATGGTCTTTTGAAGTTTTTTTTTCTTTAATCATTATTATTTGTTTCATTCTTTGTCCAAATTAAAAATTAAAAATTTCATTATATATAGATATATTCCAAGATTTCATAGATAAAAATATTTTAAGAAAATGAAAATGAAATAATTTGACTGAAAATGCATTTATTTTTGTTATTTAATACATTTCAACAATATGTTTTGAAGATTTTTTTTCAAATAACATCATTTGTGAATAAATGCATTAAAAAAACTTTGATTTTTTTCCAAATATTTGATTGTTGATAATGATATACTATATTATATTACATCTCCCCACATTTTAAACATATATTTAATCAATATAAATTATATATTTATTATTATACTAATTATGGTTATTTAATGATTGACTTAAATGTGAAATATTTAAGTTATTAAACACATAATAATATTATTTAAAAATAATGTGTAATGTTATATAAAGTATTAACATGATGTACAATACAAACATTATATTTTTAAAAATTAATTATTAATTTACACATATAGAATATTTCTAATATTGTAAATTTTATTGAAGTTTATTTTGAAAAATATGTTCATCTAAATTTTTGGAAAGGGTTTTCATTCATAAAAATCAATTTAATACAAACTATAACATTTATAAAAGTTGTACGAATACCAAATTTCTTAATAAATTAACAAATATTTATAGTCAATAAATATTATATTTCTATTAATTTATAATTTTTTTGAATAATAAAAAAATGAACCTTAGTGAATTAGGTGTAAATGATTTCACCCATGGTGAAATTACACTAAGCTAAAACACTAGCTAGTGAACCTATTTCATTTTTAAAGCCTCCTAGCGAAATGGGTTAGTGAATTGGAGTCATGTTTCTTAGTAGTGTGTCAAATGATGATTTGGAACACGAAGGTAACTTCAATGATAGAAAATTGCAACCAAATACAGGAGCCATAATCATTGGTTTTAGTTTCAATGTTAATAGGGATATCACAATTTAAATGAACATCTTGTGTAAAATGTTTGTGAACAAATGTTTGACTTGATTCACCCTATACATATGAACGTTGTGAAAAAGAAAAATGGAACCTACTTTTGTTAGGAAAACAATTATAAAGATGCATTGATTTTTCATATGAATTGTATTTATATCATTGAAAATTGGAAACAGGTCATGTATTTACATCAATAATACTAACTATGCAATTTTTGCCTTTCATAATCATGTCTTTTAAACAATTCACCACATTCACATCTATTCAATCATGTTGTATGAATTGGGCCTCGTTCCAATTGTTGAAAATTAAAATTGTTAACGAAGAAAATTAAATGGCCACCCATTGCACTTTTGTTATTAATCATTTGGTCATTCAATTTTTATTTTGTCTACACTTTTCATAGCTTGGAATCGAGCATCCACCTGATGATCAACAATCCTCATGATCATAAAGCCTAGAATTGGGTGATCGCTTGATAAGTGTCATTCTTGAAGTTTCAATGTTGAGAATTGGGCAACCGCTTGGCTATTGCTTTTGTTGAATCCCTCATTGTTGAGTTTTGGGCAATCGCTTAATTGAACACCTTGTCATTGAACTCTTAATCCTTGGGTAGGGGGTGGCAACTTGATTCAATTTTGCATTGGTTATTGCATAGTGTTTGGTTTGACCACATTTTTTGCAATTTTCCTTATGGCAGAAAATTAAGTGCCCCAAGATTTTTTGTTTGCTTGCAATTATTAATTTGTGTTCATTGCATTTGTTGTCCTTAATAGTCTATGGGTTTTAGGCAACCATTTGATCGTTTTTTTTACATTGTTCCATTGATTTGTTGCTTTTTAAATTTTACTATTGCTTGCCTTGTACTTTGTAGGGGTGGAGGAATGTCCATCATCTTTTTCATTGGATTTAACTAATGTCAAACCATCAAAGGAAAATCCTAGATGTTTGAATGATTTAGAAATGGAAGACATTAGAGATGACGATGTGGTTACCATTGATGATTTAAAATGAAAAGTTATCATTGAGGAGCATGGGCATCAACGAACTAAACATGAGTGTATGCTTAACGGTGAGGGATAAATAGGCACATTTTCGAGAATTGATGTGATGTCTCTAGATGAAGATCTTTCATTTGATTCATTGGAGAATCGATGGAATGGGGGAAATTAGGATGTCGTTATGCTAGTGATGGATTTCACACTGGTAGAAATTATGGGTTTTGCAATTATCATTTACAACTGAAATTTAGTTACATGTAACATGTCCAACTACAATTTTGTGTAATTGCCTAAAACAAGTTGCACATGACATTTAGTTGCATGCAACACTACGTATGTAACATGTATATACGGTTGTAATATATGTATTCATCCATACATACTAATTTAAATGTAATTGCACCTTATATGTAACTCTCTTTGTAATTACAATGCAACTAATCAAATTATGACATGTGTTTAAAAATTGGACGAATTACTTACGGACACATGTCATTTAAATTTTTTTTGTGTTTTCAAAATTAAAAATTCATTGGATTAATCTCAATTGTTAAAAATTTTGCCACTAGGATGATGACATGTGGCACACCATGGAACATTCATTGACATTTTGACACATGTCCAATTTTAAACAACAATTATATGGTGACATGTGGCAATTAAAGCCCACTTATTTTAAAATATTAGTTAATGAAATCTAAATCTTCCAATTTAAGGTTAATAAGATGTTGACACATGGTGCTTAAGTAGGTAGGTAATTATTACACCCTATTAGGTAAATATTTACCTACATATGTAAATAGGGTGAAAAGGTAGTTAAACTTAGGCTATGTATGTAGGTTTAAAATATTTCGATTTTATTTTTAAGTTTAACCATTTATTTTTTCATTTATCCCCAATGACACTTGGTATTTTGTTAATACAAGGCTATTGAACCTAGTTATATACTATCCAAAATTGGATTGGAAGCCAAAAGATATGGGATAAAAAATTCCATTGCAAACCTCATGAACCAACTTAGTTACACATTAAGTGGAACAACTATATTAAGGTAGAATGGCTTGGGGAGAGATCTGTTGCTTCTAGTGTCCAAACAAAAGTTGAAATCCTCCTCTTGGCACATTTAACACACTAAAAATTATTGAAAACAGATTAGAATTGAGAAAGGCATGGCCCCCAAAGTGAAGGGGGTCAAGAACTCAAACAAAACAAACCATTGAACATTACAAAGGTTGGTTCTTAAACACCCAAAATTTTCCTTTTATGTTGTTCTATTACTATTAGAGTTTCAAGATGATTTGTAAAAATTTAGGTGGTTCTCCTATAACATTTAAATTTTCTTAAAACAATTAAGAAATAAGAAAGTTATGAGGTTTGAAAGTAAGAGGGGTCCAAAGAGAAGAAAAAAGAAAACAGAAACATTTTGTAACTTGAAAAGTTTTTTTTTTTCTTGTTAATTTTTCATTACTCCTTTTCCTTTGCACTTCAAAGATGATTATAGGATTTTTTAATAACTATGATTACTTATTATGAAAATATTATTTTAATATTATTACCTAGCTTAAATTAGTAATTTAGGTTAGCCATAATTAGTTTGGCCTAACTTAGTTTAACCATAGTTAGTTTAGCCATATTTCATTTAATCTAATTTAATTTAGCCATAAATAATTTAGCTTAATTTAATTCAACCATGGTTAGTTTTAACCTAATTTAATTTAATTTAGTCATGGTTAATTTAGCTAACTTAATTTAACCATAGTTAATGTTAGCCTAATTTACATTAGGTTAATTTAGTTAAACCATAATTAATTTATCTTAATTTGGTTTAACTATAATTAATTTAGCCATTATTAGTTTTAACCTAATTGAATTTAGCTTAATTTAGTCTAATTGAATTAGTTTAGCCATAATTAATTTAGTTGAATTTAATTTAGCCATGATTATTTTAGCCTAAATTAATTTAGCCATAATTAGTTTAACATAATTTAATTTAGCCATGGTTAGTTTAAGCTAACTTAAGTTAGCATAGGTTTAACCTTAATACTGGAGGTACATAATATTATTATACATAGTCTATGTAGATATATTAAGTATACTAATTTAAATATGTATTAGTTTAGGCCATTATTTTTATGACATGTGTCCATGTTGTACACATTTAGTTGCATGTTAGTTGCACACACAAATGTATGCCACAAAAATTATACAGTACCAAATTTGTAGTTGTAAACATGACTGATATAGTTGTAAACGACAGCCAATTGCATAGTGATTAGTTACAAATGACAAGATTTTTATTAGTGTTGGAAAAATGTTCACTATAAGAAATCTTGTCTTATGTAACCATCTAATTTGTAATTATATGTGACTATTTATCATTTATGACTATGTTTTATCACTTTTACAACTAATAACCATCTTTTTAATATTCTTATTATTTATGCAACTATCGTGTGCCTACTAAATTGTATATCTTTCCATATTGACTAGTTTTTTGGGTTTTTCATTCAAGAATTGGCCCTTATGTTCATTTAGTCACAAATTTAGTTGCCTAGATAAATAGTTAAGTAAGAAGGTAGGTAGGCTAAAAAATAAACATGTAAATATTATTATTTCATTTTATGTTTTGCTTTAAGGTTAAGCTTTTTTGAGCTCATCCCCAATGGCCCATGTTTTTTAATGTGGATACATAAAAGAAGTCACGTTTGTTATATAGTTTCCAAGATGAAATTGAAGGACAAAACATATGGGTTAAATTTTCTAGTTGCCCCTTAGTTTCAAATTGAGTTGCAACTAGAAATATTCTCCCATGGGTGTAGTCATACTAACATGTACCATTAACAATTGTAACCACTACTTAATTTTTTGAATTTTGGATAATAAAAAAAATCAAAAATCAAAATAAAATAATTTTAAAAAGATGTTATTGTGAATACATTATGTACATATCATAAAAATTTGGAATCAATCTAATGAGTAATAAATATGCAATTTACATTTTTAAAGACTTCTAACCATTGTTTAAAAATAGTTTTGACACTAAAAACACAATTTAAAAAAAAGAAAATTATGACATATATTGGGATTTTTTTAGTACAAACTTTAACACAATAGTATCAAGATTTTAAAAATAAAAATTAATGTTTTTTTGAAATACATATTAAAAAGATTTTTAAAATATTCTTTTAAAAACAATAAAAAAGTAGTGGTCGAAAAGGGTAGGTGTGGCTCCTTATAGCATGGTTGGACCCCCATATGTTTTGTGTTTTTTTTTATTTTGCAAACTATATAACTATATAACTAAATAGGTAAATATGAAACTAATTAACTAACTAGTTCACTAGCTAATTCATTAATTAATCACTAATTAAGTACCTACCTACCTACCTATAATTACTTACCATTTTTTCATTAATTAATTCTAGGAATAACATTCACTTTTGTTTCATATTTTTAAAAAATTAATCAATTTATTCATAATCATAATTTGTCAAAAATATTTAATTATTTTTATTAAATTAATGAATTGGTAATTATTTTCATTCTAAATTTAATCAATTATTTATTGATAATAATTTTTTTCACACTTAACTTTTAAAATTTTAGTTATCAACTAAATAAATAGATAAATTAATAATTGATTGACTATATAATATAATTAACTTGGGCTTTGTGCTGCTACACACTACCAGTGACAATGAAATGACAAAAAAAAAAAAAAAAGGTTTACATTTGAAAATTTTGCTATTTTCAGATATATATAGGATTCAAATTGTATTTCCTAATTATCGTCCATAGGGAAATTTGATCAACCACCATTGTTTTAATTCATTGAAATTTTGGAAGCAATTAAGATGGATAAACATTAAACCAATTAAGCAAGTGGGGATTAAACCCTTGAGTTAAGTATTTAAGGGAAATTGTTTTATTGGAAACTAGCTTAATTTCAAAGAAAAAAAACATATTAATCTCTTGAAACAATCCCAACATATTCAAATGAAATAACACAAATTTACATTTGTATGAAATTGGAAAAACAAAAAGATTTTTTTTTAAATTTGAAAGGACACAAAGATTCCAAAAGACATTGAAAAAAATAAAGAGATTTGTTTCTCTCTCAATATCTTAGGATCCATAGGGATATTTTGAAACATTACAACTTGTAAAATGTTTATTTAAAAAAAAATCTGGTTTGGAATTGACTTCTAGTAAATTTGCAGTTTGAATTATCTTTTTGTACGACCTACAACTTTAGCCCACCCCACCTAAACCAACTTTGATGAAATCATCGTCACTCAAATTATTAAACAAGAATAAATATTGAATGTTTAATTTTAACTATTAGTTAGTTTAATTATTAACTATAATTCTTGATTAGAATTTAGATTTATCAAGTAATTCATTGAATATTAATTAAATATTAAAAAACATTTGATTTATTGATTCTGAATTTATGAACTAAATAAGAAATCAATTCAATTAATCATAATAATAACTAGATAATTGAATTTGTGAAATATGTTTATAATCTACATAAATATCAATTAAATAATACTTATTATCTATTTACCATAACTCTTGATTAGTAGACACAAAGTATCAGATAATTAACTGAATATTAATTAAGTATTAATTAATTACTAATTAAAGTTTCCATTTACTTTCAATAAATTCCAAACTGATTAATAAAAAATTATTATTAATTCTGAACTTATGAATTAAATAGGAAATTAATTTAATTAATCATTAATAATGACTAGATAATTGAATGAAAAACGAACTAATTGGTAATTAACTTATTCATTAGTTATTTATAGTTTGTAGCTTGATTAGTTGTTTGAAATGAATATATATATATATATATATAATTGGTTAAATAATCAGATTAAATTATGAATTTTAATTTTAATTTTAAATTTATTATTTGGTATTAAATTATTAAATAATGAATTAATATTTTACTTCATTATTTATTATTCTACAGTTTACATTATGTAATAAAAAACTTGAAGGTATTATTTTATGAATAATGAAAGTTGGTTTGACATTAAGATTTTGTCATCATAATATGATGTTGCCACTATAATTTAATTATAGATTAAGATAAACATGATATATTCATTAACAAACCATAATATAAAATCAAGATGGAATTGTGTATTTAAATATGTTCATAATATGCAGTGAATATAGGCTAAATATATTTAAATGTGTTAAATAGGTTTTAATATATGGTTTATGTATTTTGAGTACATGTTAAATATATTTTTAATTTAGTCCAAAACACTTTAATGTACATAAGATGTACTATGATGCAAACCTAGTGTCCAACATTTTCTATTGATGTGTATGAAAGGAAAGAAACAACCCTAATTCATGATGACACAAGATGCCAAGATACTAGACAATTGTTCATCATGAATTTTGAAGGTGTTGAAAATCCACTATTTGTTGTTTATTTTTGTGTTTTGGTGTTTTCTTTTTTTGTTTATAGGTTTATGGTGTTTGAAGTTTGTAATTCAATGAAGATGAACTTTTGTGTTGGCTTTGGTGATGGAGCGGGTTTGTTGTTACAAGTGAGTTGGCTCTTGAATGAAAAATGTAGGTCATGTTGCATGGAGATTGGATGGAGGAAAGGAAAGTTGAGGAGATATAAACATGAGGGTTCGGGTCTTCAATGAAGGATTTTTTTGGAATTACAATTAGAAAGTAGATATTTGTGTGTGTGGATTTTTGTGAAGTTAGAAAGGAGGAATGCCTCTATGTTCTTATCCCCTTTTGGCTTGAAGTTATTGTTTTCCACTGCACTGTAGTCTTCAGAAAAGGAGAAGGATTAAGTAATGTTAAGAGTAGAGACTAGATTAGGGGAGATGATGATAATGTCCAGAGGTTTTTAAATGGTCCTTGTGGTTTGCTTGCGATTTGGGAATTTTGAGTGAACTTATTAGTTTAGCTAAGTTTGGGAAAGAAAGTACTTACTCATTTATTGGAACTTTGGAAAGAAAAGGATTTCAGGACTGAGATGGGCATTAAGGAAGAGCTAAATTTTTGGGATCAATTCATCTTTCTATTCAATCTTTTCCTAAGTGATTCTAGTGGAAAGGGTATGGGTGCATAATGTCAGTATTCACTTATAAACATCCACGAGACTAGTGGGCTCTTGAAAGGAATCCATGAACATTCTTATCCCTTGAAGTCCTTAGTTTGTGGTTTGGACATAGTCAAGGAAAGGAATATTTTTTGTAACCGTTGTAATAAATAATTTGCTGCAATGGCTATAGTACGCTTAACATTGGTACCATGAAACAAACATAAAGGGTTCTCATTTAGGTCATCCCCTCTTTTTTGGTATCAGAACATTACGGTCATTATAAAGATAAGATGATTAAGATAACATATTATGATGATGGATATGGTAAGTTAATATGTTAAAGTCTAGTGAAAAACAATTAGTGGTGGAAACTCAAGAAACTTATGAAGAGCAGGTAGTTAATGGTTTTGATTTTCCCATATCACTAGGAGCACCACAAATTGGGGCCTTAATTTTGCAATAGTCGAGTTTTGGAGTTGTTACCATTATCGAAATAAGTCCTCATGAAGCTCAAGTCGGTGACATTGCTGTAAAACTAATGCATAGTGGATTTTGGACTAGGGCACAAATTTGGGTGAAGATGCAACATGGAGCGAGAGACAGGGCATCAATTGCTAAATTTAGAAGGTAGTATACTTCATGTCCTACCTTACAAAGGGTTTCAACTTACAAATTAGAGAGACAAGGACAAGTACCAAGGCTAAGTGATATTTGGATCCCTATTGCTCCCATCTCACCAAACCATTTTGTTAGATTTTACATTCTAGGTGTTGAAGATATATTTTGTGTTAGAGATAGAATTTTGAAGGTGGAAAATATTGGATTGAGGGCTCGTTTGATTAGTTGGAAAGCTTGTCAAAATGATAGTTTGGAGTTTTGATGGTAGCTTGATTCTACAGATGAATAATATTTCGTTTTACTACCATTTAAGATTATACTTCAAAATCCAGTACATGAAAGAGATCAACCAAGCTTATTTGTTTGATAAGATAGTATCCCGTTGGTGTTTTGGATGAGAATTTAAAAACATAAACCTTACAAGCTTGTGGTAGATTACATAGGCATAGTATGCATTATGAGCCAAAAGATTAAGTATTTCTGTTTTTTATGAAGTTGACTTTTAAGAGAACAGCTACTGGTTGGTGTTGTTATTTTAAGAATTACAAGCTTTGCGATTATCAACATTGTTGGATTTGATCTTGTTGTTGTTGAAGCATGAGATCTAGATGTGAGCATCCGGCATTTGGGGTTCTGCACTCAAGTTGCTATGTGGTTAAAAATAAGGGTCCAGTCTGATGGATGGTAGTGGGGCCTTGTCAAATCTAGTGAAACCAAGTTCTACTTCGTTAGCCCTTGGCCCTTTGAGTCATCTTGAGAATCAAAAGTTGGAAAGGGAGAAGATCAAATCAATTCCAAGAGTTGGAAACCTTTGGATTCCATCGGACATCACCATTCCAAGATGTTATGTCCAATTCTATATGCTAGAGATAGATGATAGGATCAAGATTGGAGACCGCTTCTTGAGGATATCACACATAGGACAAGCTGCACACATCTACTGTGTTGGAGGTATGTAGGAAAAAGTGATGCAAATTATAATATCATAATTGACAACAATAGAAAAAGAGCAATAGACTTTGAAAAGGAAGAGGAAGTTCCTATAGTTGAAACTTAAAACAAATAATCCTTTGAGTCATAAAGCAATTGATTTCCAATGACCAACCCATAGGGTATGGACAGGTTGTTTTGGGGTTGTGATCATGAAGATGTAAATGATTGGGCATAGTGGTTAACCATGGCAGCAAAGGTCAGATATTTAAATGTTGACAAGCTATTTAAGATTGCCAAGTTAAACCTAAAAGGTAGAGCCAAGGAGTGGTTCAAGAAATTAAACCCGACTCTAGCTAATTGGATCGAGTTGCACACTTGGATAATGTAAAAGTATGGCAACATAGATGTTGATGACATTCACATCAAGTTGGATGTTATCAAATAGGAGCCCAAAGAGAGGGACAAAAATACTATGAGAGGTTGGATAAACTTTTTTAGTAAGGACAAATCTAGGATGCAGAACAACATCAAAGGTTCATGGCCAAGCTGAGGCCATAAATTTGAAAATTATGCGTTGTTAGGATTTACATTAACATTGACGAAATAATTGTTGCAGTTGTTGAAATTGAGCGAATGTTGGGAGAACTTGGGGAAACTCCCTATGATCCTATGAAGGAGGAGCAGGATGAAATGGGATTTGGAGAACCTGACAATTGTTGGCTTTAAATGAAACTTTAATTAACTTTTTTAGAAAAGGAAGTGATGGCAAGGCAGGATTTAGTACAAATTTCTCCACCAACAACAACCGTTATCAATTATGCCACTTAGAAGAACATGTGGCCTAAGTATGCCTTAAATCGATTGACAAAAGGCCAAAATGTGCCAAGTGTGGAGGTGGGCATAAGACTAAAAATTGCGGTCTAAAGTGTTCATTTTGTTTTGGTTTGGGACATACGAAAGATAGGTGTTGGAAAAAGTCTGCAAAGGGTCTTGTAGCCACCACAAACTTTCTTGAAGTCTTTGTTAATGATGAACAAACAATTCTGTTAGAATTGAATTGCATTTGTGGAGAGGAAAAACATGTGTTTTCTGGGATCAAAATGCCAAAGAGGAGATTACATGTGTTTACAAATATGATAAAAGTTCAGGAAGAAGGGTTAGTAGAAGATGAACACATGGAGGTTATTATGAGAACTAAGGTTTTAATTAAGTCTAAAATATTATCACATTTCATCAAAGGGAAAGTCTCTTTGACTCCTATGGAAACTATATTCATTATTCCAAGGGAGTTGGAATACCTAAAAGGCCTGGTAAAACTAGCAAGGAAGAGGAAAGATGTTGAAAACCATAACCACCAAATGGCCACTATTCATCAAACCCCTGCAATTAAGAAAGTGAGTGTTAACAGGACACATTGAAGCAAGACGTTGCATTTGGGAGTGGAAATCAATTAAACCTTGATTGAAGGTCTAGTAGATATAGGAGTGTCCATGTCAGTCATGGTAGCTAGCATGGTGAGAGAGTTCGGCATCATGCACTTAGTGATTGGCCATGAAACTTAAAGACTCCTTTTGGGATGGTGACTCAAGCACTTGGGAAAATTACTAATCTTTTAGTTAGGGTTGGGGGAATCACTTGTTAGATGGTGTTTTTGGTAGTTGACATAGATGGTTATGATTTGTTATTGGGTTTGGATTTTCTTATGAAAATCAGAGCAGTTGTTGATGTAGAAAAGAATGTCATATAGGTGTGCGATGGAAAAGGGATGGAGGTAGAGGTGTTACCTTTGAATGTGGTGAACATGTTGTAGGTGATGGAGAGGTCGGCATAAGAAAAAGCCAAGAGTGAATTACTTAATATGAAGATGGAACGAATAAAATTGAGCGACTGGACAAATTTAAATCAATCATCAAACCATGATGGTTTGCATAATGAGGCTTCTTCTAATGATGAGATGATGGAATCTCAAGAAAAAGTAAAGGATCACCCACAAAAGGTCTTGCATAATATGGAAAATCAGATAGAAGAACTAAAAGACCATGGGATGGATATGGTTATTGATAAGGAGACAACCACGCAAAATTTTAACCTAATTTTGCAAGAACAAATAAGGACATTATGGAAAGACAATTGACTAAAGATGATGACTATGTAGATTGGTTTAAATGTGTAGCAACAGATGAAGATGATTGGATGCACCATAAACTAAATCACAACATTGAACCAAGAGTTCATTTGTATCCAGTTCAACTTATTAATGAGCTAACAAGGGAAGAGGATAGGTGGAGCTAGATCAAAGCCAAAATAAGGTTGGACAAATCTTTGGATGAAGTACAACAAAAACAGTTGTGGGATTTACTAGAGGAATTTCAAGGGGTGTTTACATGGCATAAAGGTGAATTGGGGTGGTGTTTTATGGGAGAACATTCCATTGACACACAAGAACTACCTTTTTACTGAATGACTCCTAGAAGATTGTCATACTGGGAAGAAGCAGAGGTCAACAGGCAGATACATGCATTAGTGGATTTGGAGGAAATGTGTAAGAACGCATTTGAGTATGCATGTTGGGTTACCTTACCAATGAAGAAAGATGGTAGCTAAAGGTTATGTGGGGATTATTGTCCTTCGAATTTTTAGACAAAATGAAATTCTTTTCCCATGCCTCTAATGAGGATATTTTGAATCAATTAGGAAGTTTTAATGGTTTTATGCACTAGATTTACAGTTCAGTTTTTGGTAAATACCCATGGCTTTTGATGATGTGAAAAAAAAATTTGTGATCACCAAATCCGGTTTGTATGAGTGGAATGTGATGCCTTTTGAGTTGAAGAATGCCACAAGCACATTCTTGCATACTATGGCTGATATTTTTAAAAAGTAAACTAGTCAATTTTTGAAGGTGTTTGTTGACGATGTCAACAAACATAACAACACATGGGGTGAACACTTGCATCAATTCAATTAGTTCTGCACAAGTTGGCAGAGGTGAATCTCAGGTTAAACCTAGGGAAATGCTGCTTTGGATCTAAAATCATTACTTTCCTAGGACATGCGGTGGATTATACTAAGTCTTAACCAAATCCCAAAAAGGTAACAATAGTTAAAAGTTTCATTACACCTAAGACTATGACTAATGTTAGGGGATTCCTAGGATTAATTAGATATTACAAAAGGTCTATTGCATGGTATGCAAATATTACAAAGCCATTTTTTGCTCTAATGAAGAAGGATTGCAAGTTTGTTTGGACACCCATCTATCAAGCGGCTTTTGTTGAATTGAAAATGAAACTAGTGGAATTACCCATCTTGATCAGACCAAATTTTAGTAAGCCATTCACTCTAGATGTGGATTGGTCAATATGGGGTGTGGGAGCTATACTGTCACAAAAAATTGGAAGACATGAACAGTTCATTGCTTATGCTAGCAAAGGCTTATCATTTATACATCGTCGCTATCACCTTATGGAGGGAGAATGTTACGTTTTTATTTGGGACATAATGCATTTTAGGTAATGTCTCCACTAGACTTTGTTTTTATTACAAACGGATCATAAGCCACTAGAATGGTTAGTTATGGTCTCAAATGCATAAGGTCAAAGAGGGCACTGGATTGCCATGTTACAAAATTTTTAGTTTAAAATTGTTCACCGAATCGGTAGTCAACATTTGAACATTGATGCATTGAGTAGGAACCTAGTCAATACAACAAAGGAAGATGAGGATTTTGGATGTGATGTAATGGAGCATGAAGTTAGAGCAAAATTTGCATCACCACATTTTGGTGATAATCCACAAATGAGGCTCTCATTACTTTGTTTACCCTATAGCTTGTTGGTGAAGAAACAACTAATGAAGAACTACATCAGGTGGGAGATGAGGAGCATAATGTAGAATATTTATCAAAGGAAGAATTGCAACAAATGAACCATGAAAATTATCAAAGGATGGTTGTTGAGGTGCAAATTATGGTGGATTAAGCCAAACAAAAACAGAAAGGTAAAGGCTTTGGAATTGATGAGTTGTGTCAAGATGAGTAGCTAAAGCAAATGGACATTTGGGATGACAAAGTAATAATGTTGCTACTCATTGGTGAACACCTAGAAGTTGGTGTTTATGATGATGCCAACATAGACAAGGCTAAGAAGTGAGTAATGCGGTATCATTGGTTAGAAGATAATTTGTTCTTTCAAAATCTGATAATTCCTAAACCTACAAAAAGGAAGAGCTTGATTGAGAAGGTCCATTAAGAGATTGGGCATTTTTGTGAAATGAGAACATTGGTTGAGATAAAAAAACGATTTTTTTGGCATGATAGAACTAAGTAAATCAAGACATTTGTCAAAAGTTGTGAGAAATGTTAAATGGTTAAATAATTTGGGAACATGAGATCTGGTATTGAAGAGATGAAAAATATTCCAATTTGTGATTTGTTTTATCATGTTGCTTTTGATATTGTTGGACCATTACCTTAGACTATTATTGGTAATAAGTATGTACTTGTGGAAATTGACCATTATTCCAAATGGTGTGAGGCACAACTTGTCAAAGAACATGATGCTCTAATTGCCTCCAAATTTTTGGAAGATGAAGTGATGTGTAGATATGGGGTACTTAAGTACATTTTGACAGATAATGGGATTGAATGGATGAATTTTTTTGTTGAAACATGCCAGAATTCTGGCATCACCCATTAGTTTAATGCTCCTGCTTGGCTTCAATGCAATGGCATGGTTGAACATCTCATCAAAACTATTAAACAAGGTTTGACAATCATGGCTATTGCAAATATAAAGAGTTGGGACTTACTGTTACCTCGGATACTTTTTGGGTATTGTTGTGGTATTCAAACCAGCACAAAGTATTCACCTTTTATGGTGCTGACAAGATGTACACCAAGGCTAATTATTGGTAACAACTTCAATGGGCTTTGTGATGTTTTTGATGAGTTTTCAAGTCCAGAAGTGACAACAGAGCAAATGGTTTAGAAGATGCAACTCATTGTTGTTGTGCATAGATCATTGTTTAAGAATGTAAAACATGCTCAAAAGAAACAAAAGAAGACATATGCTGCTCATAAGGGGCTGTAGACCTTTGATAACTTTGAATTAGAAAACAAAATCAAAATGCATAGGCCTGGCAAGAAGAAGTCTTTAATGTGCAATTGGGAAAAACCTTATATGTTTGTTGGTTACAAAGATAAGAAGGGTCTTCAAGAGAAGGATCATGGCAATAGGATTTGCATTGTCAAGGATCTTAAAGAACAACGTTGGGAGTGTGCAAGAAGGGATTTGCAGCTGTACCATTCTACTAACTGATGATTGATCTATGGGCATAGATTTCTTTGGAAAGAGTGGTGACACATGTGATGCAAACCTAGTGTCAAACATTTTCTGTGGATGTGAAATCCTTAGTTTGTGGTTTGGACATAATCAAAGATAGGAGTATGATATTGTTTGTAATCGTTGTAATAAATAACTTGTTGTAGTGGCCATAATAAACTTAACATTGGTACCATGAAACAAACATAAAGGGTTTCTTGTTTAAGTCATCCCCTCCTTTTTGGTAATAATATGACCACACCACAAAAAATAACCAAGTTATAACTAAAATTGCAACTAAATGAACATAAGGGTCTATTCTTGGATGAACAACCCAAAATGTTAGTCAATATGGAAGGATGTAAAATTTAGTAGTTGTACCATAGTCACAAAAATAATAAGAATATTAAAAAGATGATTATTAGCTGTAAAATTATTAAACAAAGTTGCAAATGATGGATAGTTGAAAGCAGTCACAAATTGAATAGCTACATAGTACAAGATTTCTTGTAATGAAAACAATGTTGTCCAATTGGATTTTGTTTTGAAACAATGTTGATGTAATTGCATCCCTAATTGTGGGACAATGATGGATGCCTTAAAAATATGTTAGTAAGTTGTAAAAAATTCATTCTTAGAGTTTGCAAACTTGTAAATTCAATATTTCTAGTTTTTTATTCAAATGACATAAACATTTGATAAAAACTTAATGTATGTATATGAATTTTATTTATTTGAATTCACAATTTTTCACCTATTAATCATTTCAATGTTCTACATTAAATTTTTTAAAAAAAAATTCTCACTCCTAAAAAGGTTTGTGATCCACTTGATGGGCACCAGATTTTCATTCAAGTTTATTTGAATTTGTATAAATATTATGATCATGTGGGTGGCCACCGGGTTCTAATTCAATTCTTTCTCACTCCTTAAAAGGGTTGTGCTTCACAAGGTGGCCACCGAATTTTCATCCAAGTCTTCTGTAAAAACATTTTGATCTTGTGGGTGGCTCTAAGTTTTAATTCATCACTCTCTCAATTTTTAAAAGATTGTGATGCAACTAATGGCATTATGGTTCTTAATCAAATCTTTTTCAATCCATGATGTTTATGGTTATTTTTAGGCTCCAAATTGTTTATTGTTATTTTTTTACCTTTTAAAAGTAAAAAATAAATTAAATACATGTTTAATGTTGGGTGGCTAAATAAAAAATGGTTATTTGACACCTAGTTTTTACTTCTTTTCATATTAATCAATTATATGTAAATATTTCTTTAAATTAATTTGTTATTTTTTGAAAATATTACTATTATTTTGATTTTTAATATATAGAAATTGTGATAAAATCTTTGAGCACCATTTCCATTGATTGAAATGAAAAATATAATTTTGACCATAAGATATTACAATAAATACATATAACTATTTCTCTATAATAAACAAATAGCAAAAAAATTAAATGTTGTTAACCAACCACACAACTTCAATGAAACCAAACTCTTAAGAATAATCCTTTGTTAATTTCCTTGGGCGATTTGGTTTAGTGTTTGTTGGAATTATTAGTTCTTCACAAAAAGGCCCATGTTCACATTTTGATTCAACTTCACACATGATGATCTTTTGAACATTGGATGTTGATGGCAACATTATGTGCAAATTCTTCATGTTGTTCATTTTTGGCAAAGTCAAATTATGATAGGCATCTTTAGATTTCTTTATATGTTTGCTTTCTTTTAATGATCAGTGCATAAAATTTGGTGGTTCTCACCTTGATATAGAAATGTGGGCATTCACCATGTCCTGAAAAGATCTCTACAAATCTTTGCAATGCTATGCTGTTTAATTTAAAACAAACATGATCGATACAACACCCAAAATTACAAACAGCAATCCCAATAGCAAATACAAAAGATATTTTTTATCATAGTTTTTCTTGTACTTCAAGCTGTTGCATATCTATATTTCCTTATAATATTTGATGTTAGGAACTTGGCATTGTTTCAAATGTATGTACTTTGGTATTGCAAGGATCCTTTTAAGGTTCATTTTGGCTAGATTGTGAAATCCTCTTTGAGAAAAACTTGAAAAAACTTGCTTTTTCAATAGTTTTTTTTTCCACTTCCAAGAAATTGAAAAAAAATGAGAAAGAAGAGCATTGATGCATAATTGTGTCAGTATATTATGTCTTATGAGAACTTGAATTTCCCCATTGAAGTTTCTATCATGCATTTACAAACTATCATCAGATGATTGTGATGGTAGACTCAGCATGCTAAGATGTATTATATGAATGCTTTTGGTCTCTAGCAATGGGTTAGATGATGGCTTTTTGTTCAAATTTGATTAGTATGGAAGGAGGTCTTCTGCTATGCAATGAGTGTGATGAGTACACTTGTGAGTATTAAGTAACAATTCAATGAGCAAAGACTTGATGCATTTATTTTGGTTGCTTATGTCAATTTGCATCATGAATTAAACAACCGAAGTCCATTGTGCACTTTTCTATTTCAAGCTTTTGTTTTTCCAAATGAGTGAGCTAGTTCATAAGGCAATTTGAATTTCTAAGAAGATGCTTGTTTGGCAACACCAGTCTTATAAGAGCACAAATAATTGGTTAAATGACTTTGAGAACAAATTAATTGGGGCAATTATCTTCAATGATGTATAAAGTTTTGTTTTAAGAGCATTGGGATCCAATATATTTTAGCACACATAGGGAGGGGTGGACCAACCCAATTGATGCAAAAGAGGAGGAGGTAAATAAGCAGTGGACTTATCTAAGAATATGACTATCATAAAAAAGACTGGAGAGCTTAATGTGGCTGTCTCTTCAATAACTAGCTCTACAAGGTGATTTCTTACACTTTGTCGGGGATGTTTTAGGCAAATTTCATCTTCTTTTTTAGCATCATTTCTTTGGGAGAGGTACAAGTCACATATTTTTTGTTGAAATTTGATGAAAATTTTTCAAAAGAAAAAAACAGAAAAAAAGAAAGAAAACACTGCTCTACTTGCTCTTCTTCTTCATTTGTGAGAAGCCCTATGTTGAGTTCATCACAACAAATGTGAGGGAGGAAAAGCAAAAGTTGATGTCGTAAAATAGAAATCAACAATTCGTATTCGAGTAGTGGGGTGGATCCTTTCTATTTAAAATCTTGGGCCAATCTTTGATTTCATTGCCAAAAGTGATATGAAAGGAAACAATAAAATGAAACATCAACTCTTAGTCTGACAATGCATGGACTACTAGTTCAGTCAGTATATCTCAGATTGCCCACAACCAAGTAATTCCTTACTAGGACCAGCCTGTGGTGCATCATTTTGGGATTTTTGTTTTTGGGAGGCATGCCATGATCAGTGGTTTTTTTTCTTCCAAATTTGTGATGTTGTTCAAGTGACAATCATCCATGAGTATATTTAGCAATATTTGGTTATATTCAAAATATGAAAGTAGAAAATCTTAAGCACCCTTACATATTGTAGGCAATTGTGGTGGATTTTGGCAATTGTTTTGGATGATTTTTTCCCTATAAAACAGGGAATTTATGACAGAAATTTTTTTTCAAATTTTTTTTCTCAAAATGCAAAAAATTCACCATAAAAAAATCACTGCTCAGAATTCATGATAATGCCTTTCTCAAGAAGGACTGATACGAGGGTGGCCATATGTAGCCTGCATGGAGACCAATCCATCCCAGACTGCACAAGATGGTGGCTACTTTTTCCCACAATTCCAAGATCAGCGGCATCTGAGAAGAAGGGAATATTATGTATTACTAGTGTGGCCTGTGCTGTTGGCCCAAGTGTTGCCACGTCCTCAACTGATTTTTCCTTCCAAAACCTGTTTTTGGAATTTATTTGAATTTTCAGCAGCAGAAACCACTTAAAAATCAATATCTCCCACATTCTCAATCCAAATCTTACCAAATAAATTCCATTAAATCCTGCTCATCAAGATCTTTCCAACAAACAACAAAGGCACATTCCAATTCTCCAAAATTTTCAGCAACGATTTAATTTAATTTTCAGTGAAGAAATCATCCAATATTCAAAAACTTTTGCACTGCATGTCCAAACATCATGGAACAAAGCCCATGCACCCGTCCTCGTTGAGAGCTTTCCAAAGACACCAAGAACACGATCTGAAGCATCCCCATTTGGTGGATCTCACAACTACAAAACAAAACAAAACAAAACAAACCAAACTACCTCCATAGATAGATTGAGTCACAATTTTCATCTAGATACATGCATTTCTGTGAAGAAGGGAATATTATGTATTATTGAGTCACAATTTTCATCTAGATGCATGCACTTCTGTGAAGAACGCCTATCCATCATATGCACACATAGTACTTTAGATGTCATTTACATGTTCCGTCAAGTTCGAGTCAAAATATTTGATGCCCAAATCTTAAAGAAGCAAAACAATAATAAAGAAGCAAAAAGGGATTCGAGTGCTTGAGTCCTCTTCAATGACTTGCAAGCACAAATATTGGAAGAAGAGTCCAGCAACTTCCAGATGAAAGTCGTATGCTACCTCTTATGAGATCAGCAGCCAAGAGGACAAATCTCAAGTCTCCCCAGTCCTCACTTTTTTTTTTGAATAGCTGTCCATGAGGTGGTGAGTTCATCATTTCTATGATGGATTCTGGTGGAGAAGTACTTTAAGTCACGGGAGTCCCGGTGATCTGCATAAACTCTGCTCTTCTGTTGAAATGGGTGCAATATTGCATATGGAAGAGAGAGAAAAAAGCCCCTTGTATAAAGTATAAAGTTTGCATTCTCTCTCTCTCTCTTCCCTTACTGAGCAGTGGATTTTATTTTTTACTTTTTCCAATTTTGTGATGTAGGTAGCCAAAGGGGCAATCATTTAGAAGAAAATGAGTCAAATTTGACTTTAACCAGATATGAAAGTAAAACAAGGGCCATGTCGCACTGTGGTCTTGCCATTTACATAAAAAAGTATCTTAAGGCAAAAGAAGAATTATGAAAATTCAAATATTTTCACCATGCAAAAATATAATCTTCAAAAAAATCCTCTACAAGAAACCAAAATCCTTCCAGATATCATAACTCTATAACTAATCTCAAGTTTCAACACAAGCCAAAATATCATCTTTCAAAAATCCTCATATAAAAATAGACCTACTACCTAGGGGCCAATATCCATTAAGCCTACTACTATACTCTATAATGAATCTAAACACAATATCCTTGCCTACCAAGGCAAGGCCAAAAAATGGAAGGAAGGATCCTTCTGTTCTCGACTAACTCTTGGAATCTATTATAAAAACGTAGCAATTGGATTTTTTTTGAATCTGACAATGAAAAATTCTTTGTGTAGGTCGAAATCAGATTTCTCAGGTCAAAATTTGGCAAATATCTGCCAAAAAAAAAAAATCACCGCTACATAACAGTTTTTTTTTCCCTCTTTTTTTCTCCCAATTATTTTATTTTGCCAAAGTGGCGAATTTTTGCTAGAAAAACATATTTTATGATGTACTTAGAAAATGCATTTTGCCAAGTTTTTCCTGAATGAATTCTTGCATAATAGGAAATTTTGTCACAAGAAAATTCGTTGTCACATTGTACTTTTAAAGAATACATTTAATTTCAATGTGTGCAAACGGCAAGACATGTGAGTCCTTTTGTGTATGGTGTGTATTTTTTGGGGCCAAAATTTCACTGGTTCTTTAAACTTTGCAAAATGCAAATAAAGTGGTTTTTTGGGGATTTCTACTCAACCCAATCTCAAAGTTTAAAAAAAAAAAAAAACAAAACCTGCCAAATTCTAGCTAGCAACTAACAATATAGAAGCTTGCATGATGCTTAAATGATGTTACTTTCACGTTTCACTTATAGCCAAATTTTGACTAAATAATCTTACAAATGATTGTTGCTAGTGTTTTTTATGGTGAAATTTCATCAATTGGCAACAAAGAAAAAACCCTTGCAAAGGCCTTTCAAGAATTGGGTCTATCAAATTTGGAACTTTTGTTGAGAATCAATGGTGAGAAACTAGGTTATTGCCATCACAAACTAGATTTCCATATTACCCTCTCATCACACTTAATCCTACATCCACTCAACTGGAGGTGCTTGCCATCACCAATTACATTGCAAGCTTAGAATTTACAAATTGCTTACACAATGATTGTCAAACTTTCTATGTTCATAGCTTTAGTAGGATGAATTTTGGTCATTAAGGGCTTAGGTTTTGAAATGAATGTTTGGGGGGTTGAATATTGAATCTTGAAGGATGTGAAAATAGATTTTAGAGGTTTTCAACAACATGCTTTGTGTGTTCAAAATGCAAGCTCAACCCCAAATGGGTGCCCACGAAAGGTACAACATTAAACTTGTAAGTTGTGATTATGCTTTAATTGTGCCATTTGTGATGCAAAGTGCTTTGGAACTTAGAAGTTGGATTGTTGTTGAATCGACTCACTATTTCATCAGGTGCAAGGTCCATTTGGTTTCTTGTTTTCATGAAGTTGTGGAAGTTGCAACGACAATGTGCAAAAAAACGTTTCTACATACACAATCCAATGTTGATATGCTTTATCCTTTCTATGGGTTTTTTTGGTGATTCGATCATAGAGAGATGAATTTTGGAAGCAATGTGCAATGTCTCACATGACTTGTACATAACCTTGGAGGTACATAATCACATCTGAGGAGGACATGTTTTGATTTTGGTGTGTGTCTTGTTTTCAAAGTCTTTGTGCTTTGTGCAAAGTTTGTTTGTGTGTGTGCAATCTTGTTATGATGTGGCCTTGAAACAAAAACCCTTGGTTGTTAATACTCATTACATTGTTCACTTTTCAAATTTTGTTTTGTTTTGGTTTTTTCATGTTATTTAACTAGGGTATGGGTGCAGGTAGGGGTGTGAATTGCAATGGCCAAGGTCTTGATGATTGAGGTTTGAATCCCCCTCACACTAATGGGCCATACAAAATTTCTTGTTGTTAGCAATGGGCAAATTGATGGAAGAGAATATGCAAGTTGCTTATCATGTGCTCTATGTTCTTAACCTTGATCATTGTTCAAACATATTTCACGTTAACTATCACATCGATGTCACAATTGACATGTCAATTTTGGCATTAAAGCATATGAGAATCTCACTATATTGTAGTAAAATCATATATTATAATTATTATTTACATTTCACTAAATAAAATACAAGGTAATAAAATTAATTCAATAAAATTAATTGAAAAAATTATATTAGGTAAAAAAATGTTTAATTTACATGTGATTCAAATTGGGACCAAAATTGAACATGGGACTAAAACTTCAATCCATCTAAATTGTAACTTTGGTCCCAATTTTAGTTGCATGTAAATTGAACATGGGACTAAATTTTCAATCTATGTAAATTGTAAATTCAGTCCCATGTAAGTTGAAAATGGACCAAATTTTCAATCCCATGTACACGTATGTGTAAAGCATGGGACTTGCAAAACAAAAAAAAAGTGATCCAATAACCCATTAACACATACCTAAGGTGTTTGCAAGTTAAAATGTCCATTTTTGGACATCATGGTGTCATTTTTTTACACCCTCATGGATAACACTTTGTTTATTGTCAAATGTTTTTTTTATTTTATGAAAAGGGACTCAATTTTACAATTTTTGTATAATTTAGTGTGATAAAATAATGGAATCATTTGAAACCAAAACTTTTACGTAAAATGGGAGATTTAAAATTCAAAACCAAATGTAAGGTCACAATTTTTATAAAATTGGAAATGGATCCAATATGATTAAAATTTGTAATGAAATAACTTGCATGAACTTTTCAAAAATTTGAACCTTGGTTTGCAATTCAAAATAAGGTCCTCCAAAAAATTTCAACATCATATGAAAGTTTTATGGATTTTTCAATACACCAACAACTAACAAAAATGGCAAAGTTCTTCATATCATGATTTTGCGAAATGAAGAGAAGATTATTCGCACAGATTGTAGCCTAGGCTATATTATATGGTCATGTCTCCTTTATTTATGGAAAGATGAATAATTTTACAAATACACAAGTTTACATTTTTGGCCTATAAAAAATAGGCTATCAAAAATCCTAAAACGGATTTAAAAATGAGTCACTATAGTTGGAAAATACTACTTATGAGATCAAGTTTTCTTTTCAATTGTAAGTTCACACTGGCCCTTCTGAGGGCCTTGAGCCAAGTGAGAGGTTACAGCGCACAATCCTCACTAGCCTCATCCAGTGAGGAGGTATGGAATCGGCTGGCTGAAACCCCTTCTATGGTTCAAAATAGGTCGGATCGATTTACCAATGAGGACTTCGCCAATTGTCTTGAGTCAAGCAATATAGGGACGTCTAGCACACTTGTGCTGGCAGCCCACACACTCTCATCATGCCAAAAGAAAGAGAAATTGGGTCCATATTGAAGGGAGGCTGAGTTGGCAGTCCAAAGGAACTTTGCTTTCGTCCATGGAAAGCTGTTGATTGTAATGGATTGACGTTAATTTGGGAAACAGCTCAGATGTCCTCCTATTTAACATGCAACTTAGAAAGGTGCTTGTGCTGCGGGTGGTGCTGATGAGGTTGTGTGGAGAACCATGAAACTTTTTTATTTTGCAGTTCTGGACACACAACTAGGGAGGACCCATCGTGATGATGCTCCTCCTGCAGCAGGCAAAATATTGAAAATATTGACATCCCTTTACAATAAAGTAAGGCACTCTTAATTTTCCATACTAGATCATGGGTCCCTAGAGAGTCAAAACTTGTGACACAGTGGTGGTGACAGCTTTTAACCCCCTCTTTCAGAATTGCCATTAAGCTGCTTTTTGCATGCCCAAAAATTAAAGAAAAATGATCATGTAAGTAGTGTTTTTTTTTTCATGTTTGTGATGTTGAAATTTTGGCAAAAAATTCCCCTAGAATAGCAAAATTGATTGAAATTACACTAGAAAAACACATATTTCCAAATTTTCTCAGACTTTTTTGTTGAAATAAGTGAAAACTCACTCCCAAAAAAAAACACTGCATGTAAGTAAGATGGACAAATGAAATGTGAGGAAAGTGGCAAAGGACCAAGGTCATCAAGCAAAAAGCTTCTCCAAAGAAGACAATTGGCAGCCATTGGTCTGGTGGACAAAGGCATGCACTGTTATGGTGCCATGAGCCCAATTTACGAGATTTTTGTGGAGTCAAAGCACTACACCTTCATGCATCTCACAAACTTAGTAAGAATGGAGATTAAACTGAAAAGTATGGAACAAAAAGAAATTCATATAACAAACTTCATCATAAAATTAAGATTAAAGTGAAGAGAGCCAAGTGTGATCCTCTCCCATGTCAATATCAAGTACATAGTTCAGGCTTCAGTTACTAATCAGGGGGTTTAATGAAAATTGACATATCAACATTTGTCATCCAATTCCAGACTATTTAAAGCTTCACTTCAAGTCTGGAATTCAAGGAAGTAGTTCATAGTACATCATCCTTGCCTTGAGTTTAATATGTTGCCTCCTTATTTGACCTGGGAAATTGGCCTCCTTCATACTTTCCATGAATTTTTTGCATTTAAAAATTTGTCATGTCCCAATATTGATGCACAATTGCATCTATATATTTATAAGCAAAATCATCATTATTACATGAATTATCTTATTTTGGACTATTCAGTTTTCTCACTTAAATTTTTTTATATAAATATTATTTATTAAAAATAATATTAAAAACTCCTTAGGCTCTTTGTTATTATTTTTAGAACCCCAACTGTGAACAAGCACAATATATTAAATATTTGACATCAAATTCCCGAACTTAGTAGCCTATTATGATATTACAAGTACTCTTCTTTCATTCCTTCTACTGTGGCCTATGCCATTGAGCACATGTAGTACAACATAGTTTCATGTTTGTGTAAAATCCAATCCCCCTTCTCCCCCCCCCCCCCACACCCACCAAATAAAAATTTTTTTTTTTTTTATTGTTTATAAAAAAAAAAAAAAAAAAACAAAAAACCAAATACAACAAACCAA
>Ga0116231_10000079_pt1 | contig 107732 bp, 78 predicted proteins | sample S1TSphgellanicum_2_FD_89695 | JGI IMG/M metagenome (GOLD analysis project Ga0116231, IMG submission 89695) | Host-associated microbial communities from peat moss isolated from Minnesota, USA - S1T2_Fd - Sphagnum magellanicum MG | ecosystem: Host-associated > Plants > Peat moss > Unclassified...
TTTCTCTCTCTCTCTCTCTCTCTCTCTCTCTCTCTCTCTCTCTCTCTCTCTCTCTCTCTCTCTCTCTCTCTCTCTCTCTCTCTCTCTCTCTCTCGGATACTAGCAATAATGTTCATTCAGCAAGTCTTTAAAGAACTTCCTTGCAATCTTTGATGATCCATACAAGGGAAGTTACTCTTTGAATATTTTATTAAACATCTAAGGTAAGTGGAATTTTTTATATGTCATGAAATAAAAAAATCTTAAGAGAATATTTTAATTCTATTCTCGTAATCCAATTCTAAACACCTTATTTATATTTAAGTAAATTGTAAATTATATACTTTCCAATAAATTGCACCTTATATTTTTTGCACGTCATTTGAAAAAAATTGAAGCAACTTCCCTAGAAATGGTTCATTCGCATTTTGGTAAATATCATGACCATTGCAAACCTTAAGAATCAAGTCATCGTATGTACCAAATCTGGCAACAACATACGAAGTTTTTTTGCATCTTCAAACTCAAAAACGCATCAAAAACTGCATAAAATGAATGGGTGAAGAAAAGTTGGTGACGGAGTTTGGTAATGGATTGTGCAGGCTATGTCTGTAGCTCAAAGAGCGGACACAGGGGATACAGGATGGGTGCAATCAGCTCTTCGAGAACACGAGAATCGTCTGAACTCATTAGAGGAGCAAGTGAAGAAACTCCAGCAAGAGGTGAAGGCAACAGATGTTTCTGCAGAAGTTTTGCAACTGCGGCGAGAGCTTCGCAATATCCAAAGACAAAACAAGACAACCCCATGATGGATGGATAGAACGATGGATGGATGACATCCTAAAAGGCTCCACATAATCTCTTAGTCCTTGTTATGGCAAGTTCAAAGCCAGCAACAACAATTAAAATAGGAAATGTTCCATGAAGTTGTTCCCCAAACAATAGTAACATAGTAACAATCTGCTCATAGTGGAATGACTCTGCCCTTTATGGCAGGTTCAAATTTCAAACTAAAAACTTCCACTACTTGATGTAAAATTTCTCAGCCAGATGCATGCACTTCTATGCAACATGCCCATCCATCATATGCACACATAGTACTTCAGGTTTCACTCACACATTGGGTCAAGTTCCAGCCAAAATTTTCTGCCCAAATCCTACACCAACATGTGGGCTTTTGATGAAAACCTGCCAATCATCAATAAAACAAAGCACCCAAGGAAGGGGGAGAAAAAGATAGAAGATAGAAGGACCCAAGTCCTGGCAAACTAAGGATCCTCGGAAGGCAAACGAAGAGTCTTTTCCACAGCCCAGAGGCAACAAAACAGCCACTTAACATTCCTCAAAATGTATGTGGGACCAAATGAAACTTAATGCATAGTTTTGTCGTCTCCTCAGTTGCATAGAGTGCCAACAATCACCCCTGTTGAGAACATAATTCAATTTTGAAATGAATATTCAATAATACGGCACCCTTTTTTTCTGGGTGAATTTTCATTCCAAGGTGACAAAAGAAAATCATGTGCAAATAGTACAAAGGATTTTTTTGGAATTTTTTAGCAAAGGTTGCCATATTTTTGAGGAGTAACACTCAGAAGTTGCCACAATTAGATGCTGAGTTCATGAAGGTTGCCAGAACAAAGTGGGATTCTGAAAAATTATACTTTCCTGCCCAACCTCTAGCCAGATTAGTCCTCTTGTGGTGATCGCCAGTCCACCTACGGGACAAAATTGAAAATAAAATTCCTGATCAACATCCCTCTATGATCAATGTTTATAATTGCTATGGTGTTGATGGACTTTTATGGTAAAATATTGTTATTTATAAATTGGTTTTACACATCATGTACATCACACCTCAATCACATGCCGCCACAAAAAACTCTGGAAATATGAACACACTGGACTTGAATGTTTTCCAGATTATTTTTCTCCTCCAAGTCTTTGTTTTTGAGTGTGGTTGGTGACTTCTTAATGTGCAAATTCTTTTGAATGTCAAATGCAATCACAGGGATTCCCTGCAAAATAGGCATTATCAAACACAATAGCAACTCGATGTTAAAAGACTTAATTTAGAGAAAACCTAGAATCTAACAGAAAGCTTTTGAACATGATTACATTAACATTCATATTAATCAATCAACACAACTTGTCAAAATTACCATAATTTTGAAATGGCATCAGGGACCACATAGAAATATCTATTTATTTTACAATATTCACTTTGATCTAACTTCTTGTTTTGTTCCTTTGACTCTGACTATGTTTATTTGTCTCATTCTTAACCCACAATTATTGGCATTGGACAATGTTTGTATATTTCCATTAGCATACATTTTGGTTAAATTTATGAAAGTTCCATTATATTATTAACCTTCCATTGAAATGTTTTGCAAGCATTGTGTGTCATTATTAGCAAACTTGAACATTGTACATTACATGAAATAGACGATATCACAACAATGTAGCTTAAACATAGTTTCAGAAGTTCCCACATACCTCAACCCTAAACCCATAACCATTTGCCCTTTCTTTCACAATGAAGCATCCTTTAAAAAGTCCCAAAGGGCTTTTTTGCCTCCAAGTAATCCAGACCTTCTGGCTTTAACAATCCAGTTACAAAATTGCGTGCCATACATATAACCTGCGCATTCTGAAAGTTCTCCCCCAAAATGCTAACCTGTCTTAACAAGAGACAAAATAATCACTTTTTTCTTCGAAAACAAAGATTGTGGATCTCTAGGCCTTGGGCTTTAATGAAATTGATTTAAGGCACCTCAACAACTTGAGTATTGTCAAGTAACCCAACCTTTGACCCTTTCCCATGTGATATTATTTTTCTTCATCATTTTCAATACAATAGCATTTGCTACCATTCAGGTCTTGAAAGGGTTGTCCACTCTCAGATATTCTCTCACAATACATACATCTTAGTTGATTCATGAGAGTATAAGCAAAAACAATTAGGGGGCAACTACATACAAGTTATATATTGATAATTATACCAACACTATGTTGCAAAATGCAAGAAGGAATATTTCAAGCTTTTTGACTGATGCAAATCACAGACAATTGGGCAAAGGGAATAGTGGGAACCTGGCCAAAGACTCGAGTGAAGGTGGAAATGCAATTTGTAATCACTAATGCATCTTGAAAAGAACCAGTGCAAGACAAGCATAGCCACAGAGGACCATGTAAGAGCTGGGCAATGGAAGAAGTAAAGATTTGATAGCAAGACAAACAAGGATGCCAGTGGTAACCAAAGGAAACAAATGCATCAAGATAGCTTGCAAATGAGAGAAGGATGCAAGTAAGGCCTGAAAGTCAGGCCCCACTACTAATGAGTACAGATATGAGGGCAAACATTGTTGTTATAATAATGGAAGAGTTATAACTTACTTATGCTCATCATGGCTCCACAGAAGCTCAAAATGCCATCAAATCCACGCCCAGCAGGTGACAACACTCAATACATCGAGGATGTCCAAAGATTGAGGGTATCACAGTTGAAAGCTTCAACCCTGTGTCACATCACCAGGGGCAAGTGTAGTTACAAGGTGAAACCTTTTTAAGGCATACAACAAGAGATAGGAAGAACTCAAACAAAATGAACTTAACAAGCAATCCAGCAAAGGAGAGTAGAAGAGAAAGGACAAGAGTAGGAGAAACCACAAATAGAACTTGAAATGACGCCACATCAAGCAAGATATTGCATACGTCCCATCCTAACTGTTCCCAAGCACAACAGTTGGCAGGTATGATGTTAGGGTTCTTCTAGCATGGACTCATGCTGGACAACCCAAGCCCATCACACAGTAGCACCAGCATACAGCAACAATGCAGAATCAAGTAGGTGAACAACTGCAGTGCCACAAATGATTTATTGTTTACAGATGATGAACATCTGTAGTAGAGTACATGATGTTAGGGTATCTATTAGAACCTTAAAGAGCTGAAATTTGACTAAATTGCCTGCCCACTATTGCCAACTGCAGGTCAGGTCTTTCCAAACAAGAGAGAGAGATTTGACCTCACATTTCACAAGAACTATGCATTCTTGCGAAACTAGAGAAATGTAGACCATGATCCAATAATCATACACATATCAAAGTTGATGGAGTAGAAATTATATAAAAAAGCACATTACTTAATGTGCTGCTTGTGCCATGATCAAGAAGACCAAGAAGACTGACAAACTGCAGATGCTTGCATTCAAAAGGAAGGATAACAATGCAGGGCTAGAGCCTGTATGATATACAAAAAAAAACAGAGAGCTAAGTGAACACTCTCTTATTTTCCTAGGTCACCACCACCTGGGCTCCAGTAGACACATGTTGAGAAATCCAACCTACTGCATCCCATCGTCCTTCTCCTGTTAGGGCACAACATGCTTGGATATGCCAATCATGCTTCTTGATAGTGTGCAACAAGAGTGCATCACTGATCTCTGAGGGAGTCATAGCATCTTTAAGGTCCTGCTTCTTTGCAAAGACTAGCACCACCACATGTTGTATTTCCTCTTGTTGCAATTCCTCTGTTATTTTCCTAGGGTGGTACCACCACCTGGGCGGCTCCAGTAGTGACATGTTGAGCAATCCAACCTAACCCATCCCAAAGTCCTTCTCCAGTTAGGGCACAGCATGCTTGGATATGCCAATCATGCTTCTTGATGGTGTGCAATGAGAGTGCATCACTGATCTCTGCAGGAGTCATAGCATCTTTAAGGTCCTGCTTGTTTGCAAAGACAAGCACAACCGCATGTTGCAATTCCTCATATTGCATCAACTTGAACAGCTCGTCTTTGGTGATTGCAATTCGGTCCCGGTCCGTGCTATCAACCACCATCACCACTGCGTGAGTGCCACGATAGTAAGTTGCCCAAGATGGTCGTAACCGCTCCTGCCCTCCCAAATCCCATACTTCAAAGCGGATGTTTTTGTACACAAGCTGTTCAACATTACTGCCAACTGTGGGTTGTGTGACCACCACCTCTCCCAAGTGCAATTTGTAAAGAGTTGTTGTCTTACCAGCATTGTCCAACCCAACCACCACAATCTTGTACTCTTTTGCTGGAAACATGAAGAACCATAGCCGCGACAATACAACCCCCATTCTATTATGGCCCTTCCTTCAGGGACCCGTTCCTTGCCTTGTTCTTGAAAACTCTCCCCCACTTCCACCCCTTTTTTTGCTTACCAGACCAGATTACAATCTGAAGTTTTGCACTTGCTTGAGATTCTTCATGAACCGAGGCACCGAGGTCTTTCTATCATGACCTAAATCTCCTCATGAACCACCTCCATGCCTGAACTCCTGCCTGTCCCCTTGTTGTGAAGCTTGTACAAGCGATCCTTGACTCCCTAGCGCTATGTCATCTCCACATGCGTCCACGAAGGAAACAAACCCTCACACAACCAAAAGCAGACAAAAGCCCTTTGTCTCAAAAGCAGCAGAGGAGAACTGGGGAGACGAGGGTAAGGAGAGAAAAGAAGGGAAAGGATCGAAGAATAAGTGACCAAAAAAAGAGTAGAAGAGGAAGAAGAAGACAACGACCACGAAGAGCCAGCCGCAGGAGCAGCTGCAACAACACCACTTCGCGCTAAATCTCCACCAGCACCACCTAACTTACCGAAACAGAGGCAAACCAACCACACCAACAGCTTTTATCTTGTTTTCCTCCTTTTGTCATTATGTCTTCTTTTGGCTCTTTTTTCAAGGATTGGCATGTAGTATTACACTGATCCGAATTGCAACAAATTGATTTGATTCTTTTGAAATTCACATATGCTACTCAATCCTTTGTGTGTGTATTAAGTTATCCTTAAATTAAGGCAAAATGCCCTTTGCATTTTGAGGTCTAATTTCAACCCTCAATTTTGGTTAGAGCTCTGGACGTGTTATTCCCAAAAGGACTAAATTTTAGTGAAATCTAGATGTCAAATGTTAACACTGAACGTTTATTGCACAAGATGATTCAAAATTTTGCCTATAATTATATCAACAATAAACTCAAGATAAAACTAATTTATCACTGACATTGTGAATATAAAGAATTTCACAACCCCTTTAAATGCTTAGGCAATGTAGTTTTTAAACAATTTTTTTTTTTCAATCTTGTCCTGCTTTACAATCAAATTGGCTATGTTGCTGGTGTGTTTCTCATCTTGCTGTATGATAAAACTGGCTATGTTGCTGGTGAGTTTGGTTTAAATTTATAGTTGTTGCTTGTATGTATATCTTCAATCCTGTGAAATTATCAACTAAACTGAGCTTATTTTAAATACTTGCTTGCTCAAAGGTTCTTTTTGTTAGCAGATGGTCTATGATGGAAGAAAATAGAGAAATTAAGAATTGGAAACTAAGTTCAAGACATATTGTGTACAGAAATGCAGTTCTTGGGTATTTTAGTACACTTGATTTGAAAGAGAATTGTAGTGAGAAGTTGCATGCAAATGCAGAACTCGGTTTAGCACAAAGGAGTACCTCAGAGTGGTACAGAACTTTGCCTTGGTTGACCGTGCGCCTACACTGGTACAATGGTAAAATCCAGTGTTGGCCTAGTATGAACTTTTGAACAGACCGGCCTGATCTTGGTATTGATATTCCTGGATTTTTCATACCAGCCAGACCCTGGTATTGAGATCAGTCCTGGCATTGCTATTCTTGGATTTTTCATACCAGCCAGATCCTGGTATTGAGATTTTTGGATTTTTCATACCAGCCTGGTGGTCCTAGTATTGGATCCTTTTTTAAACTTTCATACCAGCCCGGTCCTGGTATGGAATCCTTTTTTTTTAAATTGTACCAGCCTGGTGGAAAACTCATTTTTGGCTGGTGCAATACCAAACCAATACAAAACTCTACAATAACACTTCAAAAGGTGATATACTTACTCATATTATGATTGCAACATTCCAACCAACAAGACCAATTATTGTCCCCTACCACATGAAGTAGATCTGGAGTATGGGACAGAACTTCAACCATTTTACTTGCTTGGCACTGAGCAACAGATCTCTGAGATCCATATCTATCTCTGAAATGGAGTTTTGGAACAACTTTTAGCTCCCAAATAGCTGTGCTTTCTCACTACCCTCTGCCTGTGTGCTTGTGGTATAGCAGTCCTCTCTCAAACAACTCTAAAAATTCATATCAAAGTTGTTGCAATACGGTTCATCTGGCATTGAAGCTCCAACATAACTGGAGGAGTGAATGCACTCAAAAACCCATAGTGTATGTACTTGCAAGAAAATGAACCACTGACCAAAAAGCTACTTTTGCAAAATCAGGTATTCAACATACCTGTGATTAAAAAAAACCTCATATTTGCAGGCATCAAAATTGCAAACATTGCAGAGAAATCTCACATAGTAAGATAAACATAAAACCTGTTCTAACAAATATAAATACATATATATATCCAAGTTAGATTTTGAGAACTTCTCTACAGTTACAATACTTTAACCAAACGGAGAGATCAATCAGTAATTAAGGTAATTGTCATGAGGATCGAGAAATATCCATACTCACAATTAAGAAATCCAGAACAACAAGGTTAACACTTTTCCTTGAAGTGAAAGAAAGACTTCCAGATAAGGACTTCAGGGACAGGAAGAAGGAAGAACACCAAAGGGACAGATGACTATAACCAAGAAACAATAAAAATGAGCAGTACGAACAACAGTCTCTCATTCTTCAGGGACCATCAACAGTAACATATATGAACACAACTTGTCTACCACAACTTCCCCACTGAGTTCATCAGCTCCCTACACTGCCTATAGGTCAGTAGGTCAGTGTAAGCAATAACCTGTGTACTGAGTTTCTGTCACAAGTCCAGAAGCAACGAGAAGACTCTGCCATGATATTGGCCAGCAACCAACAACACAAGAACATAGAAGAAGGGGGAAAAAACATAGAGAAAAAAAGGATAGGAAAAACCAAAAAGCACGCAATAAGAAGCAAAACATAGAATAACAAACAACTAGGTGTAAACAAATGGGGAATGAGATATCTGATCTGAAGTCTCTATAATCAAGGGTTCTAGAGACTTTCTGATTATACAGACTTCAGATCAGAATCAATCAACAGACAAGGAAAAAGAAACAAAGGATAAAACCCTAGAAAACAGAGGAAGGGGGCTCCAGAGCAGTTTTGAACAATAATCTCATGCATGTTCATTGACCTTCAAGCCTAACATGTATGGCATGGCAGTGACCACATACCATATGAAGGATTGAACATGCTTTCAAACCTGAAAGTCCTGATTTAATCTGAAAGTTTGATATGCCAGGTTAATGGGTCATACACTAGGAAAACACTACCCTTACAAAATTCAGTACTCAACTTGAATGTTCTTTCAGCACCAAAGTTTGATCCTCAACTCCAGTGTTTTCCTTGGGTGCACTTGTCGGAGGATCCATATCTTTTGATGATGAGCTTTGAGAGCCTGTGAGACGAGCCAGTAGCACAAAAGATGTCCCACCAAGCACATTGTTGAGGCCGCGAAGAACAAACACAGCTGATTTGAATGCTGCAGGATTCAGCCAGCCTGCTAAGGAGAATTCAAGGCCATTGAGCGTCTGGTATCTCAAATTGCTGCTCAACCCCATGTGAAGAGCCCAAGTGGCAGCATTCAAGACTGTGGGGGGCGACTGATTTTGGGGCACAAAATTGGGATCTACTTTCTTCCTCAAGGACAGCAACACATTGGAGAGTGCTGTCCCCACAAGACCTGCAGCAAACCCAACTACTGCAAACTGCACACCCTTGTAAACAAAAGTGCCAGCTCTGTCAAAGACGGAGAATCTCCCTGGCTCAAACATGTGCCCAGCAGGACAGCTAGCAAAGATTCCTGGAAGATGGGCAGCAACTGAAGATCCTGCCACTGTTGTCGGGGCCAGCATATACATGAGAGTAAAGTTCAAGATGGACCCAACAACTATAGTGGAGAAAACAAAGTCCAGCTCATTGAGACCAAAATTGGGTCTTGAGGCCATGTCCCCCAACACACAAGCTCCCACTCCTATCACCTCCTCCATCAACACCTTGAAAGCAAACTGTGGATCTGCTTTCACCCTTGCTTGCCAACCTCTCCAAAAAGCACCCAATAAACCTGATCCAGCCTCCTGAGATGATGCGCCGCCACCACCGCTTTCATTCTCTGATCTTCCCCAAGAATTGTCCCCAGACCCACCGCCGCCACCACCACCACTTCCAGCTCCTCCTTTGGTACCTGCCCCATTACCACCACCTTCCAGCACTAGGCCTGCTGCCTCATAACCTGCTGCTGTCTCAGAAGCTGAAGCTTGCAAGCTTGCAACATGAAGTAGTCTTGAAGAAGAGGTACAGGGCTTGGCTTGTGCACTAGAAGACTTCAAAGAAGGCCTCAAAGACAGTGATACTACTTGGCACTTGGTACTGGGTTCTGATTGTGCCCTGGGTGGGAGAAACGCTGCCATAGACAATGCCGTTTGCATCATTGCAGATTGGTTTAACAATGTTGCCATGCCTCCTCCTCCACCACCCCTGCAGAAACTCAAAGCAAGCAAGGCGTTCCAGGACAAACAAACCAGCTGGCGGAAACCTCAAGAAAAACCTTTCCTTCCCCAAAACCCCGCCAAACCCTAGATGATGGACAGCACCCCCAAGATGTTTTAGTCAGTGGACAACTCATTCCTTTGAACAACATGTGTCAGCTTCTTCCGCATTGACAAAACAAATAGGTAATTTTATTTTTTCAAAAAGCTTATTTCATTTTTATCTTTCCAAATCATTAAAATTTCATGATTTACAATTGTATGATACAATATTGTCATAAGAGTAGTGAAATTATTCAGATCATAGCCTTTAAATAATTATGACGTTTTTCCACAACTCAACTTCATATTTTCACAAAGATTAAAGTTCATCTCAAAACTTTAAAGGCTTATTTTATGATGAAACTGACCCTAGGAGAGTGGTACTTAACCCCGGACAATTTATGTCTTTTGTTGGGCCCTGCCCCCACAGGGACAGGGACTATAGCATTGGATCCAACTTTTGGAAGTTTTACCTTATTAGAACCACTTTCACATTAGGTGAACCGGTTTCTTCGGTGAAAGTGTTTAGACTGTTTACATTGGAACGCATTGTTTTGGTGTTCAGAGTGTGGACAGAGTAGGTAGATATACAACATCTTATCTATTGGCAGGGCCAGCATGTCTGTGATGCCTTGTTGAACCCTGCCCTTGTAGGGGTAGGGACCAGTGTTGGGCAGGCATCACAAACACCCCTGGGCATCACCTGGGCATCCCATTCTGATCCCCTCAGGGTATCACTTTATACCGGTTCTCACACAAGTGAGAATTGGATGTGAGACCTGGATTAAAAAAATAAAAAATAAAACTTGAAAACCAAGTAAGGTCAAACCCTTTTAACAGGTCCGGGTCTCTCAAGGTTAAACTGCTTGAACACTTAGGGCTAGGTTGGAGTCATCGCATTGCAACAGCTCCTTCTCGCAAACCCTAAAAATTTGCGTAAAAGGGTGTTGTCTCTTGATTCCCTTAATGTGGTTTTTTCTTTTTTTTTTATAGCATTTTTGTTTTGTTAGTATTTTTAGTTTTTACTCTTGGTTTTTTTGCTTTCATTACCTTGTCCTTCTCATGCTTCACCTTACTTGTCTTCACACCTTATTATTGTCATGCCTTGTTTACTTTCACGCCTTGTTATTCAAGTGCCTTTTTTTTGCACCTTGTTGCATTGTTCTCATGCCTTGCTCTCGCATTTTGCTATTAACATGCCCCCAAACTCCTCAAAAGACCCAAAGGTGGACTTGAGTAGAACAACGAAAGAAGAAGAGAGTTGAAACATGTTCCGTAACTCGCAGCACTTCAGTGGTAAAAGGGCATGCTAGAGCTCCGAAATGGGACTAGGATGAACTCACAAGGAAGAGTTCAAAATGAAATCAACTTGCACAACTGAGAAAAGAAGGCAATTGATGCAAGTTGAATGGAAATGATGCAACAAACTTAGTAGGTGTCGCAACCCCACTTTGGCCAAGTGTGGGGGTGAAGCCCAACACTTGGAAAAGTTGGAGATTTGGAGTCCTTCGGGACTCCCGAATGTTTAGAGCTCGACAGCAAGGCCCAAAACACCTTGCATTGATGTGTTCTTGGTGTCATTGAAAAGGTCTTGAAACGTAGATATCGAAAATGGCCTCGCATTGGCCATTCGGACATCTGCAGCCCAAGTTATGAGCAAAAGAAGGGCCGAGAATCAAACTGGCAGTTTGACTCCCGACCACTAAAAGTCGAGAATCGATCTCTTCCCGACGTCCGAATTGAGAGTGCAACACGACGTTGAAAAGATCTCGATGAGGGCTACAACTTTGGTTCAGAACTCGTTGCGATCGGACTCCACAGTCGAAAGTTATGGCCGTTCAAAGTTTCAGGAGTCCAATCGGGACAGTTTCGGGACTCCATTTCAAGAGTCCCAACAAAATGTGCCATTCGGATGTAGCCTCGGCGGCGAGCTGCAGAGAATAATATAGGGAGTAAGGTGGTGGCTTACTCCCGAATCCGGGCCGTGGTGAGTCTTGTGTGTCCAAGTGCTCGTGGCAAATCCCAACACCCCAAGGGTGTCCCAAATGCTAAACTAACCTCTTGTGGTTGGTTTTTGGATGCAGATTCACATGAGTTAAACTAGTCCGTCTTCCTAGTCTAATCCCTGGGCTCCCAACTCAACCCTCTACCCATTTTTAGAGTTGGAAGCCGGGAGTGCGCCATTAAGTCACAATTTCTGCAACTTGACTTTGTGAAACCCTCAAGTGGGTTTCGCCCCGACTTAGGAGCGCGTCAGTAGGAACAATGTCAAACACAAGCTTTACATGACCCACAAGCTTTACATGACCTGCAACCTTTAGGAAGAGGCACCATTCCCCTCCCTATAGTATATTATATGCCTTTCTATAGGGACTACATCCAAATGTCACTTTTCCCCAAGCCTCCCAAGTGGGAGTCCCAAAATTGGGATTCTTATCATCCCAAAACTTTGAACACTCATATTTTTCTCAAATCAAATCTATTTCAAAAATGTGAGGGCAATCCTATAATCCTCAAAAAGATCTTTCCAACATTGCATAACACGCCCCAATCAAACCTCATTTGACCCTTGCTTTCAAGGGATTTTTGGTTAAGAATCAAATTTTCAATTTGACTCCCACCCCTTCTTTTGACCATAACTCATGCAAATCAGGTCTAAATGAGCAATGCGAAGGCACATTAAGCATTTATGCTTCAAACCCTATTATTTACCCAAGCAGATTTGTAAAAATGCATCACTTGGCCTAAGAAGTTTGGGAAAGGTTGATAGGAATGGAATAAAATTTGTTTTGAAACTAGAATTCGACCCAAAAAATTAAACATTGTAATCAAAACAAGGTAGTTTCATTGTTTCAACTTTTTAGAGTTTTTGTGGTTTAAAATTTGATAAGATGATTAATCAAGTTGTTATTGCTTCTTTCCAGGTTTGTTAGTAAAATCATTATGTTTCAAAAAGTTTTACAATTTTGATCTGCCATTGTGTTTTATTGTGGCAAACAAACTACTATGAAAGTCATTGGTCGAACGCCTCCACCTCTTACATGGCAAATTTTTCAAACTATTTTTTATTGTCTTTCCCCACTTGTTTATGCATGTGTTCTTTGATTAATCATGTGAACATTGGCTTCTTAATGATGTTTTACGCTCTACCATTTCCATGAGTTTGAAACTTAAGGAAGAAAATCAAGTTCTACCTGCATTTGAAAGCCTAATGGATGATGATTCAATTGTTAATGATGGGTTATCTTTGTTGACTTTTAACATTAAAAAGGAGGTTATCAATGTGTTCGATTTTTTCCTTTCATTCTTAAAGGTTTATGATAAGAGGAAAGCCCATAATATGATTAATTTTATGTTAAACCCTAGGCGTAAAAGCCTTCGTATAATATCTTCATTTGTTGGAAAGGAACAAGGTGTTACTCTTGTTGAGGAATATGATAAAAAATCCTTATATCTTATGTTAGTCAAATGTCATGAACATTTGCATGCTTTGGTGAGATCATAGGCGAATTTTGCTAACGAGAATATTTTTGATCAGGATTGTAATTTGGATATATTTGAACAAACTACAAGCACAACTGAATTAGTAGAAAAACTTGTCAAGAAGGAACTTCTGATTTTCAAGAAGTATTAAATGTTAAGGACATCAAATGTCCTTTTCAATGGTGGTAGAAACATGAAACAATGTTTCCTACAGTTGAATTTTTAACTCCTTAGATTTTGGGGATTATTGAATCGCAAAATAGAAACAAAAAGGATTTTTTCTTTGGCTAGAATTTTTATTAATCTTACGAGATGTCATTTACAAACAGAAAATTTTAAGAAGTTGATTTTTGTGAACAAAAATTGGCTTAATGATCCTAAAATAGGATGTAAATCTCCATCTAATTTATTACAATTCCTTGAGAGGGATATGGACTTACAAGAAGAATTAGGAAAATTTGAAAGGGAATTTGAAAGGGTTGAAGTTATTGAAATGTAAAAGTTTAATAAATAAATTGATGGTTATTTTAGAATTTTTTTATAACATATTTTATGATGTTTTCATTGTTAAAAAAAGAAATCAAACCAATAATTTTATTTTATTTTAGAAAAATGTAATAATTGATTTGTGAGAACCAGGGAAAGAAAACCTATTGTTCTCAGATTTCTGAAAACTAGCATTACGAGAATTCATTTAAGATTTTTTAAAACAAATGTTGATACCCTTACCTGATGTAAAAAAAATTAATTTGTTTTAAGGAAAACCATATTTGGTGGGTACCATACCTTGTGAAAACTGGACCCAGTGGGTATCATAAAATTATGATACCTGCCCAACACTAGTAAGGACTAATGGCAAGTGTGCATTTATTTGATTTTTAAAAATTAATTAACAATTCCAGTTCTTTAAAATTTTCATAATTAAATAACAATCTGTTTCAATTTTTGAGAAAAATCAGAATAAAAAAATTTGATGGTTTCAGGTATTTTAGAAACAAAAAACCAATTATTTTCATGAAAGAACCAAAGTTTATAAAGGCAACTTTTGAAATTGTCAAAAAAATTGAAAAACCACAATTATATACCAAACTTGATTCATTGGATTTATCACCCATCAAACAAATGGGAATATATCAGTGTTGGGTGAGTATCACAATTTTATGATACCCATCAGTCTAATTTTCACAAAGTAATTTACCAAAAGGTCCAATTCTCCCCAAAAAAAAATTTTTTGAAATTTTTACACCAAGCAAGGGTATTAACATTATTTTTTTTAAAAATTAAACCAATTTTCATAATGTCGGTTTCTCATAAATTTGAAAACAGGCAATTATAGTTTGCCAATTCTCATAAACTAAGTATTTTTTAATTAAAATTTAATATTAATATTAATAAATTATTCATTTGATTTATTTTTTAAGGATAGCTTCAGTTTTTGCAAAAAAATTAAAATCAAAGGACCTCTAGTTTTAGGTTTTTGAAAGATTTCTAAAATAAATTCCAATTTTTGGTTTTTGAAAATTTTCTAAGAACCTAATTAGTTTTATGGAAGAACTAGTAAAAGAACCAAGGCTTTGGGGGCTAGGTCCTTTGACCAATTTTTATTTTTTTTTTTTGAGATCTACATTTATGAATGAAAACCAGTCTTTCGATTTTTTGAAAATTGCTAGTCATGGGTCCATAATACCTAGACCTTACCTACTAGTTTTTTCTTCAGAAAAGAAAGAAAATAGAATTCTTTTTGTTTTGGCAAATGTTTTTTTTCAAAATGGCAAAAACTCAAGGTTTTAAAGTTTGTCAATCATCAAATTTAAAAAAATATTGAAAATTTTAGAATTTGCCACATTCTATCTTAAGTCCCAGTACATAGCCAAAAATATAGTTCAATTTCTTTTTTTAGTTACTTTTTTTTATTGTCATATCTAGCTAAATAGTCACTTCAACTACATCACAAAATTGAAAAAACACATTCATTTATTTTGAAGTTCAAAGAATAGCCCAATAATAATGTTAACTCTCCAAACATCATTAACATCTAACCTAGCCTACCATTAATAAATACCTACCATCAAATATTAGCCTTCCCTTGGATCTCCCATCTCCCAAAACAAATTAGATGTGACAGGCAAATTTTGATGTGGGTTTGTTGATTAAGGTGTCTGTCATTTAACCCTAATTAAAACAAAGGTTGACTTAACACCGTACTTCCAAAGTTCAAACCCATGGTCCATGAATGATCGACAAGATCAAATAAGTAAAACGTTGTTCCATTTTGCATAGAAACATAATTCAGTTTGATGTTCATAGCTTATTTATTGCTTGTATTTTTTTATGGTGACTAAACCCTAAGACCTTGACCTAGGTAAAAGGTCAGGCTTTACTCGATTCTCATAATCTTTTTTCTTTTTTTTTTAAGACCCAATTCTCACAGAAGTGAAAACTGGTACTTCGGTTTTTACTCAAGGTATCATCATGAATGATACCTTGAAAGGATTAGAATGGGATATTTAGGGGATGCCCAAATGACATCTGAAGGTATTTGTGATACCCACCCAACACTGAAATATACCTCAAGTTGATGACTAATGGGAACATGTAACATATTTTTATAATTGGATGACATTGGTAGGAACTTAAGGACCAATGTTTGGTAGTTATTAGAAATAGAAAAAATCAATGTTAAATAGATATTTCATAAAAATAAATGCCCATTCAAGAATTCAAGTTAGATATCACTCATGGTGATATCCGATTCATCAAATCCCAAGGTTGTGAGATTTGACCTTGTGAAATCTTGGATGGAAAATAGATATCAAAATTCTAAAACCTAGGTAGAAAGTATAAATTTCCCTTGGGTCTAGGTATCAAGCCTAGAGTCTAGGAGTTTAAAAATGTAATTTAGGCAATAAGTTGGTTGTAAGGGCTTTGTAATACTTACATTTGCTTGAATTCTTCCATAGTTGACTTGGTTTAGCATTCATTGTGAAAAATGGAAATGTCCAATGAAAATAAAAATAGAGTAATGCAAATTGAAGCATGTGAAATATTCATGAATGAAGTTGAATTTGAAAATGACATTATGGAAGAATCTAAAGAAAATTCAAGTTTACAAATTGAATGAAGCATACTTCCAGAAAATGAAGAAGAAAGAACTAAACTAATTTTGGAAACATTATATGTTCATTTATAGGATGCCTTAATTTTTCTCATGTTTTATGCCTAATAGAAATTCCTTAGGCTATTTTTTTTTTTTTGTTAATGATAAAAAAGAAGTTAGAAACAAAACACCCCAAATCATGCATTGTACCTTTTGTTATACCAAACAAATGACCATCAAAAATCCAAGAACAAAATTAAAGATGGGCTTAATATTATATTTCAAAAAAAATGAAATAATACCTTTGAAAAAACATGTGAATGTAGAACATTCAATAATTTACAAAAAATTTGAAAAGGAAATCAATCATCCATTGAATGGAAGTGTGGACAAACAACCTACTAAAAAATACCAAATATGTTTAGTTTTTCAATATTTACTTTTAGTCTCAAAAGATCTTTTCAAAAAGGATGATGCAAATCAAAAAATGTTTTTGAAGGATCTTATTTTTTGGTAGTGAATAGTCATTTGCCTTTAGTTTGTGGATATTAGTGTGTGGTTAAAATGTTTGGTTAAAATGTTTGATCATGCATTTGTGTCCTTGAATGCAAGTATTGCCTTCACAAAGGCATTTTTCACATGATGTTTCAATAAACCCAATGAAGAAAACTAAGCATATACATATCAATAAAGAAAAAAATTGTCTTTTACAACCAATGATTTTAATTAGTTGTCATTTGCAACTATATTAATCATGCTTGCAACTATAGTATTGACACTGAATTTTTTTGCATTATATGGTTTTGTGTGCAATGAAACATGCAAAAATATGTATATGTGCTAATGTGAATATGTTTGAATGAATCTTCCTAATAAATTTAAGTAGGCTAGGTAGCCTAAGTTAATATACCTTGCTTAAGCTAGTATAAGTAATTATATAGGTAGGTAGGTAAGTAGATAGGTATAAGTAGTAAGTAGTAGGGAGCTAGGGTAGGTTAATATCTTACAAGTTATATTTGGTAGTTGTTAATAAGTAGTAGGTGTTAAGTTGTAATGCATGTAGGTTGCAATTAAATTTTTTATCCCAAATTTGTTGTCGTCCATTTTATTTTTGCAAACTATAAAAATAAGTGCACAAAAAATTTCTATATATATAATTTGGGATGAGCTAATCAAAGATGTTCAACGTTAATTGAATAATTTTTTTGCAACTAATGTATAGTTTTCATACATGTGATTACGCCATGTGTCCTCATTCCCACCATCCATGAAGTACAAGCTTTGTAATTGGTTTTCAACTATGAAGTTTGTTCGTGCAATTCGTTGGCCATTATGTTGCCACTAAGTGGCCACTATTATACTACTAGTTATGCACTAGTACGCCACTACAAAGCACAACTATGCCACTACGTAGCCGCCCGAATCCCATTAATTGTTAATAATTTTTTAATTAGTAATTAATATATAACATACTTAATTACTACAAAATAATAATTTTAAATTAATATTAAACTATTCATATGAATTCATTAATAAATTTTAAATCATAATTTTTTAATTTAATTCAGATAAGTAAATATCTAAAAATCACTAACTAACCAGCCATTTCAATTTGATTAAGTAATTCAAATAATTTAGCTATAATTTTGTTAATTTAGGTGAATAATTATTGAGTTTTATTTGAATTCAAATCATCAACTATCAAATTAATTATTTTGATAATTAATTATCTGATAGTTATTTCAATAATTAATTATCTAATACTTATTTTGATCATTTATTACATCATACTTGTTTAAATAATTAATTAACTAACTAATTATCTTAATTAATTCTAATAATCAATCTAGATATTTAATTCAAATAATTAAATTTCAAATAATAGTGTCAAATGTTTAATTTAAAAAATGAAATTAATTTTAAAATTTAAATCAAACATAAAATATGTGGGAAATTTTTTTTGTAGTTACAACTCAATTGCAACTAGGGTGTAACTAAAAGATTGAAACCATATGTTTTATCTTCAAAATCTCATTTCACAAACTATATAAAAGAGGCATTTTCTCTTGCATTATAACATTACAATACATGTGTCATGTTGGGATAAGCTTATAGAAGTTGAATCCTAAAGGCAAAACACAAAACAAAATTTTAAAAATTATGTGGCTACTTTTTAATTCATTTACCCTTTTACCTTCCTACCTACTTGCCTACCTAAAGTAAGTAGGTAGGTAAGTAGGTAGGTTGGTATGTAGGAGTTACCAACTTACCTACCTATGGCTATGTATCGACCTAACTAGGTTTTTTTTTTTTTTTTTCCAAAATTCAATTAAATTGCTAAGTGGCAACTTTTGATTGTTCCACATGTTATAATTTAAGACCATCTAAAATGAATAATCATAATGGATGATGGATATCAAATTTTTTTTAAATCATTAAAAAGTCCTATAGTACCACATGTTAAATTTTGATGAATTTGGATGAAAAATGATGCCAACATGACATTATGGTTATAATCATAGGGGAGTTGCATAATAGTTGAAAAAGAATTGTTGTGACAGAGTTGTAATGAGTTGCATTAAAGTGAGATCATATATATGGTGAATTACATATTTTACAAGTCATACAACTTATTTAATAGTAGTCATGGGTGCAGAAATACAATGAATTGCAAATGGTTAATCCAACTCAAAAACTAAATTGCAAGCCCAATTTATTTTTATTTTTTTTCTTAAAGTGATATTTGATTTTAATTTATATATGATCTATTGTTTAATTTATTGAACAATTGATTATCAAATTCATATATCCATGTGAACTATTTCGCAAGGTTTGCAAAATAAAAATATTGGGTCACAAGGAATCATCAACGTTAACATGATGTGGAAAATTAAAAACAACATAATAAATTTACCTAACCCACCATATATAATGGGTCTAAGAAGTAATTAGTTTATATTTTATTATGATCATGTGAAGTGTTAAACATGTTATATTCCAAATTCATAAGATTTATTGTAAAGTTAAGTAAATTTTTGTTATGTTTCTATTATTCCATTTGTGTATCAAGTTTTGATTAAAGATTGAACTTGCATTGACCAATATTAGTATCTCAAAATACAAATTCATATTGGCAATTGTTATTGCCTAATCCTAAAATCTCATATGTTTAAGCCATGATAATGGAAATTGCATTAGTCAAAAAAATTGCCAACCTTGCTAAAAATGAATATAATTGGTGACATTAAAGCAACTAATTTTGCATGTCCTAACTCACTATGCAAGCAATTCAACTTTGAAAATATTGATTTTGATTTCCTTTCTAACTCTAAGCTTATTTTAAAAAATTAAATGAAAATATAATATATTGAAGTTGGATGCAAACAAAAATATATAATTAAATATAGTGTGTTTGAAATATGTGCATATTAAAAAATTAGATAATAGGTTGGGTGAAAATAAAATTCCCTCACCTAATATCTCCCCCCTTCCCAAAATCCTTGTTTAACACAAGTGGTCTATAATTTTAACATGTAGTGTTCTCCTTGGGATAATAAAACAATTTTCAAGGTGTCTATTTGAATATCAACTATTATGCACAACAAGTGAGTATAAAAAAAAAAAATTATCAACTAAATTGGTAACCAATGGTATTACTTGGACAATGAAATTAATTAATGCACTAGTTCAAAAAAATTTGAATTGTTTGATATTGATATTTTGTTTGGTCCAAAAAATTTATAAAAAAAAAACCTACATGGCTAGGTGTGAAAAAATAATAATAATTTGCCAACACTGATAGGGACAATGACATCAAACTATTTTTTTTGAGTGATGCAAAACATAGGCAAGTTTACATTTAATTAGTTCATGAATATTAGTGTTAGGGTTTTTCTGGTGAACTATTGGGATGGGCAACATGGTTATTTTGTTACTTGTTTGTAAAGGAGGCATTGGTTTCTTTGGACATGTGTTTGTGTTTCTATTTGCAATTCTTATTCAGTAAATTTGTGAAGCATGTGAAAAAAATGAACGTATAATCTAATTGTTAATGTTATTGTCAAACATCATGTCAATTTTGTTTTGATTTAATCGACCTATCTTTTTCTAGTTGATTTTTTTCAAATAGGATGCATTTATTAATTGTTGGTCAAATGAAAAAATGATTGAAAATGAAATAATTGTGTTGGTTTTTAGGTGGCAATGCCCCCCCTTCTGTGTGTGGTAGTTTGAATGATATGGATTTCAATTTTGACATCAATCCATGAGTATTAAACTTGAAGTTTGCATAAGTTTTCAAGATTCATACATTTATTATTTAATCTATTTATTTCTTACTACTTATATATCGTTTTTCTATCAATTCAATTAAAGAATGTCGTTGAGGGTTTCATGAACTTTCAACCTTTCTATTGTGGTGTACTTTTTTTAAAAATGCAATTTAGAACCACAATTAAGGGTTCATGATTGGGAGAATGATGAAATTCATTAGGGATTTTGAAAACAAATGTTTCAGCAAAACATATGTTGTGTGTATGGGAAATTATATAGTGTGATTTAGATTTTATGTTTTTTATGTTGGGACATCCAAATGTGTTTTATGTTTTTTATTATATGTGGGTTTCATAGGGATTCCAAAGGGGAGGCAATGGGCTACATTTGTAAAACTTTCTAAAATTGAACTTTTTACATGTTGAGTTTTGCCATATTCTTAGGTTTTCACATTCATCATCATTGGGAATTGTTGGTTTTATGTTGTCTCTGGATTCAGTGTTTCCAACAATGCATGTGGATTGTGGTGTGGGGATTTGGGAAGTATTTTGTTTTGCCAAAGTAGGTTAGTTGATGTTCAAGAAAGTGAAATCGGTGTGATTTAACCCCTATAAACCCATAACCAATGTTTTATACATAGTTAGGATGGTTTTTGTTTGAATTTATACAAATTATTTTCTTTAATTTTATGTATTTTGGGGATCTGTGTAATTTGTGTTTCCAGGATATGTAACATTGGTGTGGAGGGAACTTGTTTTTGTCCCTATTTTTTTTGTTACACACCCATGTTGTCCTTTGAAGAACCCCTTTCAACCATTTTGTTGTCCTTTTCATTTACCCATCACTAAATAATGCACCCAAATATATATATATGCATGGTGTCCATCCTTACACTACTACCATTTTTTTAATGCATTTTTCATGTTATGAAAAATTTAAGAATGGCCATAAATAGTTGTAAATAATGTAAGGTGAAATAATTTAAAACAACGAAAAGTAGTCTTAGAATAGTTGAAAATAGATTAACATAAGTAGTATTATTATATTAGCAAAAATCTTATCCATTTATTAAACATTTTCTTTTTCAAAAAAATGGTCATTGAAATGTTATTGTATAATGATATTCAAAAAAAAATTGTTCAAATGATTTTGCACTTTCAAAAGGAAATAAAAGTAATTTTGTACATTATTGAAAATAAAATAAAATAAAATTATAATCATTTCATTTGGACAAATTTCAATAAGATATGAATTTTCAAAGTTTACATTTTTTATAATGTTTAAAATGAAGTATTTGATAAATAAAATGCAATGTAACACATTATCACAACAAGTGTGGTGGCTTGATTGTAAGAGTGTTTGCCTTCATCCTAGAGGTTAAAGGATCAAACTTCACAAATGGTGTGTTTATGGTCAACAATGATAAGTTGACCAAATATTCTTCTTTGTAGTTCTTTAAAGTATGTGTTTACTTAGGTTGATTACATGACCTACGCACTTAAATTAGGTTTTTTAATCTAACATAAGTAATGACACGTGTCAATAATTCATAGGTTGAAAATCATGAAATTATCAAATATTATTAAATATTATATTAAATATTAAATAATTTAAATTTAATTGATTTCCATGCTACCTCATTAATAACTAGCAAGTGTAATGGCGTGGTAAATTTGTATTTCACTAAATATTAGTGGACCAATTCTTTGTTCATAACAATTGGTCCTTATTCACTAAAGGATTGATAAGTTTCGCCATGATAAAAAAGTCCAAATTCACTCAAAATCTAATGAAACCCTAAATGAATTAGGATGCATTTTGGTGTAATGTATGGAATGTGGATTATTAACTTTTGAACATACCAGCTTAATCCCTTTGATCCTAAAATCAGATTATTATTATTATTTTATACTATTGTTGGGTAATTTTAAAAACTTTGATATCATCTAGTCTTGGTTTTGGGTCCAATGATTTTTATCTGATGTTTACATTAGCTCATACCACATAGACTGATAAGGTCCTTGCTACCAATGGATTAGACCACACTAGTTGAGAAGGAGGCTTTATAGGATTTTTAGAGTTTTTGGGCACTCGTGAGGCCACATTAATTATCCCTTTCTAAGATTTCAAGTGAAATCCTGAGACTTACATTATTTTTAACATTTTTAAGGTTTTGGGGTTTGAGAAGATGGGTTTTTTAGTTTTGTGAAGGATGAATCTATGTGTTTTTCGGTCACTTAGTTTAGATATTGTGTTCTTGTGCATAGAAAGAATTCAACATTAGTGAAAATTGTATTAACAAGAGGTAGGAATTGAAAAGAGCAACAACAGAGTGGTAATGTTGGTTGGGTTTTTTGGTTGGGTGGGTTGTATCATAATTTCATGGAGTTGAATGGATTTTGAAGTAAAGGAAAATTAGGGTGATGCAAGATTCGTATTTGTTTTTATAGCATGTAAACAAGATGGGGAATCACTATAACAAAAGGTGTCCTTGTACGCCAAGTGATTTCATTGGATTTTGAATGAATTCACTAATCTAGTGAACGGGGAATAGTGAACTGCACCCACATTTTGTAATAGTGAGTTGAATGAAAGAGGATGATTGACATGAGATTATTCTTAAAAAGTTGGTGAAGAATGGGGAAAATAAAAAATGCATCAACTATGGTAGCTTCGTGAGTCTTTATTTGCTATCAAACTCTTCAACATTAATTGTAGTAAGCAAAAGAGGATCACCAAATCCAACATTCCTTGCTTTCCAAGTTGCATATTGATAGACAAACACACATACAAATAGACAATGTCTTATGGAGTTCCACAATACAAAATTCCCATTCCTTTGATTCTCACTTATGTGTCATTGATCTCTTTTGAATGCAAGCTACAAGGAATCTTCAATATTCTTTGGGGTTCTAGTTGAAATTCTTCTAGGGCTTTCTAGAGTTACAGAATTCAAAATCATTTTTGAATCCCACATCAAGTTGTTGATGATAGTTGAGGAGATTTTTTGTGATGCCTTCAATTGAATTTGCTAGAAAATCCTATTTCTATGTTTTTCATGACACATGGACCATGATATGCTTACACCAACTTTACAACATTTGTGTGTACATTATGTAACGGAATGTAGTAAGTATCTGATCACATTACACCTTTGTGACCTTAGACTTTTATGTATGCCATGATGAATTACTTTGGCAATGTAGCCTTATAGGTACATGTCATGCTACATGACTCATTGGCTTGCATTATTGTAATCTGTCGCTAGGGATTATTGGTGTTATTTCTAAGGGTGATTTTTTTTTGAAATGAGGTTTTTTGATGCAACAAAATTATACTAGGCCATGAAGGAGAGGTTGGATGACAATTGTTTCATTCCACATGTGACATTAGTTCTCTCTATAAAGGATGGTTTGCTTTTAATGTTTGTGGGAATAACTGTTATAATTTTTGTGTAATATGTACAACAACTTTAATTGAATCTACTTGTATAGTTTTTGTGTAATATGCACAACAATTTTGATTGAATCTATGTGTCCAATCTGTGCAGCAACTCTACTTGATTCTATTTGTAAATTGAACCATTGGGTCAAGAAGCAAATTGTTTCTTCCATGAATACAAAATTGTATACCTTTCAAATATTTGTTCCTCTTCACATGAATGGGTATTGTTGTTTGAGAGGGTGGGGAAATTGGATATTTCATACTTCATGGAGTTGCCAAAATCAACAAATTCATGTGTTATTGCAATCATTGACATAATAAAATAGACTTGAGCTTTAGACACTGAAATTATGACTTTAGATCTTGTAATAGGCCCCTAGGTAATGGAAAACATGCAAGGGTTTTACAATAAATTTTTTTTTAACAGATGCAGTAACAACACAAAATTTCTATGGTTGCATTCAATTGCTTGTAAAAAGGAAGAAAAACATAACAAAACTTTATAACATAAGCAAAATGTACATTAACATATTCCATTAATTGTGGTGGATTATGGGCATAAATTAACTTGAGGTATACATGGTTTTTTTGGAGTGTAGAAAGCTTTAGCTTATTCCTCAACCCTTTCATATTACTATCTTGGTGTTCATAACCCTCCTCTTCCTAAAGGAGTGGCAATTCAATATGAGCTTACATGTGAGACAATCTTTTGTTGGCCTATGTTCAATGCAACATATTGATTAGTGTCATGTTTAATTGTTAATCTCATTATAGGTAAGGTTAAGGATGAGTTCAAGCTTGATGGTACACACGTGAGTCTTAATTATGTTACTCCTTTGTAAGGGCATTTACTAATGTGCATCAATGTTTCACTTTCTTTGTGGTGAAGCAAGGCAAGTTGTTGCTCTAATTTTTTTGCCTTGTTTTTTGTTTGACATGTGAACAAGATATCAATTTTGCATAAAATTAGACATAATGGAGGTTGTGGCTACATTCAGTTGCTTGCAGAGAGGAAGAAAAACATAACAAAGTCTTCCAACATTTGAGAACATAGTCGTTTTTCTCATTGTTTTCATTTATGAATGATTTTTTAAAAATGCATATAAAACTAAGTTGGAATCCAATTAGAAATATTGGGCAAGGTCTTTTGGTTATAGAAATAACATATTTTCTTTTGGTCATAATTTGCATGTTATTTGTTGTGATTTTTTACATCAAAATAAAGTAATTCCTAATATTATGAACAATTCACTATTGCAAAAACGTGTGAATTGAAGGACAAAAAATTGAAGTCCAAGGTATGGAAGATGGATTTTATGGTGCTTGGTTTATTATGATAATTCTAAAAAGATTTTTAGAAAAATGTTTCATCAGATATGATGAATTTGTCAATGAAAATGACAACTCAAAACATTTACTTGAAATGGTACAAATCTCACAACTCCAACCAATTCCGCCAAATATAAATAAGAAGTCATGGGTAAAAAATGATGTAATTGAAGTTTATGAGTCTGATTGTTGGTGGGTTGGAAAGATTATAAAATACTTACTTCGTGAAAACAAATATGTTGTAGATTTTCCTAAAAGTTCACAAGAAATGCAAGTTGATGCATCATGCATACATATTCATCAAGATTGGGTGCAATCAAACAATGTGCATGATTTTACTTGGGAGCTGCACATCATTGGCATGGTATGCATTATATTTCATTGAACTTCTTTCCTTTTTTTTGAAATTTGATTTTCAACTTCTTTTAGGAAACATGCATGCATGAAAACTTGATTATTGGTTGTTCTGTGCACAGGAAGATTCAAAGTTTATATAGGAACAATTTCAAGTTCAAAACATTAAAAAAAAAAAGATGGAATGATTAGCAAAAAGCTTCATTGATTGCAATTGAAAGCATATTTGAAAATTTCAATTGCATTGCATGTTAAGAAAAATACATTAACCAAAGTAGGACATTTTTTGCTAATGGATCTTTGTAAAGTGCTCAGTATCAATGAGTGTGAATCCAATCATTTATTTTAAAAAATGTTCAAACATGATTAAAGTCCTATAACTTGGTATAAAACTTGTCACAAAATAGCTAAAGTTGAAAGAACAATGTATTCTTTTAAAAATCATTGTAAATTTGCTTTAGATCTAATTAAAATAGAAAAAGAGATAGTAGTGTCTTGGAATAGCACACAATGTCAACAACAAGCATGCATTTTAGACCTCATAACATTAACAAATTGTAGCAAAACAAATTGGACAATGAGGCAATTTCCTTGCTTGTAGATTATTCATCTTCCTCGATCATAAAGCTCTGGAAATGGTTTAGCTACATTTTCCAAGTATCTACATTTTCACTTGCACAGAATGCCAACAAGACTAGAGAAAAATAATGTCCATCAATCCACTTTAATATTGCAAATTCTTGCATATTACATTTTTTTTGCTACTATTTATGCTTTGAATGAAGTTTTTGGTTGTCATTTTGTTGTTGTTTATGTTTTGCTATAAGAGATAAAGACAAGTGTTCTCAAGTTTTGTTGATTTTGTTGAGTTTTATTGTGAATGCTCGATAAGAATTGCAATTCTTCTTGCACATTGTTTTCTCTATTGTTATTATGTCTTCAATGAGAATTTTATATCATCATTATGAAATAAACCAAACTAAAACTAGCAACCAGGTGGATATTACTATTAACGACAATGCCTGCAAATTTATTATTTAAGCAGATATGTGATTTGTAAAAGCCACAATCTTGAATCCGTTTTGTTCCCCAAGTTCTGGTAGTGATGTGACTAACCACATCTAAGTTTAACCTTGATAATATTGTAGATTGCAACTATTTACATTTGGAAAACACTTGTTTCAACAATTCAAGGGTACTCCCTAATATTTGACATTAGAATAGTGAGTGTAATTATCTCTTTTTTTATTATAGACATTTACAACTAAAATTAAAGTATTACCTTGTGGCACCAAGGTAGTTCCAAGATGCAACTACCTTAGGGTACCGACCAACATTATATTTATAGATGTGACTAGGTTTTGTGTATGTGGTACAAATTGGATGTAAGCAAGATAAAAAATCAATTATTGTTAGATACATTTAATAACACCAAATACAAATGATAATGTGGTTTTTTTGCCACTTGTAATATGTGTTCACAACTACACACGATAACTCCATACACCAAGTGTGGTGTCTTATTTAGCATATTGTGTTGCAAGTATATATCAAAGTTGCAATCTAACAAGCAAATTTTTGGTAATAGGTACAAATAGACTATAATTAAAATGTAGGTTGGTAATAAGTAGGGATGGGGTTGGTAATATCTCTTAAATCGGTAATAATTAAGTAGGTATTTTCTAATTGTTACATAATAGGCCAAGGTAGGTTTTAAATACGCTTGAGGTAATCCTTAATTAACCCTTTGGCGAACACACCTTAAATAGTCTTTAAATAGGTTATGTGGCCTTTAGCTAGCCCTTGGGCATGGCTAGTTCATAAGTTCATGGTTGATGATAAACATATGGTTAAAGGTGCAAGTACATAGATAGGAGCCAATGGATTACTTTACAAATATATTGTGAATCCTTTTTAATTTTTTTTCATTTTTTCATATGAAAGAATTTTTGAATGAAATCTTTTGCAACTTGTTAGTAAAAATACATATAATTGCCCCAATAGATCACACATTTTGTGTTAATCATTGTTGAATAAATACAATTTTTTCAAAATGTGTAAATTTTGCCAAATTTTGCATTTCATTTTGAAAATTTATCATAATTTTGAATCATACAAAAATATGTTAACTACTTTAGGTTTTTGTTTTTTATATCATGAACTAAAACTTTGTTTTGTATGTCATGCACAATATTACAAGTCATTTACATGTGGTAAAAGGACTTTTGAAAATTTAAAAATTTGAAAAATACTTTGAATTTTTAAAATTTTAAAATTCCATATATTTTAAATTGTGAGTGTTTTTTGAGCTTGGGTAGTAGGTTGTTATCATCTAAATTTCTTTACCATCAAAATTATGTTATTACAATAGTCCTTTACCTAGTCTTTTGTAAAATTAACCACATCTGATGCAACACCTATTCAAGTTCAAACATCCTTCTAAAAACCAAAACCCAAAATCTAATTGAATGAATTTTTAATTTGAATTTTTCAACTTTCATTTTAGTCATTTATCACAACTTGGAATGATTAACATAACTTTAAAATGTAAAAAAAAAAACGTATGTAAAAAAGTTCATAGTTTTCACCACTATTTGACATGGTTTTTGGTTCTTATTTTTGTACTCGCACCTTTAAGTATGTCAACAACATGTAAATAAACAAGTTAGATTAATATGTAAGTAAATAAGTAAATACATAAATAGATAAACATACATAGGTAAGTTGATAGGTTGAGGTTAATTAATACATAGGTTGGTAGGTAATTAGGTAGATGTATGAAAACATCTACCATTTATTTACTACAATCTACCTACCTATCATTCATTTTCTTATCTACCTATGTAAGTAATATTTAAGAGAGATGAAATAAACATGTTCATAGTTATAAGTTGAGACTTAGGCATGCGATTCAAAACCGACATGTATGATAGAGTTAGGAAACGACATTTGGAATGCTTCCAACCATATGATAGAGCATGGAGTTCAAGAAATGAATTGAATGAAAAATGGACAACAAAAATCTCTTCTTTTTTTCACAAAACACAATGTTGTGCCATGTGTGGAGTTGTGAAACTTCTCAATAGAATGAAACATTACAAAACCTTGCATAACATGTATGACAATGTCGCAAATGAAAATTTAAATGACTACATGCACTATGGCATGGCAAATCTTGCAACGACACCTTACACAAGCTGCAATAATACAAAGATGGTGCACCTTTGCATCAATTGTCATTCCAACAAAAAAAAACCTTTGAAACACATCTTATGTTGTATACTAATCACCTTCATACATGGCTGTACATTGCTCTCAACACACCCACTCCATCTCCAACTTTTGTCTTTTCTTGACATTAGCATGCACATGGAGTCTAGGAATTAGGGCTTCACCAAAGGCCAAATTGTGGAAACAAGTTTTCTAAACAACTCTTTTTAAAGTTGGGATGGCCTTTTAGGTTACAATTACAACACAAACGAGATCTAGATAGATCATCGAAGCCAATACCATCATAGAATATACACACAAACCCTTGGTTCCAAACACACATAACCATTTTTTAACAACTAGAAAAAAATAAAAGCATGTGCATTCTCACACCAAATGTGACACAAGATATCATTGAAAGATAGCCTACACACAACACAACATTCACAACCATGGACATACCAGAAGCAATATATAACTTAACTTTTTAATTTGACATGCATGAACGAAAAAAAAACAAAACAAAAAAAAACAAAGATTATTACATAGTTGGTTGTATGGAATGATATGGAATTGATGGCAACATCTGAAGCCATGACTATGGAAAAAACCACATTGAACCTTACAACACAAGGTCTTTCCTTGGAAACAGCCTTGTTCCCATTTTTATTCTTGCATGGACATGAAGTTTATGATGGAAAAATACCCTTTAATGATTACATAAAATATAAAATGAGTGCATTCATCCTTCACATTGTACAAGCCATATTTGCTTTATATGTATGATTTTCAACAATCTTTACAGTTAATCAAACAAACCTCAAAACATGCTTTAAAAACGACCTTAAATTTTTTTTTACAAAAACCACATATGAACTAGGAAAATGCTTTGAAACAACTTGTCAAATACAATCTCTCGTCTAACATAGTAGGTATTCCTTGATGCCACAAAATGCAACTACAAGATTTACTATGCATGGTTGAACAATTTGGAATGCCACATTTTTTTTTAACATTAACAACGAATGAAAATAGCTCACTCCGATAGGAGCAAATTGTTGACATTGAATAAATTATAAAACATATACATCCATTAATGGATTGGAAAGATTACCCAATTGAATGTGTTGTACTTTTCCACACAAGAGTCAAAAAATTCATGCAGCAATTATTATTATCACCATATCAACTACTTGGCAAATTGAAAGAATACATTATACACTATGAAGTTCAACATTGTGGATTATTACATGCACACATTATCCTTTGGGTCGTAGAAGATGATGTTCAATGAATCACAAATGAAATCATTGCATTCATTCCCGCAACATTAAATGAAAACGTAAATGAATTTCAAGAACCCATAGACCCCATGCAAATGGCATTTTACAAAATGGTAATGAGAAAACAACTTCACATTTATGGAAATAAATGTAACCATAAAACCTTTCAAAATCAATGCAAGTATGGGTTTCCTTTCAATGCACATTCTAAGCACCATTCAAAATTCAACAACTACATGAATCGTTGGGAATATTACCAACCAAGATATGAAGATTGTAATGTTGTGCCATACCATGAATCTTTACTCCTTTTATGGGGTGTTTATTTGAACATTCAATGCATCATTTCTTCCTATTGGTCATATTATCTTTTCAAATACGTCATGAAATGTGAACCACATGGAACAATTAATTTGAACAAAAAAAATCAAAACGTTTAGGTTTAAAAGATGTATTAGACACATAATTACAATTCATTTCTTCTCTTATTATCAAGAAACTTGTTTTTCTAATAAAAGCTGCACTCACCTGTCTACAAATACCTATGGTTAAAAAAAGTAAAATTGTAAGATACATTGATTCGAAACCTCTTCAAATGTGCACAAAACTAAAGTCAAGAGTTATAAGGTTTCATCCCATCGATGCATACAGTAATCGGCCTTCACAATTTGAAAACATGACTTTCTTTCAATACTTTACAAAATTTGAATATGACAAAATGCAACATTCGTCTTTGCAACACTACCATGATCAAGATAACCTAAGGAATTACATTTACACAACCAACACATTAACAAGATTCACAAATTTTCATCCCACACATAACATTGAAGCATTTTTTTACAACATTTTTTTACAAAAAACAAGATTTTGAAATGAAATCGAATTATTATCCGCATCAATACATAAGAGAACGTCACATTCGTGGCCTTTTATTAGAATCAAACACCATCAAAACATTCTTGATGGAATATGCACATAGAAACCTCTTGGAAATTGAAAAATGATCACAATTGCTTGAAGAATTATTAAAAGTCTATCCATATCTTGACCCACAACATGTAACATCAAAATTAAACAACTAAAATTTTTTCTCACATTCAACAACTACAAAAAATGCAACCTATTCCAAAACCATTTGAACACAAATTTCATCCACACATTCCCATGATGAAATTCAATGATGAACAACAATGAGTGTTTAGTTCCATTACTAAAATCCCACATGGTCTACACCTTCTAATAGGCACACCTAGAAGTGGCAAAATGTTTTTCATCAAATACATCACACAACATTTCCATGTGCATGGTAAAAATGTGTTATTATCAACGATAACAAATGTTGTTGCACTTTGTTTGAGCACCATTATAATTATAGTGTATACTGCATTCCACATCCCAACACATGGATATTTATCTATCCTTCCTAAACCTCACAATGTCATAGAAAAACTCAAATCCACAAATGTCATCATCATTGATGAAATGTCAATGATGACCAGTAACATGTTATGTGCTATTGAACAACATCTAAAACAAACAATGCGTGTTGAAAACACATTTCAAGCTTTTCAAACAAAATTAATATTATTAGTTGGTGATCTAGTTCAACTACTAGCAATTTGTAAACACACATTATGAAATAACAATATTTTGTGCAAACCTTGCCACATCAAATCTCTGCCATCTTCGAAAATATTGCAACACCACTTTCTTTCCATCTCCATGCATCACGCCAAAAATCTTGAATACTTATAATTCCTCAACATCATATGAGTCAAAAAGCCAAACATTGTTGGAATTAATAAAGTCTTATCAAAATGCTTCATACAAAATCAAAATATACGATCCCATATTGACGTAACCACAACAATTCTTTGTACACATAAAACAAATGTTCAAAAATACATCATGGTTTCAAACAAACAATTTTTAAATAGTGAAACATATGAAATAAAAAATGAATACAAATGTAGCAAACATTGAACACATTCAATCATGGTTACATGACACATCATTCAATCATATAAACAAAATTGCCATAGGTGCCCTTGTCATGTTCATAAATAACATCAACATACCAAAAGGAGCTATTAATAGTAGTACTGCAATATAGTCACATCCATATTTTTCAATATTGAAAAAAACATTATAGCAATAGAAGTGCAATTAACAAATAATTTCACAAAAATTAGTTTTGACAAAAAATACATTCTAACACAAATATATTTATGATGTAAACTATTACAAGGCATCATTTTCAATTACATTAGCACATGCTATGATTGGGCACAAATCACAAGGTGCAACAATTACCACAAAAGTACTCATTGACATACAAGACATCTTTGCACTTGGCTTGACATATGTGATGCTTTCAAGAATCACAATCAAGCAAATTTGAAAATAGTTGGGACTCTCACTCCAAATGATTTTGCTCCATGCAATTTTGAAGATGACTAAATTCCTCTAGTCACATTTGAAAAAAGCAAAAATTTCATAACATTATGTGAATATTCCCCCATTTCACCTATTTTAACACTTCAATTACATTAACCAAGAAATTCACTTTTGCACAATTCTTTTATCCACCAAAAACTTCAATTTTGCATATTACATGGGAAGGCTTATGCAATATGGAAAATAGGGTTCCACATCAAGGATTCCAAATATCCATTAAAAAATCCAAGTCAACATTTTGCCTGTTGCTAAAACCATAAGTACATCATATTCCCATCACCAATCCTCCCTTTCCATAGTCGTTAAATTCATTCTAAACAACAATTTACACAAATGTCTTATTCAACTCATGACTTTTTGCTTGCTCTATTTTTAAAAAGTTCCATTTGTAATATTGTAGTACTTTGGTCGATTCAACATTAATTATATTATTTATGTTTTTTTTTTTCAATTTAATAATTATTACATGATTGTGTGAGAAGTTGAAAACATCTTAGTTGTCACATGTCGAAAGTGTTCCCTAGGTAGGGTAATTTAGTGAGATCTTTAGGGCAGAAAACATAATCTAATCTGAAAGAGAGGAAATTATTTTGTAAAGCATTGATTACTTTGGTTGTTATGCAGGGCAAGTCCCTATTATTAGGGATTTAATGTGTGGACCTTGGGTTCCACCCTCGGTGTTCACATAATAAATCCTTGACAACAAAGACTTGCCTTATTAAAAAACCATTCTTTGTTGAAATGTTAAAAAAATATTTAATATTTTTTAACGAAAATATGAATAATTATTTTTAAATATTAAATTGAGTTTTTAAAAATTAATCAAATATTAAACAATTGATTGTTGAATTGACCAAGGTACTATGATAAGCCAATTGCAACTAATATGAATTTAATTTCTCCTTACTATGCATATATTACATGTTTCCACAAGACCAATAAAAAAGGAGCTCCAAACCTACTGCAACTTCATCCAAAGTTTAATGTTGAAACAATCATATTATTCTTGATAAAAATATTGTACCTAGTGTTGCTAAATCCAAATTGGCCATGACCTTGTAGTTATTAAAACCTTGCATAGTTCATTCATTTCATCTTGAATTTTTTTTCATTTTCTCACTTCTTACCATCCTTTCATGTGAGTTTCTTTTAATATGTGTCTTTCATTGTTGCAAAACTTCATGCTGCATTTTCCATTTGACACCTCTTTACTTTTATTATCTCAACTTTGAAATGAACTCAATGATTTATCCTTAAACATATTTCTTCACCTCCTCGCACCAACGGAGGGCCTTCAGGGCCCTAGTGGCTCGTTTCAAGTCTCAACATTCACAAAACACATATGACTCATGAGGCCTTAAAATTTCAATACTTTCAATTCTCAGGCGCCACAAGTCGTGACTGTTTAGGTGCCACGTGTCATGATTATAATATGACACGTGTCGATAGCCGCCTCTAAGACGCCAATTTGGCAAGGTTTTTTGGCCACGTAAACCAGGTACCATCCTGGCAAACTGGCCCTCCAAAATGTTTCATCCAGTTAGGTTTTCATCCAATTAGGGTTTGGTGCTTACCTAAGTTTCCCTGAGAACTGAGGTCAGTTGCTCTCTCTCTCTCTCAATTCCAGAAGCTCATTTCGATTCGACTAGACCGCCATGATTATGTGTGTGTGTGTGTGTGTGAGAGAGATGTCTTTAGTTCTCCCATTTTTTCCATTACGAAGTTGTCGAGAAGATCCTGATTTTGGCTATGTAGCAGATATCTGCAGAATTGAAAATTTGCGCATTGCTTCAGGAGTGCTCGAGGGAGAGTGTCATCACATCAAGCCAAATTGTTCAAGGGCTTCTCGTGCCTTCTAGAGCAAGGCTGATGACATTGCTCTTGACATTCTTTATGCATTTGGGTCCTGAAGGGATATCCAGATCCACTATCTCTCAATCTGAACCAACATTCTCAAGTGATCTAGACACGTCTGTCATTTTCCCACAGGGAGGTATGAAGAACGTTTTTCTTGCTCTGTCATTTCTCTTTTAGTCCCTCGGGAATCGGCTGTCGAGTTCAAAACACCAACCTGCCTAATTGTTGCAGGGCAAGGGGTTTAGGGTTTAGGGTGCAAGGCAAAAAAGGAGGGGCGAATGAGCACAGCCTAATTCCAAGCCTTGTCATTGAATCCCTGTGGCTATATGGCAATCAAAGGAGACCTGCACATTGAAGCGAAAGGTGAGGACCCATCATCCAAGAATTTTTTGTGTTTAGTCTTATTGGTGAATTTATCAGGAGCCTTCGTGATCTTGCCATGGATGGGTAGCAGCTACCCACATTTTTATACATTTGTACAAGCAAAGCTTGTGAGGATCTTTTTATTTATTTTTCGATGTGAAGCCTCAACTATTTGTTGGTACAAGATCAGTGGCAATTGAATTTCTTACATTTTCTTTCATGGGCACCCAATAAAATGATTTTTTGAAGGAAGTGATGTCGGTTTTACTCTTGGCACAGGCTAACTTGAAGTGTAGTCTTGGCTGCAAGCATAGATAAAGCATTCGCGCTGAAGCTCTACTCAGTTGAAGACACTGCAATGGGATAAATGAGCAACTGGAACAGGGTTTGATAAGGTGAAAAATCATGCACATGGTGCAATCAGTGCTCTCAGCTCAACATGCTGATTGGGTGAATTTCATGTGCTGGGGCTCCAGCAGAACTGGCCAAGCAGTAGAAGAAGGTGCTACAGAAAACATCCAGCTCCTTCTGGAAGAGTTACTATGCTGCTGGTGAACTGGCAGAGTGATGCCCATCTATGTCTGAGTACTTGACATGATGTTTTTTCATCATGAATTAGTAGCAAAAGCCCACAAATGATGATAGAAATTCAGAACAACCACATTATCGCTCTCCTTACAGAATGTGCAAGCTAGGGGGCAACCACATCAAACCAGGCAGTGAAGGGCTTTACTCATGTATCAGACAGCCTTGATTACCTGGCGCTTAAAACTCCACATACTTCCTACAAGGCGAAAATCTATGTGGAGGAGTCAGAGCCAGGCAGCTGGCTCAGTCCCCCTCTTTCAGTACATCATACTCCCATGGGACCAAGGAAGGTAAGTCTCTTTGACACTCTTCCCTGTAAGCTCTTCTATCCTGTATTCTTGAGAGGATGGAACATGAAGTTCAACCTCCTTCGCTGCAATTTCAATTTATATCAATAATAGCAAGTGTTGCACCTTTCAGAATAACTACCATGATCTGTTTGATGAGTGGCCAATTGGCCATGAAACTGGGATTTGGTGCAAGTCTTTTCCCAACTTGGTTTTGGCAAGCACTTAATTCTGGCTAGGTGCTCTGTGGCCATGTTGGAATGATCAATTCTTGTTTCTGTACAACAGTATAATCTTTTGTAGATGGTTTGTTGCGAGTTTCTTGCGTTGCTGAACAAATGCCAAAATGCTTTTTGGATGGCTGTATTGTTCTGAAATCATGTACCTCTGGTGATCAAAACTTAATGAACTGTAGGGTGAAGCCCTACTGTGGGGGCATTTCCAGAGTAAGGGGTGGCCTAGGATGAGGTGGTAGCTGGTTGTGGCCCTGGATTCGGGAATGTCCCCCACCAGTGGGCTTTACCCATAATATAGCCCAAGAAAAAGGCTATCATGAACCTAAACATGCATAGATCACAAGGTGTAGGTGGGGTAGGGTTCTTACATCTACTCTTTAAGAGTAGCAAGGGATCTTACACCTAAGTACATGTAAGATCCCTCCCATTCTTAAGGAGTAAGTGTAATATCCCTCCTTTCTGCAAGGGATATTTATGGGTATAAGGTGACCTCCCAATACACAAGGAAATTTCTCTGAATGCTTCATGCACAGACAATTTTCAGAACAGGTTGAAGTTGGAGTTATTTGTGCAATTTGTGCTTGTCTTGATAGTTTTGAACTTGGTTGGACCTGGTGTACTAAGTGTACATGTTTTCACGGTCTACCATTTTTGCTTCTATGACCTGTTGATTTTCTGGGAAATCCAATAATGTTTTATTTCCTCCCAGTGGTTCTGTCAGACTGCCTTGCTTTAGGAAACTCAAAACTGTTGATATTGCTATAACATTTTACTGCTTTTAGATTGCTTTTGTTGTTGCTCTAGTAATGTAAATTGTTACCCTATTGCAAGAGCAATAGTCTCAAAAACATATATGTATGTCATCAAATACCCCCACTGAACAGATGAAGGGCAATCATTTGATAGAATTCAGATTCTGAGGTTTAAAAAAAAATATGCCAGGTATGGATATTGTGGCTTTTTGAGGCTTGCTATTGCCTTGTCAGGTACTTGGCTAGTGCTTTGCTTCCACAAGGTCATCGTCGCTTCCTTCACCTGGTATGCACAATTTATTTTTAGGGTGCAGTTGCAGGGTGTGGTTCCTCATAACAATTGTTACTCAATCAATTTTGGCTTCTGGGCCTCAGTTTGATGTTTGGTGTTTCAGTTATAAGCTGTGCAACTCCATTGCCAAGTAACTTTTATCTGAATTTTAGAATCCAGTTACCATGCCACATTATCTGGTCTGGCATGCAGCTGTTGAATAATCAATTTATTTTTTAAAATCGAGTTCAGCTTTAAAATATGTGATTTATGTAATTTTTGACCTGATATTATGCTGGAATATATGTTTTTGACAACGATGAATGATACTAGCACTTAATGTCCGTGTGAAAAGATTTCATTAAAATAGAAGTATTGCATGATTTTCATACCTCACCAAAGTTCTTGGTGGCCACTAAGAGATTCCCACTTTATCTGACAACTTAAGTGAGTTGGAGTCAACATTAGAGGTATTGTCAAGCATGGGTAAGTAGCTGATTGCTGAATCACATCCCAATTAGATATTGACACATAGAAATAAAGAAAATGATGGGCCCTGAACATAATTGTCACAATTGTCACAAGTTCACCAAAAATTTACATTGACAGGCAATTAATTTCTTTTACTTTCTATGTTTTGGACAAGTAATTTATAGAAAATTTAATACTTTAAAATGTCATACAATTGTTGCTGAACCTGAAAAGGCAGTTACAGTAGTCACTGATGCATTCAAATAATTTTTCATGTGAGTGATATTGATTTAGACACACAATCTACAAATGGTTTGTAGTGGAGTTTTACACAAGAGGTCTAAGGTTATGGGTGACTTCGCATATTTGGATAATAACTTCTCTTAAGGTGGTCCATGTTTTCTTGCAATGCTTGTCCCATGACTAGCCCTTTGGATCCATCAATTCATCAGCTCAAGATATCATTCATTCACATTTGTTCTAATGACTTTTGGATTCACAAAGGTGCATTCACATTCACATTCACAACCACTAGTGCTCTTCCATGTGACCAAGTTTGTAGTGTCTTCACTCACCATCTTTTTGTCCTTCCTCCGTTACACATTCAACAGACCTCTTTGGTAAACTACACAGTGTGTTCTTATGAGCTTCAGAAACTTCAAATTGTTTTATTTTGAAGGGGGCTGGACAATTTAGGGCCACTGAATTGCCCCAAAAAGTTAGCTCAGGTTAACTTTTCAAAAGTTGCATTTCCAAAAAATTGCAGGAGACGTGACTTGATCTTGGCAATCATTTGCATCTACAGAGACATATATATATGAGAGTTCAGAATTCAGTGTACAATTGGATTGAGGCTTCATTCACACAATGTGAGAGATGGTTTCTTGAAAGTGAGAAGGGATACTGTTTTTGGAATTATTTTCACAAGCATTTGTGAAATAGTAAGGGACAAATCATCCTTTTTTCTTTTCTTTTCCAATCTTCTGATTTCTCAAAAGTGGAGAATTTTTGCTGGAAAAATACATCTTGCACTGAAAGAACACAAATTTTCAAACAAGCAGTTTGCAATCGCTGCCTTGCCTTTTTTGCCAGGGTTGCCTGAATATCCTTCTGACATACCTGGGGATCTTGAGCAATCTTGTTGATGTTGTGTGGTGGTAGCATGTGCATAAAGTACCAATGGACGATTCTGCAATCATTCGTGACCATGAAAATCAACATGAACAGAGAGATTCAACTCCTGTTTACAAGGACCCCAGCCTTGACAATTTGCATGCAAGTAGTGAGCGATATCACAATGAAATGCTAGGGCCAGTAGTAAACTAGTCACCCCCTGTGGATCCCACTCGATCATGCTACATTGACATTATGAAACAAGCTGCTCAACCCTTTCCATGTTCAAACAGAATCATTAGTGATCATGGAACCATGTAACATGGTTAGACAATTTTGATGAAAAATAAGTTTGATCAATGAAGTTATAGGGGAGGTTCCCCTGGCGAGTGGGTTCTCTTGGGCATGAGCTTGAGGGTGTTCCTGAACCTCAGGAGAACCCATGAATATGGGAACCTCCACATGTGTATGGGAATGCAGGAACATATAAAAATAGGAGGATCTTCCCTTGGCATAATGCCCTAGGGTTTTTCTCTTGGGGAGATCTGTCAAAATACACATAGAAATAAAAAGATAGCCATTTATGTAGCCTATTGAGGACAAGTTGATCTCCTTTGGCCACTCACAAAATCCATGATGAAGCCCAAAATTGAATCCCAAATCCTACTACACAGATGAAAAAATTTCTTTCCTTTGGGCGAAGATGAAACCTTGGATGTTACCCATCACGTCATATGTTGATGGTTCTTTAAGTTATTTGCATGTTTGTGTGTTGACTTGGAAAGTGTTTATGCCCGTCTCTTTGGAGACATCCCATTAAAATAAATATGTTTGAGCATGATTTAATGATATCAACAGTCAAGTTTCTTGTCTAGTTGTGAGCTTTTTATGTCTTTGCTTTCAACATGAAGGGATTTCATAGAGTGGTCAGCCATAGAAAGATGGCCCAGAACTCTCAATTAATTTTCAATAGGGTGCAGGGACTTTCATGGAGAGGTTTCATAGAGTGGTCAGCCTCAAAAAGATGGCCCAGAACTCTCAATTAATTTTCAATAGGGTGCAGGGATTTTCATGGAGTGGTTTCGTAGAGTGGTCAGCCTTACAAAGATGATCTAGAACTCTCAATTAATCTTCAAAAGAGTGTGGGGCTGAAAATCCACACAATTCAGACATCTGAAGAAGTTGCCTGCAATGAGTAGCTGAAAACTGGTTCAATGTCAACTGTGGTCCTAGGGCAAGCACAGTGGTTGAGCTTGATTGGAGCTGACAATAAGGAAATGTGTTTTCTTTTGGAAACATGCCCAATCCATCCATTCTTTTCTGGCCATTGAATCACAATTTTCAGCTTCCAACAACTCATCATTTCTACAAGTCAACAGGGTTAGGTTGGTTGATCTATTCTTTACCTGCCATTCAATCACAATTTCCAGCTTCCAACACTCATCATTTCTACAAGTCCGGGCTGAAGAGGTAGTTGCCATGGAATCTGATGTTACAAAATAGTACCCAAACCAATAAGTACTCTCTCCAACATGGATTATGTGACCCAGCACATAATCAGTGCACCATGGATCGAAATGCTGTTCAAATTCAGTTGAGGACAAACCACAAGTGAGTTATAAAGGTTCTCATTCTGTGAACCCTTCCAATTCCAGCTTTCCCTACCACATAGGTACCTACCATACAGGTACCTATGACTGATGTTTCACACAAAATAATTCACAAACGTCTAGTAGAACAAAAAAGAACTTGATTCATAGTTGTCTAACTTGTTGACAATTGAATTCCCAACTTGTTTATTGTCCCAACAGTTGGATTATTATCACAAACACACAACACAAGATGTACCTTTGCATAATTATTCCTCAGCTGTTGAAATTTCAGAAAGAATCAATTTAAAGTTAAATAAATATTAGGCAAAGAAGTGTCGATTGTCAATCAAATGAACGGTACCTATGTCAGTGGGTAAAGTTTCATAAGTATTATGTAATGTGGAACATACTGGATATAATCCATTGTGCCAACTACGGTGCCAAAAGATGAGGAATTTGAGCAAGCTAGAAAATATTGAATGAATGGCAAAACAAACACAATGGCCTAGACTTGGTGCATTCCATAACTTAATGGTTTTCATGATTTGCTGGAATGTTCATGTAACCCAAGAAAACTTGTCCATTATGCCTTGTAAAAGTATCTTCACTAATTACCCTGCAGACACATACTACAATGTTAGTATCCAAACCCTTTTGTTAAACTCCCCGATGAAATGTGTTGTTTGAACAAAATGCTCATTACCAATTGTGCAGCAACACAAGCATTATAGCCACATGAATTACAATTGTTGGTTTTTTTTGCACATTCTGAATCTGCCATTGTTGTGAAGCTCTAAGATCTTCCTTTGCATTTTTTTAAGGACATAAAAAGAAAGCAAGACTAATGAATGGGGAGAGGGTTGCTTGCGTAGTTTGAAGAAAACCTTGGCGATGATGGGGAAGAGTCGTTTCTACAAGGAGTTTTATAGTAGTTTTCTCAAACTTTGGAAGATGAAAGGTGTAGGCATGGTGGATGGTATCTATCTTTTGTGGTCTTGCTTTGTGCAAACCATATATGAACCTCAAGATGAAAAGAAGTAGCAATTTGCAAAGATTTAAGAAAATACAAGAAACTATGTAGATAGATGTTTGGGTATTGTAATTTAAATTTGTTATCATTCAAAGCCCATGTAGGTTGTGGCAAATGGATGCAATCTACAATCTAATGATGTGTTGTGTGATTCTTCATCATATGATTATTGAAGATGAATGAACCCAAAATTTGGAGCCATTGTTTGATGAAGCAAATGTAGCACATTGAAAAAAAGGTCTAACTTTCCAAGAATACATGGAAAGCACACCAAAATCAAAGAATTCAAAAGTTCATTACAATTTTAAAATGAATTTGGTGGAACATTTGTGGATCAACTAGGATTAAACATTGAAAGAAATACAATTACACATTGCTTCAATTATGGTGCATTTGTGATTTTTTGCAAGGGCTTATTCACGGTTAGGGTTCCAAAAAAAGGAAAAAAGACTCCAAGACTTTTGTCAAGATATTTTTTGCAAATAAAATTTATTTGAAGCAAATTTAAGTGGGAAAAATTGAATAGTCCAATTAAGATGATTCATGTGACGGTGAGTTTTCACATTTGTACATAATTGTGTATGTATATTTTGGTTTATAGCCAAAAACATAGAATATCCCAAAAAATCTCAAAATGAGTTTCAATGGATAATTAAACATGTTTTTTGACAAGATTATTTCTTGCACATGTGACCTGCACCTAAAGCTAGTCATTTTGAACCCATTGAACATAATTTTTTGTCAAATAGTTTGTTAAATGAGTCCTTTCCTTGTAGCCTTTTCCTTTACAATTTCAAGACTTTGAAATCTTTGTATAATTTGATTCTTCATCAAGTTCATCTAATGAACATGTACTTTCATATAAGGGGGCATATTTTTGTTGTACAAAAAGTTTGATATCAATTATATGACTTTATGCATTCCTTTTGATTCCATTAAAAAAAGAAGTAATTTAAACATTTGATATAGTTAGTTTACAAGACTCAAAATGACATTTACATAGTATCCAAATATATATATTTAAAAAATTATTAATGTAACAAGACGTCATTTCATCTATTGGCACACAACAATCCAAAATAACTATAATGTAAGATTTTAAAAAATCCAAAATTGTCCGTTGTAATCCTTTAAATACAAGTCATTCCTTTTTGGGACCCCAGTCATGAATACACCCACAACGTTTTTGTGTTTGTGTATTTTTCAATTTTTTTCCATGGCTTGTGGTTTTTTATGGGATCCAACATTGGCAAAAGAAAGGGTTCAATGATTTTTTATGGGATTCAACCATGGCCAAAATTATAGAATGCATATGATTTTTCATGAGCTTTGACGATGGTTAAAGGAAGAGAAAAAAAATGTTGTTTGTTGTTTTTTTATGGAATTCAACCATGGCCATAATCAAAAGGTGCTTGTGATTTTTTGTGAACTTCAATGAAGTCTAGAAATGAAGATTACTTGTGAATTTTCTTGAACTTCAACAATGACCAAAAGAATGGGTTGTCTATGAATTGTTTTGGATTTTGTGATGGATAAAATTTCAGGTGCTTGTGTTTTTTTTCAATAACTTCATCAATGGCAAACTTGGAGCACTTAATTTGGGTTTTAGTGGGTTTTCTATGTGTTTTAAGCTTTGATAATAGGGAGTCTACCATTGTGCTTGTCACCTCCAAGCTTGGTGTTCCAATTGGAAGAAGTTCAACATTGTTTTCATCTTGGAGCTTTGACTTTGACAATCTACCATTGCCACGGCACTTATAAGACCTTGGAGCTTTAAGATTTTATAAAATTTGAAACTTCAAGCTTCATAAGAGCTTGAAGTTCCAAGTTCTTGTGTTTTTTTTTCATGAAAAACCTCCACAATGGAAATAAACATCACATTCACCCATTGCCAACCTTCACCACTTTTGTATGGAGCCTCCCATCATTCACCAAGTTGTAAGGCTTGGCATGGAATTTATCAAGGCCTTGCATAAAAATATTATTTTTCATCATTAGTAGGGTTGGGTTTTCACAACGATCATCATTGATGGGATTGTGTTTTCACAACAATCACCTTAACAAATAGATTTACCTGTTGCACGTGCTTTTAGAGCATACAAGCATATATGCTTTAAGGGGGTTAAAGATAGAAACCCATTGCATAAGTAGGTAAGGTGCTTGGTGGCTACTAAGTAGGTAGATGCATGTGCATGGTTACACCATTGTTAGCTATGGTGACATGCATAAAATGAAAAGTATTCCTATCCACACTCCATCCATCTAGTTTGGGCACACTAATAAATATTATTTCAAACAAATCTTCCAAAACTACTCCTATTTTCTTTGTTAAGTCACCATAACTTTCACTCTAGGAAAAGTGTGATTGGTACAATGACCCTTGTGACCTCAATGGCATATATCATTACCTATAACTAATGTTTGGCACAAAATAATTTGCAAAAGCTCTAGCAAAAAAAAAAAGAATTTTTTTATTGATATTTGTTGAAATTATTAAAAATTGAAAACTATTGGGTTACTATTACAAATGCACAACATAAATTTATTTTGCATAATTATTCTTCAACTATTGAAATTCTAAAAAATTAAATTTGAAATTGTCAAACTTCATTTTCTAAAATGAATACATATTTGGAAATGGAGTGTCAAACATTGGTCATAAGTACAATATGAAGTATATATTAGATTTATTCAAAGAGAAATATCTATGGCAATTGAATTAATAAGTAATACCTAAGGATTTTTCTATTTCTGGTATTTTTACTATCTCACTTAAAAATTGGAAAAAAAGATGTATTGATGGTTGTCTAAAAAATAACACTTTCTAGATAAACAAATCACAATCACCTTAAGGTCAAGAAGTTCCTTTTAAGACTTTTAAGATAGAGATTCTTCTTAAGCAACTAGTAGTAAAGGCCTCTTCTTCCCTTCTGAGGGTGGACAGTGTTCAAGAAAACCCTAAATTCCCACACCTTAGATGATTTGATTAACTAGGTGTATACTATTATTGGGTTGGTATATCAAACTTATTCAATGGGGTAAGCACACATAATTTTTTTCAAGAATTATACTAGCTAGGCAAAAGCGCGTGGATTTCCAATAAAGTTCAAGGTAAAAGCATGTAAGCATTGCAAAATTATCAACTTGGGGAAGGTAATGGCATATTTACTTTGTCATAGCCAAAAAGATAAGAGTATATAATTTATCATATACAATATGCATTTAAGTAAAGGTAGGGCAAACTTGAATATGGATAAATGTGTATACTAATTTGGTATATCACCAACCATGGATAGATAATTAATTGTGCAATTGGCATTTACAAACATGAACACATGATATCATAACCATCCAAAGAATAATACTTAAACACATAAAAAGAAACCATTCCATACCTTGGTAAAGAACAATTCATGTAATGAAAAAAATTGTGTATGTTAATGTTATTTAGACCTTACTATGAATCACATGTATTGACCTTCTTCATTGACAAACGTATTCCATATGTATCAACCAATGTTGGCCAATTATTGTGAATAACCTACTAGCCAAATATTGATTTTTTTGAACCACAATAAATATCCCTCCCACCTAGTATTGAATTTTCAGAATTTTATAACCTACCAAGATGACAAGGTTATCATCCAAGTAGGTTATCAATCTTAAAATCCTAAACATTTTTATGATAAAAAAAATTAAAAAGTAAGGATTTTTATAAAAAAAAGTTACAAAAAATTATTTTGTAATTATGTATAACATGCATAAATTTTTTAATCATATAATTGATGCATAAGTAATTCTCACTGAAATATTTGAGAATCGACCCTTATGGATAATTGATGATTTTTGCCTAAAAAAAATTGATAAGCGAGGATATTACTTTGACATTTATATTGATAATCAATTGGTTTAAATTTAACTTTTTTTTGTGATAACCTACCCACCTGGTTTTTGTCAAAAATCAATAACCAACAAACACATGTATCAATCTCCCATTTTTTCTTAATTCTAGACATCTCCCTAAAGCTGCATTCACACAAAGGTGGTAAAGGGGATAAATTAAAGGATTAAATTAACCATAATGTAGTTCCATTCACATAAAATGGGTAAAAATTGACTTGGTGAAGTACATGGCAAGAAGGGGATAAATTTGCTGCCCAATATCTTAACTCCAAGAATGAATATCTTAATTTTTGTTGATTTGGGATAAGTTAGGGTGGAACAAGGAGGTTAATTTGACCCTTCAATTTCTAAATGTTAAAATAACCCCCTTGCGTTCCCAAGAGCTTGTGAAAAATGAGGTAACGATGAAACCCTAATGTAATGACACAATACCATTAATTGTCGAACTCAGTACACAATAAAACACCAATAATTGATGGTGATGGGTGAGGGAGTGTGTTGGTTTTTGTGTTTTTGTTTTGTGTAGGTTTAATATAGAGTGATAGCTTGATGACATTCGATGTTGGTTAGTTGCCATTCATTGCGGAGTCATTTGAATTGTTACTAGTTGGATTTTGGGGGACACAAGTGATGGAGTGATACAACTATTGTCATCTTGAAAGAAATGTTGACGTCTTCTATTGAATGGATAAATTTCTAACTACGATTGGTTGTAATGGATTTTTCAAAATAGAAACCTTTTGTTAATAGGAGAATTTATTATAAAATTGAAGTAGAGTGGAGGAAGAACTCAGGGCACACTTGTTTTTCATTTTTGAAGCATGCAACTTCCATTACGTGCATGTTTCGATGTTAGGAATGTAGGTCTAGCAATAGAAAATAAGGGTGGATTCAAAGATGTGATGATAGGCTCTAGGGGCTTCACAAGTAGTCCCTAAGGCAAATCATGTTCTTGTGTTTAAATGTTTCTATTGTTTAGTGTAATGTGTATGTGGTTGTTGGGTAGAAAGAACACCCATTCCTATGGGAGCTCTAAGGTTAGATCTTGTTTGAGAGAATACATTCCTTGGAAATCTTTGGGCATGGGAATTTGAAACATTGTTCTATCTTTGTTTTCTCTTTTAACCATCTCTACAAACAATGTGTCTTGTTGAAGTCTATGGATAACAATTATAGTTGAGTGGAGGCAATTGTGTTTGCTTGTTAAGTATCCATTTCATGTGTTGTGTTTTGTATGGTTTCATTTGGGCAAATTGTGATTGTCTAGTTAGTCACTATTAAAAGCTAGAATCATCAGGGATGGGGTATTATTTCAATCCATAATAAGACTACCTACGAAGGGATAATGGTGCTTATGAGAAAGGAATTGGAGTGCTCTAATCCTTGAACACCCAATAGTGTTAGGTCCAGTTGATAATATTAAGTTGAAGTCATTGATTTGTTGTTTGAGTAGGTCATTGGATTTGAGATTATGAAAAGGGTTGTTGTAGATGAACACCATGATAACTAAATAGGTTGGGAATTACCTCTTGTTTCTTTTTGTTATAAGCATTCAATGTTGTTCATTCTTTCAATTGAGAGAAAACCAGGAATTGTGGGAGTCTAGAGACATTGAGGATTTTTTTGGGCAACCCAAATATATTTTTTCATAATCTGCCAAAAAATTTCAGGCACCTTGGAAACATTTTTCCATATTGCCTTAGATTGTGGGCAAAATGAATTTTTTTTTCAACCTTCATAATATGCCCGAAATTATTTGGGCAACAAAAGAAATCCAAAACTCCCCTAATTTTTTCCCAAAAATTTGGGGGCAGAATTGATTTTTTTCAACCTTTCTAATCTGACCAAATTTTTGAGGCAGAAAAAAATTCAAAACCGACCAAATGTTTTTCAAGCATCCTAAACAAAATTCTCATTAATTCTCCATAGTGCCCAATGTTTTTGGCAGCATGAAATTTAAAACAATAGTGAACTAGTGTAGCCTGTGCCCTTGGCCTAAGTGTGAGCTTGTTACCCAAAGAGTTTTTCCTTTGAAAATTCTTTTTTTTGGGTAATTTAATTGAATTTCCAATGACAAAAATTACTCAAAATTCAATATATCTTGCACCTCAGATCTTAAAATTTCCAAATCACCTTCATTAAATCCTACTCATCGAAGGTTTTCCAATAATACCAAAGGTGTGCCCAAATTCCCTTGTAAATTTTAGTTTTGATTTAAATGAATTTTCATCAAAAAATTGTTCAATATGCAATAACTTCTCCCCCATAGGTTGAAACAGTATGACATCAACTTGATGCACCCTTATTCATCAAGAGCTTTCCAATGGTACCAAGAGCACAAGAAGAGGTGCTGTGGTTTGTGACAAACAAAACAAACATACCTTCCTTCATAAGTAGATACCAAATAGCCAAAGTTTGGCCTTGCATTTGGGGAATGTCCCCCCATTTGTGGATCACCCATGGTAAACATTATGATAACCATAGATGTACCTATGTCATGAGGTGGTAGGAGGGACTGGCAGCTTCAACCTAGAAGAGGCCTACAATAAGGTACATTGATAGTGGTTGAAGCCACTAGCAATGCTTGATTGTATTTCATTTCAATGCATGCATACAACTAGAGACCATACAAGTTCCTGAATGATTTCCTCTTCTTTTCTTCTAGTAACAAATGAGGCACCATCTACATGATTTCGCACTACTTCTTGCAACCCAAAAAAAACCCTAAAAATTGGGCAGTTCCACCCGATTGGCAACACATTATCACTACTCTAGTCTCTTATTTACCTCAATGGCTTCCAATCCATGCACATGTTATGGAAATTTTAATGCCATGATGGATTGTAGGGTTTAGGGTTTTGGTAATGTGGCAACAGGATATTGGACAAGAGCTCCCCAGTTATATTACACATTTTATTGTCTATCTTCTGATATTTTTGTAGCTCCCTAATACGTTTTTGCACATTCCTGGTTGTTGGTTGGTTGAATCTCATAACTCACCCTCCTATGTGTCCCATAACCTGCAAGCTTGGCAGTATTGTGCAATTGGTTTTTCCTGTAACCAGGGGACATAGCCAGCGTACTCTCAAGCTGGTTACCTAGTCCACAGAATGTTACCTCTTTAGTTCTTTAGAATTGTTTGAAATCTTTCTGGGAATTGTTGTCATGAGTTGATGAGATGTGTATGATTTTTTTTTTTCAACATAATCACCAGTTTTCTTTTTGGTTATGCTTTTTGTAGAGGGTCACTTATTGCACTACAGTGGTGCATAATGCCAATCAGGTTTCACAATTGGTGTCCATTTAGTCGTCTCTCTAGAGACTAGGAGGCATCACTTTTATCACCTAAAGGCTTTCCACGACCTGCTTCCAAAGTTGAAAAGGCCAGGGTCATTATGGTGCAGAATTTGCTCTCACAATCTACCTTGCTCCTCTAATGCTCGTAAATCTTTGCAAAATGTTACAGTTCTCTTAATAATGTAAGCTTAATATTTTTAAAAGGTTGGGGCAGCCACAATGTATGAACATGAATAAACAAAACTTGTTCTTGTGGAAAATGGATGTTAAATTAGAACCTTTTATTTGACAAAAGCTTTAATACATTATTTGTACATTATCAAAAAAATTGGATTAAAAACTTGTGTGAAATTCCCAGCTGCTGACCACTCACGCGGTAAGTATGTCTCTCATAGAGCTCACACCCAGAAGCTCAATATGTTGGCATTCCGAATGGGAATCATTGTTGCCACAGTTGCGAAAATTCCTCAAAACATAATGCTGAAGCTTAGGCATAGGAGATTTCCAATGTTGGGGGTCAGATCCCCCATGGTTATCAGGGTGGTTTCTTAGGGTTCATTCATAACCATGATTGTCAGAAAAATCAAGCAGCCAGCTCAGATACATAACCCTGGTTCTCAAATAATTGAAAAATAATCAAATGACCACCTCCACAATTGCTGGTTCTTTCATGATAATTGTCAGTTCTTTGAGGTTTTTGAAATAGCCAGAACCAGCAGCTCTTTGATTCTGATTTATTTATTTATTAGTTCACTGGTTTTGAAGTATTTAAAGAACCGGAACTGGCAGTTCTTTATAAACTCAAGTAATTGCACTACACCAAAAATTTCACCTACATTGTGCCAAAAACATTTAACTGTTGGATGCCTCAGCAAGCTACTTGGAACAGGATACAGACTTTTTTTTTTTTTAATGCTTGCTATATATAGTAGTCAAAAAGAGAAATTAAAAGCAAAAAGTCCTAAAATCTAGAAGACTTTCAATAGCCAGAATCGATCAAAAATTTAGAAAATTTCCCACATTTTTATACATTGTTCAAGTAGATACCCAAAAATACAGAAGGATGTTTTTTTATAAAAAAATCATATTTTTCTTGTAGCCAAATCTGGCTAAATCTTCCTATGGATGACCACCACTTTGACTGCATCACAAAATTGACCAGGATGTGCACTGCAAGAGACTGCTGGTGTTGGACATGAGTCATGACTTTAATGTGAAGGAGATTAAGATATGTCTTGTATGTCATCAAACTCATCTATCTATCTATCTGCTGATTTAGATCCCTGTTGTATGTCATCAACTTGATCTATCTATCTAGCTGCTGATTTACATCCATGTTGAATGTCATCAAGCTCATCTATCTGATGAGTAACCAGTAAGTACTGGATGCTCCTTTAAACCCCATCTACATACAAACCATGACTCACCTGAACACTTTTCCACATCACTACTGTACTAGAAGTTATGGATTTGATCCTGACTTGGGTAGGATTTTCACCTCACGAGGTGCAAGTCAATAGACTCTCTTCTTCAGTGATTTTTTCATGACCCATTAGAGACTCCATGAGGATGTGAATAAGCTTATCACTAAAGGATTTGAGATATTTTAAGAGCATCTCCAGCAGTGATTAGTTTGTGACTCTACAAAAAATATTTCTCACATCCAAGTTTGGTTATTTAGTTTTTTCCAAGCCCACCCAGAAAACTAAAATTGGGACTACAAATAGGTGAGAGACTACACATAGAAATAAGCACTCCCCCCAAAAAGGGCAATTGTTTCATAAACACCCAACTGCTCCTTAGGCACCTCCTCAAGCACCACAAACCGTAAAGCACCAGTTATGTTTATAAAATGTTTACCCATGAAACCCAGCACATTCACATATTCACCAGTTATAACAAGGAAAAAGAAGCAAAATGCCCACTAGATGAGGATTCTGGAATATTCAAGCTAATATAGATACAGCAGCCCATATCTCAAATATATTGTAAAATTTGTTCATTTGGAAGGCTGAGATCAGGGCATTGAGATTATTGGAAGTCATGTAATAAAATCCTCAATTAGGACTTGTAGAGGATAAAGAATAGAAAGTCTAATAACAGTGGGACAAAAAAGGTAGGATCTCTTCCTGGAGGAAGCTCTCTGCATCTGGTGCCAACAAGTGCTACTTCTAGATGAACAACAAGTGCTGCTGTCACACAATTTACTTCTTCAAAGGGCCCCCCACCTTGTATGTTAATATCATCTCAATATTATGTCGGCGGAGTAACAGCAGTGGAGGCGCTCAAGAAAAAGGAAAGACAGGATGAAACTCAATTACCATCAAAATTGACGGTTTTCTGGGCTTCACTTCCCATTGAATGCTAATGTACTTTTTTGCAGGTTTTTTAAAAATCTCACCCAGTTTATGACCAAACTCAAGGTTCCGGTGCTATCTTTTTGTTACTTTAGGGATATCTCTATTAGAAATATGGAAAATACTCCATTTTAAAAGTAGTGAAAAGAAACAGTGGACTATGAGACAGGTTGGATAACTTACATTGACATGTGGCATGTTTCAGAATTGACACATCACATTCTGCCAACCAGGGCACTAATTTAGTGGTTACTAATTTAGGGTTCCTTTTAAGATTAAGGTTCCACACCGCATGTCTTTCATATGTTGGTCCTGAGTATGGAGTGAGGAGGGAATCAGGCGTTTTTTTTGGTAACAGTGGTTGGGAGTACTGGATGATCTATTTCAACAACAAACATCATGAGGAGCTAATGAAGTATATGAACTAGCAAGTTACTTGAATTGCCAATAGCAAGTAAACAAGCAAATCTTTGTGTGTAGGGTATGGCCTGAGGTCAAGGGCATTACAAGAAGAAGGGGCTGCATGAGGCAGTAGCTGAGCATGGACTTGCTTTTGGTAATGCCCTTGACTGAGGGTCTTACCCCTCACATAAAGACTGAAGACCTTCCCTGTCAAAAAATTGTGAAAAAAACAAAAGATACCTCAAAAAATGGAAGATTTTGCTGGAAAATTTCATTACGTCTTCACCTAATGGTTCAATATCTCTGGGGGGCAAATTCAAACCATCAACAACAGTTAAAATAGGAAATGTTTCAAAAAGTTCCCAAAAAATGAATGTATAGTTCACAATAAAACCTCATGTTAAAATTGAAAATGTTGCACAAAGTTCCTAAAAACTGAATTCATAGGTCGCAATAAAATGTTAAAACTAAAAATGTTCCACAAAGTTCCCAAACAAAAAATGAATTAATGAACTCAGGGTTGCCAATAACACCCCATCATCGTTGTATAGACATTCCTCAAAATGTGAGACCAAATAAAACTATTTTTCACAAATCTTGTGTATGATTTGTGTAGGATAATGCCCAAGGCTGTGGGCATTCAGTTTTGGGTGTGGGTGTTTTTGCTTTCCAAAATGCCCCGCAGTCGCTTATGCTTTGTAAACATTCCTCCAAAATCCACTAGGAATTTGGATGGAGGTTTCTTTTGTTGTCAAATAACTCCAAATTAGAAACATGAGAATGGAAAGTGGTGCTTACAAAGAAAAACAAACAAGCATTCCTGACTTCCCTTATATGCTCAGTTTTTTCTACCATGACTGCCCCCAAATTTCACTTTGACTGTTCTTTCCTAACTCTTTTGGCACATTTGGTCCATAATTTTTCAAATTTTCAACAAAAATAAAAAAAATTTAATTATTGCCAAATCTGCCCAGTGCACAGCTACTAGGGTACATAAGTCAAAAGAGAGGGAGATTTTGTGAGGCGCATTAAAGGACACACAAAGCTAGCCGGAGAGGAAGGCCGGGGGAGGGGAGGGGAGGGGAGGGGAGGGGGAGGGGGGGGGTGAATTTGAAGGGTAAGTTGGAAGGGGGTACAAAGTGGTAGGTTTAAAAAGAAAATTGGTCGTGACTTGGTTTATAGTTTATATGAGTGTTGTGCATGTAAGTGTCAATAATGGTGTATATATGATGTGTAAATCTTGTGTAATTATTTACGTTTACACATTTGAACTTTTTTACACTTACATCGTTGTCATGTAAGTATTATTTTTGACACGTAAAGGGTTGTCATGTATATATATATATATATTTAGTGGAGGTAGGCCTGAGGGCTCAAAACACAATCTGAAATTTCAGAGTGCCATGTGGCATCATTTCAAACACTTTCAAAGTAAAGATTTTTTTTTCTTGTTGCCTTTCTTTCACAGCACTTGAATTATTTTTTCATAATTATATGAAAAATCCTTAATTACATTGGCAATAAAAATATTAATACATTTCATAGTATTGGGCACTAGGCCTACCTCCACTCCAGGTCCCAAAAGGGATCAACTAGTTTACACTTACACTTGGAGTGCAAATAAATTTCATTATGGGATTTATTTACAGTCACAAACCATTTACACACAGAGCTGGGTTTATAGTGTGGCTAGGTGATGACTAGTGCGGGAGTTTTTGGGTGTTGTTGTGGGTGGAAAGTGTTGTGATTGTAGTAGGGGTGGTAGGTGGGACCCAAAAAGAGCGTGTTTTTTTTGTGGGCAAATCGTCTTTCGTGGCGTCTGCTGCATTCGCGATCTGGTTCCACGGCACACGCATTTCTGCTCATTTGGAATTTGTTTTTAATTAAGAAAACAAAAGAAAGAAAGAAAGAACGAATGAATGAGACCACCCATTGAGCAGCAGGAAAATCAAATCACACAACAATACAAGGAAAGAAGGAACGAAGGAAAGGAGACTTGCAGTAACGACAAAGCTTTGGGAATGTGAAGAAGACAGGAACAACTACAAGAGAGAGATCTCTCATAAAGCAATAGAGAAGAACAAGAACACAGAGGGAGAGGAAAAACAAAGCTTACATGAGAAGAGAAGAGAGAGAACGGAAAACTCAACAAGAAAATAGAGAGAGCTGCACTGGAGAGATAAAAGAAGGCAGAGATAAACGAAGACTTGAGAGATTACTAGTACGGAACTTTGGAAGAGAGTTCTAGTTCCAGACAACGGAGGAGTAGAGCTAACGAAGACTAAGAGAAGGAAGTGGAATCGAAGGGAAAACACAAGGAGAAGAAGGGGTTCAAGGAGAGAAAGGATTTTACCAAGGGAGGAGGGAGAAAAGCCTTGAGGAGTTGTGCTTGATCTAGGCGTTGTTGTGGGTCGATTAGGGAACTTGAGGTTGTTGAGGGAGATCAGAAATGAGGGACATAGTGATGAGAGGAGGAGGAGGTGGAAGAGGGGAGGAAGGAAGCGCAGAGGAGGAGCGATGGATATTGGTGACAGGAGGAGCAGGCTATATAGGGAGTCATACGGTCTTGGTAATGCTACTGGAAGGCTACAAGGTGGTGATCGTGGACAACCTTGAGAATTCCTGCGAAGAGGCAGTGCACAGAGTCAGAGAATTGGCTGGCAAGAATCACGGCCGAAATCTCATCTTTAAGCAGGTGGATCTTCGCGACAAGGATGCATTAGAGGAAATCTTCGATACTTTCCGGTACCCAGATCTCATCATCTAAGGGATCTAATTTTTTATTTTTTCCTTTTGGGTTGCATTTCTCCATGCTGCAAATTCAACAATTTTTTGAGCAGTAGGGAGTTTGCAGTCAGATCCCCTAGAATCTTCGGTATTGGGTGTCACCCACGAGCAACAATTCAACAATCTTTTGAGCGATAGGCGTTTGCAGTCAGATCCCCTAGAATCCTTAGTACCGGGTATCATCATCACCCAGGAGCAAAGTTCTGCAAGAGATTGATTCTCTTGTTCAAGGTTCATCATGTTTAGAGATGAAGAATTTTTTGTACTGACACGATTGCTCAAGAGAGAAGATCTAAACTGACAAGAATATAATGGGTTGGCAGATTCGATGCTGTAATTCACTTTGCAGGACTGAAAGCAGTAGGAGAGAGTGTTCTGATGCCATTACTTTATTACAACAACAATATCATTGGCACTCTGAACCTCTTGAATGCCATGACAAGCCATGGGTGCAAGGAGGTACATACATGTCTGGCCTCTAACTCTGTTAGAGCATATGAATCTTCTTTGTTAAATAAGAGATCATCTTGTCATGGTGGACATCTTCTTCACATGCACAAAATCTTCTGAGATTCACAAGTATGACACAAAATGAACTGTGAACTCCTGAAGAAATATTGCGAGATTCACAAATATGATACAAAATTAACTGTGCATGAGGAAATCTTGTGTGATTCCCAATTATGACACAGAATCAACTCTGAGTGAATTCTTGTTTCCTCTTGAAATTCCTCAGTTACCATTGGTTTCTTTCCAAGAAACATTTTGGGTTACAATCATGTTCAGTCAATCTAAAGTGTATGAATTTTTGTATGAGCTCACCTTTTCTTGTTAGGGAGACAAGTCTCAGGTCTGTTCTTTTCTGTGCAAGATTGTATACTTTGTTATGAATGCTTTCCTGGGTTCATCTTTTTGTACCCTTTAACAAAGCATATGTAAAGGGAGTTTTTGAAATGACAAAAGCCATGATGTAATGTATGGGTTTTTGCAGATTGTGTTTTCATCATCTGCAACTGTTTATGGGCAACCCAAAATGGTGCCCTGTACAGAAGAATTTCCTCTTCAAGTGATGAATCCATATGGTCGCACTAAAGTAAGCTCGCATGATTGTCTCAATAGTAGTTGTGGGTCATTTTTCATGTCTTCTTCTCAGCTGATTTTATTCAACTCTTCACAAGAATGGCAACAGGCAGATTTGCTATTCTGTAAGCAAAAGTATAGTCCTCAACATTCTGAGCCCTTTTGTTTCCCAAACAATGTTGCAGCTTATTATCGAAGACATGTTGCGCGATGTCTACACAGCGGATCCCACATGGAGGATTGTGTTACTCCGCTACTTCAATCCAGTAGGCTCACATCCTAGTGGCCGCATAGGGGAGGATCCCAGAGGGATCCCCAACAATCTGATGCCCTTTGTGCAGCAGGTGGCAGTGGGCAGACGAACTGAACTGACGGTGTTTGGCAACGATTATAATACCAGGGATGGCACAGGGGTGAGAGTTTTTCTTCTTTGCACGGCTTTCCAAGTTTGGTGTATTTCTCAAGAGAGCTGTGTTTTTCCTTTCTCAAAGACTTGAAGATGATGTTGAAGCAAATCTCTTTGGATAAGATGGCACATGTCAATGGAAGGTTTGCAATATTGGAATGTAAGGAATTCTTGCAATGTCATGTATGCAATTCACTTACATCACAGAATGACTAAATGGGTGCTATCGCATTCCTTGATGTGTGTTGTTGAGGCTTTCAGGTGCGTGATTATATTCATGTTATGGATTTGGCATCTGGTCATAGTCAAGCACTGAAGAAACTCTTCAATACTCCTGACTTAGGTAGGTGTTGTAGGGAAGTCTCTCTTCTGCCTCTACTACTTGAGGTCTGCTTTGGTTTCTGAATTTCCTTGGTAATTAACAAAGAGTTCAAATATGGGGTTTTGTTTAATGTCAGCTTTGATTGTCATCACTACAAATAATGTCATCAATTTATTACTGCCATTCATAATGCAAACACGCCCAAGTGCTTTTTGATTTGGTTCTGCAGGATGTGCTGTTTACAATCTTGGAACAGGGAGAGGCACATCGGTTTTAGAGATGGTAGCTGCATTTGAGAAGGCATCAGGAAAGGTAGTCAGTAAACCTTTGATCATTGGTCCTCTATACTCTGTCCTGACATCTTTCCTTTTCTCATGCTGATTCTCTTTCTTTTTTTTTCTTTTCCTTATTTTTGCACCTGGAAACCTGGTTTCTCTTCAGGGTTGCAATTATGATAAGAAGTAAACTTGCTGACAATACTGATTCCTTGAATTCTGTTTTATTTTTATATCAGAAAATTCCTTTACGATTTACACATCGGCGACAGGGAGATTGTAGTGAGGTTTATGCTGCTACAGAGAAAGCAGAGAAGGAGCTTGGATGGAGGTAAAAGCCCCTTTGATTACTGATTTTTGATCACCCTACACAAAATCTTATGTTTTCTTGTGGGTATGTTTCAATCAATCTAGAAATGAGAAAGGTGCTATGGAAAAACCCTTTTTTTGACTTGTTCAAAAAGAGATCTATCAGATCCATGTAGTGGTGATTAAGCATAAATGTCTTACCTTTGGGGGTGCAGAGCAAAATTCGGTATTGAGGAGATGTGCCGCGACCAGTGGAATTGGGCCAGCAAGAACCCATATGGGTATTCCCCCTCTTCTGCAGAGTCCAATGGGTCAATGAAAGGGCCTTGCAATGGGACAACAGTTGATCATGCTGTGTATTATGGGAAGGCAATCTTGACCTGAAACTGACCTTCAACAATATATTCTCCAAAAGTTAATCAATCCCTTTTTCTTTTTGTACAAGGTGATACATCTGCAGGAGGGCCAATTGCTTGAATTCAAGTCCCTGGTGCTGAGGGAAGGAAGGTGACCTAAAACCCTAAAACCTGAGACCTTAGATTGAGGTTCATGCCCTCCTACAGATGCTTTATCTTGCATAATGGCTACATCTGAAGCAGTACTTTACAGATAGTGCTTAGGGTGTGCAATCCTGGAATGGGTTCTGAGATAGCCCTCTCAGCAGCCACCATTCCACCAACAGGGCTTGTACAAGGAACAATTGGGCGAGGGAATGCCCCCTGGCATCTACTACCCACAGTTGCATATTATAGCTAGACATACAAACCCATTATGCAGTGTAGTGATCCTTCCATGTAAACCCTCCACCTCCTGTATATTGCCATCTGTGCTACAGGTAGTATAGCTTGTAAAGGAACCCACACTGTAGGTTATGAGAGCTCTTGACAGAGATATGGGGTTTTTTGAATTGGGAGCAGTTCTGAGACAAGTGGGTTGAATGTGAGAAACAAAATCTTTAGCTGCAGTTTAGGATTTCGATTTGATACGGTGCAGATGAAGGACACAAGTGCAGTTTAAGTGGTAGGCAAGGAGGGTGGACAGTAGACCTACAATGTCATGATAGTAACATTCTTTTGAATAGGATTCAACCTCTGTATCTCTGGGCCGTTCAGAGGTCTGGTTCCAGTACACAATAAACATAGATGGGTACAGTTACAAGTTACAAACTGTGGACATGTTATGTGGGTAGTCAGTGCGACCTTATCTTAGAGTGTCACTTGTGTAGTTTTGTTCTGCTTTTGAACTGCATCAACATTGCAGGGAGATTATCCTACTAGACATCCATATTATGTTGAAAAGAAGAAACTAGGATTACATCACCATTCTTGAAGCAGGTGGAACACTGCCATCATGCCATCATCCAGTCCATAACCAACTGTAGGGAGTGTCTCACTAATGTAGTAGCTTGTTGATGGACAAGAGCTTCCCAGTTATATCACCTATCCTGCTACCACATATCATACCACCTTCTGACATTTTTGGACCTTCCTAATTCCTTTTTGCATGTTCATAGTTGCTTGTTGGCTGGACCTTGTAACTCGTGCTCTTCTATGTCCCATAACAGGTAACTAATTGTATGAGAGCACCAACAAGTCCTTCAACATTTGCAGTTTTGCTACAAACACATTGATATGGTCCTCATTCTCACCTGCTAGAGGCCTGGGCATGCTGGAAAAATGTATACACAACAGTTGAAACTTGAAACAGCCTCTTAAGAAACACAAATTCAATCTGATGGAAACTCATAATGAGAATAATGAACCTCACAATGGCCATTACCTACTACATTTTTTCAAAGCTTTTGATACAAAGATTTTTTGGATGTGCTACTTTAACAAATTCATCTTGCTCATCTGATTTTGGATCAACACATAATTTTTTGATCATCTAGATATAAATTTGCAAACATTTTGGTTTATTATTTTTATCTACATATATGATTGACTTGATATAAAATAACTCAATTAATGAATTATCTGCAACTGAAATTGAATAATATTGCACCTATTAGTTTACTAATAGTTATCTTATTATTTTTTAAAGAGAATATCTATCATGATTACGATTCAAAATAATTATGAGCACCTAAATAATTTAGGATGAATTGAATTGAAATGCTCTAATGTCATTGTATTTTGCTTCTTCAAGATCTAGATATCCCATTTAAATAAATTTTGATTCATTGTAGTATGAGTTGTGTATAGTTGGGTTAGCAATGAATATTTGCCATAGACAAGGGTTAGACAAACAGCCAAATATATTGACTTGCAAGGTTGCATTTCTAATTATCAAGTACTTTCAAAACTTTTGTTCACAACTCACCAGAGATCACCTGCTGTATTTAAAATATTGCAAGTATTTACACTTATCATAATTGCCAATTTCAATTATAATTATGATTGCAATGCATATCTCTACCTAATATAAGGTATATCATGATACATACCTTTTAAACTATTTTATTAATTATGTCCATATTAAAAAAACCATTTTAATCATGTGAAAATGATATGTGAAAATATCAATTAAGTTCTCATATATTTTCCACATGGTTATATTGGATAATATTATTTCAAAAGGCTCCAAGTATCCATATTTCTAAATCACATATCTTGAGCCTTAGAATTGCAAATTTGAGCACACTAGAGAACGGCTTTTCTTGATCGTTGATGCTCTTTTAGTTTCAATGCCTGAGAAGACTGAAATTATGGTGGCAAATTGTCAATTGTGAAATAAAAGATCTTGTAACTCAAAAGATCAAAGAGGCCAAAGTTTTCTATGGATTTAGCATACAGTGAAAACATAGAGATACACAACTGAACTGGCAATCGTATTGCTGCCTGTATGCAATTTCCACAACACTCTTGCAGCTTGTTTGCTCCTTCTCTAAGCTCTGACAGAACAACCTGGTGAATGCATCACCTGCAGGATGCCTGTGCAATAGAGCAAACCCATCATCGCAGCCATCACTTGTGGAATTTACTCCAAAAAAGAAGGAGCTGACTCTTCATCACACTTCTGCAGCCTGCTGCTTGGTCTTCAATTGGCTTGCATGTTTATTTGTTAGCCCCTGCTTCTAACCATGATCCTTTCCAACTGGTGTGCTGTCTGCCTTTGCATCCTCTCCACCACTATCATCTTGGTACCCCGCACCACCTGACAGCTGATTTGTTATTTGTAAGGATCCCTAAAACAGCAGCAAGGTAACCCAAAAAAGCAGTTGGTATAGATTGCAGCTCAAAATTCACAAGTATCACATTCTAAAATCCTGGACTTCTCAATTCTGGCTGTTAGTTTAGTTCACTATTTCATACATTCTGTACAATGGAATGCTCAAACATCTTTGACCCTACACCTCTCTTAAGTTGTGCTCCCTTATGTCCAATAATCCCATCAGATTCTTCTTCCACAAGGAATATGATGTCTATGTAAGGGGAAGTGCATTCTCATGACTCCTGTGGAAGACCCTAGGACCAAAATAGGAAACAACAATCTGATCTCCGTGTTTACTATCCAACTTTCATGAACCTTCAAGTGCTTTGAAGCTCTACCTGTGGCGAGGTTTGGGACTGGGAGACTGCTTGCTGTGATTTGACACAAACAGGCTCTTGTAGCTGCTGCTTATTTTCAGACCTCCCATTGTTAAAGTGGGCAAATTGATCTTGTTGGACAGAGGGCTTGCAGTAGCTTCCATATTGCTGTAGAGGGTGTCTGGGTGATGGATCATGCACTTCTACAGCTGTCTGTGCAGCAGAACCTGCCATATAATCAGGGTCAGAACCCCAGATGCTCCCCAACACCACCGGTTGTGGTGCAGGGGCAGAGGCTGTCTGTGGTGGTGGGCTTGGTCTTCGTGTGTGCAACCGATATTTCTGGAGAACGCATGACCCACCATTTGTAAGCACAGGCACATTCATTGTTCTGACAAACTGCACTAAGAATGTTGAACTGCTGCTACAATTTGGTCTGTATCAACACAGTACCTGCAGATGGCTCTTTACTTCATCATTGGTGAGCCCATCCACATTCATAAGCTCTCGAATCTGCTTAGGTGTGGCAACTGCATCAATGCAAATCAAACTCTTCAAGCTAATGCAGTGCTCAGCTTACAACAAATATTGTTTATCTATGTTACTTTGCATTGGGAAATAGCCTTGACCACTTTCCATTTTGAAGAAAATTTCCCCACAAAGCCCTTCCAAACTCCAACAACCACATGCTAAAGCTGAAGTCTTGAACAAGCAAGTCATAGACAAAGTCCCTCACCATAGTGGAAGTCCCAGACACAAGAGTCTGGATAGATGATACAAGGAAAGACAATAGAAAGAGACTACAGGGAGCAGTTTGGAACTGAACTTCCAAACAGGTGGATTACCTTGAGAGCCACCAAGTTGCTGAAGCACATGGACAAAGCGCTGGTGAAGATCAGGGGACCAGCACCTGCAGACATTGTGTATACCTGAGATTATTCTCAGATCATTGTGTCTGCCTGGTAATTAGTTTCAGAACAAGCACCCCTATAAGTTAGCTTGTTTGCTGTCCTGGTAGATTTTCCCCACTCTTGGAGGACAGTATTTCTGTTTTGTAGAATTGAACACTCAGCTACAGAGCCTTAGTAGAGCAAGGAACTCTACTACAGGATGCCCAATTCAGTTAATCTTTCAGAGATAACACTAAGGAAGGAAACTCTACCTCCGAGCTTTTCGGTGGGACTGGCTACCACCTGCACTGCAGGTACTCCCAGCACCCAACACTCCATTTGAAAATGGCCCACTCTTCATACAACCCGGAGCATCCAACTTTTGAGGGCTTAGGCCTGCATCAATGCTTCCAAGCTCTGGTTCTGCTACTGGAAATGCCTGAGCTTGGAAACCAGGCAATGGGTTTGCATATGAAAGGCTGAGATTACCCCCATTGCTTGTTACATGGTCAGATTGTGACAACACAGGTACATTCACCTGTTTTCTCGTGAATGGTAGGAATGCACCAGTTGAACGTTGCTTTGAGCTTAAGAGGCCCCTTGAGCTTTTGATTGAGCTGTTTGCCTGCTCTGCTTGTCCACTTTCCAATGGTCCACACTGTTCTTCAGGCAATGCACCTCTCTGCAGAAAAGAATCCAGGAATGTAGATCTTCAGGAGAAACAAAGTATTTATTTCTCTACAACAGGGAGTTAAAGGCTGCAACCTAACAAAATTCATCTGTGACAAAAACAAGTGCAAATATCTGGATCAAATCTTGGTCCAGTTATAACACCATTCTGTATCTCTCGCTCTCAGAAGGTTTCAAAGAAATTTCAACTATGATTGATGGAACTTCACAGGATAATGAAAGGTCTGCTTGCTCCAGATAAGCAGAACCACATGTCTTGAAACTCTGGGTATTCATAAAACTCAGACTTCCAAGCAGACTGAACTTTTTGCAAAAGAGCTAATTCCTTGATGTAAGGCTAGAACCGCACACCTCAATATGAGCTACTGATGTTGCCACTTGCTGTGTCCAAAGCTGGGCTTCAGCCATTAGTGCAGGTCTTCCAATGTCAATCCCCCTTGGTTGCTCAACTGGTTGATCTCCTTGCAGGTCATTCCCAACTTCTTCTCTTTGTAAGCTCTGGCATTGCCTCTTCTTCAGAGGCATGAATTCCTTGAGCACCAGCATATTATTACCATTTGGGCTGGAAAACTTCTCTGGGGTGCTACAACGAAGCTGTAGAGGTTGGGGTGTTCCTGGTGCAGGTTGGACCTCTTCCAACTGTTCCTTCAACTTTGCAATTGCTGTAAGCAAGGATGGAACATTGTTAGTATATGCACAGATACTACTCTGGCTCTCTTTCACTTCAGATTATAGATTCCTGCTAAAACAAAGTGAGGAAAAAATGGACACATTTGTAAAGAAAAGAAGGCTTATTGAGTTTGCCTTCTTCAAGAAGTTGCATGCAAAGAGGTAGCTCGCGCTTAAATGCTTCAATCTTCTGCCGTTCATCTTCAAGAGCTTGGAGGTGCCCTCCCAACTGGTTTTCTTCCAACTCCGGAAGACTTACTTTCAAGCTTGTGATCGTGGATGCACAGCTGAGAGCTTGAGGGTGGCAGCCTAAAGAGAGGTCGGATGGAAATCCCATGCTTGTCTCACATACAGCTCACCAACAATACTATTCTTGGCACATCAAAGTCTCCCCTGCAGCACCCTGCAAGAGCATGACTGAGAAACTTTCCATCTGCCTGAAATGTGGATCATGGGCAACCAAGAGAAGAGTCCATCAACAAAATCAATCTTCTGGGGAGATGATGACGATGATGAGGCCATGGCTGCAACTGCTTGCAAATGCAAGGTTTCGCCACATTGAACTACGATTTTGTAAGCTGGAATTTTTCACAGATGCGATTACTAACAATATTGATTCTGCTACAAGTATAACAAACACGTCAACCTTGAACAAGAAATTGCGTTCCATATATGCACTGGTTTTCTGGGAGACTTCACAGTGACAAGCCAAAAGAAAGAAAGACAGCATCGTCTTCAATCAACGCGATCCTTGTGCAAGCACAGCACGAAAATGCAAGTATGTCGAACAACATGCCACTATATCCTGATATATTGTCTGTACTTCTTGGATAATAGCATCTTCAGACGAGAAGAACCTCTGCGCGGCAGAGCGTGGGCCGGTTCTAACAGACTGGAGTGCAAAGCCTTACAACACCGTGAGTTTCTTTTGACGCTCACCAAAAGATCGGTCCAAAACAGACAGATGCGGAAGAGATTGAAAGATGCAACTTACCAAATCATGCACAGAAGATGATTACATCTCATTGACTAGTAATCGATTCGCTCGTTCAACCATCGTCACAACAAATGTTTTCCCTTCTCACCGGAGAACACACATTGTAAGCAAGCACCTTCGACCTCCTGTTTCAACTCGATCCGAATTCCATGAGTCCTTCTGACTCCAATAGGATCGAGGCCGAATGATCATCCGTCTCAAGAGAAATCTGCAGCATTGGTCAACAAGTCCGCTGGCTTCCAACAGCTGTTTCAGAAATGATAGATCATTCAAGTCCACAGAACATAGCTTGGGTGCATGCTCCCTAATTCTCTATTATTCCTAGCGAGAAGAAGACAGAAGAAAACAAGAAGAAACGGAAGTCGAGCATCGCATACCTCGTGTTGATCACAACAACTTTCTGAAGAAAACGAATCAAGTTGCCGATTGTTGATGATGATAACGTGGCGGGCGGGTAAGTATTTTTCCTGCACTGGAGATGTCAGCAGGAATCGGATCCAATAAGGAACATTGTCAGAGTATATCTCGGCGAAGAAATCAGCGGGAATCTTCAAAAGTCGAGGCATATAATGAAATTAATGAATAAGACCTTCCTCCGTGCGGCGGAATCTCTTGAAACGGGGCTACTACTACCTACTTTTGCAGATTTGCAGCGAGAACCAGGGAGCAAGTACGTAGGTACTACTGGAACGTAACACAACAGAAAGAGATAATAAGTTACAACAAGAGATTTATTAGTTGAGAAAAAATGAAAAGAAAAAAAAAAACAAGAAAATGATGGAACAACAACAGCCTTCAAGTGCGTGCACAACAGCTCCGCTACTACAATCCAAAAGGGAGGAAAAAAAATCTCGCAGGCGAAGCGTGACACCGATCCAGGATCTTGGTACAGTAGCCCAACAGCAACACGCGCACACGAAAATCAGGCACTAGCAGCTGACAACAGGGGAAGCTCTTTGACAGGTGACCCGGTGAAAATGCGGGCGTTCACTGTACTTTAGAACAGGTTCTTGGACTTATTGGGCTACCGCGCAGTGTTTTTTTTGTAGGAATTGTTTTTTGTAGCCAAAGTGGCTATCATCCATAGGAAGTGTAGAAAAAGTGGCGAAAATCAGTGTGTGTTTTTTAAGGAACTTTTTTTATGTAATATAAGTGGCGATCATCCATAGGAAGATGTAGAAAAATTGGTGATCACCCTTGGGAAGATTTAGCCAAATCTCGCTGTAAACCAGATTTGAAATTAAAAGCTTTTAATCAACTTTCTATATTTATGGCTACATTCTGAAAACTACCAACTATATCAATTATACCAACTAAAGATTTCGCCAGATCTGGCTATAAACCAAATATGAAGTACAAATTTTAATCATCCTTCTAAATTTTTGACCACAGACTGAACACCAAGTGTAGGAATCTGGTGGTTTTTACTTTATTTTCCCTCACTTCTGGCGATTGAAAATCTCCAAAGTCACTTATTTTCGAATTTTTTTAATTTTTAAATTTCTCTGTTTGGTGAAATTTCGCCCATTAAAGAAAAGGGCTGAATTTTAGTTTGGGCGTACAAGATGACTGGGTTCACATATCGATTGGAGAACCCGGAGAAAAGGAGGGTAGAATATCCAGGGATCAGAATGGCAGCTAAATTGGAGTCAGGCATATTCTGGTATCGGAATGGCTCTGGGGGCCAAAATAATGGCATTGCATTTTGGTACATTCTGAATCTCTCTCTCTTTTCTGTGTAGCAGGGAATCTGGCTCTAGCTATCGGCACATACCTACCTAACATATGTGCGCTTGTTCTTTGAGAGAAAATTTATTCAGATGATTTTTTCTTAATGTGCCTAAAATTTGATGCCCTTAGTACCTTGGCCAATTCCACACTCATTATTTTATTTTCAAAAATGTTGAAATTTTCAATTTTTATTTCTTCCTAATCAAAAAATATGGTGAAGGATAATAGTGAATATTTAAGAATATTCCATTTGTTGAAATGAATTTTTCAAAATTAATTTATTATTCAATGGAATTGTGTTGAAATGGCCAAGGTACTATGGTATATGTGCACATGGTGGCTGTTAGTCTTTTTTTCTTTATCTGCCCTTTGCCCAATCCTTTTTTTTTTCCTCCAAAAAGATGGATGATGCCTAGGCATACTTTGGGTCCATGTCCTGCAAGTTTTGGGCTTGTAATGGGCTCACTATTCATTACTAACCCAGAGCATGCATAACAAGACCCAAAGTGTGTATGGGCAGCACCAAGATGTGTCTGGGCACCACTGGACACATCTTGGGCAGGCAATAGGGCAGTCTGAGAAAACACAAGGCCTGCAATAACAACTATGTGCACATATAAGCTTAGCTTAGCTTCCTTGAAAATATGCCACAAAAAAAAGATTTGCTTAATTTTCTGTCCTATTGGTGGAATTTGAAGTCATAATTTTTCATTCATATATAGACATGTCAAAGTAATTGGATAGAGAAAAATAATAATTAAAAAGGTGTAAAAAACCCAGGTCCTCATAATGTCAACAAGGCTTTACAAATTTTGTCAAAACATGAACTTGGATGCTAGATTATAGAAAACCAAAAGTTCCCCTACAAACCCCCTCGACCCCATCCCCCAACACCCAAAAAACCTAAGCAAATGACACAAATAACAAGTAATTGCTCTTTGGCCAATAGTTTGTGGATTGAAGCATGTTACATAATATAAAACAAAGCCTCCATACACACACAATTGTCACAGTAATATAAAGAGTGTTGTTTATTTGTTGTTTGCTTGTCACTTAAGTTTAAAGAATCAAGACCAAAGTTAAGTGAACATTTGGAATTGTGCTACTTAAGTAGAAAGAGATTGGTACTCTCCACTTTGGAAAGGTTTCCATAAATCTTTCCCTTCATTTTGAAAAGATTCTCTAAGCTTCACCTTTCACATGGGGGATGGCAGACCAAATCAATTGAAAGAAAGAGGAGAGAAGGTTGGTCCCCAGGGGTGTGTGCATTCCTGAGATTCTATTGCATGAAAGTGATGGTTCTCATTCCGCAACCATCAAGGTGACCATTTGGGCATCATCAATTTTAAGCTTGCAAAAGGGTGGCCTAGGCATCCTAAGTGAAACCGAAAGAATATACCATGCCATGGCTTTTTCTAATGTTTGTAAAAGTGGCCAGAACCGCCATTGTCCCAGCAACAAAATGAGAACAAACAACACCTATATAAACTTTTCCTTCCACCCTAGATTGTTGTGCACAAAGACACTCCCAAGTTGCCAAGTCCCACTATGTAAGGTTATGAAAGGTGCAACAGAATTTGACAACAATGGGTATATGTAATATACTCTGCTAGAGACAATGCTAGAGTCGTGCTCAAGATGATGTTCCAGATTCTCTCTGGTTGGTGGCTTTCTATCCTTTAAGGAAGATGGCAAGATTCCTTTACTTGCAGACATCCCGCACAAGGGGCCCAGCATTCAATTGTGTGGCAAACTGTAGAACACATATAAAATCATCTTCAATGACCTCCCCCTTCCCCCTCCCCCCATCAGTCCTTCATCAAGAACCCACAACCATAGCCGGCAAACTAAACATGGGTGGGAACTTGGCTTCATAAGAACATGGGAAGGCATGCTCCCCAGGGCCCTCCCCTAATTTGAGGGTTCAAGCCCCTAGGGGAGTAGCTCAAGGGTGACGTCTCTGAAATTTTGGGGAGTCTTGTGGTAGTGGCGGACCTTCCTTAGCATAAAGTTGGGAAGGTTTTTTTGCCCGACTCATGGGTGGCCTGCATGTGAATGGTGTAAGGTTTGTTGTTTCTTTCATCGACAAGTGTATATTCTGCACCACAAGGTGCATTTGAAATTTGAATACACCCAAAATAAAAAAAAACCCCTTCTGCTACTTTACTTGATTTTTGGTGTTGTTCACACCTAGTCGTCATAAGGAATTCACATGTGTATTGGTGAGAGTACATATGTTGAGTGCAAATCACCCATGGTAGATGGGTGACAAATGAAAAGTACACCAATAAAACTTTTCTTCTCTTGCCATGTATGAAGGTTCCCTATCACATTCCTATTGTTGTTCCCAATTTTTTATGGTGTTCCTAAGCATGTTTCTCACAAAGTTCTTGATGTCTATAATCATGTACTTTAATGTAGTCACACAATTCACACAATCGAGATGGATGCTTACCTTGATGTCAACAAATCACAGATGTAATTCTACTGATTTTTTATGACTGGCATAGTATTTTACTATCAATGCAACTTAATGTCTAAATGATCATACCATAGATGAAAAAGGTTTATACATTTTATGTCCCATCTTCAATTATGCCTATTCATATGAATAATTTAATTAGCTCAAATTTCATTCATATTTTAAGTGTTTACTTTAATAAAACAATAATGTTTATGATAAGGACTAAGGACCAAGAATGTGGCTGTTCTGGGAGTGAGTGCATTGCACTCAAGGTGTGAGGCAGAACCGAGTGCAGGACCCAAATTCACAGAACAGCCCCATTCAAGGTACTTAAAGCATCTTCACCCCGAAACTGTAAACAACTCCTTTATTTCAGAACACAATACCGTTTAATGATGACTGTCCCCACCACAAACGTCATAAAAGTCCCTTTAAACACTCAAAGACCATTTATGTCTTTACATCTGAACGAGTAACAGTCACTGTCCAAATCCATAGTAGAAAAAAGCTTTTAAAGGGGTTAGAATGACCACTGCAGAATAAACCATCAACACTGGAGAGCAGCAGGATTTGCACTATCCTTCTGCAAGATTTAGTGAAAAGGGGTGTTTGCTGGTGTGGGGCTGGAAATGCTCTTAGTCCTTATCTGGCATAGATAATCAGTAGAATTTTGGCATTCATGAATGGAATCGTTACATTTTATTTGAGAGGAGAGAAGGCGGCACCTTACATGTAAGGTTTGTAGGAACCCCATGTGTAAGCTGCCATCCTCTCTTGAGGCAGAAAGTTGATTAAGGGTAAGGCACCCTCTGCACACCCTAAAAAAATTAGATGGGTTCCTTACATACTGAATGAAAGTTGTGTTGAAGAATTCTGGGTCAAGTTGTTGATGAAGGTTGCAGTACTACTACCTACAGCCTTCTCTAATTTGAATATCATAGCCCTGAAGGCATGATCCTGGAGGCCCACAGGAACATATTCTCCCCAACCTAAAGCTCAAAAAGTTTTTGCTTCACGGGTGGAAGGTATATGAATGTTTTGTGCTTTCTTTTCTTATATTTGCAAATCATACACATCTGCCCTACAAGGAGAGTCTAAATACAAGAAAAAGAATCATACAGTACTTTACATACATGGTACATAATGTTGGCTCCTCTGGGCATTATGCTTTTTGAAATGTCCACCCTTCTTCACAAAGGAAAGATTATGGGCTGTAAGATGCCTTCCACCTACATTACAAAAATCCTACAAGCTCTTGACAACTTTCTACAAAGGGCATCAGTTCCATGGTACCTGAATGGATTGAATATAATATTTTGAAAGTGAAGTCCATAAAGGAGTGAATAGAAATAATGGCACCTGGTTGGAAGATTGTTTTGAAGAAGTCAATACTATTATGAATCATTTGGAAAACCACACTTTGCATGCATAGCTAAGCAATGAGTTTGGGTCTTTCGTTTTTGCTGGAGAGCTCACTATGTGTGTATCCATGTGGCTCATGAAAATTATAGATATCTTCAGGGAAGTATGAGCAATGAATGGGTAACTCTAGAGTTGGATTCACGTTGAGGTGATAAAAGGAATACACTACCTAATAGAATAACAACTCCTAAGTCTATCACATTTACACAAAAGGAATAAAATCACCCCTCAAACAAGTTGATGTGTCATCCGGCCGGGTTAAGGAGTGATAAAATGCTTCGAGATACTAATACCTAAGAATAAATATCTTCATTTTTAAATTTTTTGACTTCAAGTTAAGGTGGGAAAGGGGGTTACTTTGACCCCATGATTTCAAAAAAACTAAAATACATAACCTAGTCCTAATCACCTATGATTTAGGTGTCATCAAAAATCTCCACCTTAGGTTGGAAGCACTCAATGTAAGGTTAAAGTAATCCCATTAAATCCTATTTTTATCTATCCCCTTGTATGAACAAGGCAAGGGTTAGTTTACTCATTTTAACCTTTTAATAGAGAGAGGGTTAAATGGAACAAAAGTACCCCTTCTATCCCTTGGTATGAATCAAGCTTAGGGAAACATAATGTTTAGTTGGAGTTGGACCATAGATTTGCATGGCAAAATGTGGGATAGGAGCATGCTATCAACTATCAATCATAGGGGAACTCTGTGGTCTGGCTATTTGGCACGTAGTCATACAGTGGCTGATGACCATTGTGTATTTATGCCATTTTATCAAGTTGTATCTACTTAGTCATTTGGAGGCCTTTAATTATTGGCTAGCTGCATCATTGTAACAAATTCTGGCCATATAATAAAGTTATCCGTAAAGTCACCCTCTCTTTCACCCCGTATCCCCTCTCATTTCACCCCTTATGCCCTCTTTCAGCGGTATCCGCAAAGTAAGGAAATTTTATTAAATCTCAGTATGAAATGCTGATGCTCAACATTTAATGCACAAGGTTCGAGAGTAATTATAGTCGTACAGGCACGAGCAGTGAAAATAGATGTGGCAACAGTGGAGGCGCTCAGGAAAAAGGAAAGAGGGGACGAAACTCAGTTTACCACCAAAATTGGTGGAAAAACTAGCTTGGGTCCCAGTCATTTTGTGTCATTTTGTTTTGTAAAGTTCCATTCCCAGTTACGCATTTGATGCATTACTATTGCCGAAACTGGCCGTTCTCGCCCCCTAATCGCCTGTCTTTGCGGATAACTTTAATGTCAATGTTTTTTTGTAGGTTTGGAACCCCCTTTCATTCAGTAGACCACCATACATACAAATAACCCTATGTTTCCAAGTTCAGAAAATCAACTAAAATTCCTTTGCATTAAGGTTGATGATGTATACTCAAAGTCTTCCATCTGCACTATTCCTTTGCTTTCATTTATGACAATAGAGAGCTCATTGCATTGCATTTCTTGGAAGTAAGCCTCGGTCTTGTGATGTTATGGGATCTTTTGCTGTGCATGGATCTGTTTTGGTGTCTCTGTGCTGATGAGATGATGCCTCTGCCATCTTGTTCTTGATTTTAGTCCTTCATCTTGCACCACACTATACCCTGAGCACAATCTCTTTGCTCAAATGGAGGCAACAAGAACTACCAAAACTCCAATTGACCTCGCCTAATATCACCTATAGGTTTCTCACTATGGTGACACAAATGAAATACCTTTTCTTCTTCCACATCATCCAGAACAGATTCTGTGCTAGGCACATACCCTGCATCATTCATGAGCCCTGACAATCTCTGCAGTTCTGCATGAATTTCAATCATCTGGGGGTGGTCTTGATCCTGTACAGCAAATGTATGCACCTCATTGTTCACTTCAATCCAGGTGCGACCTAGTTGTTTCCTTGCACCTTTTTCCTTTCTCTGATGTTCAACATTCTCACAGAGATGCCTGTTGCCAGCAGCAGCATAGATGTTGACAGCAACCCATAACCAGCAACATTTTCAGGCTCCAAATCAAGAATTTGTTTGGCAACATGTTTTGCCATCTGCACATTACCATGATTTCTGCGAGCACTGAGCAAAGCCCTCCAAGCAGCCACCTGTTGTTTACAGGGCATTGCCATGATCATGTTCTCTGCCTCCTGCAGACGGCCAACATAGCCAAGGAGGTCAACCATGCAAGTGTAATGCTCCAATTTTGCAGGTATCATGTAGTGTCTGATCATTGAAGCATACAATTGCATGCCTTCATCCACCAGACCTGCATGGCTACAAGCTGACAGAAGACAAATAAAAGTGATATCATCTGGCTGTACACCTTCTTCACACATCCATTCAAAATATTTAAGAGCTTCCCTACCATGCCCATGCATGGCACATCCTCCAAGTATGGCATTCCAAGTGACCACATTTCAAGATGGCATCTTATTGAACACTCTCCAAGCATCCTCAATGCTCCCACATTTTGCATACATGTCAACAGAAATGTCTGACTCCAAACCACTTTGAATGATCTGCTGATGAATACACCTGCCCTCTTTCAGCCCAGCCACACTCGCACATGCATTCAACACCCCCACAAAAGCAACAGAGTCCAGCCACACACCTTCCTGTTGCATTTGTTGAAATAGCTCCAGTGCCTTCTGCCCTTGGCCGCATTTCACATGTCCCAATATCATGGCACTCCAAGTGACCACACCTTGAGATGGCATCTTATTGAACACTCTCCAAGCATCCGCAAGGCTCCCACATTTTGCATACAGTCAACCAAGCTGCTCCCCACAAATACATCTGACTCCAAACCACTTTGAATGATCTGCTCATGAACACACCTGCCCTCTTCCAGTGCAGCCACACTGGCACAAGCATTCAGCACCCCCAGAAAAGTAACAGAGTTTGGTTGCACACCTTCCTGTTGCATTGGTTGAAATAGTTCCAGTGCCTTCTGCCCTTGCCTGCATTTCACATGTCCAAATAGCATGGCATTTTGTTGAATGCAACTCCCACATTTAGCATACATGTCAACCAAGGTACTCCCCACAAACACATCAGACTTGCAACCACTTTGAATGAACTGTTCATGAACAAGCCTGCCATCTTCAAGTCTTCCTAAACCAGAGCATGCCTTAATCACCTGAACAAAGTGAACTTGTCAGGAGTTGTTCCTTCTTCTTGCATTCATTGGAAAAGCTGCATCGCCTTCTCAAGTTGCCCATGCTTCACATATTTTGTAAGCTTCTGATTCCATGCAAAAGGGTGCAATTGCACTGTGCCTGGTGCCACCCATGGGGGGTTTTGTGGGCTCTCAAGCCAGAGTGCTTCCCCTGTCCTCTTATGTCTGAAATCTGGATACCATTCATTTGTCTACAACAAAGATCCAGGTCAAGCTGATCAGCCATGCATTCTCCACATCCCAGGGACAAATGTTATCATAAGAACGGAGAAAGCCACACTGACTTTCTCCATCAAAATATTACATCTACTTACCTTCTTCAACCTACTACTACTATCCCACCAGTGCAAAGAAAGTGAAAGAACTTCTGCCAACGTTTAGACCCAAGCAGGATAGCAACCAAGAGAGAGCAGCAAGATTGACATCAACAAGACAGGTGAATTCTGACAGGATTGATGCTCAGTTACCTTCTCCGATCTGTGATCCCACCATTGCTAAGGATCCGAAAAGAACTTACGCCGCCGTTTCTCTTTCTGACCTACACGGACTGCAGAAAAAATTCCTTTCAATCATATAGTTTGACCACATAGAGGCCACCATGAGTTTTCGAGGCTTGCACAGAAGGTGTCCAATTTTTCGATTTGCTTTCGACGAATTTTAGGTCATAATCTTTCGGCAAATAAACCAACTACACGTGCTGTGAGAGGAAGGCAGTAGACAGACACAGAGAGGGGAAGAACACGAAAGCTTACAATTGCCGTGATCTCTGAGTGCCGCCTCTGTTTCTATCCCGTGCACTCTGGGAAGAGGTGCGGTTTACTGCAAAAGTTGTTGATGAGTAAAGTGGAATTGCGGGTGCACACAGACGCATAGCCGTAAGCTCCTCCTGATCGACCTCCCTCTTCTCCATGCGGCTGTGGAGCTGCTGCTGCTGCTGCTTTCATGGTCAAGCAAAGAGTCAGATCTTGCACATGGCAATTGCACTTGCTGCACTGTTGATGAAGACATTGCTGCTTCGCAGAAACATTGGCAATTGCTCTCACTCTCGCTCCTTGCAATGTAAGAGCATCACAAGTAGACCCAAATGCAATTCCCTCCGGAGCGTCCGAAGTTGACCCCGATGCGATCTCTCTCCCAACAGAACAAAGAAACCCTAAACCCGAGATTGAGCCTCATCCTGAGGATTCAGGAGCTGACAGCGGCCCTAAAACCCTCCACAACCCCGGCACCCTAAAACGCTGGAGCATCTGAAGATTTTCAAATTCTGCAAAATTGGGATCCGATAGCTGATTTTCTGTACCACTTTGGGTCTAAGGAGATTTGCCAATTTGGTAATGAAAAGAGACACAGGCCAGGATGCAAAGTTTTGGGAGGCTGATGATGTTGCAGTTTGCAAGAGCTATGGCAGGGACGATGGATGCTTGTAAGAATGCACACAACTTTCCCTCTTCACTATCTTGTTCATGCAAATGTGGTTCCAACGAGCTTTTGTTTTTTTATCAATTGCAATAAGATCTCAAATTTTCTTGACATAGAAACTTCAATCACAGGATTCCATCCTAGAGGTTCCTTGGGAATTATTCAATTCAGGAAGAATGCTTGATCATGGTCTGGCACTAAAACGAGATTGCAGAAGTTTCGTCTGTCCAATTTACCCTGCAGTTGATTTCAATCAGCAACCCAAACAGACTTTTGTCTTTCAAAGGCCACGTAGTCAAGGATGAGGGAAGGGTTTTTGTCCTTTACAATAGACAACTGCGCTGAAGTGTCTAAACGATGATGCAATTACAGTGAAGTAACCCTAAACAGCAAATACGTCTAGCAAACGGGCTCTATTGTCAGCTGCCTTGACACTACTCAAGCAGAAATGCTCAGTGATTTGCAGGTACCCTGAGTCTTTTGGTAAATCCAAATAATTAATGTGCCATGCTTGTTCTCCGCCTTTTTCATGGGACAAACTCCTCTCTGTTGTTCTCCATCCTTGGCAATGAGTAAACAGGAATGCATCCTTTGTATAGAGAAAGAAAGAGCTATGCAACTTCAGCTATTAAATGAACAACCCATCTCTTGACTCCTCCCTTTCAATACACAATCACTAAACAACAACCAAATGTTCTCCTCCCCACGCACTGCTACCCAATGTTCCCAACTCTCCACGCACTCTACCCTCATTCTGACCAAGAATAGATAGAATGTAGAAAATTGTGGCACATGCAGGTACTGCACCCCAAACTCAAAATGGGGAAACTCACCAGCCCATGATCTGAGAAAGAAAGCTCTCATTAGATAGTTCAAACTCTGTAATTTCCCTTATGCACCTTTGCACACAAGAAGTCCAGCAAATTTGTGGAAGTTTTATACACATGTCAGCTCAGTAAAACAGACACAGAATAACAACATTCCAGAGATGGCAATCCATGGCCATAGAATTGTGAGAAGCAGATTTGAGTTGGCATTGGCATCCTATGTAACTAGGTCATTAACAACATGTGATATTCGGAAGCAAGGAAAAGGAAACCACTGGGATTCTACAGGCTCTGTATTTTTCTGGAAAACACAAAGGAGAAACAAAGAAGAAGTCAGTGGAAGGATACACTTGCAGGGCAGCAATGTGAACAGGAGCTTCAAGACACCTATTGTTTGCTGTGTGATAAAGTACTTCATATGCACAGAGATCATTACAGCAGGAGGTTGATGAGCTGCAAACATTATTATCATAGGAAATGCAAGCCCTTCAGCAGCAGGTTCATTGTATTCCAGACTTACACTCCTGTCTAGATTGTGTTGCATTACCAAACATTGCCATGAATATCCTATAGAGTCCATACACGATGCCTACAGACTCTTAAGGTTTCTTAGGAATGCTATTGGACATGCTGCACATGTTTGTAGTCAACCTTTAAGAGTGACACTACGAACATGTCCAATAGGTTGTTTGTGGGGTGCACCAGGGGCTCAGACAAGACAAGCCTTTATTGAGGCAGTGGTGGAGGAGGTATCCCCACAATACAGTTTCATTTGCTTCGGAATTGGAGAAAGATAGCAGAGTCAGGAAATGAAGCTCAAGACAACGACTCATGGTTCATAGTCCATTGTCAAGACAACCTCATATCAGAGCCCTACACTATCAACAATGTCCCTGGATTAGAGGGGCATTAAGATTGCCTCCCCTGGCAGAATTGTCTGCAACAACTTGCATCTCCTGCTGCACAGGATCTAACTCAATTGCATTTCAACTCAGACATATCTGGCTCATTATGCCTTACCCATCACTCAATGCAGGTACATGTACTCTTACAAGCAAGCAGGAGTTAGCTTCTCCATTGTTTACTCTTCTCCCACACATCATTATTCTTCAACTGTGCATGCTGCAAGTCACACTGCCACATATTTTGCCAAGGTCCAAAGGTGGCAGGAATCACCTCATCCACAGAAAATGCATACACATGGGGAACTACTAATAGCAAACCACCTGGACCAATCACTGTGATGCACCAATCAGAAATAATGAGCCACAGTCAGGTGCAATTTATTACTCTTTTTGGGAGGTGCACAACTGTGTTGCACCTTTTACCAGCCACAGCAAACTGTCTGAATTTGGTGCAGAAAAACCAATATCCTGAGTTAAACTGACACATTTTGACTTTTTGAAATAAATTTTACCGTATGGAGTTACATGCTGAGCACCGTTGGAGATGCTCTTAGTGTCTTTAGATCCTTTCACTTACATGGTCCGTAACAAACCCAGGGAAGTATCATCTCGTGATACAAGATACTTCTGATGGTTATCATGCATTTTCTAGGTTTCTGGCCTCTACAAAAAACTTCCCACCTTAGAAAACTGGAGAAAACTGATGTGACTCACTGCACCAGGGCATGACACTAATAGTATGAATCCAAAAATACATGAGTGCTTCAGATGGGATGAGTAGGTATTGACTAGCACTCAGTTTGCTCCAGATAGCACAGAATTACCTCAAAATCTCTTACATGACATTCAATAGCTGTGTGCTTGTTCTTGCACCAAGATTTAGCAGAGGAAAATCCTCAGCACCTGTAAGCCCACTGGTGAGACAACAATGGAAATCCTTGCTCACATTCTCACTCAATCAATCACAGGGGATGAGACATAGATCAACAAAAAGGAACACGATAGCCCATCACACACCACCAAGCTACACATGAACCAGCATACTGTTGTGCTAGGAAGTGAGTTAACCAAGGATGCTAAAATTCCAGCTACTAAACTCAAGCCTAACTGCGGTCAATTAAGAAATTGTAACAGGAAGGTCCCAATCCAACAATCAAAACTTGACACACATCCGGCTGAAATTCCTCTTACCTTATAGAAAGGGGACACACAGGTCAACACAAAGATTTGACTGGCCCTAGACAGTATACCTATTCAGAATGGCAAGAAGTTCTACGCACACTTTTGATGTCAGAGATTGCTACACATTCCTCCACCGAGCAGTTCCTCTGCTCTCTTGGCCAAAATCCTAGAGAAGGTAAGCCATCTAAAAACAGTCATAAAAGGCCTTCTCACACAATATCAGAGATGACACACACCATCTGCCTACCCCTCAGCTTTCCTCCACATCTTCGACTTTGCCACCATCTTTACCATCTTCTGCAGCCTCCTCCTGATACCCAAAATCACACACAATGTAGATAAGTCAGCACACCCAAAAGCATGAAAATACAGGCATGTCCACAAATTGGACTCCATATAAACTGTCCACAAAACATATTGGTACTCTCATGCAAAACATTACACAGCAGTGCCAAATTTCAAAGTGACTTTCCATTCATAAACCTTTCTGTTCACTGCAAGTCCAAGTGATAGGAAGTTCTGATATCCATCTGATTCTTTCCAATAGAATGATGGGTCAAGCATGGAAAACACTGAAGTATGACTCATATTCACCAAGAGGTCTAGCAGTCCAAACAAACATATTTTCACATCTTAGGAGTGACTTTGTCTCTTCACCTGCATATCTGATGTCCACAATGTAAGGTTGTCACGAAGCAGCTGCATAATTAGTGTGCTGTCCTTGTAGGATTCTTCACCTAGTGTGTCAAGCTCTGCAATGGCCTCATCAAATGCCTGCATTGGCAATCAGAAAACATGTATAAAAATGTTACAGTACAATGGTGTACAAAAGCATGACCAATTTCATCTGTGATGCTACTGGAAAAATCATATTTCAGATATTAAATAGACAGCACAAAAACAACCACCCTGGATTTTAACCTCTTCCCCACCCACCTGCTTTGCTAGTGTGCACGCACGGTCTGGTGAGTTCAAGATTTCATAGTAAAAGACTGAGAAGTTCAGTGCCAATCCCAATCGAATAGGGTGTGTAGGAGCAAGCTCTGTAAGGGCAATATCCTGGACACCAGACAGCAGTCGTTCAGTACTGGAAAAATGTAAATCAACACAACAACAGCACACTATATGCGGCTGTCACAGCACCAATTCATTGTCAACACAAGATAAACAAACGATAAATGGATGATAACCAGCATAGCGTCATGAAGAAAATCTCAAAACCTATGGTTGGGAAGAAGTTCGCAACAATAAGCTCTACAAGATGGTGGCAAGAATATGATTCCGATTGGCCCTGAGGCATCAAATAGCATTTATGTGCAAACTACTAAGCATTTGGAGCAGCCGATGCAGGAGCAGGAACTTACTTGAGCAGATTTGTAAGCCAACAATGTGCTTTCTGCAGCCTCTTTCCTCTCGGCGCCCGTCTTGAACTCGGCTAGGTACCGGTGGTAATCGCCCTTCATCTTGAGATAGAACACTTTGGACTCTCCCGTGCTGGAAGTCGGGATAAGGTGGGAGTCAAGAAGGTTGAGGATGCCATCACAGATGGTGCTCAGCTCCTGTTCCACCTTGGCTCTGTAGTCACGGATCGCGGCGACGTGCTCCTCGTTCCCTTTGCTTTCCTCCTTCTGCTCGATGGAGGAGATGATCCGCCATGACGCCCTCCTGGCCCCGATCACGTTCTTATACGCGACCGACAACAGGTTACGCTCCTCCACAGTTAACTCTTCCACGTCCACGGTCTTGGCCACTTTCTCCATAGCCTCCACCATTTCTTCATACCGCTCTGCTTGCTCTGCAAGCTTAGCCATGTACACATTCTCTTCTCTGGATTCCAACGCCATTTTTTTTTCCCACCCCTTTCTCTTACTTCCGATTCCCGAAGAGAAAAAAGAACCTCCAAAAATCCGCAGCGGGCTTGGTTCTCCCAAAGCAAAATTGCAAAGCTCCAAGGCCGGTGAAAATCCAAACAAATACAAAGCAAGCACGTAACGGCTAAAGCAAATACAGAAACAAAAACAACAACACAACAACAACAACAACAAAAGGGCAGCACGATTACAGAACACAATGCAATAGTTACGGCAAACGTGCAGGAGACGCAGTTACGCTTGGGCTGCGTGAGCTTGGCAAGGGGCGGGCGGGGAAACTCGTCACAGGAGGTCAAAACCCTCGGATCACAGGCTATTTCCGGTGATCGACGCTGGTGGGGACCTCATGTGGGGCCGGTAATGTGTTCACGTGCCTTTCGGAGGTTTCCAGTGTCCCACGCTGAACGTGCCGTGTCTACTGCGCACAGGTGTGTTTGGGCCGGTGTGTGGTTTTTAAAATTTATTTATTTATTTTTCCAGGGGTCAAGTTTATCTACTTAGGCACGTGGTTGTTGTTAGTTCTTCTATAGAGAAAAATTCAAACACTAGGTAATGTTAAGTATTTTGCCTACTTAATAAGAAGACCGTTTCTAATAATGTCACCGGTTTTTTCGGTGTCTTCTTCATTTGTTTATTTTTTTAGGTTTCTTCCTTGGTAGGGGCTCCGTAATAGTACTTTCAGTATAGGGGGAAGGCCTCCCAGTGGCCCTTAAATTTGAAGGTCGTAGCCCTCAAGGGCAATAGCCTGATGGTGTACGCTCAAAAATTAGGAGAGGCCCTTGGGAGGTTGTACAACTTTCGGAAAGCTTTGCATAAATAAAACTCCATCTGGCATTTTGGGAGGGGAATTACTCTTTGTAAAGCTTGCTCTCCCTAGTGTGAAAAAATTGCCAAGGACTTTACAAGTGAGAGAGAGCTTATTTACATCTATTAAGGTGCATTCACACTTCGTGTCAAGGACTCTAGTATTAAGTCCCCTAAGACCAAGCTAGTCATTTAAGACCTAAATGTATTTATCATGAAGATTTTATGTTAAGTTAACACTCACTTAATATTAAAACGATCAAAAAATTTATGCCAAGTTAAAATTTACTTAATATTAAACAATCACCCATTTAACATTGGCTGACACCTAAGATGCCACCTGGATTTTCACTTAACACTGACTTAACATTAGGTGTGAATGCACCTTTAGTAGGCACAATTTCCCTCTCACTCTTAAAGAGTAGACCTAAGATTGGTACTCTTTTCCAGGATGGAGGAGATGTTTGGGAATATAATACACAAGGAAATTTCTGAAATGCTTTAAGAAGGAAGATAAGCATTTCTATTGTTAAAGCATAAGGCATAAGTATTGTCCTCTGCTGTTGGCTTATGATAATTTTGGTGAGGGTTAGGTGAGAGTCCTTCCTTCTTTATGTAACTTGTCATTTAAAAATGGAATTGTACCTCTTTAGACTGAACAGGGAGTATCATGGAAGGCAATAATGAACCAAGTTGCTGTTTAACTTAGCATTCACCTTATTGCCCTAGCCTCCTCCATCAATCATATCTGCCCTTTTTTTGGGTGTGGTGTTCTGGTGAATATTGTCAAGAGCTAGGATTGTTGACACTTGACAGGTACTTGAGTAGCTTTGTTAATTAGAAAATGTAGTCACAACTTTTAGGTTTTGTCAGAAGTGACAAGCACATGACAATATATTATTATTCAGGAGTATTGACATTTGTGTGGCCCATGAAACCCTAACCGCAATGAACATAACATCATCCAGCTGGTAAGTACTAAGAGCATCTCCACCCAAAACTGTAAGCAACTCCTTTATTTTAGAATAGAATACCGTTTGATGATGAGTGTTCCCACCCACACCACGTCATAAAAACTCCCTTTAAACACTAAAAGACCATCTATGTCTTGACATCTTGAAAAGTAATAGTCACTGTCCAAATCCATAGTAGAAAAAAACCTTGTAAAGGGACTAAAATCTGCACGTTTGCAGTAACTATTGTATTGTGTTTTACAGCAGCATTTGTGATATCGTGCTGCAAGATTTAATGAAAAAGGGTGTTTGCTGGTGTGGGGGTGGAGATGCCCTAAATCAGCACCAGAAAATCCACAAATGGGAAATATGAGCTGTTGGTCCGAACCTCACAATATGAACTGTTCCTCCACACCCTCACTTCATGCATCAGCAAACAACCAACATGTTACTATTCCGTGGCTTCCCCGCCATGCATGTGGCATATTGTACTGTACTTTAAGCCAGCGTCCCTACACTCAAGGGGCCAAAATTGGCTAAAAGCACTTCTAAAAGCCTATGCTAAACACTAAAATAGTGATACCTTTTTATTTAGGGGTACTAGGAAGGTGGAGCATCAACTGCTCCTTCCCAGCACCCTGGGTGAATGGACTTGTTTTGCTGCTTCCTTTTATGGGTAGAGTTTGGTTTGGTGTCGAAACCTAACTTACTTGTTTTTTTAGACATCATAGTTCTTCCCTATGTATTCAGTTTTCATGTAAGGTAAAGCCCTAGGAGGAGAGCTGTGCCCAAGGTGAGAACTGAGATAGGTCCTGCATTTCCAGTCAGCCCTCCTCCAAGGGCTTTTACCCAGGATAAATCTGTGCCCATGTCAACCAACCAACGGATGAGGAATTGTAAAATCCAGGAAAAGGGGATGAAGAAGCATGCGATCCCAGAGCGATAGGGATGAACGTAAAAACCTTTCTTTTTATTTCTCTTTGTACTAGTGTGGGCCCCGTGCATAATGCACAGGTGTGTTATATACCACCCCCTCGGTCCTTCCCATTTTCCACTTCGGTTCTTCTTTACCCCGTCGACCCCCCCCTCCTTCCCATTTTTCACTCCGGTTCTTTACCCCGTCCGGAGTCAGGGGAAGTTACTTTCTTCCTGTCCTTTAACTACTGCCCGTCCGGAGACAGGGGAAGGAACTTTCTTCCTTTATTGTAAGTACTTATATTTAGCTACTTTCCGTAGCCACTGTCCGTTCGTGAACAGTGGGACTTCCCCTGTCCGCGTCCACGCGAGAGCTCGCGAGGGCGGTTGAGAAAACGGACAGTGGGAAGTCCCACTGTCGGTGGCCACTGTCCGTCCGTGAGCGGAGTTAAGGGAGGCTTCAACCTTCCTTTACTATATAGGATTTTGAGGGATCTCCCTCAGCAGAAGAGCCCTAGGGAGTTATGCAGTGAGGGAGATCCTGTTATGTTCCCATGTTCCCATGGAAAGATTTTTTGATGGGACAAATCAGGAAAATTCAAAAACACAAGGAGGAAAGGCGCAGATCAGGAGAATTCAAAAAAACAAGAAGGAAAGAAAAAGAAGAGATTTTTATGTATGTGGAGGTTCCCATACTCATGTGTTTTTCCATCAGTCAGGAACGCCCTGGGGCTATCACCCTCATGCGACCCTCCCTCAGGAGAACCTGCTCATATGGGAACCTCCCCTACAACAAAATTCCCTGTCAAAACAGGGGTCAAAATTGGAGTGCGCGGAAGGGAGATAACTGTTTGGTACAGCTCGCCCAAATTAGTGCAGTTGTCATGGGCCCCAGCTTTATGTTCGTGAATTTCCAATGAACAAACCTATGGGTATTGTGGCAAAAAGACGTCTGGTTGTGTTTCGAGTCAATAGACAAACTGACCTCACAAATTCTAGATGGAACGTTGTGATTTCTTTAGTGGGCCGTTTCAGAGTGATCTCATTGGCAACCATAGTTGTAACTTGTAACCTCATCCGATGGACAACCTCACACAAACTCCAAGCATAGCTTGGCTTGTTAATGAGATTATTTAAGCATGATCTTGTCAATTGTTGGGGCCGACTATGTTGCACGGTGTAGGGTAGTACCAGGGCATTACACCCTGAAACCAAGGTCTAGGGTGTAATGCCCCTACTGCCAGAGTATTACTTGACGTAACGATTGAGGTTATGGTACAAAATTATGAAACCCTATTTCCCACCGTACAAGCCATGGGACCTGCCCTCGTAAAAAGCCCGCACCACATAAGGGCATTTCACCAAACAGAATTTCTGCCCATCAGGATATTCGGAATTAAAAAAAGATAGTGTACAATTTTGGGTACATTATTTGGAAATTTGGGACTAAAATTGTTAAAGTAGGTACTATCAAAAAATGATAATGTCAAGTGAGTCTATGACTAAATGTGTGGTTTGGTGGGTGCTTACTTGGGGAATAGCCTGCTCCTTGGGTGTCACTCTACACATTATAGTCGGTGCATCATTGGTGGTGCACGGTCATAATGCAATTCTAAATGAGTGATAAAGATTACAACATCAATTGTACGCCATCAAGAAAATGAATAATTTACTTTCATTATACAAAAGTTGAACAATTAAATTCACAAATAGAGAGGAAAATGGATTGTTTAAATATCAATAAACCAAAAAATATTGATGCTACAAAGAGCTCACAAAATTAATTACAACAAAATTATTATGTACACACAAAATAATTTAATCATCATCATGATAGTGCGCAGCACAAAGCCCAAATATATATGTATATATATATATACACCTTTAGCTCTACCCTTGTAGATTCTAGGTTCCGAAAAGAAAACCTCCCCCCACGTACACTAGTTGAAACCAATGACAATGGGTATATGAAATTTTGAGAATATTTCATTTTGTTGAAATGAAAATTGAAAATTAATTAATTATTCAGCAAACATGTGTCAAAGTTGCAATGGTACTACAATATAAATTTTGCAAAATGAAGATAAAGGATCCCTATTCACATAATATTAACATATTTACAAGGAAGAGGTAAAGGTTAATAAGTGGATAAAAGGTTTGATAGATTGAAATGTGCCCAATGTGTGTACCCTTCATGGCACATTTTCAAGTGGGCAAAGATTGCAATTTAGCATTAAAAAAAAGAAATGGCCTAAAAAATAAATAACCAAAAAGAAAATTTTAAAAAATTGGCATCTATAGTAATACATTCAATGTATTCCTATATTGACAAGTGGTGGCATGATCTAAAGAGTTTCCTATCATATAAGGGAGTCATTCACTCCAGATAATTAGTGCAAAGAACAGAACAAAATGCAGAAATTAGATACCAAAGTTTAGATGGATACATCATAACCTAACACCCTACAAATGTACATTACATATAAGCCATAGCATAACTTCTACATAAAAGTGTGTTATTTGCCTTTAAACAATGACTTACCCTCACGTAAACCTCAAATATTAAAGCCAATTAGGATAAAAGATAAGATAAAATATGCAAATGTTGCCAATCAGATGGAGTAATTGAAATAGTAGTAGAAATTTTTTTAACCAACTAATTATACTTTATATCATATTTATCCTAACTTTTGCCCATGGGTATATCAAAGGTAATAACATACTAATAACATACTACAAAACCCTGGTAGAAAACAATCCAACACCTCAAATTTCAAAAGTAATAGTACCTTGGTAGTCCCACTTCCAACCTATTCCATCAAGTTATTTGACATTGGGCATAACAAAAGACTTTCACTCTCTAACATACACTTATTTTGCTCTTAGGAGATGAGATTGAAATGTTTCCAATACCAAACAAACAAATTGCCATACAATAAATTAGCCTTGCATATTTCAAAGCCTATATCACCATGTTGCCAAAAAAAAATTAGGTTCTAAACACCCCCACTATGTCTAAGGCCTGGTGTAAGTCACTAATGACCCAATGGAGGTTTTGAAGAGAAATATTATAAGTGAAAATCTTCTTCTTCTTCTTCTTGTGAGGTGCAATTTGTGGGTAATGGTATATAGACTATAGACATCTGGTCACATGAATTTAAAAGAATTGTTTCGATTCTAATCATGTAGTTAAGAAATTGTGAGAATCATTGAATGGTAGGAAGGTTTTGATCTGTAGAAGAAGAAGGAGGGAATTGAATTAGGGCACAAATTTGGAAAAGAGATCGCAATATATTTCATTAGAGCATGATGATGGGTGGGAAGGGATTTGAGAGCAGCATTGAGATTTTCCTTAGAATGAGACCCATCAATAGTGGAGCAATTGCTCCCTATGAAGTGGATGTGGATGCAGGGACAGTTGTGTGGACAATTCCAAGGCAAGCTTCACTAGGCATGATGAACCACCAACGTGAGCATTACAATTTTTCATTCACTGGGATCTTTCAAATGGAGAGTAAGCAAGATGAGGTGTTTCATAAAGTCGCACATAAGGTAAAATTGTGCTTTTTTTATATCTATGACAAGAGACTATAATAGAAGAGCATGTACCAAAACATTGTTTTTTTAATGGAAGAAAGTATCATATCTTTACATGGGATTGCATGGGATTGTGGAAAATTTAATTTGAGAGTTCCATTTATCTATTGCACAACAACTGGCCTAGCCATTTTTGTTGTTCAAGCAAATGGGAAGAGATGACATGTGGTGAATTTTGCAAGCAAATGAACAAGAGATTTTTTTGTGAATTCGTGTGATACATTGGCTAATTTTGTTAATTTATAGAAATGGGGAATGATGCATCATGTGTTACTTTTGGAATGTAGTCAAAACATTTGGGAATTTGTGGGTTTGTATTGGGTCTTGTGGGATTTCTTAAGAGGAGCCATTGCATCAATTGCAGAGCAGGTGGTAGTTGGAGCCTTGGATGGATACAATGGGACCATTTTTGCTTATGGACAGACCGGATCTGGTAAAACCTATACAATTACTGGAGGAGCAGAACGTTATGTGGATCGTGGAATCATTCCCCGTGCTATTTCTCTTGTGTTTAGTGAAGTGGCAGACCGGAGTGAATACATATATACAATACATTTTTCATATTTGGAGGTTTACAATGAAATGGGTTATGACCTCCTCAACCCAGATCATGAAACAAAAGCCCTTGAAGATCTCCCAAAGGTTTTGCTTTCCTTTAGATATTTAGAATTCAACAACATTGTGATTATATTTGAACTTGTTTCGATAGACAATAGAGTTATCCGTAAAGTAACCCTGTCTTCACCCTGTCTTTGGGCCTCCTTTCACCCCCTCTCCGCTCTTTCAGTGGTATCCGCAAAGTAAAGACATTTCGCATTTTATTGAATGACGGTAGGAAATGCTGCAACTCAGTACAAAATGCTGAAACTCAGCATTTAATGCACAAGGCTCGAGAGTAATTATAGTAGTTGTACAGATAGGACTAATGAAAATATATGAGGAAAGACATGATGAAACCAAGTTTACCACCAAAATTGATGGTTTTCTGAGCTTCACCCCCTGTTGAATGCTAATGTACTTTTTTGCAGGTTTTTTTTTTGACTCTCACAGTGTGTATGACCAAACTCTGTATGACCAAACTCTGGGTTCTGGTGCTGTGTTTGTCTTACTTTATGGATAACTCTATTATGTTTTGTTGTTGCATGGGTACTTATCAAGTTTCAATTGTTGGCTTAGGTGACATTACTTGAAGATGAGGATAGTGTTTTCCATCTTCGAAACCTGTCTCAGCACCTTGCCACGTATGTAAGTGTTTTTCTCATTGCCCCCTCTCTATGGTCAACATTTGATCATGCCATGGCCATAGTTTTTCTTTCAAATTCATGTGATGTGTAGAGTTGCTTTATTGTCCCCATTTCAACCAAAAGAACAATGAAGATTGTCATTGACTCCTTTTTTGCTTTGACAGCAATGAAGAGGAAGCATTGAATTTATTATTTATTGGGGACACAAATCGGATAATAAGTTCCACACCTATGAACATGGCAAGTTCTCGATCACATTGTATTTTCACAGCCCACATTGTAGCACGTAAGGCAGGTGAAGATACTATACGAAAGTCAAAGCTTAATCTTGTGGATTTAGCCGGTTCAGAACGGGTTTGGAAATCAGGGGTTGATGGCCAGGTATGAGCTATGCTCTTATAGGGTTACCTTTTGTTTGATTCATATGATCCAAGGATATGAGTTATTTCTTCGAACATATTTATTATTAATCACATGTGTTTTACTTCTTGTAATCAACAATTGGCTATGGCTTTAACTTGTTACAATTGCCAATGTGCCTCAACAGATCTTGAGAGAAGCAAAATACATCAATTTGTCATTGCACTTTCTTGAACAGGCATGGCCTTAATCCAATTTGTACAAAGATGTAATTAACATATAGGGAAGATAAAAAAGGCATTTGAAATTGTAAATAAGCTTTTGTTATGTGGTATGATCTAGGTCAAAAGTTTTTGTAGATTAACTCTAGACTCAAAGTTTTGTCAATTGGGATGAAAAGAAATTGGGTTATTTTGAGTCATTTAATACGCAAATAAAATTAATTTGATGTGCAAGGATCATGGTGGGATGAAAAGAACAGGTAATAGTAGCATTGCAAGAAAGATCTCACGGGCTACCTCGAAATCACATTCCGTATCGTAATTCCATGATGACCTCTGTCTTGCGAGACTCCCTTGGTGGTAATTGTCGCACGGTATTCACTAACCATGTTCATGAATACATTAACCACGTGCAATTATTGTTCGGTTATTATCATGTTCCCTCCCTAACTCTTAAAACAACTCCTAAGGGATACCACAATCATGTTTCTTCCCCATAGGTTGATTTCCATTTTGATGCCATATGCATGATTATTATTATTATTATAGGTGATGATAGCAACAGTTACAATTGCACAAGATCAATTGGAGGAAACAATATCCACTTGCCGTTTTGCCCAAAGGGTTGCGATGGTGTCCAATGAGGTAATGAGAATTGAAAAACCCATTGAAGAATTTTCAATGTCTTCTTGTGATAAAATGGTCTTGAGCTCCTGGAAATTTTTAATTTGGTTTTGGGATGATAGGTAATATTGAATGAAGAGGTCGATCCAAATTTGGTAATTAAACGCCTCAAGCAAGAAATACATGAACTCAAGGTGAGAGAAACAACATTGTTTTCCCCTCAATATATATATATAATTTCTAATGAATATGATATCTATTCATAATCTATTTTCATCCTTTCACAACATTAGGTTCTTTTGGTGGGGTTTTTAGGAAGAATTAATGTTGTTGCGTGGAGAGAATGAAGAGCGACCTCCTTTAACAACAGATGAATGTGAAATCATTGACAGACAAGTTGTGGCTTTCATCAATGACACAAATCCTGATGCCTCGCTTCAATGTGGAGGTGAATCCGTATTTCAAAATTTTAAGTTTGGGGTTTAATGATGACTTGAAAAACATTAAACTAAATTTGTTTGAAAGGGAGGTACATATGTTTTTCACATTGAAATCCATGTTGAGTTGGGTTTCCAGCTAGCATGATGCACATAAGAACCGCTTTCCAAATCTTCAAAAAACTAATCAACCATAGTGAAATCACAAAAATCAAAGGGACAAAAGGAAATTGCCTTGATGTGTCTATGGACCCAACAAGTCATACAAGCCTACAAGCACAAATCAATGAGTTACAACAGCAGGTTTTGTTTCATGTTTTCTCCAATACATGACTACTTAACATATACAAAAGTGGATGAATGCATTAGAACAAAAGCATGTGCATTTCAGTTCACAATTTTTGTTCAAAGGATCAATTAATGAACTCTTACAACATTTTTTTTTAAAAATGTAATAATGAAATTAAAAATGGGAACAATTCTTTTGTATCTACTGAGACTGAGTATTCCAATAGAATGGATAGTTTGGAACCAATTTCAACTAAAACTAGGAATATATTAATCAAGGATATGCCCAATTTTTTTTAATTCTTGCAACAACTCATGGTAGAGCCCATTATTTTGTGAATGGAACTGATTGGCACCAACAAGTGATGTAATAAGTTTTTTTTTTTTTCATATAGCTGATTTTTGACTAATCGAAACTAAGTTGGAAACTAAGTTTCTACAAGCATATTGACATGATGAAGTGTTGGGCATACACAGTTAGCACAACGAGATAATGAGATTGACATCCTAGTGGCATTCATCAAGAAACAAGAGGCCAAATTTGGATGTCAAATAGGGACTTCTTTTGAGCACTCTAAAGGAATTGGCACTGGAGGTGAATTAAATGGTTTAAAGTCCACACCTAGCCCACAATTGATTTCCCCAAGGCTTGAGCAATCACTGGAAACCAAATTGGAATCACAAAAAATTAAAGATTGTGATTGGACCATGCAAATGAAGGATCCCGTGCATCACAAACTAGAGGATCAAAAGAAAGCTTTTGAAATGTAATGTCCTTAACAACATGGTCAAATTTTTTTTGTTGGTGTTCATAAGTCACATAAAAATAGAAATGGAAGGTAAATAGTTCTATTGTTTGATATATAATACATCATTTGCTTGTCATTTCTACTTCCTTGGGCACTTGTGCATGTTCAGTTTTCCTTTGGACTCATCCATCCTTTGGCATCGAGTGTGTAGACATCCATGCTGAACACTCGAAATATGTTCAATTTTCATGTATGAAATGTAAATATAAGGAATAAAAGGGAGAGGATCAGTGAAAGGACATTGCTAGTTAGCATATGGTCAATAATTTGTGCCAAATACTGTGCATGCTAAGAGGTTTTGCTAAATTTTATAATATTTTAAATCCCAAATTTTGATTAAAACAACTTTGTAACCTTTTAGATTTTTGAAAAAATATGACAAAATGGAAGCAATACAAGAAAACAAGGTGTTGCTCAAAACAATGTACATGAAAGCTAAAGCCCTTGGTGAGCATGTCAATCGTGCACATGAGGTGAATATTCTCATATCCTATTTTTTTGTCCTTAATGTAATCAGGACATGAACTATGTTTGATAGCATTTAGTTTGATTGGGTCTATAAAGAGTTGTTGAATTCTTGTTACGTAGCTAAATCAATGTCACTTGACAAATAAACCCGTCTTGCAACAGAATATTGATAAGCTAAAGGGAAAGATTGAGAAGCATCGTGTGGAACGGGCTAGAAATTATCTAGTATCAACCATCAATGGTGATGTGTTGGAACATGACTTTGAAGAAGATCACTTGGTTTCTCTTATTGATGCAGAAAAGGTATTGCTAAATTAATTTCTTCCGAAATGCAAACTAATCATTGGGATTTGCAAAATTGCATACAAATTTTTAAAATCTTCCTTCAAGCTTTCATAGTGGCCTTGAGAAACTTTCATGTTGTTCGCACATTAATTCTATGTTTTTTGATGGATAAATTTTCTTGCACATTGTTAATCTTTGTTGTAATAATCATTCACTTGAGGATAACATATGTTGCAATCTCTTGAAATTTTGTCCAAAGCCTTAAGATAAATATTATTGCACGTGTTAGAGAGACTATAAGCAACGCTTTAGCCAACTACGAGATCTTAAGAAGGAGATTGAACATCTTCATAAACTGCTTGAACAAGGCCGTGTCAAACTTCAGGCATGTGCCACTTTACATATAACTGCACATGGGAACATCAAAATTAGGTACTAAAATTAGTTGGACGATAACTTTAAAGTGTACAAGCTTTAACAATTTTAACAATGTAGAGAAGAGAGATGGAAAACATTGCATTCCTTGTTTTAAGGAACATCAATAGTGACAAAAGATTCCATTTCAACATGTAGGATGACTTTCAACATTATATGAATGATGTGGCTCACCAAATACCCAAACCAACAAAATTACCACAACAAGCATGTGAACTATCATCCATTGATACCAACATGAGAAAAGTAGAGTTATGCGAGGGCATGACAACTTCCTACTCAACCTCTAATGGAGTTGTATCTCCTTCATGGAAGCAAGCCACCGATAATCTTGGGATTAACCAATTTGGAAACAATTTAAAATCAAGGATTTCATATAGGGGTGAAAATTTATGTATGAGTACCCATGACTAATCAATCTATCATTTTGGCTTCAAGAGATCAAATTTTCAATATTAATTTAGGTCAATTAATGCAATTTTCTTGCTTTTAAAAATATATTTAAATCAATTATCACTATTATTCCTATAGTGTTCCATTACAAAGACACAAGTTGCATTCACTGTTATGTTGGAATTATGTTTCAGGTAGCGGAACAATTAATAAAAGTGTGCATCAGCAAAATTCTTCAATGGATTATGGTGCACAATGGATGGTACCTGATAAGCCTCATTCTCCCATTTTGCTTACAGGCAGTTCTACTACTGACATTGATATTCTTGCCTTCTACAAAGCTCGTTCTGATATATTGAAATTGAAACCTCCTTTGTGCTAAGGCTTGTTTTCTTGAACAATTTGTAATTATTGTATTGAAGGTTTATACCAAAATTTGGTAAGAAAATTATATATTGGGTGCAACATGGGACTCCAACTTTTAATGATCATAAAACTTTTATTCGTTACAAAAATTGTAAAAAATGTGTATTTTTAGAATAATATAACACAAATAAGTTTCTTTAATTTTTAAGGTATTATCATTTCAGCCTTGTTAAAGTTAGGACTAGAAACTGCACATTGAATACAATAAAAGTGATTGGTTATGTTTTGCTGAATTAATTTCTACCATTGAGTATATACTGCTTTTTAGTTCAGGGGAGCAAACTATTTAGAAAAATGCCATTGTCTTTAATTAAAAGCTCAAGGGATTGTTATGGAATTTAGGTGTGGGTTGTAGCATCAACAAAGTCGATCTAAATCCATTTTGGGGTAAATTATTTGGGCACAAAAAATAATTATTACTTGTTTTGTTGGACAACACCCCATGAAATTATATTCCTGCTCATACTAAATTTAAACTAAAAAAAGAAAATGTCACCTTTTATTACACTTCAAAAAAAAAAATTAATCCAAAAAACTTTAATGATATTTGTTACAATGTAATAAGGCCCACACACAAGGGGTTTCATTGATTTGAACCATGTGAACTTGGTGGTAACCAATGTTGTGTGTGTACATGGTTTAGGACATGTACACATTGAATTAGTGCAAATGTAATAGATGAACTTATTTGCATTTTGTGTGAGTGTATAAAATCCAACTTACATTCATGTAAGTGTAAATGTATAATTACATAACGTGATTTGATGCCCTATAAAAGGGTTGAAATGCAAGCGGAAAATAACACATTTTTATGTGGTACAATGGTCGTGTAAAACCATGTAAACTCAAGTAAACAAGTGAAATAGAAAAAATGACAAGTGAAAAACATGACACAATTTCTTTTCATGTCAAGTGGTCACTAATCTTTTCTCAATATACTTTAAGAATAAAGTAGACAATGAGTTCCATAACAATACATGCATTTGTGATGTAAAAGGAATGCATACAAAATGTCAATGTGAATATTAGGGTCAAAGTGTAATATTTACATGGCCTTGTACACACCCAAAAAATATTGACATTGCTTGTATAAATGGAAGGGAGAGTGATTTAAACTATTTTCTCACAAGACTTGTAAGTGTAAATGGATATACAAGGAGTAAGTATAAAGCATATACACTTACATAGTTATACACCACTATTTACATGTCATTTACACTTACACACACATCATTGATGACAACACAAGTGAAAAGTGGCAAGATGTTATCTGAGGCCCCATGCATTTTTTTTAATTTCTGAAAAATGAAGGTTGTTGATAGACCGTAACCCACACCCAAAGGAACTCCAAGTAGTTTCACAAAAATAAACACATTATATCTACGAAGGAAGCTGTTCAAAAATAATTACATTTAAATTGTGTAATTGATTATCGATTGTTCAAGTTGAAGGATTCAAAGAAATTCACTTCAAGGAAGTAACAAAATAGCTTAGATTTGTGCCTTGACCAAGTACACTTCATTTCTCATGTGCAAAGAAGGAAATGCAAAATGGCCACAAATTAGGTAGACAATGGTTGGAATGCCTACATGCTAAAACTGTGCACATGTATGGGACCTCAGTGTTGTTTTTGACACAACATTTATAACCAGTCATATATTTGTTTTTGTAGGCTAAGTTCCAATCCATTCTAAGGGCTAGAATAGTTGTTGTGGTCCTTATCTATAGCGTTTTTTCATTTCCCACATGCATGCAAAAAACCCATTTTGCAAATATCTAATGGGCAGATAAAGATCATTTAGTGGGCTTTTTCATTCACATGAACGAATGTGTGCTAATAGAACCTGTTTACATAAATTTGTATCATGTTTTTACATAGATAGTCTGTGGTGGTGGCAGAAGGGTTTGCAAAGAGAGGTTACCAAGGTTGAAAAAGGTTTCAAGCTTGGTAACCATGGTTTATTGATGAACCACAACTCAGTTATAAAGCGTTTTCTAATGAATGGTGCACTAGTTGATGCTGGATCAGAGAAAATCCATTGTGGTTGCTAGAAACGGAACCACAACTCCATCATAAAGGGTTTGTAATGGATGGTGCAGTAATGGAGGTTGGATCAGAGAATCCATTGAAGTTGCTAGAAACGTCACCTAACAGCCACAAACACATTGTGAAAGGAGCCCATCTATATTAGCACTATCCTTAAAGTAACCCTGTCTTTGGGCCTCCTTTCACCCCCTATCCCCTCTCTCAGTGGTATCCGCAAATTAAAGACATTTTATTAAATCACAGTATGAAATGCTGCAACTCAGGACGAAAATGCTGAAACTCAGCATTTAATGCACAAGGTTTGAGAGTATTTATAGTAGTTGTACAGGTAGGAGCAGTGAAAATATATGTGTGGCAGCAGGAATGGAGGCGCTCAAGAAAAAGGAAATGCAGGATGAAACTCAGTTTACCTCCAAAATTGATGGTTTTCTGAGTTTGACCCCCTTTGAATGCTAGTGTACTTTTTTGCATGTTTTTTTTTAATCTCACCCTGTGTATGACCAAACTCAGGGTTGTGGTTCTGTGTTTGTCTTACTTTACGGATAAAACTTTATTGTGTAGACAAGAGCTAGCAGCACAATGTACCAATTATGTCCTAGCGTGAAATAGGCAAGACACAACACATTCACAACTGATTACTCTATGGACCAATCACAATTTAAATTTTTTAATTCAAATTTATATTTGAAAACTATCTTATTTTCGTTCCACAACTAGTCATAGTTTCTTCCTCTATTTCATAGCCTCCACTTTTTGCACTTGTGAAGCACTATAAGAGAGTTCCTAGTGTACTTGAACAGTACAAGTGTTGGGCAGGTCTCAAAATTGGGGTGAGAGTTGGTCACACTTTTAGGCAAGTTCTCACACTGAAACCTGAAGGATATCAGGGTAGATGATATCCTTTATGAAAACCATCCCCTCGGTCCAGGCCTTTGAAAAAAAACAACTAAGAACCGCTTACGGTAATAAAAGAAACCCAAGGATGGTTTTCAGTTTTCATGCTTTTTGGTTCAAACCTTTTGACGCTTTTTTGCATAGGAGTTTTTTTTTCAACCCATTTCAAAGTTCTCACAACTTTTCTCTTTGACACATTGTTATTCTCTTTCTTGATGTTGTTCTTCTTCCTTATTAGCAATGCTCTTTTTCTTTAACATTTTTTTTTATTAGCTGTGCTTTGAAGGAGAGACTATAGATTGGTGGCTGCTTCATTTGGTCCATCTAATTCATTTGGTTCAAGTTTCAACTCATTAATTCAAAGCTTAAATTATTAAAATCTGAAATAATGATGAATAATTCTCAAAATTGAAAATAAATATGAGTAAGACATTTTGATAAGAGGAGGGCAAGATGAGATTTTGGGAATTTTGGTGTTTTTTTCAATGTTGGACAATTTTTTAAACGAAGGTGCAAATACTAGAGTTGTTTTCAGGGTGGTAACCTTGTTTTATTAACCGAAACTTGGCACTTCCTAGGCCAACATTTGCCACACGTTGAAGGGTGTGACTCACTTGCGATAATGCGCACTGTGCAGATAGGAAAAACAAACACGATAAAACATAATGGGGGGGGTTACTACTTACTTTCGTAGCCACCTTAGCCTAAACCTGTCACAGTGGAAGGAAGGAAACATTCTTATCTATGGATACGAGTCAACAGGGGTGTTGCCCTTGACTTATTTGTCTACGTGGTGTAAGCTATCCCTATTGACTCCAAACATGAGAGCAAATTTTTGTTCCAAAACTTGGCAGTAAATATTGTTGAAGTTCAAACTCTATGGGGCATAGTACTATTGGGAGGGGATTTTAATGCACGTACTATAGCGGTACCAAATACCATTGATAGTAGCGACCTTTGTGAACTATTACAGGTGCTTGAGCTCGCTGAAATTGAGCAACCAAGTTTTATGGCTAAGCGATAGAACCGCAACGTTAATGTTGGCAACTAGGGTTGTGAACTCCTGGACCTATGTTGTGACACTAAGTTGTTCATCCTCAATGGCCGAACACCTGGTGACGGATCAAGGGAGTTCATTTGTTTGGCAAATGGAAAGCGTAGCACTGTCGATTATATTGTTGGTTTTCCTGCAGTTTGGCAAGCTGCTACACACCTCGAGATGATAATAGATGACACCCGTTATTGTGCGATGGGGGGAGACTCTGACCACAGGCCATTGCGCCTACAATTGAACATCGATTACAACTTTATTGAACCACAACATACAATTGTAACCAAAAAATTCTTGCCTAGGTTCAACTATGATAAATCGAAAGTTGAAGAATATTAGTTTGCCCTAATAACAAGTCCTGGAAACTTGTGGGTTACTAACTCGATTGGGCATCTAGGGGCAGACGGGATAGCTAACCTACTGCAACAATGCATGGGTGTTGCAACAAAGTCCACTTTTGGTAGCAAACCTTCGAGAGGGAGTTGTAGAGAAAGACACTACCATAAACCCTGGTTTGATGCTGACTGTCGTACAACAAAACGTGAGTTGAGGCTCTAGTTGAAAGCCAACCTCGATTCGCATGTCGCTAAACATCAAGAAAATAAACTTAAAAATTTATCAAAAAGGAAAAGAATTTTCTAGGAAATTGCAAGAGCTCAACATATGCGTGTGCTTGCCAAGGTGGATGCGCTTTCGTTCTGGAAAAAGTACCGGCCAAGGGCACTCATTGTGGACAAGATCATTACAGCTACGCTTTTGGAAGGCTCCCGCAAGCTAGTTGGCCAGTCTCCGCCACCCATACGGCTACGAACTGATCACTCGGCTCAGATGACCAAACCTCCACCTAACCACACCCTGAACACAAATATCACACTTGTTAAACTGCTTCAAGCGTTAAAAAAACTACAAAGGAGTAAGGTTGCCGATTTGGATGGTATGAAAGTTGAATTCATTATGGATGTAGAAGAGCTACTACAGATGCCACTATTGACAACGTTCAATTATTTTTTAGCGAAAGGTTTTCCAGAAGCCCTTTCCACTAGGGTGGTCCACGCGCTCTTTAAAAGGGGTGATGCCTCTGAATTTGACAACTATAGGGGGATAACGGTTGGGCCTATTCTAGCAAAGTTGTTCGTTATGATCCTTGACAAAAGGTTAAACAAATGGGGTGAACAACATGGGTTGCGCGCCAAGGGTCAAGCTAAGTTTCACAAAGATTACCGCACTACTAACCAACTCTTCATATTGCGAACTCTGATAGAACAGAGCAAGGCAAAAAGGAAGCCACTCTATTTCTATTTTGTGGACTTCAAAAAAACGTTCGATATTGTGCCGCATGATGTGTTGTGGTAGGTGTTGGCTAGCCTCGAGGTGGAAGGACGCTTCTTGCAATGCTCGCAGACGATGTATGCCAAGGATACCATACGCATCAACCACCCAAGTGAGGGTGTCACCTCCAACTTCAGGTGCCAACGAGGTGTGAAGCAAGGTTGTCCTCTCAGCCCCCTATTGTTTGACTATATTTGGATGCCCTAGAGGGGTGCTTGGACGGTAGAAAATGCGATGCATCGGCCCTAGCAGATGTGCATGTATGGTTGTTATTTTTTACAAATGACATCACTCTGACGTCAGAATTAGAGGTGGGATTGCAACAACAATTAGACGCACTCCAACAATTTTGTGTTAAACGTGGACTTATAGTGAAAGTGAAAAAAACAAAAGTCATGGTGTTCAATTTTGCTGATCCATGCCAAGAGTTTATGTTTGAAAGTGACGTTATTGAGCGTGTGCAGACCTTCAAATACCTAGGGATCCTGCTCGAGACCACCTCAAACATAAATAGTTTAGTGGAACATCTAGTAACTACTAGTAGACACTCGTTGTTCGCACTAAAATGATGTTGTGCAGAGCTATGTATTATGGACGTTAAGCTACATTATGACCTCTTCAACATGTTGGTGCATTCCACAACAAGTTATGCATGTGAAGTTTGGGTGGAATCCAAGAAAATAGAGGCTATTGAAATAGTGTACGAAGGGTTCTTCAAATCCTGTTTAGGGTGTGAAAAATAACTAGCACGTCCATCGTGCTAGCAAAATTTGGCAAATTCCCTTTTGAACACTTTGCATGGGGACAAGTGTTACTGTACTATAACCGTGTGAGCAAGGTCACTAAAAACTGCATCTTGGGAAAGGCATGGGAAGCCCAGCTCGCTATGCTTATTGCGGGAAAGAAATGTTGGACTAGATCCGTGAAAAAATGGCTACTCCAGAATCGACCCCATGAAGTGGCAGGTTTTCTACCTCCATTTCAACCACTGCTAGAAATAGTTTCTAAGACAATGCACATACATCCGACCCGTCTAACAGGGGTAAAAAATTAGGCAAAGGGCCAAGTACCTTGGTGTAACATGCACAACGTGCGAGTGGGAACTCAAGAGGTTGGGGCTCCACCCCTTTCAGGTTTTCCCCACATAATGTTGAATGTAAAAAATGTGAAGGATAACATGCAGCTAACTTTCATTGAAAAGCTTTCTACCAACCATGAAATCGGGACCAACGTACAGACAAGATACTTGCGCTTCAAAGGTATGTCGTACGAGAACAAAAGCTACTTGTGTGACATTAGCCGTGTTCAGTTGTGAAAAGCTTTGGCCTAGTTTCAGTGTGGCAACACGCAACTTGAAGTAGTGTTAGTTGCGTGGAAAGGCGTGCCATACGTTGAGAGGATTTGTCAAGCCTACGACTTAAGGAAGGTAGAGGATGAAGAACACCTACTCCTTACTTGTCCAAATACACAAAAAGTTAGGGAACGCTTTTGTTCCGCCCTACCCCTCATCCACATGAACACTCTTACTGAGTTCATGTAGACTACAAACATGGTCACCCTAGCCAAGTTTGTGGCATGCTGCCAGTACTAGAAGACAATTTGTCCTTCATGATCTACCTTTCGTCTAATGGACTCTCTGGTCCCAAACAGACATAAAATTATAAACAATAAATTAAAGATAGATAAATATATAAAAATCAAAACTAGTGGTTGTAAGAAATTTCAAAGATTTGCCCAAAATTGATTTTTTTCCCTTTCAAATTTTCAATAACCAAAACATTCAAAACTTGTACTTTAATATTATTATTATTATATTTTAATAACCTAATACCATTGGATATCTATTCATCTCACCACTTCAAAACCCTAGTTGTTTTTCAAAGGAAAAAAAACCTTCATTGGTTCTATGGAAAATGTATAAAACAAAATTTTAATGCCCAAAGTTAACTTAGAATATTGCCATGGGTAAGAACAAACAAGATAACAAGTTCAAGTACATTAAAAAAAATTAGGAAAACCCCTAAAATTCCTAAGCACAAAATTGAAGTTCCTTGAACTCCATCAAAACAAATTTGAAAACCCCCAAATTTTAAAACAATAACCCCAACATTCTTTTCCCCCATGTGAAACCTCCAAAATGTCAAAAAGAAAATTGAAATTTTCGAGGTTTCAAAATACAAAAATAATTTTTTTTCAAAATTCACATGAAGAAAGGCACATACCCCACTTCCTTGCTTGTGAAAACTTCCCACAAAAGATTTTAAGTCCCCCAAAATGACAAGAAGGCAATTGAAAACGTCGAAACTTCAAAATACCAAAATAAAAGACCTTCGAAATTTTCAGAATAAAACAAATACCTTATCTCCCCCCTTGTGAAACTTCAAATTAAGGGGTTCAAATTTCCTAAGTTACATAGGATATTGCCCATTAAAAAATAGGGTAAGGTCAAGTGAATTTTTTTTCTCCAACCAATGGGTTAGATCATGTGAAAAAAACAAATTCACAGCAGGTCAAGTCAAGTCCCTTTAGGTGAATTTGTTTTTCACAACCTGTTTTTTCACTTACATGTTTAGTGGGGTAACTATAATCACTTTCTTTTCATTGCTAATGGTGGGTCAATTCACCCCAATGGGGATAAATTCAAGTGATATGTTTTCACCCCCAATGGGGTGCACTTCAAATCTTTTTTTTTTGGCCACCAATGGGGGGTCACTTGAAATGACTTCTTTTTTTGGTCATTAATGGGGATCATTTCAAGTGAATTTTTTTTTTCACTCCAATGGGGAGTCATTTCAAAGGATCTTTGACTCCCAAAGGTTTTATTTCTTCACTTTTCTACTTCTTAGGTTTTGATTTTTCCCCCTTTTTAGTTGTTAGGTCATCATTTAGGGTTTTTTGTTATTATGGTCACCTAAGGTTTTTTAGGGTGCCTACATAGGGTTCTTTCATCAAGTTGTATTTCAATCTACAATAATTAAATGACTTTTGGTTGGAAATTGTGACCCATTGAAAGATAATGGGTTTAAAATATGGTTTATTCAATTTTTTTGCAAACACGTCTCTATGTTTTCAATCTTGTTGTGCTCAAGTAAAGTTCTTGTTTTGAGATCGTTAGACTTTGATTTGGTAAGGTCCAAATGGCAAAAAAATATGAACATCTAGTTCTTCTAGTGCAAGATATTGATCATACAATTCACAATGTTGTTTTTGAATGTTTATGGCAATTCATTAATTTCAACTACATCTCCTTCTAAATTTGTGGTTTTTTTTTTATCTTCATGAAGATGTCATTTATATTGTGGGTACCACCATAATTACTGGCAACATGAAAGGAAAAAGACACAATTTGTAGCTTTTCCCACCGCATGCTCCAACCTTTTGTTACAACCACCATTGCTTTTGTTGTTATTGGAATGTGTGGTGAGATTAATAAAAAGTTTGAGCTACTAGTTGTTCATAGGAATAATCTCAAAGACATTTAAATTGTAAGTTTTTGAAAATCAAGTTTTTTAAAAACATTGTTTTTGTTTAATTGCAAGTGAGTTTTATTGCCTCATTTAATGCTGAGTTTCACAATTTGGCAGAATAGTTTCGGAAAGAAATACCGACATTTTGCATCATGAAAAATATTGGTTGTAACAACGAGGGCGATGTGCATTTGTTCACCATTGCTTCATCCATCATTGTCCCAATGTTATTAGCTTCATTGCAAAAGAACTTGAAAAAGGTGTTCAATCTCCATATCAAACCTGATTGTCCCATCACCCACAAGGTTAGTCTCATTTTAATTTTTAAAATTGTATTTTAATATGTTATAATTGATTTATTTTACTTTTTTATAATTTTTTTACATTCTAATTTGATCCGAAATATTAAACTTTCTAACCCCTGATTTTTTTATATTAAATTGATGGTTGTTTGATGGTCATAAATCCTTCCACTCTACCTTATAAACAAGTTTGCTCCAAATGCAAACTCAATGATATTTACTAATAACCCTCTAACGGGTTGTATTTATGCAATTTGTGTAAAGTTGTTACAGCAATGCGCTTTTAATATTCACATCAATACCACAATTAAGGTTGTTTGTGGTCCACCATGCATTTTCCATGTCAAAACTCCTTGGTTATTTCCCTTGTTCAAACTCCAAGAAAAGGATTTTATGACAAAATATTCTAATGAAAAAATGTTTATATCAAGCTCCTTAGAGATTTGAATGTTTTTAGTACTTTCCTTTTGAGTCCAATTGGGGAACTTGTTGGATACAATGAGAAATTCCAACCTCAAGAAGTTGTTGTAAAGGTTGTTAGAAAAGTTGTTGAAGATTCTTTTTATGTTTGAGTTTCTTTGGGATTTTGCCTTCATCAAGATATTTTGTATTTTGTATGTAATTCATTGTTTTTGTATGTAAATAGGTCTTTACTACATATTGTAAGGCCACACATTTTAAGTTTCAATATGATCATATTTTTTCCTTCTTATTGATTTTTTTGTTCATTTTTTACTTTTACCAAAAAATTGACGAAAACATCCACATTTTCAATACCTATCACCATACCAACATATCAACATCAACATACCACATAACACATACCAACATATCACATATCAACATACCACATATCACATAGCCATACCCACATAACACAGACCAACAAATCACATATCCATACCCACATACCACATCCACATTCCACATATCACATACCAACATATCAACATAGCACATACCCACATACCAACATATTACATACCACATCCACATACTCACATGTTAACATATCACATACCACATTCCACATTCCACATACCACATAATCACATACCAACATACCACATATCACATTCCACATACCACATATCACATATCAACATACCACATACCACATACTACATATCACATACCACATACCACATACCACCATATACCTCATTCCATATTATTTTTATTGTTTAGGGGTTTTTTTTATTGCCCCAAATTTTGTGTTTGCCAATATTCCATTATCTTGCCCAAAAACTATACCATTATTAGGATTCAAAAGTATTTTGTGAAATTGAAGTCTCCAAATTAATGGCATTTTGGTGAATAATGCATTTGGTAATGTATCAACTAGTTGGTAGTGGGCCATTGCCCCTTTTTTCTCTTTATCTTTTTGTTTATCTCTCAAGGATTACTTAGCTAACATTGTGGACTATGCTTCTTTTTTCTTTTTACGCCTCAACATCTTCCCTTTTCTTTTTCTTGGTTTTGTTTCACACATTGGTTAATTAACATTTGAGTAACTTTCTAACCACTAATTTTAAACTTTATTTTGGGTTTGTTGGTGTATAATTTGTTGAAAAACATTAAGCTTCTCCCATTAATCAAGTTAAATAAACACAAGATTTATACAAGAAGTTATATTTCAATGTTTATTGTATGAAGATCATGGTATAAATTATTTACGAACCTCTATTCAAAAAAAGAACATAAATGCCAATTCTTGAGGTTTATGGGGTGATATTCATGCCATATTTTGTTTAGCAAATGATTTACGTAGGCCCATCCATGTTTGGTCAAAACAATTGTGTGATATGCTTTCAAGTGGGTGATGATTTCATAAGCAATAGCACATTGCAATTACTTTATTATGATGACATGGTTAATGTTTGAAATGGGCATTATGAACCAATCATTTTCTACAGTGTCTCATGGGAAGTAGACCAAAACATGTTACCGCAAACAAAACATACAAACCAACCAACAGCAATGTCCATTAAACAATGAGGTCAAAAATGATCTTTATCTTTGTATGGAATTGATGATAATATGCACCCACAAAAATAAAAATTTGAAGTATCACATGAAAATGTGATTGAAAAACCTAAACATTTCCATAGGAAACCCATGCACAACGAACAATTCGAAAATTTAATGATTACATTTCCATCTTCCACTTTAAAAGATATAACAAACTAATTTCTTATCAACAATTCCACTTTAGAATTAAGATTCACTCAAATATATTCTCAGTTACATCAAATTCAAAAAAAAAAATGTAAATCTTGTAAAAAATATTAACTCCTATTTAAACAACATAGAAACATCAACAAATACAAATGTTGGCCTTAATGACATTCCACAAACACATTTTCTTCAACAACATTCACATGAAAATCCACAAATTTGACATATTGACATGCAATAACCTTGTGGAACCATCGCACATTGAACAACCATCTTCAATTGTTAGCATTCATAATACATTGACTTCAAATATAATACATGAAAATATTTTGACAACATTGGAAAATCCTTCACCGCATCATGATAAATATTTTCAACAATTATTGGATACACCCATTCATCCATTTTTGTGTTATTATCAATTGCGTGTTTTTTTTTTTAACAAGGAAAATATTAAAATCCACGATTCCAAAATATTATTTACATGTTTCATTTCAAGAAAAAAATCCATTATTGTGTAAAAGTTGTTATTTTTTAAAAATAAAAATAAAACACCAAAGCTTTTAGTTCCTACAAATATTATATTAAACAATGACATAGATTTTGTAAAAAAACTAAATGAATTAGAAGAACAATTAAATCACATCATTTAACATTTGCTCAAATTTGGTAACTCCCATGGTTATGGACAATATAGCATAAAAGAAAATATTATAAATGTTCCATCCAATATCAATTATACCCAATCAATATTACTTTGTCTTCCTTATGATGAAACAACAATTGGTCTATCATTAAAAAGACAAATGGAACATAAATCATCATATTTAACATGTAATATCCATTTGAACTTCATTATGTCGACATTACATGATCTTCTCAACACACTATTATATGAAAATTTTGGAATAATAATTCATCCATGCTAATTTGATATGTTCACATTATCAATGCAAACCAATAGTAATGTTTTTTGTGATGTAGATGATGATGAATCATGTGACCATAATAATGAAGATAGATTTGAAGAGGAACAAAACGACATATTAACATACACAATGGTGCAAAACACATTATCTTTCAAACAAATATATGATTATTTTGAAAATGTTATCACTGTGGCACCAAGCCAAAATTTCAAACCATTGGGCCTCTTTCAAAATCCCCATTGTGAAGAATTGAACTTTCCTACATTGTTTTTTAGACAACCTCATAGCAACCAAATAATAAAAATGTTTTATCAGATGATTGCTCAATGGAAACTTTTACATAAAAATCATAATTTTGCCACACATATACCAAGTGTTTTTTTTAAGTTATTAAAGTATTGATTCATTTTGTTATTTCATCATCTTGGGTGCGCATATGTAAAGGGAAACTCCTTAGACATCAACTTTAAGCAAATGGTCATAAATAAACCAAATTTTGATGTTATTTTACATTTTTACTTAGGATATATGGATATTTCAAGATTATGTACTTCACATTATAACAAAAGGTGTCCATGTATGCAAGGTGATTTCATTGGATTTTGAGTGAATTCACTAATCTAATGAACAAAGATTAGTGAAACTACACCCACATTTTGTAATAGTGTCACCTAATTATCTAAATCGATTAAAAAAAGATGTCTTTGCAATGATTCGATAATTAGACCCCCCAACGTTTTTTGTTGTATTTACTAGTGCTAAAAGAAAATGGCTTCTTTTATTAAAATGTTTATATGACTTAAATAGTAAAAAATTAAGACTTAACATTCCTTTTGACAAATAAGAACCCAAACATGTTACGAATCTTATACGATGTGATCCTATTACATGTGCACGATATTATGATCATCGTATGAGATCTTTTCGTACATTGTGTATGATAGATAATTCCACATTTGGGCATTTATTAGATTTTTTCTTTGTTATAAAATTTCAAAGTTGTGGAAATCAATGTGACCATGGACTTTTATGGGTTACAAATGCATCAATTTATGGTTTGGATTCAAACAATGGAATTGAAAACTTTATGGACAAATATATATGATGTGATAATAATAAACTAGCACCCAATCTTCATGAAGTTCAAACACATCATCACAAAAAGACTTGTAGGAAGAAAAATCAAACCATTTGTTGATTTAATTTTTCATGGCCTCTTATGCAAAAAACACAAATTTTTGAAACCATTATCACTGGAATCTTTAACCCCTTCAAAAATGGTTCATTTAGGTGAAATTAACAAAAGAATTTTCGAGGAACTTAATAAAATTGATTTACAAACAACATTTATGTCATTTAACGCACTATTAAATTTTTTTCTACAAATAAAGAGACATACATCAATGCATTATAAGAAAAGTTTTTAAAACCAACAATTGTTTTACAAAGATTATGTAAAGACATATGAACAAATCCCTTTGGTAATTCATGTTGGAAATCTTTGGCAAGCAAAGACAGATGTTCAATTCATACTTGACCTTTATGATGTAGCTAGTTATTACACATATTATCTAACAAAAATAAATAAAACAGTGAAAAAAAAGTTGATATATATAAGTATTACTTGTAATGAAAACAAAATTGAAGCACATACTCACATTCAAAAGATGGGAAATGTTCTTTTTAATATTCAACAAATGTAAACACAACTAACTGCATATATTGTGTTGTCTATACCATTGTACCATGCATCTAAATCATTTAAATTCATTAATACATCCCCATTATAAGAACGTGCATTTGTATTAAAAAATGTTGCATCATTAAAATCATTTCTTTTGGATTCTATAGATATTATGTGTCCGTCAATCATTGATAAATACATCAAAAGACTTAACTATTTATCTAATATTGCTCTCATTGAATTTGTTGCAAATTATGACAATGTAAATCTTAGGGAAAAAAAAGGAAAAAATCTCATATAATTCATTATGTGCATTATAATGAACAGCTAAATCCATCAAATTACTATAAACAACTATTATTATTATTTATTCCTTTCTTTGATAATGAACATACTCTCAAAGGTGACCATTCCACATGGAATGCGGCATATAACATGCATGAAATACAAATCAATTTATTAATAAAAAACATTTGTATATAATTTTGATAATAATAATGCATACACAAAAAATGGGAAAACATATAATCACAAACTCCTGAATTAGCAACAAAAAATGACACTGACATATGGATGGATAAATTTCTCAATGCAGATATTGGGTTTTCTTCACAAAAGATTACTAATTGTACTAGAGTGGAACCATATAACATTTGTAATCAATATATTGTTCACCCATGTATAGGTGTCTCCATTATTCCTAATTCAACCAATATTGAAGTTCAAAACCAAATCATGCCTACCCGTGAATTCCATTCATTATTTCAAAAAATGAATAGTGAACAACGTTTTATATTTGATGATGTCATGCACAAAAAAAAATAAAAATCCAAATGAACCAATTCTTTTATTAATTATTATAAATTCTAGTACAAGTAAAACTTTCACATTAATGTTTTTAATTCAAGCTTTGATATGTTTTTATAATAGACATCCTCATTCAAACCCTTTAAGAAAAAAAGTTTTGCCCATGGCATATATTGGAAAAATAGCATTTAATATTGATGGAATTATGATTCATTCAAGTCTTTTTATACCACCTAATTGTAAAGATTTATCATCATTAAGTTGAGAACGATTAGATAATTTAGTTAAGAAATATGACCGATTACAATTAATAACATTAGATGAAATTTCATTAATAGGGAAAAAAAAAACAAAATTTATTAATCTTCAATTAAGATTAATCAAATGTATTCACGCCAAAGTTTTTGGAAATCTTGATGTAATTATCAGTGGGGATTTTTATCAAGTTCAACCAGTTTGTGATGTAGGAATTTTCAAAATTAATGCAACCAACATTGATAGTTTAACTCTAAATTTTTGGATGGAAAACATTATGTGTTATGAATTGAAGCAAGTCATGTGCCACATTGATGAACAATTTGTTAACATTTTAAACCAATTTCGAACTACTACACAATTGCAATCAAATTGTGGATACCATAAATAATTAATGTTTTCATACATCACCAAATGATCCAAAATTTCCATATTTATTTTACACGATTGAAGCAAAGAAAAAACATAATGAATCATCTTTCCTTCGAAGTGAAGGGGATGTATTCATATTGCGTGCACAAGATAAACAACATAATACATGTCCTCAATCATTTCAATTACAAAATGATGCAAATGTCACAATTGGACTACATTCAAAGGTTCAAGTAAAGAAAAATAAGTTGGTTGAACTTTGTGTTAAAAATTATGCAACACCTGATGGTCTTGTAAATGGTGCAAATGGAGTATTCCAAGGATCAACTAAAGTATTCAATTCACAAGAAGTCATATGGATATTATTTACCAATCCCAAAAATGGTTAACTCACAAGAGTAAAGAATGCACATTTGTATGAACATGAAATACATCCTACATGGACACTAATAGAACCCATATCCAAAGATATTCAAATTGGTTCAATTTTTTTTCACATTATAACAAGAACATAATTTCCCATTCAATTGGTTACAACACGCACTATACATCAAGCACAAGGATTAACACTCGATTATTTAGCATTTGATCCTACTAATGTTTATAAACATGGTTTGACATATATAACATTTTCTCGTGTTAAAATAAATAAAAAAATTGTTTTCCTTTTACAACCTTTGCAAATGAAAAAATTCCAAATTAATCCAAGTGTTGCCATGGAGATGTGCCAATTGAAAACCATTGCACAATGGGATGTACTTGTCCCCAAACCATATACATTATGTGATTCACATGTACTAAATTATTCTTTCAATACTAGATCACTACTTTTACATAAAAATGATATTTTCTCGAATTACAATCTCAAAATAACTCACATATTGTGTGTCAATGAAACACATTTCAACACATTAACGTCTAATAATACATCTTTGAACATTGATACAAGAACACATTCAATGATTAGTGTAAATGGTCAAAATGGTACAATGATTATATATGTCAATTTCACAACCTTATCATCACATGAAACTTTTACATCTTTAAGGTCTGAGTATATTGCATCAACATTCAATGCAAATACAAGAAAGGCTATTCATATAATAGCAATATACAAACCTTCAACAATATCCTTGTCAATGTTCATAATTCACCTTCAAAAGTTTTAGATCTAATGCCAATTTCTTGTCCCACAATAATAATTGGCAATTTCAATATTAACATGTTTGATCAAAACTCAACACAACCAAATGAACTCCAAAGTTTTATGGACCAATATTCAATGGAACTTTAATTTAAAGAAATTACAACAATTTTTGGATCCCATATTGATCACATATGGACAAATGCACCCACTCAACAATGCATGTTAGGAGTTGTTGAAGCTTATTAGACTCACCATGAACTAATATATTTTGCATTCAAACTCCTAAATTATGTCCCACAATACCATCACATAGGTAAAAAATATTTTTTTCTAAAAGATATTGACAATAATAATAAGGAAAAAATAATGATGAAAGGATAATGACCTAAATATCTCACTTCATATAACACTTGCAATAATATTCTTGAATGTTAAAGTAGAGACAGTACACAGTTAGCAACTTGTTCTTTTCCTTGATGTTGTTGTTCTTCCTTACAAGAAATGCCCTTCTTTTTTAGCATTTTTTCTATCTTTTTTCTTCAATGTTTTTTCTTTTTTTCCCCCCCTGGATGTTATTTTTTTCCTCAAAGTTTTTTTCATTACTCGACATGTTATTCTTTCTTCTTGATGATGTTTTTCTTCCTTGGTAATGATGTTTCTTTTCTTCTTCCTTAATGATGTTATTTTTTCCTAATGGTGGTGTTGTTCTTCTTATTGGCAATGTTTTTATGTTCATCCTTAACATTGGTGGACTAAGTATGTGAAATACTCAATTTGTTTTTTCATGATTCCTTGATGCTACTATTTTTCTTCCATGCACATCCCCTTTTTTGCCTTTTGCAAGTGTGGCAGCTTGTGGAATTACACCTTGATTTTAGAAGTTTTCATTTATAACATCAACAAGTAAGATTTTTTTTCATTGTTGATTTTTTGGGTTTGTTTCTTTTTTTCAAAAATGTAAGGTTTTTTTTTGATAAATTTAAACCTTTTCCCTTTACTTTTTGTTTTTTTTTTTTTTTTTTTTTAAAAAAAAAATTTTTATAATTTTTTTTTTAAAA